>ERZ1645185.862-NODE-862-length-12795-cov-4.239168_pt1 | contig 12795 bp, 8 predicted proteins | sample MGYA00575351_ERZ1645185 | MGnify/ENA primary metagenome ERZ1645185 (study PRJEB40838, sample SAMN11284767) | freshwater sediment metagenome | isolation source: river sediment | host: Sediment | place: India: Jana village, Kanpur | collected 2015-12-17 ...
AAGACGGTCAGATCCTGCAGAAGCGCCGCAATATCGGTCGCCTCACGCTTACCCGCCGGTACTCCCTGGTATAAGGTGTACATCTTCTTCACGATGGCGGTCAGTCGATGGATTTCGCGGTCGATGAGCTCCACGAATCGATAATGTCGATGGTCGCGATCGATTCCCTGTTTCACGAGGTGAAAGGCATTGGTGATGCCGGCCAAGGGATTGTTCACTTCATGCGCGATACCGGCCGCTAAATGGCCGAGCGCCGCGAACTTTTCAGTCTGAGAGCGCTGGGACTCCAGCTCCTGAATCCGCGCGGTGCGCTCCTGCACCCGACGCTCTAATTCACTCTGGGCCTCCAACAAGGCCTGCTCGGCTCGCCGGCGCTCTGTGATGTCGTGGAACGACCCCACCACACCATAGGGTCGCTCTCGCCCAGGCTCCGTTAGGGCCTGTGTATTGATGGACACCCATCGTAATTCACCCGTCGGCCGACACAAGCCCATCACGACCTCAGTACAAGGACGACCGGTGCGAAGCGTCACCGACGGAGGCCGCTGGTCGTCTTCAAACGGCCTCCCATCCGGATGAATCGCCTGCCAGCCAGGATCAACCGGTGTTCGCCCCATGAGTTGATCAGCCGTCAGGCCTAGGATACGTTCCGCACTAGGGTTGCAGGCGATAATCCGCCCCTGCACGTCATGCACCAATACGCCTTCAGCAAGCGCCGCCACCACGCCTCGATACCGCTCGGCAGTGTCTCGCAGCGTCACTTCAAGCCGCCGGGACTCACTCACGTCCTCGACGAGATAGGAGTACCGAGACGGTCCCACGGAACCGGCACCGATCCAGCAGACCGTCGCGGATAAGTACAGCTCGCTCCCGGAGCACGGGTCCCGATGCACATAGGTAAACCGAACCGGTTGGCTTGTGCAGGCACTCTCCTCGTAGTGCCGAATCCAGAGCTGGATGACCTCTGCGGGCACTCCCATTTCCGAAGCCCGTCGTCCTTGCATCCGTTCCGGTGTCGTACCGAAAAATGACGCCACTCGCCGATTATCGGAAATGTGCAGGATATCGCCGTCGACGACTTCCACGATTCCCATCATCAACACACCACTGTCGAAAAAACTGCGAAGCGTGCCTTCGCTCTGAGCTAGGGCCTGCTCTGCCTGCTTACGCGTCGTAATGTCCACATGCGACCCCGTCATCCTCCGGGGACGCCCATCCGCATCTCGCTGCAACACCGCAACCGTGTAGACCCATCGATACGCCCCGTCTTTGTGACGCAACCGGTGCTCCAATTCATACGAGGCACTTCGACCGGAGAGATAGTCGTCGACAAGCGCCATGATGCGCGCATGGTCCTCGGGATGCAGACGGGACTCCCACTCGCCGGGCGAATCCGAAATCTCCTCTTCCTCATAGCCTAACGTGGCTTTCCACAGGGAGGAGTAATACATCCGATTGGTTTGTAGATCCCAATCCCAAATGCCCGTCTGGGTCGCGCCGACCACCAGATCCAAACGCTCTTGCGCTTCATGGCGATCCGCCTCAGCCAGCAATCGCGCGGTCATATCCGTCGCCACCCCACCGACAGCAATGATTCGACCGGTCTCGTCGCGGAAGGGAAACTTACGGGCGACATACCAGCGGAGGCTGCCATGGACCAGTGCCGCTTCCTCAAAATTCATCGCTGTCCCGGCCGTCACAACTTCCGCATCATGCTGTCGATACGAGTCCGCAAACTCGGCGGGAAAAAAATCATGATCGGTCTTCCCGATCACCGCATCAGCCGGCAGCCCGAGCAAGCCCGCAAACTGATCGCTGACCTCTAAGAACCGACCGTCGAGATCTTTGACGAAGATAATGGTGTGGCTATTGGTGAGCAACGACTGTAACCGCGAAGACAAGGCATAGGCCCGGCTTCTGGACGTGGCCTGCCACTGGGCCACGATCCAGGCCGCCAGCCAGACGGCGCCAACGGAGATGCCGCAACTGAAGAATTGGGTCCATGCCACTCCGCCGATCGAGGACCAATCAGCGCCCAGCCCGGCGAATCCGGTTGCCGCGATCGCCACAACCCATGGAGCTCCGGAGGAAGGAATCATGCCGGCAGCCAGCACGGCCAGCACGTATCCCGCGCCGCCCACAGGTGTGAGGGGAGTCAAGACATCGAGCGCGGCCGTGCCGAGAAGGCTTACCGCACTGAGGGCATGCCACGACCATGCTGTCCAGCCACCATGAAAAGGGGTCGATCGGTACCGCCGCCAGCGAGAGCCGAGACTGGTCACACAGACACTCCGTACGTCGTTGTCTCACAAGGACGTCGGATCATGAGGCGGGGCGCACACTGCTTCGTAGTCGAGACCCGATAGCGGACTCAGCCTACCGGCAAACCGTTGACGGGTCCTCTCCCACGACAGGCACCATCCTCCATGAAGCCGTCATATCACGTATATTTGGTGCAGACTGCCATATCGGAGAGACGGCCGTCCTCCGAAACAGTCTGCCAACAAGCAACCTGGAGAAGTGTGGTGTCCCCAACGGGATTTGAACCCGTGTTACTGCCTTGAAAGGGCAATGTCCTAGGCCAGGCTAGACGATGGGGACGAAGAGAGACCTGTATTGGCGGGTTGATTCATATCATACTTGCTTGAGAGGTGTCACTAGCCCCTTGCAAGTTCTCTTTTGTGGGCGTTCATGAAAGAGTGGAGACGGACAACGTTTGCCGCCAATTGACGCCCTGCCCTCAGCCGAAGTACTCTGCCCCTATGGATCACTCCCAACAGAACCAGGTTATTCAGCCGTTCACTTCGGCCTCGCCTCAACAGGACACCTTCCGGGACCGTCGCAGCCTTCTCACCTCGGATGATCTCTATCTCTTCAACGAAGGCACCCATTTTCACCTGTACGACAAACTCGGGGCGCACCCCGCAACCTTCGACGGCGTAGAGGGAACGTATTTCGCCGTGTGGGCCCCGGAAGCCGAGCAGGTGTCGGTGTTTGGAACGTTCAACCATTGGGACCCGACCCGCCATCCACTCCACCCCTGCCAATCATCCGGCATTTGGGAAGGGTTCGTCCCTGGAGTGGGCCGCGGCACCTTATACAAATTTCATATTCGCTCGCGAAACCACGGGGCAGTACTCATCAAAACCGACCCATTTGCCCGCCTGAATGAAGTTCCGCCGAAATCCGCCTCCGTGGTCTGGGACCTGGGTTACACGTGGCATGATCAGGACTGGATGCAATCCCGCGTCCGGCACAATGCACTCGATGCCCCCATCAGCATTTACGAAGTCCATCTCGGCTCCTGGATGCGCGTCCCCGGTGACGGCAATCGCTCCCTCAGCTATCGTGAAGCTGCCCCGAAGTTGATCGAGTATGTACAACAATTGGGTTTCACCCATGTGGAATTCCTGCCGCTCATGGATCATCCCTTCTTCGGATCCTGGGGCTACCAAACCACGGGCTATTTTGCCCCCTCCGCCAACTATGGCACGCCGCAGGATTTGATGTACTTGATCGACCAATTACATCAACGCAATATCGGCGTCATTCTGGACTGGGTACCGTCGCACTTTCCGACGGACGAGCACGGCCTCAGCCGGTTCGACGGGAGTTATCTCTTCGAACATGCTGACCCACGCCAGGGACTCCATCCCGATTGGGGCACTGCCGTGTTCAACTATAGCCGCAATGAAGTGCGCAGCTTCCTCATCAGCAGCGCCCTCTTCTGGCTGGAGCAGTATCACGCGGACGGACTCCGGGTGGATGCCGTTGCCTCGATGCTGTATCTGGACTACTCGCGCAAAGAAGGCGAATGGATCCCCAACCGCCAGGGCGGGCGGGAAAATTTGGAGGCGATTAGCTTTCTTCGTCAACTCAATGAGGAAGTCTATCGCCGGCACCCGGACGTGCAGACCTATGCGGAAGAGTCCACCTCCTGGCCGTCAGTTTCGCGGCCGACATATGCTGGCGGACTGGGGTTCGGCATGAAGTGGGATATGGGCTGGATGCACGATACCCTTGAATACATGGCACTCGATCCCGTCTATCGCAAGCACCATCACCGGAATCTGACCTTCCGCATGCTCTACGCCTTTCAAGAGAACTTTTTGCTTCCTCTCTCCCATGACGAAGTCGTGCACGGGAAAGGCTCCCTCCTGGGAAAGATGCCCGGGGACGACTGGCAGAAATTCGCGAACCTCCGTGTGCTCTTTGGCTACATGTACGCGCAGGCGGCCAAGAAACTGCTCTTCATGGGAGGCGAGATCGGCCAGTGGCGGGAGTGGGCCCATGACGACAGCATTGACTGGAACCTGCTCCAATATCCGCCTCATCAAGGCGTGCAACGGTGGGTTGCCGACCTGAATCGCCTCTACCGTACCGAGCCGGCCCTGCATGAGTGTGACTTCGACCCTCGCGGGTTTGAATGGATCGACTGTCAGGATGCGGATACCGGCGCCATCAGCCTCCTGCGCCATGACCGATCGTCTCTGCACAGCATTGCCATCGTCTGCAATTTCACGCCTGTGCCGCGCCAGCAGTATCGCGTCGGCGTCCCGAAGGGTGGGTACTGGAAAGAGTTGTTAAACAGTGATGCCTCGGCGTACGGCGGAAGTGGAATGGGAAATCTCGGCGGTCTGTCGACTGAACCGGTTCCCGCCCACGGCCATACCCATTCCTTAGTTATGACGTTGCCGCCGCTGGCCGTGCTCTTCTTTAAACCCGCCGCCTAGCATGACGCTTCGACTCGCCTTTCCGCTTCCGCTCAGGTAGGATCACGGTACCGATCTCCCACAGGAATCTTGGGACCAATCAGGAGGCAGCAATGGCGATTTGCATCCGCATACCTGTGATCTATCGGAGCGTGGGACTGTTCATTCTGTGCCTCATGCTCACGCATTGCTCCCATGACATCCATGAGAAACGCGCCGACACCGTCAAGGACCATGTCGAAGCCTTCTACGATCACTTGACGCACGATCGCGTGGCCGCCGCGGTCCGGGAAAACGAAGCCATTGAACAGCTCTCCGCGCAATTGGGGGAGATCATCACGAAGCGAGTCAACCGCCCCGGGACCAATCAGGTCGATCGCGAATGGACGGACCTCCGCACCGCCAACGAAACGGCCGCCCAAAATTGGCTGGCGCTGGGGCAATATCTCTCGATCAAAAAGCAGTACGCTCAATCTCGCGCCACGTACCAACGCGTCATCGATACGTATACCGGCGCGACCGAACGAACCTATCGCGAACAAGCTGCACGGGCCATTCGCGATCTTGATCTGCTCAGCCCAACCCCGGCTGCACGCGAACGATGACAAACGGCACGCTCGCACAATGCTGACATCAAAACATCGCCTGACCGTTCTGTTGCTCACCGCCTGCCTCATCGGAACCGGATGCGTCCACAAAATTCAGTTGTCGATTCCCGCGAATGGCACCAGTACCGCACCCATTCCAGCGAGCGCACAACTTGAGGTACCGTTTCTGGCCATAGAAGGTGCGGATCATATGCCGGGAATTCCCCTACTCGAATGGCCGGCGAAAGAGCTTCGACACACCATCACTCACTACTTCACTCAGCGCCAGACGTTCACGAGCATCGGATCTGAACCTGGTGATCTGCGCCTCGTCGTCAAGGCTTGGCTGACCCTACGCGCTCCGGACCGCTATCTCTACCGTGTGCACTTAGAATCCGACGTCTCATTCCCTGGGCAAGCACCGATCAAAACCTACGCTGCGGAAGGAGAGGCCCTGGGGTCGTCAGTGCGATGGGGCACCGCCTCCGACCAAGACCCTATCGCAGAGGCTACCAGTCAAGCCTTACAGCAACTGGCGACCCAGATTGAGGCAGATCGGGACCTGATTATGAAGGGTACCCGCCGGTAACGCACCACAAGTCCTCTCACAATCAGAATACGCTCACCTCGCTGCATGCCCACAGGGCGCTCAGAACTCCTAACACAGCATCATCCGAAACTCCGGCGCTACAGGCGAGAGCGAGTACGGGTTGATGTCCGAATGTGTGCAATCGCCGTATACGTTCGGATACGAGCCCGTATCAATTCCGATACAGATTCTGGCATCCGATTGTTGAGCGCCCGGCTTTTCTCACCGCACATTTTGCGTCCTCATGGCTCACGACCTGGTTATTCTCATCTCAAATATTTTTCCGCACACCGTCACAATCTTGGCATCGTGTTTGCTCATCACTCGGTCCGCAATCTACGGGCTCCACCTTGCCTTCCCCTGAACCGAGACGAGCCGTTCGTAGGAAGGCTTCATCACCGCCGGAGAGAGTGTGTCGGTGTGTCTAAGCGTATAGTTCTGTGTTTCGATGGCGAATGGGACCGTCCTCCAGACCCTGGCGTCTGGCCTTCTGCAGTACGTGCTGCCAAGACACCTCGCCGTTCCTGCCCCGAATGCCCCTCGCATCGGGAGACGAACGTGTACCACCTCTACCGATCGATTCTTCCGCGGACAGAGAAGGGGCTCGAGCAACAGAGGTGGTATGAGTCCGGCACCGGCATGGCGTGGTTTCATCGATTCCGAGACGGATCGTTCGGCTATGGGCTCGACAGAACCATCCTCCTGAGCTATGCCTATCTGGCCGCAACCTACGAACCGGGCGATGAGCTCTTCCTCTACGGATTCAGTCGAGGGGCTTATACCACAAGGTCCCTTGTGGGCATGCTCGCAACCGTAGGCCTTCCTTCGGGTACCCTTCTGAACCAAGACTTGGTCAAGTTCACTCGTAAAACCGCGAACCTGGCCGCAGGCAACACTACGGAGACGCCTGATTTGACTGACTGCCTTGATCAAATGATTCTCAATCCCTCAGGCTATGTCATTGACGATGCATATCGACGCTATCGCAGCGCGCACCCCAGCACCGAGAGTTCCAGGGCCGCCGCGTCGAGACGCCGCGGATTCCAAGGTGTTTCCATCACATTTCTCGGACTTTGGGACACCGTGGGCCCGCTGGGAATCCCCACAAATGCACTCAAATGGCTGAATGAGCCTCGTTACAACTTTCACGATACCGAGCTAAGCCCCATCGTGCAGCGGGCCTACCACGCGCTCGCCATTGATGAACACCGGGCAGACTACAACGCGACCCTATGGACCTCTCCTGCAAGAACAGGCCAACTCATTGAGCAGCGATGGTTCGCCGGAGCACATGGAGATCTCGGGGGAACCTATCCTGAGCGTGGATTAGCGGATATACCCCTGGCGTGGATGCTACACATTTCAAGGATGAACGGCCTGGCAATTGATAGACACGCGCTGCAAGGGGAAATAGATGCGCTCAGTCCGGTTCACGATTCGTTCGGTGAGTCTTTTGTTGGGCTCCGAAAGTGGATTCACTCACGATTCTATCGACCAGTCATGCAAACCGGCACGAATACCGAAGTTCTAGACGGATCCGTCCACACACGCCTGCTCCAAACCCACTCGTACAGACCGAAAAACGAAGGCCTGAGCAGCCTGCTCACATTTCGCTAACTGGATTTCCGGAAAGGAATGAGTTGTCGCGGTACGCCCGTCAGTCCTCCTGCACCGCGCAACTTCGCATTTACACCATCCCAGGATTGTGAGCTCCACGGCTGAAACCGCACCTCGGCACTCGACGCGCAAACACTCCCGACCTTACCCACCTCTTCCCGACTACCAGACCCACGAGCAGCGTGCCCGTACTCTCAGATCCGTCATGAAACCTTGAGCCGACTCGTCGCGATCTCTCCTTCCAGTGGCTTTCTCAACCGCTGTCCCCTCGCTAGACCTACCTCCTTCGCAGACTATCCGACGAGTCAGAAGCGCGATACCTTCGGCCACGATATGCGTGCGAGCACTCAGTTAGGTGGGGAGGGGGAAGGTGAGACGACCGCAGACGGTGAAATTCGTTGTCCATTGCACACTCTCTGATGTGGCTACCGGCTTCGCGGACCTGGCGCAGATTTATTATCTGGAACGCAGCGCCTTGCAGCGCACAACCTTCCACAGACTCATCGACGGCGACTATCTCGCCCTTCAGCTGCATCAACACAATGATCGCCGTCCCCTTTCGGTTCGTCTAGCGAGAGTACTGTGGGTACAAGGAGCGCGATTCGCCGTGGAACCGCTCATCATGGACGCTGATGAATACGTTCTGCTCAGTCAACTCCTCGAAACTACTCCCCTCCTGGAGCTGCACGTTCAGGATGCGCGATCAGAACTCATCATTCGCGCGGCAGAATGACTGATGCTCCAAGACAACGAGCATCACCGGTTTAACAGTACCCCTCCTATGCCTCGTCCCCTGTCATCAGGTAGTCCCTACAATACGCAACTCTCTCCGACTCGCGCGAAGGAATCCAGCTGTCACGAAGTCATTCGGAAAGGAAGGAAACAGTCGTGGCAGCTCGGAGCCGCCCTGAGCAGGGTCCCTCCAAGGAGGTACTTCGTTCCGGTCTACCGGGCAGAAGCATCGGAATCTAAGCTTACACGTAGGCACTGAACAACGGAGGAACCTATGACGAACTGTTCTCGCTGCGAAGGATGCATGATCGAAGACTTTTTGTTGGATATGGAGGATTCATCCGGCCCAATGTGGCTCAAAGCATGGCGCTGCATGAACTGCGGAAATATTTATGAACGTGTGTTGCAGCAAAACCGGCTGGCCAAGGAAACGCAGATGGGTGCATCGACCGCCATCGCCCAGCGTGCGAACGCTGAAAGCCTCCCGTTAAGCACCGACGGTCTCGACCAGCTGGCGGCCTAGGGCAACCGCGAACGGCCTGGTGAGGTCTCACAACCATGTCATCACCGAATTTGTGGAACGACTACCATGTCAATTGATGTAGAGCTGGCCCTCATCCTAGGGCTATTCATAATCGGTGCCGTGGTACTTGCAATCGATAACCTGGTCTACGCCTTGTCCAGACGATTGAGCCGTTGGATGCACGATCGAAAATCGTCGCGCACTGCATCCCCTTCACCCATCTCCACTCAGAAAAAAAGGCCGTAACGGGATAACTCGGTGTTCAACGACTCCACCCACATCAGCACAGACAGGCGATCATCCAGCACGCAGGTGGATCGCCCACTGTTCTGTCAACGGCTTCTTGCTCCTGCATATACAAGGAGGTTTCAGTGACAAGTTCCCGACCCAAAACAGCCCAGCGTGTAGGTTCGCAAGCTCAACGGCCTGATGGTATCCCACAGACTCTCCTCTTTTTTATCCTCAAGCAGTTGGAAACACCTCATCCGGTTAACGAAATCCAGCAGGACCCCCTGAAATGACCTCTCGGCCCTGGGCGATTCTACGAGACGCAGGGATTGTGTATGGGCTGACCTTTGCAGCCGGGATCGGCATGGCCTCGATCGGAGTAACACTTCAAAGCAGTCCGTGGACCGCCTACTTGGCGAACCTACTCTCGGGAGCGCTTGGCTTTTTGGCATCTGGAATCCGGGTCAATTCAGACCGGGTCGAGCATCTCGCCTGGGTAGCGGCAACCCTCTGGACCTGCAACCTCCTCAACGTCGCATTGCGACTGCAAAGCACTGCCTCCTGGATTCACAGCGGCATTACAGTCATCCTCATGGTCGCCCTTGGCGGAACCCTGTCCATGATGCTCACGCCTCCCGCACCCTTTCATCGACACAAAAGAGTCGACGGCCTGCACAAACCACCGGTCCGGTAGCCTCAGCGAGCAGTGCGACTGACATCGCAACCCTCTGTGATAACGGGACACCCGAGAACACGAGCCGACAACGTGCGGGAGAAATTGCGGGAGAGTGGAGATATGCAGCTTGCCTATCGAGTCTCGTTACGAATGTCCGATACCGGCCGTGACAGCTCAACCGGCGTCTGGCCCTCGGGCGACCAGCCTCCCCCGAGTGCCTTATACAACTGAATGATCGACACTAGATGCAATCGATGAGTTCCCATAAGAGCGAGTTCAGCTTCAAACAAATTGCGCTGAGCAATCAAGACATCCAGATAATTTGCCAATCCTCCTTTGTACCGGAGATTCGCCAAACTCAGGGCCGACCTGAGTGCGTCGACTTGTTGCAATTGCGCTGTCCGTTGCTCGCGAACCGTCCGGACCGCGACCAGCGAATCTTCGACCTCCTTAAACGCCACCAACACGGCCTGCTCATACTGCGCCACAGCCTGCCTGGCTTGGGCTTCGGCAGCTTCCTGTTGAAAACCCAGAATCTGCGCGTTTAAGAGTGGTCCGGCCAGCCCTGGCCCAGCCACCCCAAAGGCGGTTTCATTGGCCACGAGGCGCGAAAGGTGCGGACTGGCTACCCCCAAAATTCCGGTGATGCTCAGCTTCGGGAACCGGTCGGCTTTGGCCATTCCGATACGAGCCGTTGCGGCAGCAAGGTCCTGCTCTGCCTGCAAAATATCAGGGCGCCGCTGGAGGAGCTCGGAAGGAAGCCCAGGCGGAACATCAGGAGGCATCACTTGATCCGTTAACGAGTGCCCGCGGGCAATCCGTCCGGGATTCCGGCCCAGCAATACACTCAGTTGGTTCTCCTTCTGCACTTTCTGTCGCTCAAACTCCGCCGCCTTTGCCGCGGCATTGGCCCGTTCGGCTTCAAATTGGTCTGCGTCGAGCTTTGAGATCATCCCCTGCCGCAGACGTGCCTGAGCGATCCTAACCGACTCCTCCCAAGACTTGAGCGTACGCCGGGCAATGTCGAGTTGCATGTCGAACTGCAACAGATCGAAATAGGCCTCCGCCACACCGCTCACCAACTGGAGCACGATGGCTCGTCGATTTTCCTCACGCGCAAGCAAGTCTCCACGAGCCGCTTCATTCGACCTCCGGATGCGGCCCCAAATATCGATCTCCCATGAAAGATTTCCCTGAAGGTAGTAGTTGAAAGGATTGGGAAATCCCGGCAAGAGAAAATTGGTCTTGCGGCCAAACAGCGGGGCATTGGCGGTCACGTTCATCTGCGGGGCGAAGTCGGTCCTCGCAACAAATATGCGAGCCTGAAACTCCTCTACGGCCGCCGCCGCACGTTTCAAATCTTTGTTTTCCTCCAGTGCTGTGCGAATGAGCTTCTGCAGCTCCTGATCCTTGAGCAATTCCCACCAGGGCGTATTGGCAATCGACGCCACATCGCCACCCGACTCCGCCATACGGAAGGCATCCGGCGTCGTCGCCTCAGGTCTGGTGAAATCCGGACCGACGGCACACCCGGCCAATAACCCTGCACCCAGCACCAACGCCAATCTACGCATGCTGATAGTCGCGCTCCTTTTCCGGTCCATCGTGCATTTGCGGTGAAGACGGAGAGCCAGGATTCGTTCCACGGCTACTCAACGAGCGGATCAAGACAAAGAACAACGGCACAAAGAAAATGGCCAAAAACGTCGCAGCCACCATGCCGCCAAACACGCCCGTGCCGATCGAGTTACGACTGGCGGCACCCGCTCCAGTCGCGACCACCAGCGGCACCACCCCCAAAATAAACGCCATCGACGTCATCACGATCGGGCGGAAGCGCAGTTTCGCCGCCTCGATCGTCGCATCCAACAACGGATGCCCTTCCTCATACCGTTTGTTCGCAAACTCCACGATCAGGATTGCATTCTTGGCCGAGAGTCCGATCAACGTCACCAGGCCGATCTGGAAATAGATATCATTCGTCATCCCCTTGAGCCACACCGCACTCAGCGCGCCGAACAATCCGATAGGGACTGCCAGAATGACTGCAAACGGCACTACCCAGCTCTCATATTGGGCAGCCAGCACTAGGAACACCATCAACAATCCAAACCCGAAGGCGTAGAAGGACTGGTTCCCGACCATTCGCTCTTGATAGGAAATGCCGCTCCAGTCGATGCCATACCCCTTCGGCACCAAGACCTCTTTCGCCAACGTATCGAGCGCATCCAACACCTGCCCCGAACTGACTCCCGGCGCGGCGGCGCCAAGGACCAGCGCCGTGTTGTATCCGTTGAAATGCGTCACGGGATCGGGACCGCTGCTGAACTCCGTACTCACCACCGTATCCAAGGGAATCATCGTGGGTCCCTGCGCACCGACCGCCCGCACATAAATCTTGGAAATATCGTCCGGCGTTGACCGATACTGCGCTTCCGCCTCGGTCTGCACCCGAAATACCCGGCCGAATTTGACAAAATCGTTGATGTAGAGATTCCCGAAATAGGCCTGCAACGTGTCGAACACTTCGGAAATCGGCACGCCTAACGCCTTGGCGCGTTCACGGTTCACCTTGGCGAAAATCCTCGGGGCGCTTACGCGAAAGCTGGTCCCGATGGCGCCGATCGCCGGATTCTGCCTGGCCTTGGACACGAACTCCTGAGCCACCGCGGAGAACTTATTAAAATCACCTCCGCTCGGATCTTGGAGCTGCACCGAAAACCCGCCCGTGGCGCCCAGCCCCCGGATCGACGGGGCGTTGAAGGCAAGAATCAATGCTTCTGGAATCTTGGCAAATTCCCCATACGCGGCCCCGATCAGCGATTTGACGTGGTGTTGCGGCGCCGTCCGTTCATCCCAGTGTTTGAGCGGCACAAACATCGTCGCGGCATTGGACCCTCGAGTGTTGAATACGAAGTTTTGCCCCGAGAGTGCATCCGTCGAATGAATCGCAGGACTCGCGAGGAAATAGCTTTCGATCTTGCTCAACACGGCATCCGTACGTTGCTTCGACGCCCCGTCGGGAAGTTGCACGATCGTGATGAAATACCCCTGATCTTCCTCCGGCAAAAAACTGTTCGGCGTGATCTTGAACAACAAGACGACGCCAGCCAAAATCACGGTGAAGAGCG
>ERZ1645185.863-NODE-863-length-12793-cov-5.106846_pt1 | contig 12793 bp, 12 predicted proteins | sample MGYA00575351_ERZ1645185 | MGnify/ENA primary metagenome ERZ1645185 (study PRJEB40838, sample SAMN11284767) | freshwater sediment metagenome | isolation source: river sediment | host: Sediment | place: India: Jana village, Kanpur | collected 2015-12-17 ...
GTCGCGGAACCGCACTTCATGTTTGGCCGGATGCACGTTGACGTCCACGCGCCGCGGATCCAGATTCAGGAACAGCACATAGGCCGGATAACGGCCATGGAACAGGACATCGGCATACGCCTGCTTGACTGCATGCGCCACGGTTTTGTCCCGAACGGCGCGGCCGTTGACGAAGAAATACTGCTGGTCGGCGGACGAGCGGGACGCGGTCGGCAGCCCCACCCAGCCGGACAGGCGCATTCCGTTATGCTCGAAATCGACGGCGAGGCTCTGTGCCGCGAAATCGGCGCCCAACACCTGTGAAACCCGTTCGATGCGTGCTTGGGAGGTGCTGATCGGCCGGTAGCGTTTCAGTTCCTTGCCGTTGTGGCGGATGCTGAGCTCGACCGACGGTTTCGCCAACGCCAATGAGCGTAGCCATTCTTCGGCGTGCGCAAGTTCAGTACGTTCGGTCTTCAGGAACTTCCTGCGGGCCGGTACGTTGTAGAACAGGTCGCGCACTTCGATGCTGCTGCCTTCCGGATGGGCGTCCGGCTGGACCAGGCCGACTTTGCCGCCATCGATGCTCAACATGGCGCCATGCAGCTGTTCGGCGGTCCGCGAGCGGATGGTGAACCGCGAGACCGAGGCGATGGACGGCAGGGCCTCGCCCCGGAAGCCCAGCGTGGCGACGCACTCCAGGTCGTCAAGACTGGCGATTTTGCTGGTGGCGTGCCGCTGCACCGCCACCGGAAGGTCTCCGGCGCTGATTCCGCAGCCGTTGTCGCGTATCCGGATGAGCCGGATGCCGCCCTCCTCCAGTTCAATGTCCACCTTGCTGGAACCTGCGTCCAAGGCGTTTTCGACCAGCTCCTTGACCACTGAAAAAGGCCGCTCGACCACCTCGCCGGCGGCGATCTGGTTGATCAGTACATCAGGCAGGTATTGGATTCTCATACCCCGACATTGTACCCAATGGGCCGGGGGAAATGCATGAACACCGGATCAGGGAATGATGCCGCCGGCGGCGCTGATGCCGGCGCCTTGGCCGCTTTGCTTCCTGGCGTAATAGGTGCCGGGCAGCGGCTGTTCGATGAAGAACGCACGCACACCCTGCATGATGGCGAAGGCAAGACGCCTGCGGTGCTCGGGATCGCTGAGTTTGCGCTCCTCTTCGGGATTGGTGATGAAACCGGTTTCAATCAGCATCGACGGCACATCCGGGGAGCGCAGCACGACGAAATTGGCGTGTTCGACGCTGTGCTTATGGGTTTTGCCAAGGTCTTTCAAGGATTTGAGCACGTTATCGGCGGCATCTTCACTCATCCGCATGGTGGCGCTCTGCGACAGGTCGAGCAGAACCGCCGACAGGTTCCGGTCTTTGTCGTCCAGCCTGACCCCGCCGACCAGGTCCGCGGCGTTCTCCTTGTCGGCCAGCCAGCGGGCGGCCTGCGACGACGCGCCCTTGGTGGACAGAACGAACACCGAGGAGCCGTTGGCGGCATCATTCAGCGCCGCATCGGCATGGATGGACACGAACAGGTCGGCTTGCGCCCGGCGGGCCTTCATGTATCGCTCCTGAAGGGGAACGAAGGTATCGTCATCGCGGGTCAGCACCGCTTTCATGCCCGGATCGGCGTTGATGGCCGCCGCCAGTTCCTTGGCGACGCGCAGGGTGATGTCCTTCTCACGTCCGCCTTTCGGGCCCAGAGCACCGGGATCCTTGCCGCCGTGTCCGGCGTCGATGGCGATCACCAGTTTGCGGGCGGAGGCGCCCAGGACGTCATTCACCGTACGTGCTTTTTTTGGCAACGGCTGGGCCGGACCGGGGTTGAGCGTCTGCTTGTTGTTGGGCAAGGACGGCGGCGTATTGGCCGGTCTGGCGTCGCCCTTGCGGACGGTGGTCTTCGGCGCGGCGCCGGTGTTGTCGATGTCGATCTGAACGATCTCATCGTCCATCAACGCATACCCGACATTGCTTTTTCCCGGCACGCCGCCCAAAGCGGGTTTGGCCGGCGCGGCATCCGGGCCTTTCACGGCGACGGCAGGTGCAGGGGCAAGCGCGATGCTTTCGATGGTCGGCGTGCCGGCGTTAACCGCTGTCGCCGGCGCTGGCGGCGGTGCATTCGCCGGCGCGGATTGCTTGGCCGCCCCGGCCGTGGCGGCATTGCCGCCCTGCTGCTGGAGTTCAATCAAAAGCCGCGGCGTGCCGGAGGCATTGTCCCAAGCTGACTTCAGGATTGCATTCTGCGCCAGATCGAGCACGAGCCGGATGCCGGTCGGCGTTTTGCCCTGCCTGACGGATATAACCAGGCCATTGGATGCCGGCAGCTTGAACTCAGGCCCCAGGTCCGCACCGTCGATATCGACCACCGCACGGGACGGCGATTGCAGCATGAACGCCTTGAATTGGCCTTGCTGGCTGAGGTCGATGAACGCCTTGGTCGATTGCCCATCCTGGAGCAGGATCATCTTCTTGAGCTGCGCAGCGTCCGCGGATACCGGCGAGAGGCCCAAGCCGAGCGCAAAAAGCATCACAAATAGGCGAAGCGGAATTGATCTCATAAACGAATTGAAGCACCGGGCATGCGTTAAATCAAGGTTACATTATATCCACACTGCGAAGTGTTTATGCGGGGTTTATGTTCGCACTACCATCAAAATCAGCTATTTAAAGCGGAAATCCAGTTGTGTGCCTGAACCGAGACCGGCTCTATTTTCAAAAGCCGACCATCGGCCTGTGTGATGAAGTTGATGGCGATATCCGCAGGAGGGATATGTCCGATGCCTTTTTCGGGCCATTCGATCAACAGCGCCCTGGCGTTTTTTTCGTACTCATCCAAGGCCAGGTAATCAACCTCATCCGGTTCGGCCAGCCGGTATAGATCCATGTGCACGGCTTCAAGGCCGTCTTCCAGCCGATAGGCCTCCAGCAGCGAATAGGTAGGGCTTTTGACCGATCCGTGAAATCCCAGCCGGTGGATGAAGGCCCGTGCGAAGGTGGATTTACCGGCACCCAGGCCGCCGTGCAGGTAAACGACCATGCCCTGCGGGCAGGATGCCGCCAAGGCCTGGGCCAGCTGTTCGGTGTCCGATTGTCGAGCGCAGAAAAATTGCATGGCGTCCACCGCGGAGATTTGGCTTAAAGCATTTTATACTCATGTCATGGATAAATCGGAGCTGCTGGCAAAAATCAGGGCCAAAGGCCGCGCGCTGGGTTTCGCGGAATTAGGCGTCGCCGCCGCGGAACTGGGCGAGGACCAGGCACACCTCAACGATTGGCTCAGCAAGGGACAGCACGGCCAGATGCACTACATGGCCGCGCATGGCGCCATGCGCGGCAGCCCCGGGCTGCTGCAGCCCGGTACGGTTTCGGTCATCTCGGTGCGCATGAACTATGCCGCCGACGACCGGCAGGCCTGGGACACGCTGGCACAGCCCGGCATAGCCTATGTGGCACGCTATGCGCTGGGCCGGGATTATCACAAAACCATGCGGCAACGGCTCAAGCGGCTGGCGCAGTTCATCGAATCGGAGGTTGGACCCTTCGGGTACCGTGTGCTGGTGGATTCGGCGCCGGCGCTGGAAAGGGCCCTGGCGCGCAATGCCGAGCTGGGCTGGATCGGCAAGCACACCTGCCTGATCGACAAAGACAGCGGGTCCTGGTTTTTCCTCGGCGAGATATTCACCGACCTGCCGCTTGAGGGCTCGGCAAACCGCCATGAAGGGCATTGCGGGACTTGCACGCGCTGCATCGACATCTGCCCGACCCAGGCGATCATCGCGCCCTATCGGCTCGATGCGCGGCGCTGCATCAGCTATCTGACCATCGAACACCACGGATCCATCCCGGTGGAGTTCCGCAAAGCGATCGGCAACCGGATTTTCGGCTGCGATGACTGCCAGCTGGTCTGCCCCTGGAACAAATTCGCCGTGCGTCACGACGAGCCGGACTTCAAGGTGCGCAACGGCCTGGACAGCGCCAGCCTGCTGGATCTATTTGCCTGGACCGAACAGGAGTTCCTCGAACGTACCGAAGGCTCGGCCATCCGCCGTACCGGCTACGTCAACTGGCTGCGCAACATCGCCATTGCCATCGGCAATGCCGAAGCAAGCCCGGAGCATCTATCCGCGCTGCGGGAAAAAATGCGTCACGACGACGAGGTGGTGCGCGAACACGCGCTATGGGCCTATGAGCAGCTGACGGGAAAAATCAGCCCGCCAGCATCCGCTGCAATAATTCCCGGGTGACCGGATCCAGATTTTCCGTATCAACCCGGCTTTTCTCCACATAGGGCATCAGGGTCGTGGCGATCTGCTTGCCCAACTCCACGCCCCATTGGTCGAAGGCATTGATGCCCCAGATTTTCGACTGCACGAACACGCTGTGTTCGTAAAGGGCGAGCAGCATGCCCAGCGCATAAGGGGTCAGTTCATCGATCAGGATGACGGTGGATGGGCGATTGCCGGGGTAACGTTTCTGCGGATCGGCGCTGCCTTGGCCGTTGGCCAGCGACTGCGCCTGGGCCAGCAGGTTGGCCAGAATGAAATGGTGGTTCTGCGCCTGGCAATGGCTGGATTTCACCACGCCGATGAAATCGACCGGCACGATGCCGATGCCCTGCTGCAGATACTGGAAGAAGCTATGCTGGCTCGGATTGCCGCTTGCGCCCATGAGCACCGGGCTGGTGGCGTGTTCGCAGTCGGAGCCGTCAATCCGCACCGACTTGCCCAGGCTTTCCATAAGCACCTGCTGCAGGTGGTCCGGCAGCATTTCCAGGCGCTCGTCGTAGGGAATGATGGCTTGGTTGGCGAAGCCCAGCGCGTTGCGGTTCCAGATCGAGGTCAAAGCCTGCCAGGCCACCACGTTTTCAGGCACTGGTGCGTTCAGGAAATGTGCGTCCATATCCGCCGCGCCGTGCAGGAACGCGCGGAAATTGTCCATGCCGATGCCCAGGATAGCCGGTAGCGCCACCGCCGACCACACGGAGAATCGCCCGCCGACCCAATCCCAAATTGACAGGACGTTGTCCGGCGGCACATCGAAAGCCTGCGCTTTGGCTCCGTTGGCGGTAATGGCGTAGACCCGGCTTGGATCATTCAGCCATTTCTTCAGCACCTCGCCGTTGATCAGGGTTTCCTGGGTGTTGAAGCTTTTGCTCACCAGCAGCACGGCGGTGTTTTTTTGGTTCAGCGCGGCCATGTAGCGATCAAGATGGAAACCATCCGCCGAGCTGAGGAAATGCACGCGGAATTCATCGCTGGAGAAATCCGTCAGCGCGTTCAGGGCCAGCCGCGGACCAAGGTCGGAGCCACCGATGCCGACGCTGATGACATCGGTGACGCCCTGAGCCCTGAAGTGCCCGATGACCTGTTCGATCTGCACGAGGACATCCTGTGCCTGCCTGTGCGCAAAACGCGCCGTCGGGGAATCGGACAGTCTGCTGCGCAGCGCTGTATGAAGCACAGCACGGTTTTCACTGCCATTGAGCTTTTCGCCGTCGAACAAGGCGCGGGTCTGCTGCCCGATGCCGGAATTTTCCAGTCGCGCCAGTAGGTCCGCGATGGTTTCGGTATCGTAGTGCTGGCGGGCGTAGTTGAAATACAGCGGGCCGAGCTTCATCGAAAACGCCTGCGCGCGGTCCGGCTCGCCGTTGACGATATCCTGGATGGTGCGGGACCGGCAGCGCTGCGCGTGCCGGGACAAGGCCTGCCAATCGTTTTCATTCCACATGATCAGGGCGTTTCCTGTGTTGGTTGAAGGTCAAATTCGATGTTGTCGATCAGCCGGGTGCGGCCCAGGCGCGCTGCTATCAGGGCCACGCGGCTACTGCTGCGGGCACGCGAGGCCTTGCCCAGTTCGGCCGACAGGATATCCACGTAATCGACCTCGAAACCGGCAGCTTCCAGCGTGGCCACGGCTTCCTGTTCGATGTGTTCCAGGGGCGTTCCCGACAGGTAGCCGTCGCGCATGGACAGCAGGGTCCGGTAAATGACGGCGGCCGTCGCTTTTTCATCGGCGTTGAGGTACTGGTTGCGTGAACTCATCGCCAGACCGGACGGTTCGCGCAAGGTCGGCGCGGAAATGATCTGCACCGGAAAGCTCATTTCGCGGGTCATGTAGCGGATGACCTGCAGTTGCTGGTAGTCCTTGCGTCCGAACACGGCGCAATCCGGCTGCACCATGTTGAACAGGCGCGCAACTACGGTCGCCACGCCGTTGAAATGCCCTGGACGGTGCGCGCCGCAGAGGATATCGGTGATCCCCGGCACATGCATCTGCACGTAATTCTTGATGCCGAAAGGGTACATATCGTCGGCGCTAGGCAGGAAGATCGCGTCGCAGCCTTTGGCGCTCAAGCCGGCGATGTCATGCGGCTCGGTGCGCGGGTAACGCGCGTAATCCTCATTGGGCCCGAACTGGGTGGGATTGACGAATATGCTGGCGATGACTTTGTCGCTGTGCTGCCTGGCTAGATCGACCAAGGCGAAATGCCCGGCGTGCAGGTTGCCCATGGTCGGCACGAAGCCGATGCGTAGGCCCTGCCGTTTCCAGGCCGCAATCTGTTCACGCAGTTCGGCGATGGTTCTGAATGCGTTCATCAGGCGTATCCATGCTCGAGAGAAGGGAATTCGCCGGACTTGACTTCGCGGATGTACTGCACGAATGCGGCATCGATGGAGCCATTGCCGGCTAGGAAGTCCTTGACGAAACGCGGGCGTCGGTGACCCGAGTTGATGCCGAGCGCATCATAGCAGACCAGTATCTGGCCATCGCAGTCCGGTCCGGCGCCGATGCCGATGGTCGGGATGCCGACGGTTTCAGTGATGGTTTTCGCCAGGCTGGACGGCAGGCATTCCAGCACCAGCAGTTGAGCGCCGGCCTGCTCCACCTGCTTGGCCTGCTCGATGATCGCCTGTGCCGCCTGCATGTCCCGGCCCTGCACCTTGAACCCGCCCAGTTTCAGAACCGACTGCGGCGTCAGGCCCAGGTGGGCGCAGACCGGAATATCGCGTTCGGACAGAAAGGAAATGGCATCCAGCACGAAGCCGGCGCCCTCCAGCTTCACCATACTGGCTAATCCTTTGGACAATAGTGCCGCAGCGGAGTCCAATGCGCGGTCCGGCGTGGCGTAACTCTGGAACGGCATATCGGCGATCAGCAAGGCGCTTTGCAGGCCCTGCGCTACGCAGCGGCTGTGATAGACCATGTCATCCAGGCTGACCGGTACGGTATTGGCACCGCCCTTGATGACCATGCCCAACGAGTCGCCGACCAGAACCGCGTCAATGCCGGCGTTGTCGAGGGCGCGTGCAAAGCTGGCGTCATAGGCGGTCATGGTGGCGATGCGCTGTTTGTTCAGCTTCATCTGCCGCAGCATGGGTACCGTGACGGATCCGCGTGCTGATTGTGGCGCTGGGCTGGTATACATGTGGCCTACCTTTCTTCGATGAGTCGGATGGGTTGCGGGGGAAGCCTTTCGAGCAATGAGCGCAACGGGCCCTCGCCCGGAATGGTCAGCCGGACATTGAGTTCGGCCAAGGGCACCAGCACGAACGCGCGCTGCGTCATGCGTGGATGCGGGATGGTGAGCGACTCCGTATGGACCGAACGGTCAGCGTACAGCAGAATATCGCAATCCAGGGTACGCGGACCCCATCGCGGCCCGCCGCTGCGGTCACGGCCGTGCTGGCGCTCGATATCCAGCAGCAGCCCGAGCAGTTCCTGCGGTTCAAGCCCGGTGTCCAGTTCGAGAACGGCATTGATGTAATCGGGCTGCTCGACGCCACCCCAAGGCGGGGTCCGGTAAAACCCGGAATGCGCGACATACACAACGCCGGGCAATGCCGATATCCGGGCGATGGCTTGATTCAGCGTTGAAGGCACATCGCCCAGATTGCCGCCCAATCCGATGTAAACGCGCTCAGGCATGCCTGATCACTCGGCGGCGGATTTTGGTTTACCGCGGCGCCGCCTTCGCTTGGACGGCGCGACCGCGCCGGACGTGCCGTCGACGTTGCTATGGGCCGGAATGATCTGTGCCAGCATTTCAGGCGAAAGCACCTGCGCTTCGCGCCAGAATTCCAGTTCCTCGGCCAGCTCCGGCGCACCGGCCGCGCGCAGTTCCAGAAAATCGAAGGCCGCCCTGAAGCGCGGGTGGGAAAGCATGCGGAACACGCGCTTGCGCGTGCGCTGGCCGAAACGGGTCTGCAACTGCCAGATTTCATGCATCGGCAGGGAAAACCTCCTCGGCAGCGCGATGCGCTCGACCTGCCTCAGCGTCACCCGGTCGGATGCCCTTTGCTGCGCTACATTGAGTTCACATCCGGAGTTCTGCAGCACCGCCAGCTCACGGCAGTAGGCCGGCCACATCAGGCAGGCGAACAGGAATCCGGGCGCAACCGACTTGCCGGCGACGATGCGCTCGTCGGTGTTGCGCATGGCCTGCAGAACCATCGTCCGCAACGCGCCGGAACGGTTGGTGTGCAGGGCCTTCGCGGTATCCGGGAACAGTACGTCGAGCAGGCCGTACTGTTCAAGCTGCAGGAAGCTTTTCTCGGCGCTACCGGCCAGGAATATCTTCAGTATTTCATCGAACAGGCGTGCCGAGGACGAACTGGCCAGCAGCGGCGCCATGCGCGGAATCGGTTCGGCCGCGGTCGGATGGATGCTGAAATCGAGCTTGGCCGACAGCCGTATGGCGCGCAGCATGCGCACGGGATCCTCTCGGTAGCGGGTTTCCGGATCGCCGATGAGCCGCAACACCTTGTCTTTGACGTCCTGGTAGCCGCCGACGAAATCACGTACGCTGAAGTCCTCCACGGTGTAATACAGGGCATTGGCGGTGAAATCGCGGCGGACCGCGTCTTCCTCCAGCGTGCCGTAGATGTTGTCGCGGATCAGATGGCCTTCTTCATGCGTTTCCCTGTCGCCCTGGCTGTCATCGCCCTGAGCCCGGAACGTGGCGACTTCGATGATTTCCGATCCGTACATGATGTGCGCGAGGCGGAAACGCCTGCCGATCAGCCGGCAATTGCGGAAATTGGCCTTGACCTGCTCGGGCGTCGCGTCGGTGGCGACGTCGAAATCCTTGGGGTGTCCACCCAGCAGCAGGTCGCGTACGGCACCGCCGACGATATAGGCTTGGAAGCCCGACTCCCTGAGCCGGTAAAGGACCCGCAGGGCATTGGGACTGATGTCCTTGCGCGAGATGCAGTGATCGGCGCGGGCGATGACGGCCTCGACGCCTGATCCTTGGGAAACACTCATAACACTCCTAAATGCAGTAAAATAATCGCGCTTGACAGCCCGAATGCCTGGTTGGCCATTTTAAGGGTATTTCCCCACTTGTAGGTGATTTATGCCATTTGTCGTCGTTGAAAACTGCATCCGCTGCAAATACACGGACTGCGTGGAAGTCTGCCCGGTGGACTGTTTCCATGAAGGCCCGAACTTCCTGGTCATCGACCCGGTCGAATGCATCGACTGCACGCTGTGCGAACCGGAATGCCCGGCCAAAGCGATTTTTCCCGAAGACGACGTGCCGGCCGGCCAGGAACACTTCGTTGCGCTGAATGCCGAACTGGCCGCGCAGTGGCCGGTCATCACCGCCCGCGCCGAACCGTTGCCGGACGCCGCCGAGTGGGACGGCAAACCCGATAAACTGCAATACCTGCAGAAATGAAAAAATGAGCGCCGAGGCGCTCATTTTTCTTTGCCTGACACGATTTATTTTATCTTGGTTCTCAGTTCGTTCAGCAACTTGACGGAAGATCCGCCCTGCTTCACTGTGCCGTCGGCACCGACCGCGACGATGCGGGTCTGCGTGCTGCCGGCCTGTTGCGCCGTGACCAAGAACGATTCATTTCCGTAACGGACCTCGTAACTCTTGATGCTTTCCACCGTATTCAGCACTTCAACTCCTTGTACAGTCCTCAGCGCCCTGCCCATGCGTTCCCATACATTATCCAGGGAATCGTTGACGATGATGTTCGCCGCCGCTTCCGGAAGTTTCGCATCGGCTCCCAGCATCGACTTCGACGGGATACGCAACGCTTCACGGTCCCTTGGGTGGCTCAGATCGGCGGGCACCACGAGCGGCTTGGCGATGTCAACGCCTTCATATTCGGGCCGCGGGCGGAACCAGCTGCAACCCGGCAGGAGAGTTGAAAGAACCAGCGCCATGACGGCCAGGCGGGCGACGGCTTTTATAAAGCGGCACATAGAATTCCTTGAGTTCAAGTCGATTGTTCGATAGTTTTGCATAAATCGGCCATTTCTTCCGCTTTGCCTTTGTAGTCATCCGACAGAGGCAGCAGGGGAAGACGCAGGCCATGCCCGAACCCCATGATCTGCATGATCGCCTTGATGGGCACCGGATTTGGCTCCACCCCGAGGAAGGCGTACAACTCCTGAAGCCTGTTGTCCAAGGCATGGGCAGCGTCCATATTGCGTTCATCCAGGTATCGGCAGATCCTGGCGAACGTGGCCGGCACGGCATTGGACGCCACGGAAACCACGCCGTGCGCACCGCCCGCCATGGCGCGGACAAAAGTCCCGTCATCCCCGCTGAGCAAGGAAAAACGCGGCGAGGCCAAGGGGTACAGCGCCTGCCAGCGGCGTTCGTCAGCAACCGCCTCCTTCAGACCGATGATGTTCTCATGCGATGAAAGCGCGGCTACGGTTTCAGGCAACAGGTCGCATCCGGTCCGGCTCGGCACATTGTAGAGGACTAGCGGAATTTCGGAAGCTTCGGCTACAGCAAGATAATGCGCGACCAGACCGGCCTGGGTCGGGCGAACGTAGGGTGGCGTGACAACCAAGGCCACATGCGCTCCTGTGCGCTTGGCGAGCTTGTTCTGCCGGATGGTCTTGGAGGTGGAGGAAAGGCCCGTGCCGGCGAGGATCAAAGCCCGGCTGCCGACACGAATGGACGCCAATTCAATGAGTTGGCAATATTCCTCATCGCTCAGATTGGCCGCCTCGCCGGTTGAACCGGCAACCACCACGCCGGATGAGCCGGCATTGAGCTGCATGTCAATCTGCGCCCGCCAGGCGTTCAGGTCAATCAGGCCGGATACAGCAAAAGGGGTGGTCAATGCGGTTATGCTGCCTTTTAACTGCAATTTCGGACTCCTCGAAAAATATATTCAAATCTACTTGCCGGCTGAGCGGCAAGACTCTATTCTGTGATTAACATTTTGACACAGTTTTCGGTGTCGCAGGAACGCATCTTGAACGAAAATGCAGCGCAACAGGCAACCACCGGCAACCACTTGCTCATCAGTGCCTACGGCACTTACCCGAACTCGCCCCTGCTGATCGTATCACGCAGGATTTCCGAAGCCGGTTGCAACCTGCTGGACACCCGGCTGTCGACCGTGGGCCGTGACGTATCGCTGGTCGCGCTGGCGGCCGGCAGCTGGGACGGCATCGTCAAGCTTGAATCACTGCTCGGCCGAATAGAGCGCGAGAACCAGTTCAAGCTCACCTACTACCGTACCGGTCCGAAACCGATGCAATCGAACATACTGCCGTATCTGGTGGAGGTGGTCGCCGCCGACAAGCCCGGCATCCTGTTCCAGCTGGCGGACTTCTTCGACCGCCAGGGCATAACCATCGAGAACCTGCAGAGCAACGGCTACCAGGCCATGCATACCGGCGCCTCGATGTTCACCGCGCAATTGACCATCGGCATTCCCGCCAGCATGCACATCGCGGCATTGCGCGATGATTTCATGGAGTTCTGCGACCACCTGAACCTTGACGCGATAATGGATCCGATGAAGTACTGATTCCCCCTGACGAGGAAACGAATGATGACTCGAAGCAAGCGCATATATGTCTTAGATACCAATATCCTGATGCATGATCCGACCGCGCTGTTTAAATTCGAAGAACACGATGTATTCATTCCCATGATGGTCCTGGAGGAACTGGACAACGGAAAGAAAGGCCATTCCGAATCCTCCCGCAACGCCCGCCAGGTCAGCCGGTTCCTCAACGAGCTGGTCGAGTCGCACGGCAGCAATGACATCTCCGAGGGCATCGCCCTCGTCCAGCCGAAAGGCCTGAACCTGCGCGGCGCGCATACCGTCGGCAGGCTCCACTTCCAGCTAAGGCAGACCGAGCCCGGCAAGCGCTTCGGCACCGTGCTGCCCGACAACCTGATCCTCGGCTCCATCCTCCAGCTGAAGGAGGACAACCCGGGCGTGCCGGTAGTGCTTGTTTCAAAAGACATCAACCTGCGCATCAAGGCCTCGATCTGCGGCGTGGCCGCCGAGGACTACGAGAACGACCGCGCCATCGACGACTTCAACCTGCTGTTCACCGGCGTCAAGCAGCTCGAAGAAGACTTCTGGGAACGCCATCACGGCAATCTGCGTTCATGGACCGACAAGGGCCGCACCTACTACGAAATAGAACGCTCACGGGACGACGACTGGTTCATGAACCAGTTCCTGTACATGCCCGGCGACGACGAAGTGGAAATGAAGGTCAGCAGGATTGACGGTGATCGCGTGGTGCTGCAGATCGTCGATGACTTCCGCGCCAGCCAGCACCAGGTATGGGGCATCAACGCGCGTAACCGCGAGCAGAACTTCGCGTTGAACGCGCTGATGGATCCTGAAATCGACCTGGTCACCCTGCTCGGCACCGCCGGTACCGGCAAGACCCTGCTGGCGCTGGCTGCCGGCCTTACGCAGACCATGGACATCCAGCGCTACCGCGAGATCATCATGACCCGCGCCACCGTATCGGTCGGCGAGGACATCGGCTTCCTGCCCGGCACCGAGGAAGAGAAGATGACGC
>ERZ1645185.864-NODE-864-length-12792-cov-7.285703_pt1 | contig 12792 bp, 12 predicted proteins | sample MGYA00575351_ERZ1645185 | MGnify/ENA primary metagenome ERZ1645185 (study PRJEB40838, sample SAMN11284767) | freshwater sediment metagenome | isolation source: river sediment | host: Sediment | place: India: Jana village, Kanpur | collected 2015-12-17 ...
ATCGTGCACGGCGACACCCGCGAGCAGGCGCTGGCCCGGATGGATGCGGCCCTGGCCGAGACCCGCATCGTGGGGCTGGCCACCAACGTCCAGTTCCTGCGCCACGTGGTGGGCAGCCGCTCGTTCAGCACGGCCGATCTGGACACGGCGCTGATTCCGCGCGAAGCCGCGGTGCTGTTCAAGCAGGAAAAGGTCGGCGTTCAACTGGCCGTGGCCGCGGCGGTGGCGCAGACATTGCTCTCGGATCGCGCCGGCGAAGGCGCGGATCCGTTCAGCCGGCGCGACAGCTGGCGTTCGCACGGCCCGGCCAACCGCCGCTTCGACTTCGAGTTCAAGGGCGAGCGCCTGATCGCGCAGCTCATCAGCGGGCACGACGGCGTGCTGAACCTGGCGGTGGGCGAGGCCAGTGGCCCGCTGGTGTTCAAGGCGCTGGCCGGCGGTCGCATCGACCTGCTGTTCGCAGGGCAGCGGCGCACGGTGCAGACCTGGCAGCGCGGCGAGACGGTGCATGTCTTCTGCGAATCGGGTGCCACCCAGATCGTCGAGATCGACGCGCTGGCCCACGCGGGCGATGCGGCCGTGGAAGGCGGACGCCTGACGGCGCCGATGCCGGGCAAGGTGGTGTCGTTTTCGGTCAAGGTGGGCGACAAGGTGCGTGTCGGGCAGGCGCTGGCCGTCATGGACGCCATGAAGATGGAGCACACCATCGCGGCACCCGCCGACGGGGTGGTGGCCGAACTGCTGTACGCGCCGGGGGATCAGGTGGCCGAGGGGGCGGAGCTCCTGAAACTGGCCGCCGGGTGAAAACGAGGCCGGTGAGTCGGGTGTCGTTCGGGGTTCTGACGCGCTGGCGCGGTGCCAGAATGCCGGCATGAAGTTGCTGGTCTGTTTTTCCGGCACGCGGCCGGACCCTTGGATCGACGGCCTGCGGGCCGCACTGCCCGGGGCATCGGTGTCCGCCTGGGCGCCGGGCGCGCCGGCGGCCGACTACGCGGTGGTCTGGGCGCCGCCCCAGTCCCTGCTGGATGAGCAGCCGGGGCTCAAGGCCGTGTTCAACATCGGTGCTGGCGTGGATGCATTGATGGCACTGCGCCTGCCGCCATCGGCGCGGGTGGTGCGCCTGGACGATGCCGGCATGTCGGTGCAGATGGCCGAATACGTGTGCCATGCGGTGATCCGGCACTTCCGCGAATTCGACGGTTACGAGGCCGATGTGCGCCAGGGCCGCTGGACGTTTCGCAAGCCGCGCACCCGCGCCGACTGGCCGGTCGGCGTGATGGGGCTGGGCGTGCTGGGCTCGCGCGTGGCGCAGGCGCTGCGCGTGTTCGAGTTTCCGGTCAATGGCTGGAGTCGATCGGCACACGCCATTGATGGCGTGCGGACCTTCGCCGGGCCGGGGCAGTTCCATGCCTTTCTGGCCGCCAGCCGCGTGCTGGTCAACCTGCTGCCGCTGACGCCCCAGACCGCCGGCATCCTCAACCGCGACACGCTCTCGCGCCTGCTGCCGGGCGCCTTTGTCATCAACGTGGCGCGCGGGGCACACCTGGTGGACGAGGACCTGCTCGCGCTGCTCGACGGTGGTCAGGTCGCCGGCGCCACGCTCGACGTGTTCCGCACCGAGCCGCTGCCGGACGGCCATCCGTTCTGGACCCACCCGAAGATCACGGTGACGCCCCACACCTCGGCGCGCACGCTGCGTGACGAGAGCATCGCCCAGATCGCCGGGAAAATCCGCGCGCTGGAGCGCGGCGAACCGATAACCGGTATCGTCGAGCCCGCGCGCGGCTATTGAGACAGAACAGAGACAGAAAACGATCGAGGTGACCCTTTCCTTTCCATGCCCGGCCGTGAACGCCGGCCCGCGCCCGAACACCCAACGAGTACAACGACATGACCCTTCCCACCCGCGTCCGCATCATCGACGTCGGCCCGCGCGACGGCCTGCAGAACGAAAAACAGCCGGTGCCGTCGGACGTCAAGATTGAACTGGTGCACCGCCTGCAGGCAGCCGGCCTGAAGGAAATCGAAGTCACCAGCTATGTGTCGCCCAAGTGGGTGCCGCAGATGGCGGACAACCACGCGGTCATGGCCGGCATCGCGCGCCAGCCGGGCGTGCGCTACTCGGTCCTGACGCCCAACCTCAAGGGCTTCGAGGCCGCCGTGGCCGACCGCCCCGACGAGATCGTCGTGTTCGGCGCGGCCAGCGAGGCATTCAGCCAGAAGAACATCAATTGCTCCATCGCCGAGAGCATCGAGCGCTTTGCGCCCGTGGTCGCGGCCGCACGCGCGGCGGGCATCGCCGTGCGCGGTGCGATGAGCTGCACCGTCGGCTGCCCCTACGAGGGCGCCATCGCCCCCGAGCGGGTCGGCTACCTCGCCGGCCTGATGAAAGGCATCGGGGTCGAGCGGGTGGACGTGGCCGATACCATCGGGGTGGGCACGCCACGCACGGTGCGGGCCGCGTTCGACGCGACGCTCCGGCACTTCGGCATCGACCAGGTCTCGGGGCATTTCCACGACACCTATGGCCAGGCGCTGGCCAACACCCTGGCCGCGCTGGAGATGGGCGTCTGGAACTTCCAGTCGTCGGTGGCCGGTCTCGGGGGCTGCCCGTACGCGAAGGGCGCCACCGGCAACGTGGCCACCGAAGACCTGGTTTTCATGCTGAACGGCATGGGCATCGAGACCGGGATCGATCTGGACCGGCTGGTGGACGCGGGTGCCTTCATCAGCGAGGTCCTGCAGCGCAAGCCGAACTCCCGGGCGGCCACGGCGATCCTGAACAAGCGTCTCGCATGATGTCTGCGCCTGATCCCAAGACCCTTCCGGACGGCATGCAGCGGGTTGCCGCGGCGTTGCGCTCGGCTGGCCATCCGCATGCGCCGTTGATGCTGGACGATGCCGCGCGCACCGCCCAGCAGGCGGCCGACGCGCTGGGCGTCACCGTGGGGCAGATTGCCAAGAGCATCATCTTCCGTCGCCGGCAGGACGATGTCGCGGTGCTGGTGATCACCTCGGGCGACCGGCGGGTCGACGAAAAAAAAGTGGCGGCGCTGGTGGGCAAGATCGGTCGCGCCGATGCCGAGTTCGTCAAGGCGCACACCGGCTTCACCATCGGCGGCGTGTCGCCGGTGGGGCATGCCACGCCACCGGTCACGCTGATCGACCGGGAGCTGTTCCGCTTCGACGAGATCTGGGCGGCGGCCGGCCATCCGCACGGCGTGTTCAAGTTGCGCCCCCAGGACCTGGTGGCGCTCACCGGGGCGCCGGTGGCGGATGTGGATCAGCCGGTTCAGCCCTCATGAATGCTTCCAAAAACATAGCTGACCGTGCCCGGCTGGTTCTGGGAAATGCCGAAAATGTGCCATCACCGTGCGTTTCCGTGTGCCGCATGAACGCCCTCAGCGGCCTGTGCGAGGGTTGCGCGCGCACGCTCGATGAAATCGCGCGCTGGAGCACGATGGCCGAAGGCGACCGGCGCGCGGTCTGGGCGCGCATCGGGCAGCGGGCCCAGGCCGGCCAGGAGACCCTGTCGTGAAACACATCGAGTTCTATCTGGACTTCATCTCGCCCTACGCCTACCTGGCGTTCGAAGCGCTGCCCGAGGCGCTGATGGGCCTGAGCTACCGCGTGACGCACAAGCCGGTGCTGTTCGCCGCACTGCTCAAGCACCATGGACAGCTCGGGCCGGCCGAGATCGCACCCAAGCGCGACTGGACCTATCGCCAGGTGGCCTGGCTGGCCCATGTGAACCAGATCGACCTGCAACTGCCCGCCAGCCATCCGTTCAATCCGCTGGGGCTGCTTCGGCTGGCCGTGGCCTGTGATCCGCGCGGCGAGCCGAACCGCTACGTCTGTGAAACGATCTTCCGCCACGTCTGGCGGGGCGGCGAGGAGGCGGCCGACGCGGCGCGCCTGGAGGCCCTGACCCGGCAGCTTGCGCCGGAGCGCCCGCCGCAGGACGCCGCCGTCAAGGCGCAGTTGCAGGCGCATGGCGAGCAGGCGCTGGCGCGAGGACTGTTCGGCGTGCCGTCCTTCGTGGTCGACGACAAGGTGTTCTGGGGCTTCGACGCCCTGCCGATGCTGGCCGGCTACCTCCGCGGCGACCCCTGGTTCCAGTCCGGGGCCTGGGAGCAGGCCGCCGGTGTGCTTCCCGGTGTGCGCCGAACGACCTAACGCCCCGCGAACCAGTTGTGCTGGCTCGCGTACTTGCTGACGGCCCGCCAGCTGCCACATTCCCGGGCGACGCGGGGCCAGATGCGTTGCAGCAGGTCACATTCGGCCATCACGTCCGCGGTGGCCTCGTGGCGGGCCACGCACTCGATCGAAAAGTGGCCGAGCCAGTCATCGAGCGCGCGGGCCTTGATGTCGGGGTAGGCCACCGTGCAGAGGTGGGCGATATCCAGCCAGTCATTCGGAAAGTCGCTCCCCAGGTACTGGCGCGCGTAACGGCCCAGCAAGGTGCGGTCGAAGGAGGCATGGTAGGCGACGAGCTTGGCGTCGCCGATCCAGTCGCGAAACGCCTGCATCGCGGCCGCGGGCTCCATGCCCGCGCGCTGCGTCGCCACGCCAATGCCATGGATCAGCACGTTGGACTTTTCCGAGGTTTTTTCGGGACAGATGGTCATGGCCAGGCTGTCGCCCGGCAGCAGGGTGAGCGTGCGCCGGCTCCAATCCACCCGCACCGCGAGCGCCGCGATGGCCAGCAGGTGGGCGCGCGAGGGGTCGAGGCCCGTCGTTTCAACATCAAGCACCAACCAGCGTTCGGGTGCGCCCGCGTCGGTGGCAGACGGGTTGTTCCGGCCGCGGATCCAGTCGAGCCAGCTCATCGCGCGTAGTCCATTTCAAGGCGCTGCTGGATCGAGCGCGCAACCCGGAAGCTGCTGGCCAGGATCCGCCGGTCGATGTTGCTCAGGGTGGCGAAAGCCAGCCGGTTCGGCTCATCCGACTGCGCGGCGTCCCCATCGAGCTGCACCCGCAGGCGCAGGCTTTGAAGAAACTCGAAGGCGCCGATCCAGCTTTCGAATTCGTTGGGCTTGACGCCCATCGCCTCGCCGCTTTGCTCCAGGCGCTCGCGCGTGCTGGTGGCCGTCACCCCCTGGGCCAGCGCGAAGATGCGCGCGGCGTCGACGAACAGCGCCGTGCCTTGCAGCTTCAGATCGAGTCCGTCGCGGTCGTCGAGTTCGATGTTGCCCAGCCAGTTCAGGGGCGAGCGGTGGGTGAGCGCATTCACCGCGAGCTGGTGCAGGAAACGCGGCGTTTCGCGGATGCGTTCCCTGACCAGGACGGTCAGGGGTTCCGTCAGGCTCAGGTCGCCGGCAATCGCCCGGAAGTCGAAAAAGATGCTGGCGTGCAGCAGGTCCTGTGGGCTGCCCTGCGAGATCCAGCGGTCGAAACGGGCCAGCCAGTCGCGCTGGCGCAGGCAGCAGGCCGCCACACCGGCCATGATGCCGCCCTTGCACAGCGGGTAGCCGCAGGCGTCCAGGTCCTTGTTGACCTGCTCGGCCCACAGGCGGGCGGCTTCCAGCGCCTGGTCGTCGGTGTCGTCGGGAACGATCAGCGCGTTGTCCTGGTCGGTGGCGATGGTCTGCTCGCCGCGGCCCTCCGAGCCCATCACCACCCAGCACAGCCGTTTCAGGTCGATGCCGGCCTGGGCGGCCCGGATTTCCACCAACCTTCGGGTCAGCAAGTCGTTCAGGTGGCTGATCAGCGTGGTGACCTGGCGCGCCTGCACGCCTTGCACCAGCAGGCTGCTGGCGAGATGCCGGATATCCTGGGCCGCCACCTTGAGGGCCGTCAGGTCCTTGGAGCCGTGGATGCGCGCGCTGACCTGCTGCAATGTGGCCCGTTGCAGCGCGAACAGGTCGCGCTCCGACACCATGCCCACCAGTTGCCCGTCGCGGGTGACCGGCACGTGGCGGATCACATGCCGGCTCATCAGCATCGCGGCATCCTGGGCGGTGTGCCGGTGCGTCAGGCTGCGCACTGGCTTGCTCATCACCGAGGCGATTGGGGCGTCGAGGCTGAATTCGGGCCGGATCACCAACCCCGGCAGGTCGTTGCGGGTCAGGATGCCCTGCAGCGCGCCGTCGGCGCCGAGCACCAGCATCGAGCCCACCTTGCGTTCGTGCATGGTCTGCAGCACCTCGCGCAGCGACAGTTCCGGGCCGCAATGGACGGGCTCGTAGCGGATCAGTTTTTCGAGCGGCGTTTCCAGCGATTGCTCCGACAGCACCCGGCTGGCGTACACCTCGCGCATCGATTGGCGCGACTTCTCCAGCAGCGATTGGACCCGGCGGTTCAGGAAGTCGGCGAAGGTCGGGTTGCGTGCGGCCAGCGCTTCCACGTCCGTCGCCTTGATCGCCAGCACGAACAGGTCGCCGGCCGCGACATAGGTGGACATGACGGCGCGCTTGGCCAGCAGCGCGGCCACCGGCAGCATGTCGCCGGCGTCATAGACGAACCCGGCTCCGGCTTGCCCGCCGGCGCTCTGCTGGCTGCGGACCTGCCCTTCGCGGATCAGGAACAGCGTGTCCGGAACGCCCTGGTCCGGTGCGAGCAGCACCTCGTCGGCTTCCAGATAGCGCTGCTCGCAGCGGGCGAGGAACCAGTCCACATCCGCGTCCGCCATGTCGGCAAATGGCAGCCAGCGGCGCAGCAGCGTGCGGTAGTGGCCCAGCAAGGGCGCGGAGGGTGTCGACAGATTGCTGTTGTTGGTGGCGGGCAAGGGCGTCTCCGATGGCGCGTGGATGGTCGATCGTGCTCTTTGCCTAAGGACTTTCCCTGATCGAAAGCACCAAAGCCGGCCAACGTAAGAAGTTGGTAAGGACGAGGCAAAGAATCGCGCCAAAGTTACCGGACACGTATGCTTACAGCCTTGATCCTCGTCAAGTTGGTTCTCGAAATCGCCCTGATGGCCCTTTTCGGTCGCTGGGTGCTGGGGCTGCTGGCGGGCGCGCGCAAGGAGCAGAACCTGTTCTGGCAGATCCTGGATGTCATGTGCCGTCCGTTCATTCTCATGGCCCGGCTGATGTCGCCGCGCCAGGTCATCGACCGGCATGTGCCGCTGGTGGCTTTTCTCCTGCTGGCGTTCGGCTGGATCGGTGTCACCATCCTGAAGGTCCAGACCTGTGTCCAGATTGGAGTGCACCTGTGCCAATAACCCGCAAACTCGCGCTCATGTGGCTCCGCTGGCAGGGCATTGCCCTGCTGGTCCTGGGACGCCGGGAAGCCGCCCTGGAGCGCTTCGAAGCGATGCGCGCCCAGGATCCCCAGAACGCCTACGCGCTCGCCAGCATGGCGCAGATCGAGAGCCAGCTCGGCCGGGCCGACCGCGCGCTGGCCTTGCAGCAGGCATTGACCCGCCTGGCCCCTGAGCAGGCGCACGCCTGGTTCAACTACGGTTTCATGCTCGAAGCGGCCGGTCGCCTCGAGGAAGCCGAGCACGCCTTCCGCGAAGCCACCCGCCTGTCGCCCAAGCTCGACCGCGCCTGGTACGGCCTGGGTCTCACCCTCATTCGCCTGCGCCGGTTCGACGAAGCCGTCGAAGCGCTGCGCCGCAACACCGAACTGCAACCCATGAGCCCGTACGGCTGGTACCAGCTGGCCCGGGTTCATGTCGACCGGCACGAACCGCAGGAGGCTGAGAAGATCATTCTCCACCTCCGGCAGTTCGAGCCCAAGGTGGCCGCCCAGCTCGAACGGGAAACCGGACTGCGCCCCGCGCAGCCCGCCTGACGAACCGGGTGGCCAGGACTGCTCCGCCTTCGGGCGGGGCGGAACGGAGCCGTGACCGGCTGCAGATGATCCGGCTTGCCGGGTTGTGGTCACGATCAGCCCACTTGGGCGAACTTAACCGAGGCAGGAGACATGCAACTCACTGAAAGTCACCGCCAGTACTGGCGGAAAAACCTGAACATCACCACCATATTGCTCGCAATATGGTTCGTGGTGACCTTCGTCGTGAGCTATTTCGCCCGCGACCTGAGCTTCAACTTCTTCGGCTGGCCGTTCAGTTTCTGGATGGGCGCGCAGGGGTCGTTGATTGTTTATTGCGTGATCATCTGGTTCTACGCCCGCTACATGGGCAAGCTGGATATCGAGCATGGCGTGGCCGAAAGCGAGGATTGAACCATGGCTGGACTATTTGGTGATGACGCCGGCGGCGTGAGCAACGCGGCCGCCAACAAGGCGTTCAAGCAGAACCTGAACAAAATCTACAAGTGGTACGTGGGCGGCTTTGTCGCCTTCGTGGTGGTGCTGGCCGCGCTGGAGCAGATGGGCTTGCCCCGCGCCTGGATCGGCTACATCTTCCTGCTGGCCACGATCGGCCTGTACGCCGGCATCGGCTTCATGAGCCGGACCAGCGATGCGGCCGAGTACTACGTCGCCGGCCGCCGGGTGCCCGCCGTCTACAACGGCATGGCCACCGGTGCCGACTGGATGTCGGCCGCCTCCTTCATCGGCATGGCCGGCACGCTGTACCTCACCGGCTACGGTGGCCTCGCCTTCATCATGGGCTGGACCGGTGGCTATTGCCTGGTGGCGCTGTTCCTGGCGCCGTACCTGCGCAAGTTCGGCCAGTTCACCATTCCCGACTTCCTGGGCGAGCGCTACGGCGGCAACGCGGCGCGTTTTGTCGGCATCCTGATTGCCATCCTGGTGTCGTTCACGTATGTGGTGGCGCAGATCTACGGCGTGGGCCTGATCACGTCGCGCCTGACTGGCGTGGCCTTCGAGCTGGGGATTTTCCTGGGGCTGGGCGGCATTCTGGTCTGTTCGTTCCTGGGCGGCATGCGCGCGGTGACCTGGACGCAGGTGGCGCAGTACATCGTGCTGATCGTGGCCTACATGATCCCGGTGGTCTGGCTGTCGGTCAAGCAGACCTCGGTCCCGATCCCGCAGGCGATCTACGGCGTGCAGCTGCAGAAAGTCACCGAGGCGGAGAAGAAGCTCACCAACGATCCCAAAGAGCTGGAGGTGCGCGAAATCTTCAAGCAGCGCTCTGCTGCCCTGGCCGAGAAGCTCAAGGACCCGGCTGGCGCGCTGGCCAAGGACAAGGCCGACGCCGAGAAGAAGATCGCCGACCTGAAGGCCGCCTCGGCCCCGGCCGCGGAAATCGCCGCAGCCGAGAAGGCGCTGGCCGCGCTGCCCAAGGACGCCGCGGCGGCCAAGGCCGCCTGGACGCGGGCCAAGGCCGCAGCCGACGCCAAGGCCCGCCCGCTCAACGGCATGCCACCGCACGCCCAGCAGTTTGCCGGCGATCCGAACGGTGACGCCAAGGCCAAGGAAGCGTTCGACACCTCGCGCCGCAACTTCCTGGCGCTGGTCTTCTGCCTGATGGTGGGCACCGCCGCGTTGCCGCACATCCTGATGCGCTACTACACCACACCGTCGGTGAAAGAAGCCCGGGAATCGGTGACCTGGTCGCTGTTCTTCATCTTCCTGCTCTATTTCACGGCGCCCGCACTGGCCGTGCTGGTGAAGTACGAGGTGTTTACGGCACTTGTGGGCACACCGTTCGACCAGTTGCCGGTCTGGATTGCATCCTGGGCCAAGGTTGATCCCACGCTGTTGTCGGTGACGGACGTCAACAAGGACGGCATCTTCCAGCTCAACGAGATGAGCATCGGCGGCGACATCATCGTGCTGGCCACGCCCGAAATCGGTGGCCTGCCCTACGTCATCTCCGGCCTGGTGGCTGCGGGCGGCCTGGCTGCCGCCCTGTCGACCGCCGACGGCCTGCTGCTGACGATTGCCAACGCGCTGTCGCACGACCTGTACTACAAGATGATCGACCCGAACGCCTCCACGGCGCGCCGTGTCGCGATCTCGAAGACCCTGCTGCTGGTCGTGGCCTTGGCTGCCGCCTACGTGGCGGCGCAGAAACCGGCGGACATCCTGTTCCTGGTTTCCGCCGCGTTCTCTCTGGCTGCCGCAGGCTTCTTCCCCTGTCTGACGCTGGGGATCTTCTGGAAGCGGGCCACGGGTCCGGCGGCGGTGCTCGGCATGCTGGCCGGTGTGGGCATCACCTTCTACTACATGATCATGACCCAGCCGTGGCTGCGCGGCGTGTTCGGCGTGACCTCCCCGATCGAACTCTGGTGGGGCATCCAGCCGATCTCGGCCGGCCTGTTCGGCGTGCCGCTGGGCTTTGCCGTGATCATCCTCGTCAGCCTGGTGACCCCGGCGCCGAGCAAGAAGATCCAGGATCTGGTGGAGCACGTGCGCTACCCCAGCCTGGCAGCGAACTGATTTCCGCCGGCGCCGGTTGTTCAGACTGGCGCCCGGTCGGATCCCACAAGGCGGCAGGCCGATGGCCTGCCGCCTTTTTTTGTGGCTGGGGCGACGGTGCGTGGCATCCCTGCAAGTCCCGCACGGGCGGTGGCGGCCTCTGCCTGCCGCGCCGCGACAGGCGTTGCGGAATCACAGGACAGCGGCCGACCCCCAGCCGCATCGGCGCCATCGTGGTCAGGATGGCGTCACCCAATGGCCCGGCCTGGCGGTCGACCATGCTGCCGAAACCCGAGCGTGCACAGGACCCGCCACCCGGATGGCGGCAGGCCGCGGCGGCTGAGCCCTTCGTCTCGGTGGCCGGAAGGCACACCACCCCGAGGCCGCACGCGGGGCACCGGATCCGTCGCCCCGGCACCTGCGGGTGCGGCGGGAACGACTCAGCGCCTGAACTTGCCGTCGGTGCCGATGATCGACAGGTCGGCGAAGTCCAGGCCGGTGTGGTCGTCGGTGCTGTAGCTGATTTCGAGTCCGCCCAGATCGAACTTCTGCATGCCTTCCAATGCGGCCAGAACTTTCGGCCGCGTCGGACTGGGTCCGGCACGACGCAAGGCTTCAACCAGCACCTTGGCGCCGGTGTAGCCCTCCAGGATGGCCGGGGATATTTCTGTCATTCCTTTCGCCTTGGCGGCCTCGAGCGCTTCCTTGACCAAGGCGTACGAGAACGATTTTTCGTAAGGGAACACCTGGGTCACGATGACGCCGCGGCTGGCATCGCCCAGGGCCTTGATGAAGCCCGACGACGCGTTGTTCGACAGCGTCACCACCTGGGCGAGGGAGCCGGCGGCGCGCAGCGCCTTGACGCCGTCGGCCACCGCCGTCCCGGAGCCGAACCAGAGCACCGCCTGGGGCGTGGCCTTGGTGATCGCCGGGATGATGGCGGCGTAGTCGGGTTTGGTGCGATCGGCCTTGATCACGGCCACGGGCTTGAGGTTGGCTTTGGCCATGCCCTTGTTGGCGCCTTCGAGCGCGTCGGTGCCGAACGAGTCGTCCACATGCACGATCGCGATCCGGTCGATGCCCAGCGTGTGCAGATGCGCCACGGCCTTGGCGGCCTCCCGCTGATAGCTGGAACGGACGTTGAAGATGTAGCGGTTCACCGGGCTGTGCAGCAGCATCGCCCCGGTGGAAGGCGCCACCAGCGCGATGCCGTGCTTTTCCAGCAGCGGCATGATCGCTTCGGTGTGCGGCGTGCCGCGATTCAGGAACAGCGCCACCACGTTCTTCTCGGTGATCAAGGTGTTGGCATTGGCAGCGGCCAGCTTGACGTCGAACTTGTCGTCGAGCGTGATCAGCTCGATCTTCTCGCCGCGAACACCGCCCCGGGCGTTGACGCTGTCGATGTAGAGCCGGGCGCCGTCCACGGCTTCCTTGACGGTGGCGGCCACCGGGCCGGTGAGGCCGACCGTCTGGCCGATCAGGATCTGGGCTTGCGCGGCAGCGCCCGCCGACAGGGCAGCGAAAGCAAGAAACCAGGCGCGTATGGAATGCATGGAAGGTCCTTCTAGGGCCCGCCAGTGTAAGAACCAAAGCGGTTTCCGGGCATTCGTGGTTCTACGTGCCGCAAATTTCCGTGAAGGCCGGTGGTGATGGCCCCACGCGATCCCCGGTCAGGCTGCGCGCCTAGAATCTTCGGCCTTCTTCCGGAAAGAACCGCCATGCCCCAGGGAACCATCCGCATCCGCGGCGCGCGCCAGCACAACCTCAAGAATCTGGATCTGGACATTCGCACCGGCGAGCTGACGGTGGTCACCGGCCCCAGCGGCTCGGGCAAATCCAGCCTGGTGTTCGACACGCTGTATGCCGAAGGCCAGCGGCGCTATGTCGAAACCTTCAGCGCCTACGCACGCCAGTTTCTCGACCGCATGGACAAACCGGCGGTGGACAGGGTGGAGGGCGTGCCGCCCGCGATTGCGATCGACCAGACCAATCCGGTGCGTTCGTCCCGCTCCACCGTGGGCACGATGACCGAGCTCAACGACCACCTCAAGCTGCTGTTCGCCCGTGCCGGCCAGCTGTTCGACCGGCAGACGGCGTTGCCGGTACAGCACGACACGCCCGAAACGATCTATGCCGAGCTCACCGCGCGTGCGCAGGCCCGCGCCGTCACATCCGACCCCCGCCTGGTCCTGACCTTCCCGGTGGAGCTGCCCGCCGGCACCCCGCCCGAGCAGGTCGAGCAGTGGCTGTCGGCCAGCGGGTTCACCAAGGTGCAGGCCGAACGCGAAGTGGCCACACCGACCGGACCCCGGAAGTTGCTGGATGTCGTCGCCGACCGGTTTCGGCTGGGCAACGTGGAAAAAGCCCGCGTGGTCGAAGCCATCGAGGTGGCGCTCAAGCGGGGCGGGGGACGGCTGAACGTCTATTGCCTGGACAACGAGGCCGAGCCCGACCTGTGGCGCTTCTCCACCGGCCTGCACTGCCCCGACAGCGACCTGCGCTACGCCGACCCCATTCCGTCGATGTTCTCGTTCAATTCCGCCGTCGGCGCCTGCGAGG
>ERZ1645185.865-NODE-865-length-12792-cov-5.909162_pt1 | contig 12792 bp, 10 predicted proteins | sample MGYA00575351_ERZ1645185 | MGnify/ENA primary metagenome ERZ1645185 (study PRJEB40838, sample SAMN11284767) | freshwater sediment metagenome | isolation source: river sediment | host: Sediment | place: India: Jana village, Kanpur | collected 2015-12-17 ...
CGCATAATTGCCGATCAGCGCCAGCGACAACCGCGGCGGCCGGGTTGGCGCGACGCGCTTTTCGGGAAAAAAGGCAATAACCGGCCGCTCGTCGGAAGGAACAGGCGCGTGGCGCGGCGTCGGGAACACCTGATTCATCATCCAGTCCGTTGCGGGGGTACGTGGGGATAACCGCTGGCCACCCGATTTGTTCCTCACCTCTAACACATCGGCAGCGATCGCAGGGCCCGCCGCGACCAGCCGTGGCCCAGATACGACGTTGCACTCGCCGCCCCCGCGCGGCTAAGGCGGCGGGCAGCATGACCCAGACCCAGACCCCCACAGGCCCGCTGGAGGGCATCCGCGTGCTCGACCTAAGCCGTGTCCTTGCCGGGCCATGGTGCGGGCAGATGCTGGGCGATCTGGGCGCGGACGTGATCAAGGTCGAGCAACCCGGTCAGGGCGACGATACCCGCCGCTGGGGCCCGCCGTTCCTGCCCGATGGATCGCGCGATTCGGCCTATTACCTGTGCGCCAACCGCAACAAGCGATCGGTCGCGATCGACATCGCCAAACCCGACGGGGTGGAACTGGTCCGCCAGCTGGCCGCCAGGGCCGACATCGTGCTGGAAAACTTCCGCGTCGGCGGGCTGGCCAAGTACGGTCTCGACTATCCCGCGCTGAGCGCGATCAAGCCCGACCTGATCTATTGCTCGATCACCGGCTTTGGCCAGACCGGACCGGAACGCGACAAGGGCGGCTACGACTTCCTGATCCAGGGGATGAGCGGGTTGATGAGCGTGACCGGACAGGCCGATGGCGATCCGACCAAGGTCGGCATTCCGATCTCCGACCTGTCGACCGGTCTCTACGCCACCATTTCCATCCTGGCCGCGCTGCAGCACCGCAACCGCACCGGCGAAGGGCAGCATATCGATCTGGCGCTGCTCGACGCGCAGGTGGCGCTGCTCGCCAACCAGGCGTCGGGCTGGCTCAACGGCGGGGTCGAGCCGCGGCGCATGGGCAACCAGCACCCGACCATCACCCCCTATCAGGACTTTCACTGCGCCGATGGCGACATCCTGATCGCGCTGGGCAACGACCGCCAGTTTGCCAAGCTGTGCACGGTGCTGGGCCTGCCCGAACTGGCCGACGACCCGCGCTTTGCCGTTTCCGCCCCGCGCAGCGACAACCGCGAGGCGCTGTTCGCCCTGATCAAGCCGAAGATCGCAAGCTGGACCTGCGACGATCTGATCGCCGCGCTCGACGCGGCCAAGCTGCCGGGCGGCAAGGTCAACACCATACCCGAAGCGCTGGCCCATCCGCAGATCGCGGCGCGCGGTCTGGTCCACGAACTGGCGCGCGATGACGGCACGCCGGTCAAGGTGGTGGGCTTCCCGGGGCAGTTTTCGCGCACGCCCGCGACCTATCGCAAGGCGCCGCCGCGTTCCGCCCAGGATACGGCCCAGGTGCTTTCATCGGAACTGGGGCTGGACGCCGACGCGATCGCCCGGCTGGTGGAAGCAGGCGTGGTTGCCGAACGGCTGTGACGCGCCTACCTGCGCATTGATGCCCCTACCATCCGATCCTTCACTCGACGCCCGGTTGAAGCACGTCCTGCGCCACCTGCCGGCGCCGGTCGGCATCGTGTCGAGTTTTGATCCCGACAACGGCGAGCCGGTGGGCCTGGCCATGTCGGCGCTGATGCCGGTGAGCCTTGAACCCTGTTCGATGGCGATCGCGATCAACCGCGCGGGATCGGCGCACGACGCCATGGTCCGCGCCGGCAAGTTCTGCATCAACCTGCTCGACAGTCCGCGCCAGGATTACCTGACGCCGTTTGCAAGCTATGCCGGGCGCGCCGACCGCTTTACCCAGGCGGACTGGCGCCAGAACGGCGCGGTGTGGTTCATCGAAGGCGCCCCGGCGAACATCTTCTGCGATATCCGCGAACGGCTGGCCTATGGCACCCACGATCTGCTGATCGGCGAGGTCTATGACCTGCGCTCGACCGGCGGGGCCGATATCCTGGGCTGGGCCAACGGCGCGCTGGGCCGGCTTTCGCCGCTCGACAAGGATTGAGGCGGCGCCCGGTTGCCCGGGCGCCCATCCTTCTATCAGATACCCATTCCGGCCTGCTGGGCCAGGAACCAGTCGGTCTGGTGCGCATCGGCAAACGAGGTCGCGCTGTCGATGTTCAGCCCGCTGGCAGAGCTGACGCCAAGCAGGGTCAGGCTGCCGCCGGTGGTCATGAACAGGCGGGTGTCGGTCTGTCCGTCGCCGTTGAAATCGCCCGTCGTGGCGCGGCGCACGGCCGCCCCGTCGAACAGGACGATGCGGTCGTCGGCCACGCTGAAATCGGTGACCACGTCATCGCCGAACGACTTGCCGAACACGAAGCTGTCGTGCCCGCTGCCGCCAGTCAGCGTGTCGTTACCGAGATCGCCCTGCAGCCAGTCGTGCCCGTCCAGGCCGAACAGGCGATCGTCGCCGTTGCCACCAAACAGGCGATCCTCACCCGACGTGCCGTTGAGCAGGTCGTTGCCGTTGAGACCGTTGAGGGTAACCCCGTCGTCGATCCCCGTCACGGTGACCGTGACCGTTGCTGTGCTGGTCAGCCCGCCGCTGTCGGTAACGGTGTAGGTGAAGGTGTCGGTCGCGGTTGCCCCCGGCGCAAGCGCGTCAAACGCGTCGGCATCGGCGACATAGCGCAGCGTCTGCGTCGCGGCGTCGAAGACGATGCTGCCGTGGGTTCCGCTTGCGTCGACCGCGCTGATGGTCAGGGTGTCGCCCGCATCGGGATCGCTGTCGTTGCCCAGCAGCGTGTTCCACAGGTTGGCGCTGGTCGCATCCTCGTTCACCGCGACACCGTCCGCGACGGCGGTCGGCGCTTCGTTGACGTCGGCCACGGTGATGGTCAGCGTTTGGGTGCTGAACAACCCGGCGCTGTCAGTCACCCGTGCGACGATCGTGAAGCTGCCGGTTGCCTCGTGATCGAAGGCCTGGGTGGTGCTGATTGCACCGGTTGCGGCATCAACCGTGAAGCGGCCGCCGGCATTGTCGTCCAGCGACCAGGTCAGCGTGTCGTTGAAGGTGTCGGTCGCCGACAGCGTGCCGACCACGGTTCCGGCCGGCTGGTTTTCATCGACGCTACTGTCCGCCAGAACCACGTCGTGCGGGGTCATGCCGAGCAGGAACAGGGCCAGCTGCGGATCGTGATCGGTCGGACGTCCGGCGACCAGGAACTGCGAGTTGAGGTGGACCGCATCGTAGAACGCGTTGTCGAACAGGCCGCCGGTGACCACCATGTTGTCGATCAGCTGGGCGTTGCCGTCGAACAGGTAGGAGTAGCGTTCCTCCGGCGTCAGCAGCATGGCCAGATTGGTCAGCAGACCGGTGTCGGTCAGCTGGGTCTGGGCCTCTTCGAAGTAGAACCCGTTCCAGTCGCCCAGGATCATGTAATTGGCCGACGGATCGCCCGCCAGGTGATCGAACACATAGGCGCCCACGGCCGCGGCCTGCGCGGTGCGCGAACCGTCGCCGCCATCGACCGGCGGCTGGTCGGCGCCCCACAGCGGATCGCTGCCCAGGCGCGAGGTCATGTGGACGTTGATCGTGGTGATCTGGTGGCCGTTGAACTCCCACGTCGCGACCAGCGGCTGGCGGCTTCCGGCAAAGGCCGGGTCGGTGATGATCGACAGGCTGCCTTCGACCAGCGAAACGCGGTCTTCGCGGTAGAGATAGCCGTTGCGGATGTTCCCGCCCGGCTCGCCCCCGGTCGTCCCGGCCGCGGTGGGCGCGATCTCGACATAGACATAACGGATGCCGCTTTCGGCGTAGATCGCGTCGATCAGGCCCTGGGCGGTGATCGCCCCGCTGAGGTTGCTGCCGCTGCCCGCGCCATCGGCGTCCTGCACTTCCTGCAGCGCGACGATGTCCGGCGCGTTGAGGTTGTAGACGATGTCATGGCCGAGAATGTCGAACTTGTTGTCCGACACGTCGAGGTTTTCGACGTTGTAGGTCGCCACCGAGAGGTAGTTGGCATTGCCTTCCAGCAGCGACACTTCTTCCACCAGGGTGACGTCGGTGGTGACGGTCACCGCCTCGGTCGCCAGCAGTTCGTAGTGTTCGAAGCTGTAGCCGATCACCCCGGTCACGCTGCCCAGCTGGTCGCCGATGGTGTGATCCGGCGTGTAACCGATCAGCGCGCCGAAGCGGTCGTCCAGCTGCAGCTTTTCGGGATTGAAGTCGCCCGGTGCGATGGTGATCCCGCCGCGGTCGTTGATGCCTGTGGCCCCCGCGCCCAGTGAGGCGACGATATCGGTTTCGCCGAAGCCGTTGGTGTTCGATACGACCAGCGGGTTGTCGACCGTGACACGCATCCCTTCCAGCGATTCCCAGAAGTCCATGCCGTCGCTGGCCGGATCGTAGCTGGTCAGGCCGTCATCCTCGATCACCGTGGCCGGCGGCAGGACGCCGCCCGCACCGATCAGCACCGCCGTGGGCAGGGCGTTGCCGCTGCTGGTAACAGTGATCCCGGCATTCGTGGTGTTGATCTCGGTCAGCGACAGTCCGGCGCCCGAAGCGAACTCGGCCACCGAACCGTTGACGGTCACCGCATCGCCGACTGCAACGGCCGGGGCGGTGCCCAGGAACACGAAGATCGCGTCAGAGGTGGCCGCGTTTCCGTCACCGGCGGCGTCCTGAAGGTAGAAGCCGCCCGCGTCGACCGCGGTGACGATGCCGCTGGTGATGACCGGCTGGCCGACATATTCGGACACGTGCCCCGCGCCCTGGATTTCAGGGATGGTCAGCACGATCGGATCGTCGTTGACGATCGTGCCTGCGGCTGCGCCGTCGAAGATCGCGGCGTTGCCGGTGACGTTCGACAGCTGGACCGAGAAGCCTTCGTTAAGCTCGCCCAGCGTGTCACCGGCGATCGGCACGGTGATGGTGCGGGTGAACTCGCCCACGCCGAAGGTCAGGGTGCCCGACAGGACCGCCGCGGCGCCCAGATCGGCCGCATTGGCGCTGCCGTCGAGGTTGAGTTGCCAGTCGACCGTGGCGCTGGTGGCAAAGCCGCCGGCGCGGTGCACGGTGAAGACCATCAGCGTTTCGCCCGCGTTGCCTTCGATCACGCGCGCATCGTCGATCCGGATCTGACCCTGGTCGGTGCCCGACAGGAAGGTCTGCCCGGCATTGACCGCCGCTTCGGTGTTGGCAACGTCGGCGCTCCAGGTGAAGTCGGCGTAGCTCGATCCGGTGCCGACCAGCTGCAGCGTCAGGCCGCCGCCCGCGTTGGTCTGCGACACGCCGACATCGCTGCTGGTCATGCCCGCAGCCGGACCGTTGGTGGCGGTCATCGGGCCTTCATAGCTCAAGAACTGGATCACTCGGCCGAAGTTGTCGACCAGGGCAAAGCCGTCGGGCGAACCGTTCTGCAGGCCGGTGGCCGGAACCTTGACGAAGCCGAAGCCGTTGGCGCTGTCCGCCAGCGTGCCCGACAGCGCGATGGTGCCATAGGTGCCGCCGCCGTTGCCGTTGTAGAGCACCAGGCTCCACCCGGTCAGGTCGGTTCCGGCCAGGCCCGCCACTTCGACGAACTCGTTCGCGTCGGCGCCGGCGTTGTCGTAGTGAAACTCGTTGATGAAGACGTTGGCGGGGGGCGGAACATCGTCGCTGACGATCGTGCCCAGGCCCGAGGCGTCAAGGATCGTCGCGCCGCCGGTGGGGTTCGACAGGACGACCGAATAGGTCTCGCTGGGTTCGAAGACGGTGTCGCCGGCGATGGTCACGGTTATGGTCGCGCTGGTCTGGCCCGCGGCGAAGGAAACCGTGCCGCTCAGCGCGCCGGCAAAGTCGGCCGCGTCGGTGGTGCCGTTGGCCACGGTCCAGGTCGCCTCGACCGCGCCGTCGCTGCCGCCGCTGCGGGTAACGGTGAAGGTCATGGCTGCCGTGCCCGAATCGCCTTCGGCCAGCGATACGTCGTTGATGCTGAGCGCACCGGGCTGAACCGCGACAAGCGGGGCGCTGGTCACATGGATATCGTCGATGCCCACCCATTCGTCGTTGCCCGCGGCGTTGGTGGTCATGATGCGGATCTGCACCTGGCCCTGGTTGTTGGCATCGCCCGGCAGCGTGACCGACACCGCGGTGACCTGCGTTGCCGACCCGCCAGTGGTGGCGTCAGCGATGTAGCCCGAGGGCAGGTTGGTCCAGTTGCCGCTGTTGCCGATGCGGTACTGCACGGCAATCTGCTGCACGGCATTGTCGCCGCTGCCGTCAAGGTCGCGCGCGTTGAACGACAGCGTCACGTTCTGGCGCCCAGTCGCATCGAGGTATAGCGCCAGGTACGGCGCATCGGCGGTGCCCGATCCCTGGATCGCCACCGTCGGGTTCGCAATCTGGAATTCGGCCACGCCGCCGGTGGCGAAGGTGCTGGGATTGGTCTGGTTGGCGCTGAGATTGACGATGTCGGACGTCGTCAGGATGGTCTGCGGGTCGACCCCGGTCAGCAGCGTCAGATCGGCGCCCAGAAAGCCCACGATGCTCGGCACATTGGCCCAGGTCAGAATGTGCGCCGGGTTGGCGGTGGTCGACGTGGTCGAGGTGGTGAGCAGCCCCGTGTTGCTCCAGTCCTGGACCAGGTCACCGCTGGCCAGCGAGAAATAGGTGTCCGACATCGTGGTAAGCCCTTGCGCGATACGAATTGGGAATCGACTCCGCAACCGAACGCACGGAGCCGTGATGCCGGGACCGTGGCGTTAGGCCGTTACAGTTTCAAGAAACTTTGTGGTGTTTGCTGTGGACACCAAACAAGGTGTCCCGCAATCGAACAGTCCGGCGGGTCAGGCCGCGGGGCGCTTGCGCTGAAGGCCCGAGCGCTTGCAGCTGGCCACCAGTTCGCCGCGCTGGTTGAAGGCCTGGTGCTGGAACGTCACGATTCCGGCATCGGGGCGTGATTTGCTTTCGCGCAGGTCCAGCACTTCGGTCACGATGTTCAGCGTATCGCCGACGAAGACGGGCCTGGGAAAACGCACTTCGTCCCAGCCCAGGTTGGCCACCGCCGTGCCCAGCGTGGTGTCGCCGACGCTGACCCCGACCATCAGACTGAGCGTAAAGCACGAATTGACCAGGACCTGGCCATATTCGCTGCCCTTCATATATTCCGCGTCGAGATGAAGCTGCGCCGGGTTGTGGCTCAGCGTCGTGAATAGCAGGTTGTCGGTTTCCGTCACGGTGCGGCGGATGGCGTGATCGAACCGCTGGCCTACCGCCAATTCATCGAACCATACCCCTGCCATGAACCGCTCTCCGTTGCACCCTGTTGCCGCGCCCTAACAGCCGCGCAGCGCCGGCGCCAGTTGCCTCCATCATGGTAACGTTCCCATCGTTTCGGGGATACTCATACGTATGGGGCTGGACTTCACCGCCGCCTGCGCCATGACACGCACAACAAGCATTTTGGAGGGGACTGCGGCATGGCTGCACCAATCACTGGATCGAGCGCTTCGGCAGGCGGCACGAGCGGAGGCAAGACGGGCATCGTCCTGGCGCTGGCCTTTGCGGTGTTCTTCCTGCTCGGCGGGGTGACCAACATCAACGACCTGCTGGTCGGCAAGTTCAAGCCGATGTTCCACCTGAGCCATACCCAGGCGAACTTCGTGCAGCTGTTCTTCTTCTTCGCCTACGCCGCCTTCTCGATCCCGGCCGGGATCATCCTGTCAAAGCTGGGTTACATCCGCACCTTCGTGCTGGGCTTCGTGATCATCGCGGCAGCCGCCTTCCTGTTCATCCCGGCATCGGCCGCGGCATCCTATGCCGGGTTCCTGGCCGCGCTGTTCTGCATCGGCGCGGGCATCACCGTCCTGCAGGTGGCGATGAACCCGGTGATCACCACGCTGGGCGCACCCGAAACCGCGCACAGCCGACTGACCTTCGCCCAGGCGTTCAACTCGATCGGCGTGTTCCTGATGGTTTACGGCGGGGCCGCGTTCCTGCTGGGCGATTCCAAACCGATCGACGCCGAAACCGCGACCGAAGCGCAGATCCAGGCCTACCGCGTCGCCGAAGGCGCCTCGATCGGCCAGGCCTACATGTGGCTGGGCGTTCTGATGCTGGCAATCGCCGCGCTGTTCTGGATGTTCCGTTCCGCGCTCGATCACGCCAAGACCGAAGACGTCAAGCTGGAAGGCACGTTGGGCCTGTTCCTCCACAACCGCCGGGTCCAGCTCGGCGCGCTGTGTATCTTCACCTATGTCGGCGCCGAAGTGGCGATCGGTTCGAACCTGATGGCCTACCTTGGCGATCAGAGCGTCATGGGTCTGGGGCTGGAAGCCGCCGGCAAGCTGGTCGCCATGTACTGGCTGGGCGCGCTGGTCGGGCGCCTGCTGGGCGGGTTCATCCTGCGCATGGCCAAGCCGGGCCGCGTGCTGACCGCTTTTGCCGCCGGGGCGATCGGCCTGATCGTGCTGTCGGCGGTCACCACCGGCACCCTGTCGGGCTGGGCGCTGATCCTGGTCGGCTTCTGCAATTCGCTGATGTTCCCGACGATCTTCAGCCTCGGCACCGAAGGACTGGGCGAACAGACCCCGCAAGGGTCGGGCATCCTGTGCACCGCGATCGTCGGCGGCGCTATCGTACCGGTGCTGTTCGGATCGGTCGCCGACCTTTCGGGCAGCCTGCGCACCGCGCTGATCGTGCCGATCGTCTGCTATGCGATCATCGCCCTGTTCGGCCTGTGGGCGGTCAAGAACCCGTCCAAGGCAGCGGGCGACAACGGACCGGTCTTCGAATAATTTCGGTCCAGCCGGGCGGCGCCGTCAGGCCCGCCCGGTCTGGCTGGCCAGCACGGCCGGATCGATCCCTTCCGCCAGCCAGGCGGCGCGCCAGCGGTCTTCGCTGGGGGTATCGAACGCAATCTCGCTACGTCCCTGCGCCGCGTACCAGCCGTGGCGACGCATCTCGCGGTCTAGTTGCCCCGCGTCCCACCCGGCATAGCCCAATGCGATGACATAGGACCGGGGGCCGGTTCCCTGGGCGATCGCCTCCAGCACCTCGCGTGACATCGTCATCGCGCCCAGCGGCCCGGCCGCTATCGTGCCTTGCGCGCGCCATTCCGGGCTGTGCAGCACGAAGCCGCGCTGGGTTTCGACCGGCCCGCCGTAAAGCACCGGCTGGTCCGGGGCGACGCCGGGATCGATGTCGAGATCGGCCAGGATCGCGTGCAGGGTGACGCCCTGAAGTTCGCGCCCGATGCCCAGTCCCAGCGCGCCGTGGGCGTCGTGCTGGATCATCGCGATCACCGCGTGATCGAAGCGCGGATCGCCCATGCCCGGCATGGCCAACAAAAGGCGTCCGGCAAGGTAGGTGGAATCGGTCATCGCGCACCAGACTGTCACGATCGCCCCGGCTCTGCCAGCCACTTGCGCCAAGTCTTGCCTTTCGGGCGATTCGCGTTTAGGGGCGCCCCCTTCAACCGACACGGATTCGATGATCGGCCTGGCCAACAAGGGCTGCCATGGCGGATCGGACGTGTCTCTGAACAAGGAGACGAAAATGCCCAAGCTCAAGACGAAGAGCGGCGTCAAGAAGCGCTTCAAGCTCACCGCCACCGGCAAGGTGAAGCATGGCGTCGCCGGCAAGCGCCACCGCCTGATCAGCCACAACGGCAAGTACATCCGCCAGAATCGCGGCACCGACGTGATCTCCGACGCTGACGCGAAGGTGATCAAGAAGTGGGCGCCCTACGGGCTGAACTGAGGAGCGCTAGACCATGAGCCGTATCAAACGGGGTGTTACCACCCGCGCCAAGCACAAGCGGATTCTCGACCAGGCCAAGGGCTATCGCGGTCGCCGCAAGAACACCATCCGCGTTGCGCGCCAGGCGGTCGAAAAGGCCGGCCAGTACGCGTACCGCGACCGCAAGGTGAAGAAGCGGACCTTCCGCGCCCTGTGGATCCAGCGCATCAACGCTGCCGTCCGCGCCGAAGGCCTGACCTATTCGCAGTTCATCCACGGCGCCAAGCTGGCCGGCATCACGCTGGACCGCAAGGTCATGGCCGATCTGGCGATGAACGAAGGCGGCGTCTTCACCGCGGTGATCGCCCAGGCCAAGGCCGCGCTTCCGGCCTGAGCCGCGCGCAGTTGAGCTCGTGAAAAGGGCGCGGACGCATTGCCGTCCGCGCCCTTTTTCGTGTCCCGATTTCGACCAACGACGGCAAATCGGCGCTTGTCCGCCCTTTCCGCTTCCCGCAAGATAGCGCCAAGGGGCCGCACAGGGTCCGGATCAAGGTGTGGGGCGAAGACGATGAAGCCGCAGATTGTCGGCGATGCCGTTGCCGTGCGGTTCTTCATGCCGTCGCCCGCGCTCGCGCCGTATATTTCGACTTATTACCTGACCGAAGTCAGTGTGCCGGACGGCGCGGTGATCGAGGATTTCCTGCACCCCGAATGGGCCAACATCCGCTTTGCCCATAACCATTCCTGGCAGGCCGCGGTCGGATCGGACCCGCTGCGCAAGGCCCCGCAGGTTATCTCTGCCGGGCCGACCAGCCACACGTCGCACTTCGTCACCGGCTCGGCGCGAATCTGGGGCGTGGGGATACTGCCGATGGGTTGGGCCCGGTTCTTCGATGCGCCGGCTTCGGACTACGCCGACCGGTTTTGCGACGGCGCGACCGATCCGGTCTTCGCCGGTATCGCCCCGCTACTGGGCGCGACCTTTGCGGACACCCCCGATGCCGCCGCTGAAGCGCGCCGGATCGATGATTATCTGCTGAACCTTTTGGCTGCGCGCCCTGCGCACCCTGACGAAGCCCGCATCCGCGAGGCGCACGCCGCGCTGATCGATCACGACATTGCCGCCGTGGCCGACCTTGCCGAACGACTCGCCACCTCGCCCCGTTCGCTCGAACGGCTGTCGCTGCGCGCTTTCGGCTTTTCGCCCAAGCTGCTGCTGCGCCGCCAGCGGTTCCTGCGCAGCCTGGCCCAGTTCATGCTGGATCCCAGCCTCAAGTGGATCAACACGCTGGACTGGCAGTATGTCGACCAGGCCCACTTCGTGCGCGATTTCAAACGCTTCATGGGGATGAGCCCGACCGCCTACGCCGCGCTTGACCATCCGGTGTTGCGCGCGGCCGCGCGCGCACGCGCCGCTGCGGCCGGAGAAGCGGTTCAAGCGCTGCACCGCCCAGCCTGATCGGCGCTTGCCTCCTGCACTAGGCTGGGGCAACTTCGCTTTCGATATGCCAGGGGGTCAACCTTCGGTGTCGCACGATCTGTCCATAACGGTGCGGTTCCATCCGCCGCCGGAAGACCTGCGCCGCTACTTCACCACGTTTTACGTGACGCGGATCGACGTGCCCGGAAACGAGCCGGTCGAAGACGCGCTGCAGCCCGAATGGGCCAACCTGCGCATCTTCGACGGCGCCGGGCCGGTATCGTGGTTCGAAGGTGGCGAGCCGCTGTCCGGCGCGCGCTTCACCGCCACCGGGCCCAGCAGCCGCCCGTGCCATTTCCGGCTGGGCACGAGCAGGTTCTGGGGGATCGGACTACTGCCGCTGGGCTGGCACCGCTATGTCGGGCAGCAGGCATCGGATCACGCCAACCTGATTGCGGACGGCCACCGGCATCCCACTTTCGCGCCGTTCGCGCCTCTGGCCGACGGGCTCTATGGCGATCACCCCGACGAAGCGGCCGAACTGGAGCGGATCATCCGCTTCTTTCGCAGCTTCGAGCCGGCCCCCGAAAGCGACGAGGCGCGGATCATGGCGGTTCATGCCACCCTGGTCGATCCGCAGGTCGATACCGTTGCCAAGATGGTCGACCATGTCGGCCTGGGCCAACGCACGCTGGAGCGCCTGTGCCACCGCGACTTCGGCTTCTCTCCCAAGGTCCTGCTGCGCCGCCAGCGCTTCATGCGCAGCCTGGCCCATTTCATGCTCGATCCCTCGCTCAAGTGGATCGGAGCAATCGACAGCCAGTACCACGACCAGGCCCAGTTCGTGCGCGACTTCCGCGAATTCATGGGCATGACCCCGCGGGCCTATGCAGCGATGCCGCACCCAGTGCTGGAGCGCTTCATGCAGGAACGCAAGCGGATGCTGCGTGCACCGGTGCAGACCCTGGATTCCCCGCAAGGCGCGGCTCCCGACCTCCCTTGAGCGCTCGCCACGCCTTTTTCCGTTTTGCAGGTGCGCGCAGGCTGGCTAAAGGGCGCGCTTTCAACCATCGAGCGAACGGACCCGATAGCAGTGGATTACGCAGCAACCCGTGAAGACGCGCTGGCGCAAATCGCCGCCGCGCAGGATTTGGGCACGCTGGAGACGCTGCGGGTGGCCTTTCTGGGCAAGCAGGGTTCGATCTCCGGCCTGCTCAAGACGCTGGGCGCCATGTCGCCCGAGGAACGCCAGACCACCGGCCCGCAGATCCACGCCCTGCGCGAAGCGGTGACCGATGCGCTCGCCGCGCGCAAGGACACGCTCGAAACCGCCGCGTTGGAAGCGCGCCTGGCCAGCGAGACGGTCGACCTGACCCTGCCTGCGCCCGAGGCCCTGCGCGGGTCGATCCACCCGGTCAGCCAGGTGATGGACGAACTGGCGGAAGTGTTCGCCGACATGGGCTTCTCGGTGGCCACCGGACCAGAGATCGAGGACGACTGGCACAACTTCACCGCGCTCAACATCCCGGAAAGCCATCCGGCCCGGGCGATGCACGACACCTTCTACTTCCCCGACAAGGACGGCGAAGGCCGCGCCATGCTGCTGCGCACCCACACCAGCCCGGTGCAGATCCGCGCCATGCTGGAACAGG
>ERZ1645185.866-NODE-866-length-12788-cov-7.442944_pt1 | contig 12788 bp, 10 predicted proteins | sample MGYA00575351_ERZ1645185 | MGnify/ENA primary metagenome ERZ1645185 (study PRJEB40838, sample SAMN11284767) | freshwater sediment metagenome | isolation source: river sediment | host: Sediment | place: India: Jana village, Kanpur | collected 2015-12-17 ...
TGCCGATGGCCACCAGCCAGGACCACAAGCGCGTGGGCGACGGCGACACCGGCCCGAACACCGGCGGCATGGGCGCCTATTCGCCGGCGCCGGTGGTGACGCCGGACGTGCACGCGCGGGTGATGCGCGAGGTGGTCGAACCGACCGTGCGCGGCATGATCGCGGACGGCATGCCGTTCACCGGCTTCCTGTACGCCGGGCTGATGATCGACGACGCCGGCGCGCCGAAGGTGATCGAGTTCAACGTGCGCTTCGGCGACCCGGAAACCCAGCCGGTGATGCTGCGCCTGCGGTCCGACCTGAGCGAGCTGGTCGAGGCCGCCATCGACGGCCGCCTGCACGAGACCGAGGCGCACTGGGATCCGCGCCCGGCGCTGGGCGTGGTGATGGCCGCCGAACACTACCCGGGCACGCCGCGCACCGGCGACGTGATCCACGGCCTGGACGCCGACGCGCCGCCGGACAGCAAGCTGTTCCACGCCGGCACCCGGCTGGAAGACGGCCACGTACTGACCGCCGGCGGCCGCGTACTGTGCGCCACCGCGCTCGGCGCCAGCGTGGCCGAGGCGCAGGAAACCGCCTACGCCCTGGCCGGGCAAGTCGCGTGGCTGGGCGAATTCCACCGCAGCGACATCGGCTGGCGCGCCATCGAACGCGAGCGCGGCTGAGTCGGCTATAGTGGGCGCTGGAACCCCGCACGCGCACCCATGGCCCACTCCCAATTCGAGCTGCTGAAGCAGCGCCGCTTCCTGCCGTTCTTCCTGACCCAGGCGCTGGGCGCGTTCAACGACAACGTGTTCCGCAACGCCATGCTGGCCCTGATGGTGTACCAGATGGGCCTGAGCACCGAGCAGTCCGCGCTGTACGCCAACCTGGCGCCGGCGCTGTTCATCCTGCCGTATTTCCTGTTCTCGGCCACCGCCGGGCAGATCGCCGAGAAGGTCGAGAAAGCCAAGCTGATCCGCATCACCACCGCCATGGAGATCGGCATCATGAGCCTGGCGGCCTTCGGCTTCGTGTACGGCCTGCCGAACCTGCTGTTGTTCTGCCTGTTCCTGACCGGCGTGCAATCGACCCTGTTCGGCCCGGTGAAGTACGCCATCCTGCCGCAGGTGCTGGCGCCGGAAGAGCTCACCGGCGGCAACGGCCTGGTCGAGATGGGCACGTCGATTTCGATCCTGGTCGGCATGATCGCCGGCATGTCGCTGCTGATGATTCCCGGTTACGGTCCGCAGGCCGCGGCCGCGGCCATGATCGGCCTGGCGGTCGCCGGCCATCTGGTCAGCCGCGCCATCCCCACGGCGCCGGCCATCGCGCCGGCGCTGCGCATCAACCCCAACATCCTGGCCGAATCGCTGCACGTGCTGCGCATGGTGCGCCACGACAACACCGTGCGGCGCGCGGTGTTCGGCGTCAGCTGGTTCTGGTTCGTCGGCACCCTGCTCAGCGCGCAGCTGCCGAACTACGCCAAGCTGCACCTGGGCGGTTCCGAATCGCTCAACCTGCTGGCGCTGGCGCTGTTCTCGGTCGGCACCGGCGTGGGCTCGCTGTGGTGCGAGAAGCTCTCGCAGCGCACGGTCGAGATCGGCCTGGTGCCGCTGGGCGCGCTGGGCATGAGCGTGTTCTGCGCGGACCTGTACTTCGCCCGTCCGGGCCTGGCGCCCGAAGCCGGCATCACCCTGGCGCAGTTCTGGCAGCAGGCCGGCAGCTTCCGCATCATGGCCGACCTGGCCCTGATCGGCCTGTTCGCCGGCTTCTTCATCGTGCCGCTGTTCGCCCTGATCCAAAGCCGCACCGAGAAGCACCACCTGTCGCGCGTGATCGCCGGCATGAACATCCAGAACGCGGCCTTCATCGTCTGTGCCGCGGCCACCGGCATCGCGCTGCAGCGCTTCGCCGGTTTCAGCATCCCGCAGATCTTCCTGCTGCTGGCCGTGCTCAACCTGGCCGCGCTGGCGTACCTGCTGGTGCTGGTGCCGGAATTCTTCCTGCGCTTCCTGGCCTGGATCTACATCCGCGTCATGTACCGCGTGGAGGTGCACGGCGTGGAGCGGCATGTGCCGGACGAGGGCCCGGCGCTGCTGGTGTGCAACCACGTCAGCTACATGGACGCGCTGCTGCTGTCCAGCGCGGTGCCGCGCCCGATCCGTTTCGTGATGTACTACCGCATCTTCAACACCCCGTTCGCGCGTTGGGCGTTCAAGGCCGCCAAAGCCATTCCCATCGCCGGCCGGCACGAGGACCCGGAGCTGATGGCGCGTGCCTTCGCCGAAGTCGACCAGGCCTTGGCCGACGGCGAGCTGGTGTGCATCTTCCCCGAAGGCCGGCTGACGCCGGACGGCGAGATCGGGCCGTTCAAACCCGGCCTGGAGCGCATCCTGGCCGCGCGCCCGGTGCCGGTGGTGCCGATGGCGATCCGCGGCATGTGGGCCAGCATCTTCAGCCGCAGCGGCCTGCTCAACACCCTGCGCCTGCCCAGCCGCCTGCGCGCGCACGTCACCATCCTGGCCGACGCGCCGGTGGACGGCGCCACGGCCCGGGCCGCGGCGTTGGAAGACAACGTGAAAGCGATGCGCGGCGAGTGGGCCTGAGCCGAACGCTCAGGGCTCGGCGCTGCTCATCATCAGGAAGCCGGACAGCGCGGCGTTGTCCGGCGCCAGCTCGGGCGGCAGCAGCGCCCGCATCTCACGCAGGCAATCGCGGTAGCGGGCATAGAACGCGAAATCCGGCCGCGGCCGGTAGTCCAGACCGGTCAGCCCGAAATGGGCGATGACGCGCTTGGCGGTGGTCGGTTTGATGAACACCTCGTCCTGCGGTCGGTAATACAGCAGCAGGGCGGTGATGATCGGCCACTTGGCGACCTTGCCGCGCGCCAGCAACCGCACCATGTCTTCGAAGCCCGCGGCCTGCTCGCCGTGCAGCAGCGCCTGCAGCGCGTCGGCGAAAGCCTGCCGGCCGTCGCTGTCGAGGCTGCGCAGGTAGTTGCGGAACGCCGGCTTCTCGAACAGCGACACCACCGAGGATTGGCCGATCAGGGTGACGGCGTCGTCGACGATCTTCTGCGGCCGCGCGAAGCACGCCGCGGCGAAGGCCGTCTGCGCGAACGCGCTGCGCTTGGCGACCGCGTGCTTCATGCCCACGGCGCGCAGTTCGGGATCCAGGAAACCGGCGGGATAGCGCAGCAGGAAGCGGCGCTGCGCCTCTCTCAGCCGGCGCGCGTCCACGCTCAGTTGACCAAACCGGCCAGCACGAACACCGCCAGCAGCGCCAGCCACAGCAGCAGCATGCGCCAGGCCAGGCTGAGCGCGTCGCGCAGCTCCAGCAAGGCCGGCCCGGAAGACGGGCCGTCGATGTCGTCGGCCTCCTCGTCGGCCAGTTCCGACGCCACGCTGGCGGTGGCGGCGGCGGCCAGGAAGGCGTAATCGGCGCGCAGGCCGCCGTTGGCGTACCAGGCGCGCCAGACCTGCACGACCTTGTCGAAATTGGCGGCCAAGGCCATCGCCAACGTCATCAGATGCGCCGGCGGGCAATGCGCGGCATTCAGGCAACGGGCTGCGGCCTCGCGCAGCGGCGCCGGCAAGGCCATCTCGTGTTTGTGGTGCACCAGCAGATACAGCAGGCGATAGGCCAAGGCACCGCCCGGACCGAGCAGCAGGAACCAGAACAGCACCGCGAACCAGCGCGTCAGCGCGTTCTCGAACACCGCCGCGACCGCCACCGGACCGTCCAGCGACACCGCCTGGCCTTCCTCGTACAAGGCCTTGGCGGCCTGCTCCTTGGCGTCCAGGCCGGACGCGTCGAGCACGGCGTTGACATCCAGGTCGAGATCGCGCGGACCCCAGGTGTACAGCAGCGCGGCCATGGCGAGCAGGAACGCGAGCAGACCGGACAGATACGAGAGCGCCCACACCGACAGGCCCAGCACCGCGGCCGGCAGCGCGACCGCCAGGGCCAAGCCGCCGTAACCGTGCCGCACGGGTTCGTCGGAACCCTGCGGGCGCAGGAATTCCAGCCAGCGTTCGAACCAGGAAAAATCCCGCCAACGGCTCACCTGCGGTACGACGTGCCCGATCAGCAAGGCCGCCAACACCGCCATCACGGTCCAGGTCATGGGTCATCCCCTCCGGAATCAGGGCTTAGTATGCCAAAAATCCCGTACCTCGGGCCCGGCCGCGAGCCAGCGCTCGATCAGGTAGCGCGAGATCGACAGCGCATCCGGCAACTGCAGTTCGCCGGCCTCGACCGCCGCGCGCAGCTCCGCGCGCGACAGCCAGCGTGCGGCCTGCAGCTCCTCGCTGATGCGGATCGGCTGCATCGGCGCGTACACGTCGCAGCCGACCATCAGCACCATCGGCATCGGCCAGGGCTGCGAAGCCACGTAGCGCACGCGCTCGGCGCGCACGCCGGACTCCTCCCAGACCTCGCGCACGGCGGTCTGCTCCGGGGTTTCGCCGGGCTCGACGAAGCCGGCCAGCAGCGACCAGCGCTTCTCCGGCCACGCCGCCTGGCGGCCGAGCAGCAGGTGCTCGCCGTCGCTGACGCACATGATGGTGGCCGGATGCGTCTGCGGATAGACCACCAGGCCGCAGTTGCCGCAGGCGGCGCTGTAGCCGGCGCTCTTGAGCTCGGTGAGGCCGCCGCAACGGCCGCAATACCGCGACTGCGACTGCCAGTGCAATAGCGCCTTGGCCTGTGCGAACAGGCTGGCCTGCCAGGCCGGCCAATCGACCGCGGCGACGCGTACGCCGACGGTTTCCGACGGCGTGAAGCCGGCCGACTCCAACGGCAAGGCGAAATAGGCCTGCGCGTCGTGGTGCCCGAGATAGGTGGCGGTGTCCGGACGGCGCGGCGAAATCCGCTCGGCCGCCTGCAGCAGATCGCCGCCGGCCGGCCGGCAGGCCTCGCCCTTCTCGTTCAGCACCAACACGCGCGCGCCCTGCCAACGCCGGTCCAGCACCGCCGGATCGCCGCGCTCGGGTTCCGCGCGGTCGACGCCGGGATGGCGGAAGGCGAAGCCGTCCATCATGCCGAGAAACTGCTGCCGCAACCGCAGGTGGTCTTGGCGTTGGGATTGCGGATCACGAACTGCGAACCCTGCAGGCTTTCGCGGTAATCGACCTCGGCGCCGACGAGGTACTGCAGGCTGAGCGGATCGACGATCAGGGTGACGCCGTCGCGTTCGACCGACAGGTCGTCCTCTTCGCATTGCTCGTCGAAGCTGAAGCCGTATTGGAAGCCCGAACAGCCGCCGCCGGTGATGTACACGCGCAGCTTCAGCGCCGGATTGCCTTCCTCGGCGATCAGGCTGGCGACCTTGGCCGCCGCCGAAGCGGTCAGCTGCAGGGGCGCGTCAACGGTCTGGTAGGTCGGTTCGCTCATGGCATGCCTCGGGCCGTTCTCAGGCCGCGGTGTGGTCGTGGATCAATTGGCCGCTGACGGCGGCGCCGGCGGTGATTTCCAGCAGGCGGTAATGGACATTGCCTTGAATGCGGGCGGTTTCGGTCAATTCAACCCGTTCGCTGCAGTGCAGGTCGCCCAGCAACTGGCCGGAAATGACCGCCTTCGGAGCCTGGATGGCGCCCTCGATGACGCCGCCGGCCGCCAGCGTCAGCAGGGAGTCGGCGCCTTCCTCGGCGATGACCTTGCCGAACACCTTGCCTTCGATGTACAGCCCGCCGCTGAACTGCAGATCGCCGCGGATGACCACCTGCGGCCCGATCAAGGTCTCGACCCGGTCCGAACCGTTGGCCGAGAGCCGGTTTTTCTTGCTTCCCAACATCGTGTAATGCCTCTTGGATGGATTGTGCGGATTATTGCGCCGGCGCGGCGGCCGGCTTGGCCGGACGCCAGTCGAACACCTGCTCGCGCGTGCCGGAACTGCCGTTGACGCTGACGCGGACACGCTGCGGCGTGAAACCGGCCGGCAACAGGATGCTGCCTTCCAGCTGCTGGAAGTAGCGGAAGGCGAATTTCTGCCCGGTCGAACCGGGGCTGCCGACCAAGGTACCCCATTCCACGCGTTTGAGCTTGCCGCCCTGCACGCCCTCGATGCCGAAACGCATCAGGCCGCTGGTGACGCCGCCGCGGTTGATGTTCTGGGTCAAGGTGACGGTGTAGCGCCAGGCGCCGCCCGCATCGGGCGCGAATTCGGCATCGTGCACGCTCAGGCCGTGCCGGCGGCCGCCGGCGCCGACCAGGCGCTCGTAGAAGTCCAGGTCGGCCTTCAGCCCGGCGATCTGTTCTTCCTTCTCGGCCAGGCTGTCCTGCACCTGGTTGTTGGCGCTGCGCGAGATGAACTCGGCACGCTCGGCGTTGGCCAGGCGCTGCTTGAGCGCCGCGAGCTCGTCGCGCGCGTCGCCGAGCTGGCCGCGCACCGCGCCCAGCTCCGCGCGCAGACGGCCGGTGTCGGTATGCTGGCCGCGCCACAGCAGCCAAGCCCAGGCCGCCGCCAACACCAGCCACAGCACCGCCGCGGCCGGCAGCAGGTATCTGGCGTAAGGCTTTTGGCTGACGATCGAAAAGCGGGGCAGATCTTTGTTCTGCACGGCCATGACGGAATCTCCGGGCGCAGACGTGAGCCTCATTATAGCCGGTTCGCCGCGCGCGCCGCCGGCTGACAGCTCCGCGGCTTGGGTGCATAATAGCCTTGGATCCGGGCCTGCCCGCAACGGCGCCGGCCGCGTGGCGTCGACCGGAACATAACGAGAATGGCGAGCACCCGATGAATGCAGTCCCCTCCGCCCGAGCGAACCCGGATGTGCACGGCCTGGCCGCGCGCATCGCCGGATGCAACGCGTCGCATTGGGACATCAACGTGGTCTGGCAGCTGCGCCACGACGTGCGTGCGCAGCTGGCCGCCGGCGGCGAGGCCGATAGCCTGGACGCGTTGCGCGCGCTGGACGAGCGGCTGGACGCGCTGGTGTCCGGCAACCGCCTGCCGGAACCGGACGAGCGCGAGGCGCTGCTGGCCCTGGCCGCCCGGGTGACCGTGACCGCAAGCGCAGCCCCCTTGGCCGACGCCAGCGAGCCTCCGGCACCTGCCGCGCCGATCCAAGCCAGTGCCGAGCAGCGCTTCGAAACCCCGCCGTTGGCGTATTGGCGCCAATGGCCGGACAGCGCCGAGGCCGCCGAACCCTCCCCCGTACCCGGCGGCCTGCCGGGACAGAACCGAAACGAACCGCCAGCAAGGACGGCCCGCATGAACGAAACCACCGCCCGCAAACCCGGCAACGCCAGCGGCGAACCCCGCTTCCAGCACCAGCGCATCTACCACCTGACCGGCAACGGCCCGCTCTCGTTGGAAGTGGACCAACTGCTGGACCAGGCCGGACTGAACCTGGAACTGCTCGACAACGAGGACGACCTGGCCGAACTGCTGCAGGCGCTGCCGGCCGACCTGCTGCTGGTCGACGCCGAATTCGCCGACCGCATCGACAAGATCGGCGCGCTGATCGCCGGCTACCGCCGGCAGAACCCGAAATACCTGACCGCGGTGCAGATCCTGCCGGCGGACATCGACGCGGCGACCGCCACCGAACGCTTCGCGATGATGGACGCGTTGATCAACGGCAGCGCCGACGCGCGCGGCATCATCGCGCGCATCGACCAGATCCTGCGTTTCGGCAAGAGCGACCGCTACCGCGTGCTGATCGTCGAGGACGACCGCTCGCAGGCGATGTTCGCCGAGGGCATCCTGCGCAACGCCGAAATCGGCACCAAGGTGCTGCTGGATGCGGTCAACCTGCTGCCCACCGTCAAATCGTTCAAGCCGGACCTGATCCTGATGGACCTGAACATGCCGGGCGCCAGCGGCATCGAGCTGACCGAGCTGCTGCGGCAGTCGAGCGAGTTCCGCAACATCCCGATCGTGTTCCTGTCCGGCGAGTCCGACGAGGACCGCCAGATGGACGCGCTGGAGGCCGGCGGCGACGATTTCCTGGAGAAGCCGATCCGTCCGCGCCGCCTGATCGCGGCGGTGCAGAACCGCATCAAGCGCCACCGCGCGCTGCAGGGCGGCGAGGGCGAGCAGATGCACGAAAGCGGACTGATCCGGCGCAACGACATGCTCAAGCTGCTCGAGACGCGGATCGACGCCGAGGACCAGGCGCTGCTGTTCATCGAGATCAACGGCATGAACCTGCTCAAGGACCGCCTCGGCCTGAGCGAGCTGGAAAGCCTGATGCAGGAGTTCTCCGCGTTCCTGGCGCAGGCCTGCGACCCGCGTCCGGTGGCGCGCTTCGGCGACGGCGCCTACACCCTGCTGTACCAAGGCGACTGCGGCGACGCGGCGCTGACCGCCTATGCCGAAGACCTGCGCCGGCGCGTGATGGCGCAGAAGTTCGAGATCAAAGGCCAGAGCGTGGAGTTCCGCCTGCAGATCGGCGTCTGCCGCCTGGCGCACGCCAAGGGCAGCACCAGCATCCTGATCAACGCCGGCGAGCGCATCGCCCGCCAGGCCCGCGGCGAAGCCTCCGGCGTGGCCCTGTTCACGCCGCAATCCAGCTCGGAAGTGCTGCGCGAAGAAGCCTTGATCCGGCTGATGGCCGAGGCCGACCGCAACAACAGCCTGTCGCACATCTACCAGCCGATCGTGGCGGTGGCCGGCGGTTCCGAGAAGCAGTTCCAGACCCTGCTGCGCATGCGCGACGGCGACGGCAACCTGGTGCCGGCGGCGGAATTCATCCCGATCGCCGAACGCAGCGACCTGATCGTGGCCGTCGACCGCTGGTCGATCGCCAGGGCGGTGGCGACCTTGGCCGAACGCCAGGCCGGCGGCGACCCGATCAAGCTGTTCGTCAACCAATCCAGCATCACCCTGCTGGACGAAGGCCAGCCGGCCTGGCTGAAGAACCTGCTGAAGGCGCACAGCATCCCGCAGAACAGCCTGGTGATCGAGATCAACCACAACGACGCGCTGCTCAACCAGCACTCGATCCGCGACTTCTGCCAAGGCCTGATCTACGACGGCGTGCAGTTCTGCCTGAGCCGCTACAACCCGCGCAACGACGACGCCGACCTGCTCGAAAGCCTGCCGATCAGCTACGTCAAGCTGGCCGACCGGCTGACCTCGGACCTGGCCCGCCAGGAAGTGCGCGACCAGATCAAGATGCTGGCCGAAAACGCCCACCGGCGCGGCGTCGAAGTCATCGGCCACTGCGTCGAGGACGCACAGAGCGCGGCCACGTTGTGGATGAGCGGCATCGACTTCATCCAGGGCAACCTGGTGCATTCGGCCAGTGCCAGCCTCGAGTTCGGCTTCGACCAGTCGGTGCTGTAAATGCGCAACGACGACGCGATGCCGAAACAGAACGTGCTGGTGCGCTGGCTGGCGCTGGCCTCGGCCGCCGGCGCCGCACTGACCTCAGGCATCAGCCTCTGGCTCAACAACGCGCTTTGGCTGAACGTCTCGATCGTGTCTTCGCTGCTGGCGGTGTCCTGCATCGCCGCGTTGTGGCACCGCATCGACCGCGGCCGCGGCCCGGGCGAAACCGAAGCCAGCGTGCAGCGGCATATCCAGGAGGTCTCCGGCCTGCGCACGGAACTGGAGAAGCAGAAAAGCCTGGAGGTCGAACTGAAGAAATCGAAGCTGGCCGCGGAATCCGCGGCGATGGCCAAGAGCGAGTTCCTGGCCACCATGAGCCACGAGATCCGCACCCCGCTGAACGGCATCATCCCGATGCTGGACCTGCTCGCCAACACGCGCCTGGAGAAGGACCAGTCCGACATCCTGTCCACCGCCCGCAGCTCGGCCGACCAGATGAAGCGCATCGTGGACGACATCCTGGACTACTCCAAGCTGGAGGCCAACAAGCTGCAGCTGGAAACCACCGGTCTGAACATCCGCGACGTGGTCAATTCGGTGGTGCAGATGTTCCAGAGCCAGGCCGAAGCCAAACGCATCGCCATCCAGGTCAATCTCGACCCGTCCCTGCGCCTGGCCCTGCGCGGCGATCCGGTGCGCCTGCGCCAGGTGCTGAGCAACCTGCTCGGCAACGCCATCAAATTCACCGCCAAGGGCTCGGTCACGCTTTCGGTCAAGGCGAAATCGGAAACCCGCCAGCACCACGTGCTGCGCTTCGAGGTCAAGGACACCGGCATCGGCATCGCGCCGGAGAACGCCAACGGCCTGTTCAAGGCCTTCAGCCAGGCCGACGCCTCGACCACCCGCCTGTACGGCGGCACCGGTCTGGGCCTGGTGATCTGCAAACGCATCATCGACCTGATGTCCGGCCAGATCGGCGTCGATTCGCAGCCGGGCCACGGCTCCACGTTCTGGTTCGAGGTGCCGATGCTGAAGGCGGTCGGCGACAGCCACGGCATGGCCTCCGACCTGAAGAGCGCGCGCATCCTGCTGTTCTCCAGCGACCCGATCCTGGCCAACCGCTTCGAACGGGCCGGCGGCGCCGGCGGGGCGGTGCTGGTCGTGGCGCCCACGGTGTTCGAGGCCCAGCGCCTGCTCAAGGACTCGGTCGCGCCCGGCGGCGAATCCGACATCGACCTGCTGGTGGTCGACGTCAACTCCGGCCGGCAAAGCGCCATCCAGCTGCAGAAGGCGCTGCTGGCCAATCCGGAATACGAACGCCTGCGCGTGGCCATGCTGCACAACCCGGAAGCGGCGCCGCTGGAGCTCGGCAAGGATCCGCGTCGGCGCGTGATCGCCCGCAACGCCGACATCGCCACCCTGCTCGGCGAATTCAACAAGCTGCTGGCGGCCACCGCCCGCGATCCGCGCGGCGGAACGGGGCGCGAAACCGAGCCGGTGGTCAACATCCTGGCGCCGGACCGCCTGTTCACCGCCGGCAAATCCAACGGCCTGGTGCTGTTGGTCGAAGACAATCCGGTCAACCTGCTGGTGGCCCAACGTCTGATCCAGCTGTCCAACTTCGACTGCGTCAGCGCCGAGAACGGCGAAGCGGCGCTTGAACTGCTGCGCCAGCAGCGTTTCGACCTGGTGCTGATGGACTGCCAGATGCCGGTGCTGGACGGCTATCGCGCCACCCAGGCCTGGCGCGCGATCGAAGCCGAGCGCGGCCTGCCGCGCCTGCCGATCATCGCGATGACCGCCAACGCCATGGCCGAAGACCGGCAGAAGTGCCTGGATTCGGGCATGGACGACTACCTGTCGAAGCCGGTGGACCGCAAGCTGCTGCAGCAGGTCATGCTGAAGTGGCTGGACCGCGCGCGCCAGGCCGGCACGGCGGATGCCGCACGCACGCCGCCGCCTGCGGCACCGGCGGCCGCTCCGGCGGCGCACGCGCCGACTGCGGCGGACGAGCGCGCCCCGGCCTTGGACATGGAAATCCTGCAGGACCTCAAGGAGATGATGGGCACCGGCTATCAGGAGCTGATCCGCATCTATCTGGAAGACAGCCCGAAGCTGCTCGCGCAGATCCAGACCGCCATCGCCGAGGGCGACAGCGCGGCCTTGGTGACGCCGGCGCATACGCTGAAGTCGTCCAGCGCCAACCTGGGCGCGCTGCGGGTATCGCAGATCGCCAAACGCATGGAGAAGAGCGCACGCAGCGGCGATGCCGCCGGACCCGCCGCCGAAGCCCAGGCGCTGGATGCCGAATTCGCGCGCGTACAGGCGGCACTGGCCGCGCTGCTGGCCTGATCAGGCCGGCCTGCGGCCTTGACGCGGCGGCCGGCGCTCGCCCAATTGCCGCAACAGCCGTTCGCCGACATGCGCCGGCACCTTGGATTCGCCGGCCACGCCGCGCGCCATCGGCGCCAGCAGCTGCAGCGCGCGCACGTACACTTCGCGCTTGAAGTGCACCACGTTCTCGCCCGGGTACCAGAAATCGACCCAGCGGAACGCGTCGAATTCGGGCGAATCGGTGGCGTCCAGTCGCACCGCGCTGTCATCGGCCTTCAGCTGCAGCAGGAACCAGACCTGTTTCTGGCCGATGCAGACCGGCTTGCTGTGGCTGCGCACGCTGCGCGCCGGTAGCCGGTAACGCAGCCAGCCGGGCGTGGCGCCGAGCACTTCGACATGGTGCGACTCCAGGCCGGTCTCCTCGGCCAGCTCGCGGTACATGGCTTCGATCGGCGTCTCGTCGGTGTTCATCCCGCCCTGCGGGAATTGCCAGCCGTCACGGCTGACCCGGCGGGCCCAAAACACCGAGCCGTCGTCGCGCATCAGGATGATGCCGACATTGGGGCGGTAACCGTCCGGATCTATCACGGCCGGAACTCCAGGAAATTCTACTGCCCATAAGACTGCCACAGGCTCCGGCCGCGCACAAGCGCGGCCTGGCGCCGTGCCTATTGGCCGCTGTTGGCGAGCACCTCGGCGGCGGTGCCGACGATGCGCGGATCGGCCGCGCAGGCCACCGCCGGATCCTTGCCCGGATACGGCAGGCTGCTCAGGAAGTGGCGCATCACGTTCAGGCGCGCGCGCTTCTTGTCGTCGGACTTGACCACGATCCAGGGCGAGTCGGCGGTGTCGGTGTGGAAGAACATCGCCTCCTTGGCCTCGGTGTAGGCGTCCCACTTGTCCAGCGACTGGATGTCGATCGGCGACAGCTTCCAGTGCTTGAGCGGATCGCTGCGGCGCGAATTGAAGCGGCGCAGCTGCTCGTCGCGGCTGACCGAGAACCAGAACTTGTACAGCCGCACGCCGCTGCGCACCAGCATGCGCTCGAACTCCGGAGCCTCGCGCAGGAACTCCAGGTATTCGGCCGACGAGCAGAAGCCCATCACCCGCTCGACGCCGGCGCGGTTGTACCAGCTACGGTCGAAGAACACCAGCTCGCCGTAGGTCGGCAGGTGCTGCACGTAACGCTGCA
>ERZ1645185.867-NODE-867-length-12788-cov-4.585172_pt1 | contig 12788 bp, 9 predicted proteins | sample MGYA00575351_ERZ1645185 | MGnify/ENA primary metagenome ERZ1645185 (study PRJEB40838, sample SAMN11284767) | freshwater sediment metagenome | isolation source: river sediment | host: Sediment | place: India: Jana village, Kanpur | collected 2015-12-17 ...
ACTCCAGGCCCTTGGCGGCATGCAGGGTCGAAAGGCGCACGGCATTGCCGGCGTCGTCGCGATCGAGATTGCCGAGCAGGGCCAGCTGCGCGGCCAGGTCGCCGAGCGCATCGCGGCCCTTGCCGTTGGCCTTGAGGAAGTCGATCAGCTCCTTGAGGTTGTCCATGCGCCGCGCCCGCGCCGCTGGATCCTTGACCGTCGATTCGAGATGTTGCGCGTAACCGGACTCCTGGATCAGCTTCTCGCACAAGGCGCCGGCATCGAGGCTGGCCGCGCTGATGCGCCAGCGCCGGATCTGTTCCGCGAAATTGGCCAGCGCCGCCGCCGGCCGCGCCGCGAGTTGCTTGTGGATCTCCATCGACTCGGCCGCCCGCGCCATCGACAGGCCGCGCGAACCGGCCAGTTGCGCGAGCTTTTCCAGCGTGCCGGTGCCGATGTCGCGTTTCGGGGTCTGCACGATGCGCAGGAAGGCGCTGTCGTCCTCGGGATTCACCAGCACGCGCAGGTAGGCGAGCAGGTCGCGCACTTCGGCGCGGTCGAAGAACGCGGTGCCGCCGGAGACGTGATACGGCACCCGCAGCAGCCGCAAGGCCTGTTCGAACGCGCGCGACTGGAAGTTGCCGCGGTACAGGATCGCGAAATCGCTCCACGGCGTCTTGCGGGTCTGCTGCAGATGCGCGATCTCGGCGGCGACACGCTCGGCCTCGTGGGTCTCGTCCTTGCATTGCAGGACGCGCAACGGCTCGCCTTCGCCGTGCGCGCTCCACAGCTTCTTCTCGAACAAATGGTCGTTGTTCGCGATCACCGCGTTGGCCGCGCGCAGGATGCGTCCGCTGCAGCGATAATTCTGTTCGAGCTTCACGAGCTTGAGCTGCGGATAGTCACGCGCCAACTCGTTCAGGTTCTCGGGATTGGCGCCGCGCCAGGCGTAGATCGACTGGTCGTCGTCGCCCACGGCGGTGAAGCGTCCACGCTCACCGACCAGATGCTTGAGCAATCGATATTGCGCGCGATTGGTGTCCTGGTATTCGTCGACCAGCAGGTAGGACAGCTTCTGCTGCCAGCGCGTGCGCACTTCTTCGTTGGTCGAGAACAGGCGTTCCGGCAGGAAGATCAGGTCGTCGAAGTCGAGCGCATTGAAGTTGCGCAGGCGCCGCGTGTAGGCGGCGTAGAGTTCCGCGGCCTGCAGTTCCTTCGGCGAACGCGCCGCGGCCAGTGCCTCGTCCGGATCGAGGCCGTTGTCCTTGGCCTTGCCGATCAGGCCGCGCAACAGATCCAGCGCGTCCGGCTTCAAGCCTGCGGGGGCCAGGTCCTTGACCAGGGCGAAGGCGTCCTCGGCATCGAGGATCGAGAAGCCACGGCGCAACCCGACGTGCGCCGCCTCCTGTTGCAATACGCGCAGGCCGAGGGCATGGAAGGTCGAGACCTGCAGCGCCTCCGAGGCGTCGCGCGAGATCAGCTTGCCGACACGCTCGCGCATTTCCTTCGCGGCCTTGTTCGTGAAGGTGATCGCCGCGACGGCGTCGGCACGGTGGCCAATGCGCAACAGGTGCGCGATCTTCTCGGTGATCACGCGGGTCTTGCCGGAACCGGCGCCGGCGAGCACAAGCAGGGGACCATCGCAGTAGGCGACGGCGTCGCGTTGGGCGGGATTGAGGCTCATCGGAAGGCCAGGAAAGCGGGCGCGGATTCTAGCCGGGCGGGACGACCGGCGCTGCTAACATCGCCGGCCCGATCCGAACGACGCCGCGATGGCCAAGCTCTACTTCTACTACTCGGCGATGAATGCCGGAAAGACGACGACGCTGCTGCAGTCGGCGCACAACTACCACGAGCGCGGCATGCGCACGCTGATCCTGACGCCGAAGCTGGATGATCGTTACGGCCGCGGCGTGGTGCAGTCGCGCATCGGCCTGAAAGCGAACGGGGTGATCTTCGAGCGCGACGACGACCTGCTGCAACTGGTACACGACGACCTCGCCGCGAACGGTCCGCTGCATTGCGTGCTGACCGACGAATCGCAGTTCCTGTCCAAGGCCCAGGTCTGGCAACTGACCGAAGTGGTCGACCAGCTCAATATTCCGGTACTGGCGTATGGCCTGCGCACCGACTTCCAGGGCGAACTGTTCGAAGGCAGCCAGTACCTGCTGGCCTGGGCCGATTCGATCACCGAGATCAAGACCATCTGCCATACCGGCCGCAAGGCCACGATGGTGGTGCGCGTCGACGAACACGGGCGCGCCCTGACGCAGGGCGCCCAGGTCGAGATCGGCGGCAACGATCGTTACGTGTCGGTGTCGCGCGCCGAGTTCAAGCGCGTGTTCCGCGGCGAAGCCGAGATCCCGCTCAAGCAGCCGGAACTGCCGTTGTCGCGGGATTGAATCGTCGGATCCGGCGCTGCGCGCCTTGATCCGACCTACACGACGTCGCGAAGCAGGTGGTGATGTCCGCACTGACGCTGCGCACCTCGATCCGACCTACGCGAGGTCGCGAAGCAGGTGGTGATGTCCGCGGACGTAGGTCGGCTCAAGCGGCGCAGCCGCGGAGCCGACCATGGTTCTTCACGCCACGAACAACGCGCGGATCTTCTTGAACGCATTCGCCTCGATCTGGCGGATGCGTTCGGCGGAGACACCGTACTCGTCGGCCAGTTCCTGCAGCGTCGCCTTGTTCTCGGCCAGCCAGCGACGGTTGACGATGTCGCGCGAACGCTGGTCGAGCTTCTCCAGCCCCTCGCGCAGCACGTCGACCTGGTGGTCGCCTTCGCTTTGCGCTTCCAGCATCTCGTCCGGGCTGGCGCTATGGTCGGCAAGGAAGGCCACCGGCGACGGGCGTGCATGCTCGTCGTCCTCGTTGGCCGGCGCATCGAAACCGACGTCACGGCCGTTCAGACGCGCTTCCATCTCGCGCACGTCGGACGGATCGACATTGAGTTCCTTCGCGACCGTGTTCACTTCCTCGTTGTTCATCCAGCCCAGGCGCTTCTTCGACTTGCGCAGGTTGAAGAACAGCTTGCGCTGCGCCTTGGTCGTCGCGACCTTGACGATGCGCCAGTTCTTCAGGATGAATTCGTGCATCTCGGCCTTGATCCAGTGCACGGCAAACGACACCAGGCGCACGCCCTGTTCCGGGTCGAAGCGCTTGACCGCCTTCATCAGGCCGATGTTGCCTTCCTGGATCAGGTCGGCCATGCCGAGGCCGTAGCCCTGGTAGCCGCGGGCCACGTGCACGACGAAACGCAGGTGCGCGAGGATCAATTGCTTCGCGGCCGCCATGTCGTTGTCGAGACGCACGCGCCAGGCGAGGTCCTGTTCTTCGGTCGCTTCCAGCATCGGCACGCGGTTGACCGCGCCGATGTAGGCATCGAGCGAGCCGAGCGCACTCGGGATCGGGAAGTTGCTGGTGATCAATGCGTGGGACATCGCATCCTCCTTGGGGAGACGAGGTTAGCAGTCGGCCTATTGGAGTGCTAATCGGTCCAAAAGTTCCGGATTCAAGCCCTTGTTCCGGCGCCTGTTGACGATTGGCCACAAAAACAGGCGACTGGCTTACCGGGGCATGCCCTTGAGCTTCAGACGGAACTCGACGCCGGCGTCCCCCGGCAGGTTGTAGGCGAGTGCGCTGCCATCGTGCGCTTCGGCGATCAGGCGCACGATGTAGAGGCCGAGGCCGAGGTGCGGCACTTCGCCGGCGGCGCGCAACGAACCGGCGTCGCGCATCGAGACCAGCGAGTCGAACAGGCGCTCCTGCATCTTCGCCGGCAGCGGCGGCCCGGAATTGGCGACGCTGATTTCGGCGCCCTCGGGGTCGGGCGCCAGCTTGATCCGGATCCAGCCGCCCTCGGGCGTGAAGCCCTTGGCGTTGTCGAACAGCTTGTCGAGCGCCTGCGCGATCAGGTCGGGCGCGCCGTGGAAGCGGATCGGCGATTCCGGCGCCATCAGGTGCACCTGGCGATTGCCGGCGATGCCGCGATACGACTCGGCACAGCCGCGCACGACCCGGGTCAGGTCGAAGTCTTCGGCTTCCGCGGCCTTGATCGCCTTCTCCATGCGACTGGCTTCGTTCATCGTACGCAGGATGCCCCACAGGCGATCGGCACCGGCACGCGCGCGGTCCGCGTACACGCGCGCTTCCGGCGGCAGCGGCTCATGGTCGAGGTTGTCGAGCGAGGAGCGCACGATCGCCAATGGCGTGTTCAGTTCGTGCGAGAGCTTGCTGGCCAGGGTGCGCAGGTATTCGTTGTAGCCGCCGAGTTCGTCGAGCAGGCGCGCGAAGCTGCGCGACAGGTCGCCGACCTCATCGACCGACTTCAGGTGCGGCAGCTTCGGATCGAGACGCCCGTCCGGGCGCAGCGCGCGCTCGGTGGCGTTGCGCAGGCGACGGATGCGGAAGGACAGGATGCCGGCAAACCCGAACAGCACCAGGCTGGCGATCAGCACCGCGATCAGGCTGGTCGCCATGAGTTTGGCCACGGCGTCGTTGGCGATCACGAGCAGGGCGTCGCTCGACTGCTCCATCACCAGGGCGCCGCGCGTCGCGCCGTCCCAGCGCAGCGGCACCGCGGCCGCGACGATGACCGTGCGTTCGTTGTTCGACGGCCGCCAGACGCTGGCCTCGATCCCGGACAGGGCCTGCCAGACTTCGTCGACGTCGAGCTTGTCGGTATCCCAGGCGTAGTCGCGGGCGTCGACCAGGGGCGGCGCCAGCAAGGCGCGGTAGATCCATGAATTCGGCCACGGCATGCGCGACTGGATGTCGTCGACGTCGAGCTTGCCGGCCTTGCCAAGCACGCGTGCATCGGCCGCAAGCACACGCAGGCGCGCACCCGGCGGCACCAGTGGTTGCAAGGCGCGGGTGAAGCCGGAGTCGCTCAGCCACAGCACCAGGCTGTCTTCGCCACGTCCGGGATCACCGAAGACCGGATAGGTACGGGCGCCCTCGGCGCTGCCGGCATCGATCACGTGCGCTGACAGGCTTAGGCCGTCGCGCGGCAGGAACAGCGAAAATTCGATGCGATAACCCTCGGCGGTTTCCACCCACTCGCCCTGCAATGCGGGCGCGTCGGTGGCGTCGACGCGCACCTGCAGCGGGCCGGGCGCGGCATTGCCGAGTTCGTAGACGTAGCGACGCTCGCCGGCGCCGAGGCGCAATTCGACATGGTCGCTGGCGCCCACCACCAGCGGATCGGGATCGGCACGCACGCGGCTGCGATCCTCGACCTCGATCAATCCGTACAAGGTGCTGGCGCGTGCCGCGAGATGCACGCGCCCGACCGGGGCGCGACTGGGCCAGGGCCGCAGCGCGGCGTCCTGCCAGTCGTCGGGACTGCCGTCGAGCAGCAGCACCGGCGGCGCATCCGGCAGCACGGCGACACGTCCGGTCGCGGGCAACGCCGGTGCGGTCGCAACGAAGGCCTGCGCCAATGCGCGCGCCGAGGACAGTTGCGCGCGCTCCTGGCCCTCGCGCAGCAACAGTTCCATCTGCTTGATGAACTGGAAGCCCGCCCACGGCAACAACAGCGTGACCAGGGCGATGAGGAATAGCTTGAGACGCAGCGTCATCGCGGCAGTCTAGGAGAGAAGAGGTATCGCAGCCTCAGGCACGCCAGCGGTATCCGGCACCGTGCATGGTCTCGATCTCGTCGAAGTTCGGATCGATGGCGAGGAACTTCTTGCGGATGCGCTTGATGTGCGAGGTGATGGTGGCGTCGTCGACGACGACCTGGGCGTCGCGCATCAACGCGTCGCGCGACTTCACGTGGCCGGGATGACGCACCATCGTGTGCACCATCCAGAACTCGGTCACGGTCAGCGGCACTTCCTGGTCCTTCCAGGTCACGCGCATGCGTTCCGGCTGCAGCGACAGGTCGCCGTTCTTCAACGTCGCCTCGGCGCCCTGCGGACGGCGCAATGCGTCGACGCGACGGAACAGGGTGTTGATGCGCGCGGTCAGGTGCGGCAGCGACACGTCCTTGGTCAGGTAGTCGTCGGCGCCGAGGCGCAGCCCCGAGATGATGTCGAAGTCGGAGTCACGCGCGGTCAGGAAGATGATCGGCAAGGTCGGCGACTTCTGACGCAGCTCGCGGCACAGTTCGAAGCCGCCTTCCGGTTCGTCGCCGAGGCCGATGTCGATCAGCACCAGGTCGGGCAGGCGGATATCGAAGCCGCTGCTCGCTTCCGGTCGCGAGGCATAGGTCTGCACTTCGAAGCCGAGTCGGCGCAACGCGTCGGAATAGTTCGCGCGGATGGCGGGTTCGTCTTCGACGATGGCGATCTGTCGGGCCATGGCTGGATCCTTTGGAGTGGCCTGCAGCTTACGCGGCGGGCGCGTCCAGACAACGTCCGGGCCGCCCCTGCCCCGGTTTTGCCCGAAGGCGCGCCCCGCATCGGCACTGCTAGGCTCCTGTCATGGATACGATTCCGAACGAGATCACCCACGGCGCCGAACCGATCGCGCTGTCGCAATGGCTGCGCCGCACCGAGCACGGGCTCGGCGAACGCCTGCGCCTGTTCCTGGCCCTGGCCGAGATCGTCGACCGCGCCCACCGCGACCTCGTCGTCTTCGGCCACCTGTGCTCGGATTCGATCCGGGTGGCGGCGGATGGCACGCCGATCCTGCGCGGCGAAGTCGAACGCGGGGACGCCCTGCCCGCTCATCTCGCGGCACCGGAACAGCTGCTCGGGGCACCGTTGCGACCGGCCAGCGATCAATATGCGCTGGGCCTGATCCTGCATGAACTGCTGACCGGCCACCTGCCCTCGGTCCGCGTCGAGGGGCAAACCGCCCGCCTCACGGCGGCCGTCACCGGCGAACCGGCGCCGCCGGCCAGCCAGTCGATCAGCGCGGCAAAACCCTGGCCAATCCGCGCCAGCGAGGTTCGCGGCGACCTCGACGCCATCGTCGCGCGCGCACTGGAACGCGACCCGCTGGCGCGTTACGCCTCGGTCGCGGAATTGATGGCCGACGTGCACCGTCATGTCGATGGCCTGCCGGTCAGGGCCGGCGAAACGACGCTGCGTACCGGCGTGGCGATTCCGATGGCACGGAACGGGCGGCGGCTGTGGTTCGGCACGCTCGCGCTGTTGCTGGCCCTGGTCGCAGCGCTGGTCTGGCTGGCGGGAGAGTGGCGCTCGGCCCGCGCCCACGCGGATGCCGCCGTCGCGGCGCGGACTCGCGCGGAAGCCGTCAACGACCTCTTCGTCGGATGGCTGACCCTGCCCCGCGAGACCACCCGCGGCGTCGACCTGAAGGTGACCGAACTGCTCGACGATAGCGCCCGCCAGATCGCCGCCGACACCACGCGGCCGCGGGATGCCCGCCTCGCCGTGCACACCCTGCTGGCGCGCGCTTACGCCTCCCTCGGGCGCGACGACGCGGCCCTGGCTCAAGTCGAACTTGGGCTGGCGCAGGCCGAAGACACGGTCGCGCTGCGCCTGCCGCTATTGCAGGTCGAGGCGCAGGTCACCGCCCTGCGCTGCCAATCGGCCGCGGCGGAACGTGCGATCAAGCGCCTGCGCGACGAAGCAACGGCTGCGAATGATGTACTGGCGCAGGCGGAAGCTGCGATCGCCACCGCGCGACTGGCCGACTGCCGAGACGATTTCGCGAGCCAGCAGCGCGAAGCCGAAACCGCCCTCCGCCTGGCGGGAGAGGGGCCCGAGGCCGCCGACAGCCGCGGCGCCGCGGCCGAACTGCTCGCGCGGGCACAGTTTGGCCAGGGCGATCTGGACGCGGCGGCACGCACGATCGAGGACACCCTCGCGCACTGGCCCAAGGACGCGTCGCGACTCGCCGCACGCGCGGCGACGTTGCGCCACCTGCTCCTGCAGCTGCATGGCGCGCGCGGCGATTTCGCGGCCGCCGAACGCTTGGCTCGCGTGAACCTGGACGCATACGTCGACCGCCATGGCGAGGCCCCGCATCCGTCCACGATCACGGCCCGCAGCGCCCTCGCCTCGGTCCTCTACGATCGCGGCGACCTCGCCGCAGCCCTGGCCGAAAACGACCGTGCACTGGCCGATGCGGTCGCCTGGTACGGCGCGGAAGCCGAAGCCAGCCTGCTGATCGCCGCGAATCGTGCCAACGTGCTCAAGGCCCTGGGTCGCTACGATGACGCGGAATCCGAGTATCGCCGCGTCATCGCCGCCCTCGCCGGGCTGGCCAAGGCCCCGGGCATCGGCGAAACCCGGCTGATCCACAGCTTCAACCTGCTCGAACTGCTGAATGAACGCGGCCGGTTCCGCGACGCCCGGGCGTTCGGCAACGAGGTGCTGGCGGAAGCGGAACGCGTGCTCGGCAACGAACACATCGTCACCCTCGAAACACGCGACGCCCTCGGCGTGACCGCGCTCGGCCTCGGCGATGCCGACGCCGCGGAAGCGCTGCATCGCGCCGCCTTCGCGGCCAAGCAGAAGGTGCTCGGCGACGGCTCGCCCTACACCGCCACCGCCCGTTATCGGCGCGCCCTGGCGCTGGTGCAGCTCGGTCGCCGCGAAGAGGCGCGTGTCGAATTCGAAGCCGCGCTCGACACGCGTCGAAAAGTCCTCGGCCCCGACCACGCCGACACCAAGGCCGCCGAGCAGGCGCTCGGCGAACTCGGCCGGTAGAACGGATCAGCCGATCGCCGCACGCATCGCCGCGATCGTCGCGGCGTAATCGGGGGCGTTGAAGATCGCCGAACCGGCGACGAAGGTGTCGGCCCCGGCGCGGGCGATCTCGCCGATGTTGTCGGCCTTCACGCCACCGTCGACTTCGAGGCGGATGGCGCGGCCGCTGCGGTCGATGCGCTCGCGCACGGCGCGCAGCTTGTCGAGCGCGCCGGGAATGAACTTCTGGCCGCCGAAGCCCGGATTCACCGACATGATCAGGACCAGGTCGAGCTGGTCGAGGGTGTGGTCGAGATGGTGCAACGGCGTCGCCGGATTGAATACGAGGCCGGCCTGGCAGCCGTGCGACTTGATCAGCTGGATCGTGCGATCGACGTGCTCGCTGGCCTCGGGATGGAAGCTGATCAGGGTCGCGCCGGCCTGGGCGAAGTCGGGCACGATGCGGTCCACCGGCTTGACCATCAGGTGCACGTCGATCGGCGCGCGCACGCCATGCTTGCGCAGCGCTTCGCAGACCAGCGGACCGATGGTCAGGTTCGGCACGTAATGGTTGTCCATCACGTCGAAGTGCACCCAATCGGCACCGGCGGCAAGCACGGCGTCGACCTCGTCGCCAAGGCGCGCGAAGTTCGCGGAAAGAATCGATGGCGCGATGACGGCGGGCTGGCGCATGGAAGTCCTCGGATCAGTTCAGGCCACGCGCGCGCTGGATGCGCGCGTAGGCGGCGTTGAGTTTGCCGGTCTTGTCGCTGGCTGCACGGCGCGCGGCAGCGCTGGCATTCGGCGGCAATCGGTCGGGGTGATGGCGGGCGACGAGTCCGCGATACGCGGCCTTGACCTCGTCGTCGCTGGCATCGGCCGCCACCTGCAGTTCGGCGTAGTCGGCGGCGAGTTTGGCGTCGCGGTCACCGCGGCGAAAGCCTTCCCAGGTCGGCCGTGCGACATTGATGCGCTCGGCGATGGCGTCGAGCAGGGCTTGCGCCGAGGGCTGCGCGTCGACCGCGGCGATGTCGGCGAGCAGCTTCAGGACCATCAGCCGCAATTCCTGCTGCTCGTGGGTGTAGGTGCGCAGGCTGTCGCAGGCGGGTTCGTAGCGCCAGCCGTCGACGCGACCGCGGTCGAACGCGGCGATGGCGCGCTTGCGCATCGCGGCGTCGAGATCGAGGCGTTCGAACCATTGCATCGCTGCCGCCACTTCGGCGTCGGACACGGCGCCATCGGCCTTGGCGACGCCGCCGGCCAGTTCGAACAGCGGCTCGGTGAACGCGGCCTTCGGCTTCTCGCGCAGTTGCGGGAACAGGCGTTCCAGGAACAAGGCGCCCAGCAGGCCGCCCAGCACCGGACCCCACGGCGTTCGCGCGCGGGTGATGATGGTCCCGACGATGGCGCCGACCAGGGCGGGCTTCCAGTTCATGGCGCGGGCGGACGCGTCGCTGCGGTGGATGGCAGCGCAAGGGCAAATCGGTTCATGGGCGCATGATAGCAACCGCCCCGGACTAGAATGCCGGCCCCGCTTCGGAGCCGCGCCATGTCGTATCGGTCGATGTCGCTGACCCAGATCCCCGGACTCACGCTGCTTCACCGCGGCAAGGTGCGTGATGTCTATGCGCTGCCTGGCAACGAACTGCTGATCGTCGCCAGCGACCGGCTGTCGGCCTTCGACGTGATCCTGCCGGACCCGATCCCGGGCAAGGGCGAGATCCTGACCCAGCTCTCGAACTTCTGGTTCGCGAAGACCGCAGACTGGATGCCGAACCACCTCTCGTCGCGCAGCGTGCGCGACGTGCTGCCGCGGGGCACGCCGGTGGCGGAATACGAACGCCGCAGCGTGGTCGCCAAGCGCCTCAAGCCGGTGCCGGTCGAAGCCATCGCGCGCGGCTACATCATCGGTTCGGGCTGGAAGGACTACCAGGCGACCGGCCGCATCAGCGGCGTCGCGCTGCCGCCGGGCCTGCAGCTCGCGGAACAGCTGCGCGAGCCGATCTTCACGCCCTCGACCAAGGCCGCCGTCGGCGACCACGACGAGAACATCGACTTCGACGCCTTCGTCGCCCAGGTCGGCGGCGCGATCGCCGAGCAGGTGCGCGACCTGACGCTGAAGCTCTATCGCTACGCCGCCGATTACGCGCGCGAACGCGGCATCCTCATCGCCGACACCAAGTTCGAGTTCGGCCTCGATGAGACCGGCACGCTCCGCGTGATGGACGAAATCCTGACGCCGGACTCGTCGCGCTTCTGGGATGCGGCCGAATATCGCGTCGGCATCAGCCCGCCCAGTTTCGACAAGCAGTTCGTGCGCGACTACCTGGAAACCCTGGACTGGAACAAGCAGGCACCCGGCCCGATGCTGCCGAAAGCGGTGATCGAGGGCACGCGTGCGCGTTATGCCGAAGCGTTGCAGCGCCTCGCCGGCATCACGCTTTGACGCGCCCGGCACCGTTCTCGGCCCGCGACTTCGGCTTGGTCACACTGATCTGCCTGGCCTGGGGCTGCAATTTCCTGACCTCGGCCGCGGCCCTGCGAGAGCTGCCGCCCCTGCTGTTCACGGCCCTGCGCATGATCGTGCTGGGTCTCGTACTGCTGCCTTTCCTGCGTCGGCCGCCACGCGCGCAATGGCCGCTGCTGGTCGCCGTGGTGCTGTGCAACGTCGTGCTGCATTTCGGCCTCAGCTTCTGGTCGCTGAAGCTCGCCGGCGACCTCGCCTCGCCGGCCATCGTCATGCAGACCTACGTGCCGATGGCGGTGCTGCTCGCGTGGTGGATGCGCGGCGAGCGCTTCGCCTGGCGCACCGGCCTGGCCGTGCTGGTCAGCTTCGCCGGCATCCTCGTGCTCGGGTTCGACCCGATCGTGCTCGATAATCCGCACTCGCTCGGCCTGATGCTGGTGTCGGCCTTGTTCCTCGCAGTCGGCACGGTGCTGATGCGCGGACTGTCCGGCATCGACGCGTTTTCGATGCAGGGCTGGTCGGCCTGGATCGGCCTGCCGCCGCTGCTCGCCTGGAGTGCGCTCGTCGAACCGAATGTGTGGCAGTCGGTCGCGGGTGCGAGCTGGATCGCCTGGGGCGGCGTGGCCTGGGCTGCGCTCGTCGCCTCCCTGCTTGGCCATAGCCTGTTCTTCAAGCTCGTGCAGAAACACCCGGTCGCCCAGATCGCGCCTTACCTGCTGATGGCACCGGTCGTCGCGGTCCTGCTTGGCCTGCTGGTCTGGGGCGACCGGCCCGGCCCGCGCCTGTGGCTCGGCGGCGCGATGGTGTTGGGCGGCGTGTTGGCCATCGCGCTGCGCACCCTCGCGAAGCAGCGCGTCGTGTCGCCGGAACCCACCGAGATCTGAACACCTCCAGACAGCAAACGGCCCGCCGAAGCGGGCCGTTTGCGTGCCTGGTCAGGCGTGATCAGTGCGATTCGCGCGGGCGCAGCAGCCAGCGGCAGAGCGCGGGCAGGAAGATCATCGCGGCGATCATGTTGACGATGAACATGAAGGTCAGCATCACGCCCATGTCGGCCTGGAACTTGAGGTCGGACCAGATCCACGTCGCGACACCCGCGGCGAGCGTCAGCGCGGTATAGAAGATCGCGATGCCGGTGGTCTTGAGGGCGCCGAAGTAGGCTTCGGTCAGGCTGCGACCAGCCTGCATCGATTCGGCCATGCGCGCGTAGATGTAGATCGCGTAGTCGACGCCGATGCCGACACCGAGCGCGACCACGGTGAGCGTGTTCACCTTCATGCCGATGCCGAGTTCCACCATCAGCGTGTGGCCGAGCTCGGTCACCAGCACCAGCGGCAAGGTGATGCAGGCTGCGGCCAGCGGCGAGCGGAAGCTGAGCAGGCACATCACGAACACGGCCGCGTACAGCAGGTAGAGCATCATGTGCTCGACCTCGCGCACCTTGTCGTTGATCGCCGCCATCACCCCGACGTTGCCGGTGGCCAGACGCAAGTTGGCCTGGTCGGTGCGGTATTCCTCGCCGCTTGCGGCCGCGGCTTCCATCGCCTTGTCGCGGTTGACGCGGAAGTTCACGTCATAGCTCTTGTTGGCCGCGCGGAAATCCTCGACCGCCTTGACCACGCGGTCGATGGTCGTGGCACGATGGTCGGTGGTGAAGATCTGCACCGGCATCGCCTTGCACTCCGGCGAGTCGATCAGGCCGGAATCGGACTCGATCGCCTGCAGGCTCTGGCGCA
>ERZ1645185.870-NODE-870-length-12771-cov-14.953209_pt1 | contig 12771 bp, 8 predicted proteins | sample MGYA00575351_ERZ1645185 | MGnify/ENA primary metagenome ERZ1645185 (study PRJEB40838, sample SAMN11284767) | freshwater sediment metagenome | isolation source: river sediment | host: Sediment | place: India: Jana village, Kanpur | collected 2015-12-17 ...
CCAGCAGCAGGATCGCCGCCGCGGTGAACTGCTTGCTGACCGAGGCCAGCCGGTAGTTGGTGCCCGGGCCGGCCTCGATCCCGGTCTCCAGGTCCGAGCGGCCGTAGCCGCGGTCGACCAGCGCGCGTCCGTCCTGCAGCACCAGCAGGCTCGCGCCCGGCACGTCGCCGTCGTAGCGCTGCATCAGGGCGTCGATCCGGGCCTCTCGCTGGCTGTCGGGTGCGGTCACGGGGACATCGTAGAGGGTGTCGGGGCTCGGTTCCGGGCGGAACGTGTAGTGCCACCACTCCATCGGGTAGTTGCGGAAGCCCTCCGCGGCCATCGCGTCGCGCAATTGCCCGCGGTTCGCGCGCTGGACTGCATCGACGTCGGGGGCGTCGGTGTTGGCGCGGGTGCCGAAGTAATCGAAGTCGGTGCCCATGTCGAGCGCGCGGCAGTCCGCGCCCGACGCATCGCATTGCAGGAGGGTGAGGTCCACCGTCGCGCCGCGGCTGTGGCCCGACACCGGCGCGATGTACTCGCCCACCAGCGCGGCCTTGGGCAGGGTCGGGTAATGGGTCGCCTTGGTGCGCTGATCCGCAGGATCGTTGGCCCAGCGCATGAAATGCGCCACCGCGCGCGCCGGCCGGTAGCAGTCGTAGACCCGCAGCCGCTGGTGGCGCAGGCGCAGCCGCGCCTCCACCCGCGCCAGCGCCTCGGCCGCCTCGCGCTTGAGCCAGCAGCGTGGCGCGAGGTAGCCGTCGACTGGCGCGCCGACGAAGTTGTCGCGCCCGAAATACTTGATGTCCTGCGACAGATCGGGCACGAGGCTGCGCAGGTCCACCATCCCGGCTTGCTCCATCGTTCGGGCTGGCGACAGGGTCGGCCCGGGGCTCGGCGCGACGGTGCTGCAGCCGATGACGGCCAGCAGCACGGCGGACAGGGCGAGGCCGCGCCTAGTCACAACCACCCACCCGAGTGAACGCCAGGTGTTCGTAGTCGGAACTGAAGTCGCCCTCCGGGTTGCGCTTGGCCATGCGCAGGCTGCGCGCGTCGCCGCTGCCGCTGAAATCCAGCCAGGCATCCTCGTCCACCGCGTCGTCGTCCCAGTGCAGGAAATGCCGGCCAGCGAGCAGGCTGATGCGGCCGTGCATCCGCGGCGACTTCGACGCGCGCCACTCGACGCCGTCGCCGGCCGCGCAGATGCGCACTTCGCCGAACCACGGGTCGCGCCAGGTGCCGAGCCACCCCTGCATCTGCGCCGCGGTCACCGGGACGCGCGCGGCGATGTCGGGCAGCGCCGGCCTGGTGGAGGCGACGGCCGTCGGGGCAACGGGACGCGCGAGGTCGTCGGCATAGCCGTCCACGCCCAGCGAGGCGTCCGGCGCGGTGAACAGCTTGAGCAGCACTTCGCCAAGCACGGTGCGGGCATTGCCGCCCTCGCCATTGATCATGAACACGAAGCCCGAGCGGCGATCCGGCAGCAGCAGCATCATCGAGTACATGCCGCCCAAGGTGCCGGTGTGCGACACGGTCCATTCGCCATCGGCATCGGCGACCCGGAAGCCGTAGGCATAGGCGTAGTAATGGGTGTCGTCCCAGCGCTTGCGCAGGGCGGAAATCGGCATCGGCGTGCGCGCCTTCCACATTTCGGCACGCTGCGCCGGGCCCAGCCAGGCCAGCTGGGATGCATCGGGCGCCAACCAGTTGCGCATCCACGCCAGCATGTCGTCGAGCGTGCAGCGGATGCCGCCCGCCGGTGCGGAGGCGATCTCGGGGACGAGGTCGGCATCCGCGCGGGTCAGCACGTTGCGTCCGTCGACCCGCGCATGCGGCTGCGCCACGCTGCCGGCATCGGCCAGGCGGAAGGCACCGACCCGGCATCCGGCCAGGCCCAGGGGCGCGAACAGTTCGCGGCGGACGAGGTCCTCGTACGATGCGCCGCCGGCCGCCGCGGCGACCTGCCCGGCGACCACGTACAGCAGGTTGTCGTAGGCATAGCCGGCGCGGAACCCGTAGGCCGGCGGGATGTGGCGCAGGCCGCGGACGATGTCGTCGCGGGTGAACAGGTTGGGCTCCGGCCACAGCATCAGGTCGCCGCCGCCCTCCGGCAGGCCGCTGTTGTGCACCAGCAGGTCGCGCACCGTCATGTTGCGGGTGACCCACGGGTCGTGCATCGCGAACGCCGGCAAGTGCTTCACCACCGGGTCATCCCAGTCGAGCTTGCCCTGCTGGACGAGCCGAGCCAGCACGGCGGCGGTCATCGCCTTGCTGTTCGATGCGATCTTGAACAGCGTCGCGCCGGTCACCGGCTGGCCGCTGCCGGCCACCGTCTCGCCGTGGCCGCGGGCGTACACCACCTTGCCATCGGCGACCACGCCGACCGCGATCCCGGGCAACTGGTAGCGCGCGATGGTCGCGCGCACCGCCGCATCGATCGCCTCGGGGCTGGGCGTGGCGACAGGGTCCGCGGCGGATACCGTATCTGTCGCGACGATCGCCAGGCAGGCGGTCAATGCGGCCTGCAGCCATCGTGGAGCCATGGACATCGCCCTCCTGCAATGCGCGATTGCCGCGATGATGGCATCGACGGCCCGGCCTCGCATCGCCCGCCACCACGCAGGTCCGCACGCGATTGCTACCCTTGCGGCAGGCGCCCGGAATTCCGGCGCCCGAGCGACCCACCCGGACGAATCCCCCAGGCGAGGCAGGTAGGCATGAACACGGTGCGCCCATTCCGACGTCGGCAACGGTTGCCGTCCTCGCTCGCGACCTCGTGGCTGATCGCCGTGGCGATGACCCTCGTTGGTCCGCACGCGGCCGCCCGCGACCTGCCTGGCGGCAGCGCGTGGCAGGTGCCGCCCAGCGGTGTCATCGGGGTGCAGGAGGCGTACCTCGATGCCGAATTCTGGGTCGCGCGCACCGCGGACGCGGACACGGTACTCATGGATCGCGCCGCGATCGACGCGCGCAACGCGCGCCTGCTGCGCGAAGACACGTCGATGCACGACATCGCCGCGCTGCCGGCGACCCTGCCCCGGACCCAGGTCGCCGCATGGATCGAGGACCTCGCGTCGCCGCCGACCAAGGCGCTGTGGGACGAAGCCGGCAAGCCCGTCCCCGCGGACACGCTGGCGGGCATCGTCGGCAATCGCGCGATGGCCGCGATCCCCGACCGGCAGCCGACCCGCTACGGGATGGCGGTGCGCCGCGCGGCGCTGCGTGCCTTCCCGACCACGTTGCGGGTGTTCAGCAGCCAGGGCGAGACCGACATCGACCGCTTCCAGGAGAGCGCCCTGTTCCCGGGCGATCCACTGGTCGTGGTGCACGCGAGCGCCGATCGCAAGTGGCGGTTCGTGGTCAGCCCCCGCTACGCTGCCTGGGTGGAGGCCGAGGCCATCGCCGAGGGCGACCGCGCCACCGTGCTCGCCCACACGACGCGCGCGCCCTACCGCGTGGTCACCGGCGCCAAGCCGCGCACCGTGTTCACCCGCGAGGAACCGCGCCTGTCCGAACTGCAGCTGGACATGGGCACCCGCATCCCGCTGGCGCCGGCCGCGGCCGATGCGCCGGTCAATGGCCAGCATCCGTACGCCGCGTGGATCCTCGACCTGCCGGTGCGTGATGCCGATGGGCGGCTCGGCTTCGCACCGGCGCTGATGCCGCGGATTGCGGACACCGCCGGCGACTACCTCCCGCTGACCCGCGCCAACCTGCTGCGGCAGGCGTTCAAGTTCCTCGGCGAGCGCTACGGCTGGGGCCACAGCTACAACGGCCGCGACTGCAGCGGCTTCGTGTCCGAGGTCTACCGCAGCATGGGCGTGCAGCTGCCGCGCAACACCAGCGACCAGGCGGTCAGCCCCGTGTTCGCGCGCACGCGCTTCGACGCATCCTCCACCCGAGCCGAGCGCATGGCCGCGGTCGCGGCGCTCGACGTCGGCGACCTGGTCTACATCCCGGGGCACGTGATGATGTTCGCCGGCCGCATTGAGGGCCAGCCCTATGTCATCCACGACACCAACGGCGGCACCATCCTCGGGCCAGACGGCGAGCCGCGTTCGCTGCGCCTCAACGGCGTGTCGCTCACGCCGCTGCTGCCGCTGCGCTTCGGCAAGGACCACGACTACGTCGACCGCATCACGAATATTGTCCGGGTAACCACGCCACCATGAAGATCCGCGATATCCGCTTCGGCATGCTGCGCGTGCCGCTGAAGACGCCGTTCAAGACCGCCCTGCGCACCGTGGAGCAGGTCGAGGACGTGGTGGTGATGGTGCATACCGACACCGGCCACGTGGGCTACGGCAGCGCCCCCGCCACCGCGGTGATCACCGGCGACACCCACGGGTCGATCATGGAGGCGGTGCGCCACTACATCGCGCCTCGGCTGGTCGGCCTGGAGATCGCCAACCTCAGCCGCATCACCCACCTCATCCAGGGGGCGATGGAGAAGAACACCAGCGCCAAGGCGGCGGTGGAGATCGCGGTGCACGACCTCTGGGGCCAGTTGTACGGCGCGCCGCTGTACAAGCTGCTCGGCGGCGGCGACCCGGTGATCACCACCGACATCACGATCAGCGTCGACTACATCGACAAGATGGTCGCGGACTCGCTGGCGGCGGTGGACCGCGGCTTCGAGTCGCTGAAGATCAAGGTAGGCAAGGATATCGGCCTGGACATCGAGCGCACCAAGGCGATCCATGCCGCGGTCGAGGGCCGTGCGCTGCTGCGCCTGGACGCCAACCAGGGCTGGACCGCCAAGCAGGCGGTGTTCGCCCTGCAGACGCTGGAGGACGCGGGGGTCAAGCTGGAGCTGGTGGAACAGCCGGTCAAGGCGCACGACCTCGCCGGCCTGCGCTACGTCACCGAGCGCGTGCACACCCCGGTGATGGCGGACGAGAGCGTGTTCGGCCCGCGCGAGGTGATCGAGCTGATCCGCATGCGCGCCGCCGACATCGTCAACATCAAGCTGATGAAGACCGGCGGCATCTCCAACGCGGTGCGGCTGGCGGACATCTGCGGCATGCATGGCGTCGATTGCATGATCGGCTGCATGCTGGAATCCAGCATCGGCGTGGCCGCCGCGGTCCACCTGGCCGTCGCCAAGTCCGACGTGATCAGCAAGGTCGACCTCGACGGTCCCTCGCTCTGCCGCCATGACCCGGTCGCCGGCGGCGTGCTGTTCAACGAATCGGAGATCACCATCACCGATGCGCCGGGCCTCGGCATCCGCGCCATCGACGGGCTCATGCCCCTCGCCCTCGCGACGCCGGCGTGACCCGCGAGCGCCCGATGCGGCATGCTGGCGACCCGCCGCCCTCCCTTCCCGGAACTTGCGCATGACGATCCGCCGGACCGCTCCCCTGCTCCTGTCGCTGGTCCTGGCGACCGCCTGCAGCCACCGCCTGCCCGCGTCCACCGATGCCACGCAGTGGGCCGAAGCCGACCAACTGGTGCTGGTCACCACCGCCGACTGGGATGCGACCGGCGGCGAGTTGCGCCGCTTCGAACGCGCGGGCGACGGCTGGCGACAGGTCGGCGATGCCGCGCCGATCACCGTGGGCCGCACCGGCACCGCCTGGGGCATCGGCCTGCATGCCGCGCGCAGCGACGGCCCGGTCAAGCGCGAGGGCGACGGCAAGGCGCCCGCGGGCGTGTTCGCGATCGGCACCGCGTTCGGCTATGCCGCGGGCGTGCGCACCGGCCTGCCCTACCGGGCGATGACCGCGAACGACTGGTGCATCGACGTGCCGGCCTCGCCGATGTACAACCGGATCGTCGACCGCAGCGTCGCCAAGGCCGCGGGGCTCGACCAGTCCACCGAACCGATGCGCCGCGACCTGCATGCCGACGGCGACCAACGCTACCGCGAGGGCTTCGTGATCGAACACAACCGCGACGGCGCCGTGGCCAACGGCGGCAGCTGCATCTTCGCCCACCTGTGGAAGGCGCCGGGCGAGGCGACCGCCGGCTGCACGGCGATGGCCCCCGACGCCATGGCGCCGCTGCTGGCCTGGCTGGACGCGCGCCGGCAGCCGGTGTTCGTGACCCTGCCGCGCGCGCAGTACGAAGCGCTCAAGGGCGCCTGGCGGCTGCCCGACATCGACCGCGCGGAGGCCACCCGATGAGCCAGACCGCGCGGGTGATGGCCGGCCTGGTGGCCGGCGTGGTGGTCGGCATCCTGCTGGCCTGGCAGGCGCCGGCGTTGGGCGTGCAGGTCGCCGACCTGGTGCAGCCGTTCGGCAAGCTCTGGCTCAATGCCTTGCAGATGACCGTGGTGCCGCTGGTGCTCGCGCTGGTGATCGTCGGCGTGAACCAGGCCAGCGACGCCGCGCAGTCCGGGCGCGTGGCGCGCCGCGCGATCCTGACCTTCGTGGTCCTGCTGACCGCGGCGGCGGCGATGACCGCGGTGCTCGCGCCGATGGCGCTCTCGCTGCTGCAGCCCGACCCGGCGGTGGCCGCGGCACTGCGCGGGCACGAGGCCGAACTCCCCGCCGCGACCGGCGGCTGGGCGGATGCGCTGCTGGCGATCGTGCCGAGCAACGCGGTCGCCGCGGCGGCGGCCGGCGCGATGCTGCCGCTGGTCACCTTCGCCCTGTTCTTCGGCTTCGCCCTGACCCGGATCGAGGCCGCGCAGCGCACCCAGGTGGTCGGTTTCTTCAAGGCCGTCAGCGAGGCGATGATCGTGATCGTGCGCTGGGTGCTGTGGGCGGCGCCGGTGGGCATCTTCGCGCTGGTGCTGTCGCTGACCGCGCGCGCGGGCCTGGGCGTGCTGCAGGCGCTGGGGATCTACGTGCTGCTGGAATGCGCGCTGTACCTGCTGGCGACGGTGTTGCTGGTCGCGGTGGCGGTGGTCGTCGGCCGCCAGCGGCTGGCGCATTTCATGGCCGGGCTCGCGCCGGTGCAGGCGGTCGCCGCCAGCACCCAGTCCTCGCTGGCGACGCTGCCGGCGATGCTCGACAGCGCCGAGCGCCGGCTCGGCTTCCCGCAGCGCGTGTCCGGCCTGGTGCTGCCGATGGCCGTCTCGCTGTTCCGCATCACCTCGCCGATCCAGTACCTGGCCACCGCCAGCTTCATCGCCTGGGCGCTCGGCGTGGACCTGACCGCCGCGCAGCTCGCCACCGGCGTGGCCTTGTCGGTGCTGGTCAGCATGGGCTCGGTGGGCCTGCCCGGGCAGGCGATCTTCCTCGCCACCAACCTGCCGGTGACCCAGGCCATGGGCCTGCCGATCGCACCGCTGCCGGTGCTGATGGCGGTGGATGCGATCCCGGACGTGCTCGCCACGGTCGGCAACGTCACCGGCGACATGACCGCGAACGCGTTGGTGGCCTCGCGGGAACGCGGCGAGGGACATCCGGTTTCAGGCGAAACCAGCGCTTGACAGCCTTCGCTGCGCTGCAGCAGAGTCGACCCATGTCCTGCATGACCACCACCACGACCATCACCGGTACCGGTACCACGCCGGTGCGGTCGGTCATGCCTGGATAACCTCCCAAGACCACCGCCCCGCACTCGACAGAGCGACGGGGCGACGATCCCCTCCCTGCCGAGCGCGAGGCCCCACCCCGGAGCCCCGATGAACGCCGTACCCACGCAGGACGCCGCAGACCCCTCCCGACACGCCGCCGACGTGCGCTGCCGCGCGCACAAGTTCGGCGGCAGTTCGCTGGCCGATGCCGCGCGCATCCGCCGGGTGGCCGACCTGATGCTCGACGCGCCAGACGCGGTGCAGGTGGTCGTGGCCTCGGCAATGCAGGGCGTGACCGATGCGCTGATCGGGCTGGCCGAAGCCGCCGCCAACGGCACCGATTGGCGGCCCGGGCTGGACGCGCTGCGGCTGCGCCATCGCGAGGCCGCGCGGGCGCTGCTGGGCGACGACCCGGCGATGGACGCCTGGCTGGACGCGCAAGGCGCGCAGCTCGCCGAACTGCTGTCCGCCGTGGGCCTACTCCGGCAGCCGGGTCGCGCCGCGCTGGAACGCATCCAGGGCATGGGCGAAGTGCTGTCGTCGCGCCTGCTGCAGGCGCACCTGCGCCAGCGCGGCGGCGACTACGCCTGGCTGGACGCACGCGAGGTCCTGCGCGTGCGCCACGGCGAGCTCGGGGCGATCGTCGACTGGGACGCCAGCGCCGCGCGCCTGGCCGACTGGCGACGCGCCCATCCGCAAGCGCGGGTGGTGGCCACCGGCTTCGTCGCCGGCGATGCGGACGGCCTGCCGACCGTGCTCGGCCGCAACGGCAGCGACTTTTCCGGCGCGATCTTCGCGGCCCTGTTCGAGGCCGGCGAGCTGCACATCTGGACCGACGTCGATGGCGTGCTGTCGGCCGATCCGCGTTTGGTCCCGGAGGCGGTCCCGCTGCCCGCGATGAGCTACCAGGAAGCCTGCGAGCTCGCCTATTTCGGCGCCAAGGTCATCCATCCGCAGACGATGACCCCGGCGATCGCGCGCGGCCTGCCGATCCTGATCCGCAACACGTTCAACCCCGGCTTCCCCGGCACCCGCATCGATGCCGAGGGCGATGCCGGCGGCCCGGTGAAGGGGCTCACCCTCAACACCGGCCTGGCCCTGGTCAGCCTGGAGGGCGCCGGCCTGATCGGCGTGCCCGGCACCGCCGAGCGGGTGTTCGCCGCGCTGCACGCGGCGCGGGTGTCGGTGGTGATGATCTCGCAGGGCAGCTCCGAACATTCGATCTGCTCGGTGGTGCGCGAGGTCGATGCCGATGCCGCGCGCGACGTGCTGCTGGACGCGTTCTCGCGCGAACTGCGCAGCGGGCAGGTCCAGGGCGTGCAGGTGGTCCCGGGCATCAGCGTGCTGGCCGCGGTGGGCGACGGCATGGCCGGCACGCCCGGCGTCGCGGCGCGGCTGTTCGACGCGCTGGCGCGGGCACGGGTGAACATCCGCGCGATCGCACAGGGCGCCTCCGAGCGCAACATCTCGGTGGCGATCGCCGCCGCCGACCAGGCGCGCGCCTTGCGCGCGGCGCACGCGGCGTTCTGGCTGTCGCCGCAGACCATCGCGCTGGCGGTGATCGGCCCCGGCAAGGTCGGCGCCGCCCTGCTCGACCAGTTGCAGGAGGCGCTGCCGCGCCTGCGCCGCGATGCCAACATCGACCTGCGCCTGCGCGCGCTCGCGACCAGCGGGCGGATGTGGCTGTGCGAGCACCGCGACGCCGCCGAGTGGCGCACGCGCATGCAGGACGCGCCGGCCGCGACCGACCTCGCCGCGCTCGGCGCGCACCTGCTGGACAGCCACCTGCCGCATGCGGTGGTGGTCGATTGCAGCGCCAGCGACGCGGTCGCCGCGCACTATCCGGACTGGCTGGCCGCCGGCATCCACGTGATCACGCCGAACAAGCAGGCGGGCGCGGGCCCGCTGGCGCGCTACGAGGCGATCCGTGCCGCGCGCGCGCGCGGTGGCGCCCGCTTCCGCTACGAAGCGACGGTCGGGGCCGGCCTGCCGGTGATCTCCACCCTGCGCGACCTGCTCGACACCGGCGACGACCTGGTTGCGGTGGACGGCATCCTGTCCGGCACGCTGGCCTGGTTGTTCAACAAGTTCGACGGCAGCCGGCCGTTCTCCGAACTGGTGCGCGAGGCCCATGCGCTGGGCTACACCGAGCCCGACCCGCGCGACGACCTGTCCGGGACCGACGTCGCCCGCAAGCTGGTGATCCTGGCGCGCGAGGCCGGCTTGCCGGTGTCGCTCGCCGACGTGGAGGTGGAGAGCCTGGTGCCGGACGCGTTGCGCGATGCCGACCGCGACGGCTTCATGGCCGGCCTGCCGGCGATGGACGCGCCGATGCAGGCGCGGCTCGAGGCCGCGCGCGCGAACGGATGCGTGCTGCGCTACGTGGCCCGCCTGCAGCGGGACGGCAGCGCCGGGGTTGCGCTGCGCGAATTGCCCGCCGACCATGCCTTCGCCCACCTGCGCCTGACGGACAACTGCGTGCAATTCACCACCCGCCGCTATCGCGACAACCCGCTGATCGTGCAAGGTCCGGGCGCCGGGCCGGAGGTCACCGCGGCCGGCGTGTTCTCCGACCTGCTGCGGCTGTGCGCAGCGCTGGGCGCGCGCCTGTGAGCCGCGACATGGCCAGCGCGTTCTCGCCGGGGTCGGTCGGCAACGTGGGCGTCGGCTTCGACATCCTCGGCCATGCCATCGCCGGGATCGGCGACATCGCCCACGTGCGCCGCATCGACGAGCCGGTGGTGCGCATCGCCGCGATCCGCGGCACGGTCACCGACCTGCCGCTGCAACCGGAGCGCAACACCGCCGGCATGGCGCTGATCTCGCTGCGCCAGGTCGCCGGCGTGCCGTTCGGCTTCGAACTGACTTTGGAGAAAGGCATCCCGCTGGGCTCCGGGCTGGGCGGCTCGGCGGCGTCGTGCGTGGCCGCGCTGGTCGCCGCCAATGCCCTGCTCGATGCGCCGCTCGCGCCGGAGGCGCTGTATCCCTGCGCGCTCGCCGGCGAAGTCGTGGCCAGCGGCGGCATCCACGGCGACAACGTGGGGCCGATGCTGCTCGGCGGGCTGGTGCTCGCCACCGCATCGCGGGTGACCCGGGTGCAGGTGCCCGCGGCGTGGCATGCCGCCGTGGTGCATCCGCACGCCGTGCTGGAAACCCGGCGCGCGCGTGCCGCGCTGCAAGGCGATTACGCGCTGAAGGAGTTCGTCGCGCAGAGCGCCAACCTCGCGCAGGTCCTGCTGGGCTGCGAACGCGGTGATGCCGACCTGGTCCGCGCCGGCCTGCGCGACGTGCTGGTGGAACCGCGGCGCGCACCCTTGATCGCGGGCTTCGCCGCGGTCCAGCAGGCCGCGCTGGACACCGGCGCGATGGGCGCCAGCATTTCCGGCGCCGGACCCAGCGTGTTCGCCTGGTGCGAAACCGAGGCGCAGGCGCGGATCGCCGCGGAGGCGATGACCGCGGCCTTCGCCCATGCCGGCTTCGGCAGCGATCGCCACCTCACCCCGATCGCCGCCCCCGCCGCGGGCCTGCTGCCGTGAGGGCCCGCAGCACGCGTGGACGCGCGCCGGCGACCACCGTCGCCGACGCCATCGCCGCCGGGCTCGCGCCCGATGGCGGCCTGTACATGCCGGACGACTGGCCGCGTCGCGCACCCACCGAGTTCGACGACGACACCAGCCTGCCCGCGGTCGCCACCCGCTTGCTTGCGCCGTTCTTCGCCAACGGCCCGCTGGCCGCGGCCCTGCCCGGCATCTGCAGCGATGCCCTGGCGATCGCGCCGCCGCTGCAGCCGTTCGGCGCCCCCGGCGACCATGTGCTCGAGCTCTTCCATGGCCCGACCGCGGCGTTCAAGGATTACGGCGCGGCCTTCCTCGCCGGTTGCCTGGCGGCACTGCCGCGCGGCGAGACACCGTTGACGATCGTGGTGGCCACCTCGGGCGACACCGGCGCCGCGGTCGCCGCCGCCTTCCACGGGCGCCCGGGCTTCCGCGTGGCGATCCTGTATCCCGACGGACGCGTGTCCCCGCGCCAGGCCCACCAGCTGGGCTGCTTCGGCGACAACATCCGCGCGTTCCGCGTCGACGGCAGCTTCGACGACTGCCAGCACATCGCGAAAGCCCTGCTGTCCGACGCCGCCTACCGCGCCGAGGTGCCGCTGGGTTCCGCCAACAGCATCAGCCTGGGCCGCCTGTTGCCGCAGGCCGCGTATTACGCGCACGCCGCGTTGCGCCATTGGCGCGCGACCGGCCGCGCGCTGGGCTTCGTGGTGCCCACCGGCAACCTCGGCAATGCGCTGGCCTGCCTGCTCGCCAGGCGCATGGGGATGCCGATCGGCGGCATCGTGCTCGCCAGCAATGCCAACGACGTGCTGCCCGCGTTCTTCAACGGCGGCGACTACGCGCCGCGGCCCAGCATCGCCACCCTCGCGAACGCGATGGACGTCGGCGCGCCCAGCAATTTCGAACGCCTGCAATGGCTGTATCCCGACGCGGGCGAACTGCGCACCGTGCTGCGGGCCGAGGCGGTCGACGACGATGCGATCCGCGCCGCGGTGGTGCGCACGCAGGCGCGTCGCGGCTACGTAGCCTGCCCGCATACCGCCTGCGCCGCCGAGGTCCTCGACCGCCTGCGCGCACGCGGCGAACCGGGCGACTGGGCGGTGGTGGCCACCGCGCACCCGGCCAAGTTCCCCGAAGTGGTGGAGCCGCTGCTGGGCCACCCGGTCGCCACCCCGCCGGCGCTGGCGGCGATGCTGGCGCGGCCCAGCCACGCGGAGGCCATGGCGAACGACGCCGACGCGCTGCGCGACCGCCTGCGGATGTGGTGAAGCAGGCCGGGCGATCTGCGAAAGCGTCATCGGCGATTCGCCATTTCGTTCGTCGGATTGGCCGAGTCGCGGTGCTGCTGCGATAATCGCGGGCTTGTGGCCCCGTAGCTCAGCTGGATAGAGCGGTCCCCTCCTAAGGGACAGGTCGTGCGTTCGAATCGCGCCGGGGTCGCCACCTCGCCACCGTATCCCGCGCCTCGCGCCCGCCGCGTCGCGCCCCCACGCCCGGAGCCGTCCATGTCCCATCCCGTCCTCACCGCACTCGGCCTGCAGGCCGTCGAATCCGGCACTTACCTTGGCAACGGCGAATGGTCGAAGACCTCCGATGCCGGCGTGCTGGAGCCGGTCAACCCGACCACCGGCGAGGTGCTGGGCCGCGTGCATGCGTCGAGCAAGGCCGACTACGACCTCCTCGTCGAGCGCGCCCAGGCCGCGTTCAAGGTGTGGCGCACCACCCCGGCCCCGCGCCGCGGCGAGGCGATCCGCCTGTGCGCCGATG
>ERZ1645185.873-NODE-873-length-12752-cov-13.414744_pt1 | contig 12752 bp, 12 predicted proteins | sample MGYA00575351_ERZ1645185 | MGnify/ENA primary metagenome ERZ1645185 (study PRJEB40838, sample SAMN11284767) | freshwater sediment metagenome | isolation source: river sediment | host: Sediment | place: India: Jana village, Kanpur | collected 2015-12-17 ...
GGCCGTTGACGATGTCGAAGAAGGCCGACTGGATCTTCTCGGTCACCGGGCCGCGTGAACCGGCGCCGATCTGCACCCGATCGAGCTCGCGGATCGGCGTGACCTCGGCCGCGGTGCCGGTGAAGAAGGCCTCGTCGCTGATGTAGACCTCGTCGCGGGTGATGCGCTTTTCCACCAGCTTCAGCCCCAGATCGGAACAGATGGCGAAGATGGTGTCGCGGGTGATGCCGTTCAGCGCACCGGCCGACAGGTCGGGCGTGTAGACCACGCCCTTCTTGATGATGAACAGGTTCTCGCCGGCGCCCTCGCTGACGAAGCCGCTGGCGTCGAGCAGCATGGCTTCGTCGTAGCCGTCGTCCAGCGCCTCCATGTTGGCCAGGATCGAGTTGGTGTAGTTGCTCACCGCCTTGGCCTGCGTCATCGTGATGTTGACGTGGTGGCGGGTGTAGCTGCTGGTCTTGACGCGGATGCCGCGCTTCATGCCCTCTTCGCCCAGGTACGCGCCCCAGGGCCAGGCGGCAACCATCAGGTGGATGGTGTTGCCCTTGGGGCTGACCCCGAGCTTCTCGGAGCCGATCCAGGTCAGCGGCCGCAGGTAGCAGCTTTCCAGCTTGTTCGCGCGCACCACCTCGCGTTGTGCGTCCATCACCTGTTCCAGCGTGAACGGGATCTTCATGCGCAGGATCTTCGCGCTGTTGAACAGACGCTCGGTGTGCTCGCGCAGGCGGAAGATGGCGGTACCGCCGACCGTGTTGTAGGCGCGCACACCCTCGAAGGCGCCGCAGCCGTAGTGCAGCGTGTGGGACAGCACGTGAATCTTGGCGTCGCGCCACTCGACCAATTGGCCATCCATCCAGATCTTGCCGTCGCGGTCGGACATGGACATGGTTCGTCCTCGGGAAAAGATTGACCGGCGATTCTAAGGGTCGCGTCCGCGGTTGCCGGCTCGGGGTGCTCACGCCGCGTCGTCGCGCAGCAGGTCCCAGGATTGCAGCTTGCCGGCCTCGAACCGCAACTCGACGCGGACGCCGCCGGGGTCGGCCCAGCCCCATCGCTCCGGCGTTTCGGACAGCCTCGTCCCGAGGCTGCGGGTCAGCACCAGCACCTGCATCAACGTCATGCCGGCCTTGAGCCGGCTGTGAAGCATGACCGCACTGTCCACATGACCTACCGGCTGGCCGGCGGCAACCTTCAGCACGCGCAGCGAGCGGCTGAACTGGAGCAACAGCCAGAACACCATCACCGTGAGGCCGAGCACCACGCCCCGCCAGCCCCAGCCGACGTAACCGGTGGCAATGCCGAGGGCGGCCAGGCCCCAGCCGATGACCGGGTTCAAGGCTGGCGGCCGGCCGCGCGGGCGCGGGCCGGGAGTGGCGGGCATCGTCGGGCTGATGGCACGGGGCGTCGTTCAGGCAGGGCGGGCGGGCCGCGGCCCGCGCCGATGCCCTGCATTGTGCCCAGACGGGTCCGCGTCGACCGTTGGCGGCGGCTCGTCAGCGCCGGCGCGAGGTGCCGCGGCGCGCCCAGCGCTTGGACAGCGACTGTTGCAGCTTGGCCAACGGGCCCTTCTTCTTCTCGGCCGTGTACCGCTTGAGGATTTCGAACATCGACTGCTCGGCGCCATTCATCTGCGCCATGAATGCCAGCCACTGACGGGTGGCCTCGCGCGTGTCGTAGCCGCGCGAGCTCGGATGGGTGACCGTCAACCCGTCCTCGCGCAGCACTTCCAGCCCTCGGCTGTAGGCGTGGCAGATGGCGATCCAGTCCATACCCCAGCCGATGTTGTTGACCCGGTAGTCGAGTTGCTGCAACCGTTGCACCATCGATGCGGCATACGCCAGCACGATGCCGTCGGTATGGGCCACATGGGTCAGTGCTGCGCCGGGTTCGGGCCGGATGTCGACGCGCGCCGGGGTCCAGGGCGTGTAGGAAACGCGCGGCGCCCACAAGGCCAACGCGGCACGCTGTGCGAAGCGCTGGCGGCAGCGTTCGATCAGGCCGGGCCAGTCGTCGCTGCCGGCGTCGGCCTGAATCAGCAGCAGCGCCTGGCCGCTGAATTCGGCGAGCGCGCGCGCGAACTTGGCGCCGAAGTAATCGGCATTCGGCACCTGCAGCCAGCGACCCGGTCCCGCTTCGCGCACCTCGTCGGCGTTCGAGTAGATCACCGTCAGGCGCACGCCGTCGGCCCTGGCCCCGTTCTGTGGAAAGCGCTCGTCAATGCGCTGCGCGATGTGTAACGCCTTCTGGAAATGGTCCTGCCAGCTGATGATGAACACGTCCAGCGTCCATGGGACGGTGGCTGAACCGGGCGTGGGGTTGCTGCTCATGGCGAAGGGCCGGCGTCGCGGGCGAGGTGCGGCAGAGGCGGCCGCCCGGTCGAAAACGCGCGCGCAGTGTAGACGGCCCGCGCGCAGCTCGACGCCTGCCCCGGCATGACCCGCGCGCGCGGTCCGAACCCCGGGCATGGCCTGCAAGGCGATCCAGCGCCGCATCGAGACCGGCACAATGCCTGCGACGCGACGGCAGCTCATTCAGCCTGCGCTGCCGCTCCGGCTTCGAAGATCCCGACATGACCCCCATCCGGTATTTCGGCTACTGGTCCGGCCAGCTCCCGCCGGTGACCGAACTGCACTTCCGCAGCTTCCTGCATCACCACCGCGAGGCCCATTACGACCTGTGGCTGGACACGGACGCCCGCAGCGCCATCGCCGCGCCTGCGTTGCAGTGGGTCAGCACGCATCCGCGTCTGCACGTGCGCCCGTTCTCGCTCGACGCGCTCATCGAAAAGCACGTCACGCATGCGCCGCTGGCGCGCTTCAACCGCGCCCAGTGGCTGAAGAAGTGGGGCCGCAAGCTGCATCGCGCCGGCCTGTTCGGTGCGGCGGAGCTGCGCTCTTTCAAGCACCCGCTGTTCGGCCGCACCTTCCGGCATGGCTCGCCGCTGTTTGCCGGCTTCAAGGACAACAAGGCCTACCGCGGTGATCTGGCGCGCTGCCTGGTGCCGCTCGAGCACTACGCGCAGCCCTGCCTGTACGTGGACCTGGACCTGTGTTTCATGAGCGATCTGGGCACGATGTGCGGGGACGTCGGTTTCAGCTACCGGTGGGAGGACTTCGGTTTCGCCAATTCGGCGGTGCTGTACCTGCCCGGCCCGGCCACCAGCCATGCGCTGGTGGCGCGGGGCTGCGAGCTGGAGAACTTTCTGCCGTGGATCCTGTTCAGCGATGCGAACTGCGCAGCCGTCGGAATCACCATCCACCCCACCGAGTGGTTCGACCCGCTGTGGACGCCGGGTTCGGTGCTGGCCGGCGATGCCGGCCTGTTCTTCCGCGCCAATGCGCAGCCGGACAGCGTGCTCGCGCGGCTCAAGGCCGAGGGACATCGGGCGATCCACTGGCACAACAACTGGAACACGCTGCCGGCGCCCAGTTCCGTGTACACGGCATTGCTGAACGAAGTGCGCTGAGAGCGCCGGGCCGACCCGCGCGGCTCAGGCCCGATCCCGCCGCTGCGGCTGCGCCAGATCGGCAAGGATCTGCGAACACAGGAATTCGCAGAAATGGGCGTTGCTGAAGCGCTGCGCGGCGGCGCTGCGCAGGAAATCGGCCTGTGCCCGCCGGTAGGCGGCGTAGCGCTCGGGCGTTACGCTGCGCAGGAACTCGAGCAGCGAGCCGGCATCGGGGAACTGCGCGCGGTCGATGAAGCAGTCGGCCGGAATCGGCGGCTGCGCGTGCGTGGTGCCGAGGTACACCGGCACACAACCGCTGGTGAAGCAGTCGAAGATCTTCTCGGTCAGGTACCCCGGGCTGCCCTGCGAGTTCTCGTAGCAGATCGCGAAACGTGCGCGGTCCAGCACCTCGCGCTTCGGGCCCTCGATCACGCCGCGGTAGCTGGGGAACGGCCTTGTGCCGGGGCGCAGCCACGCCATCCATTCGTTCAGCCGCTTCTCGATCCGGCCCCAGCGGCCGGGCCGCACCGCCGGTTTGTCCCAGCCCGGCCCCCACAGCGTGAACAGCTCGGGCGCGTGGGCTTCGAAGAAGCGGATCGTCTCGACGCGCAGCGCGTGCAGGTTGCGCGGGTGCGGGCGCAGCAAGGCCTTGTTCGACGCGATCAGCACGCAGAACAGATCGCGTGCCGGCCAGTCGGGCAGGTCCGGTCGCAGGTTCAGGTCGTTGGGATAGTCCAGGCGCAGGATGTGCCGGCCGTCGATCAGGTCCTCGTTGCTGGTGAAGACGCGGCGGTAGCGTGCCAGCTGGGCGCGTTGTGCATTGAGCGGCCGCACGATCGGGTCTTCATACAGATAGGCGTAGCAGGGCCGGTCCTTCGGCACACGGCGCTGCGCGTTCAGGTGCAGCTCGAACGCCACCTCGTGGCCGGCATTGCGGTCGCGTGTGTTCAACTCGATGCCCTGACGCAGCAAATGCTCACGCAATTGGCGCCAGGGCAGGAAGAACTCACCGCCGTTCGGGCCGGCGCCCGGAGTGAAGGGCAGGTTGTCGTGCATGTGGCTGGCCACCAGTGTGGCGCGCCGCAAGGTCTGACCCGGAGGTGGGGGCATGGCGCTCACCGAACAGCCGTCAGACGATCAGGTCGAAGCAGCGGAACTTGAGCCATTCGGCGAGTGTCGGCGGGCGCAGTTGCGGCGACTCATGGCTTTCGATGGCTTCGCGCACGGCAGCATAGAAGCGGTCCCAGTGGTAGTGGCGGTCGAGCGCAGCCTGGCCCTGCGCCTGCACCTGCAGCAGTTCCTCCTCGCCCATGCGCTGCAGGCGATCGAACACCGACTGGGCGCCGGCGACGTCGTCCAGCGGCAGGTTGACGATGCCCGGCGCATGCTCGTAGCCGCTTTGCGGCGTGCACACCGGGACCAGGCCCCAGGCCATCGATTCGAGGATGGTGGTCGGGTTCGGGTCGAGCGAGCCGACGGTGATCATGAAGTCGAACTGCCGGACCAGTTCCTGCGCCTGCGGCTGCGAGAAGTCCACGAAACCAAGCGAGGGCACGCCGGCGATGCGCCGCTTGCCGCGGCCGATCCACGTGATGTCGGCACCACGGCACTGCGCGCGCAGCCGGCTCAGGTAGCCGGTGTTCTTCAGGTGCGAGGTGTTGCCGATGTAGACGAAGCGGCGTTGTCCCGGCGGGTTGAAGCGGGTCTTCAGCAGCGGGAAATGCGCGCGGTTGACCGCCAGGTCCATGTGGCGCATCTTCGGCTGCCAGCGCGCGAATCCCGAAGCGCCGACGCGGTCGAACCAGTAGTTGCCGGTGATCGCCAGATACAGGTCGCAGGCATCGATGCTCTGGTTCGTGTAGGAGTTCTGCCGCATGTCCGGCGCATAGGGCTGGATCAGGATGCGACGTGCGAAATTCGGGTCGCGCAGCGACGCGGTGAACACGGTGCCGGTGCGCCGGTGCGGGTGGCCGACGAGCACGTCGCCCGGGCTGGGGCGGATGGTGGTGCGGTCGCGCCAGTCGTAGAAGCACACCGGATAGTCCCGCGCCAGCCGGTCGCCGACCTCGTTGCCGATGCAGTACGGGGAGGAGTGGCGCGCCGCGTCGCGCGGATAGACGAAATGCACGGTCTTGCTCATTTCAGCCTTCCAGCCCGCGCACCGCCTCGATGGCCTGCTCGATGCGCTCCACCGCGTGGATCGCCAGGCCGTCGATCGGCTTCTTCGGTGCATTGGCCTTCGGCACCACGGCGACGCTGAAGCCCAGCTTGGCGGCTTCCTTCAGCCGCTCCTGGCCGCGCGGCGCGGGCCGCACCTCGCCGGCGAGTCCGACCTCGCCGAAGGCGATGAAGCCGCGCGGCAGCGCCCGCCCGCGCAGGCTGCTCTGGATGGCCAGAAGCACCGCCAGGTCGGCCGCCGGTTCGCTGATGCGCACGCCGCCCACCGCATTGACGAACACATCCTGGTCCGTGCACGACACGCCGGCATGGCGGTGCAGCACTGCCAGCAGCATCGCCAGCCGGTCGCGTTCCAGGCCCACCGACAGCCGGCGCGGGCTGGGGCCGCCGCTGTCCACCAGCGCCTGCACCTCGACCAGCAGAGGTCGCGTGCCCTCCAGCGTGACCAGTACGCAGGAGCCGGGAACCGGAGCGCTGCTCTGCGTGGACAGGAATATGGCGCTCGGGTTGGACACCCCTTTCAGGCCCTTCTCGGTCATTGCGAACACGCCGATCTCGTTGACTGCGCCGAAACGGTTCTTGATGGCGCGTACCAGCCGGAAGCTGCTGTGCGTGTCGCCCTCGAAGTACAGCACTGCGTCGACGATGTGCTCCAGCACACGCGGCCCGGCCAGCGCGCCGTCCTTGGTGACGTGGCCGACCAGCACCAGGCTCATGCCGGAGGACTTGGCGTGCCGCGTCAATTGCGCCGCGCATTCGCGCACCTGCGTCACCGAGCCCGGCGCTGAGCTCAGCGCCTCGGAGTACAGCGTCTGGATCGAGTCGATGACGCAGAACTGCGGCGCCTCGGCCTGCAGCGCGAACAGGATCTTCTCCAGCGAGATCTCGGCCAGCACGCGCACCCGGCGACCGTCCAGCCCCAGCCGGCGTGCGCGCAGCGCCACCTGCGAGCCGCTTTCCTCGCCGGTGATGTACAGCACCGTGCAGGCCCTGGACAGGCTGTCGGCCGCCTGCAGCAGCAGCGTGCTCTTGCCGATGCCCGGGTCGCCGCCGATCAGCACCACGCCGCCGGCGACGATGCCGCCGCCCAGCGCACGGTCCAGCTCGTCCTGGCCGGTGGGCGTGCGCGGCAGCTCGGCGACGACGATCTCGCTGAGCGTGGCCACCGGCTGCGCGCCGGCCAGCGCCTGGAAGCGGTGGGTGGACGCCGGTTCCGCCAGCGCCTCCTGCAGCGTGTTCCAGGCGCCGCAGTGCGGGCACTTGCCCAGCCACTTCGGGCTGGCGCCGCCACATTCGCTGCAGAGGTATTGCGTCTTTTCCCGGGCCATCGGCCACATTGTCCGCTGCCGCGTCGGCGGCGACGGTTCATTCCGGCGCGGCGCTGCCGCGCTGCACCTTCAGCTGCCCGCGCCGCGCCTTGCCCTGCAGCCGGCGTTGCACCGAGGCCACCGTCGGCCGGGTGGCGCGGCGCACGCGGGGCACGTGCTGCGCGGCGTGCACCATGTCCAGCAGCCGCTGCAGCGCCTCGGCGCGGTTTTGCGCCAGGCTGCGATGCTGCTGCGCCTTGATGCCGATCACGCCTTCGCTGTTGATGCGCTGGTCGGCCTGGCGCAGCAGGCGCAGCTTCACTGCTTCGGGCAGTGAAGAGGCGCGGATGTCGAAGCGCAGCAAGACCGCGTTCGACACCTTGTTCACGTTCTGACCGCCCGGGCCCTGCGCGCGCACCGCGCTGAACTCGGCCTCGGCCTGCAGCAGGCGCCGCAGCGGCGCATCGCTGATCACGCTGCCGACACGGCGGCCTTCACTTGGCGCGCGTCTTGGCGACGATGTAAAGCAGCAGCACCGCACCCAGCACCGACGCGATCCAGCCGGCCGGCTGGCCCGGCTCGTACCAGCCCAACGTGCGGCCGATGACGCCGGCCAGCGCCGAGCCGGCAATGCCGAGCAGCATGGTCATGAACCAGCCCATCTTCTGTTCGCCAGGCATCACCCAGCGCGCCAGAGCGCCGACGATCAGGCCGATGACGAGCGTCGCGATCAGTCCCATGGTCAAGTCCTCCGTGCCCGAGTGCCGATGTTCAGAGCGTGCGCACCGGCACCCGCGGCGCCAATGCACACATCAGTTCGTAGCCGATCGTACCTGCAGTCTGCGCCACCTGGTCGATCGCCAGCCGCGTGCCGTCCGGGCCCTCGCCCCACAGCGTGACCTCGCTGCCCGGTCCGGCAGCCGGCAACGCCTGCAGATCGACGGTGAGCATGTCCATCGACACGCGGCCCACGGTGCGCGTGCGCACGCCGTTCACCAGCACCGGCGTGCCGGTGGGGCACAGCCGCGGGTAGCCGTCGGCATAACCGCAGGCGACCACGCCAATGCGCATCGGCGCCTCGGCGGCGAAGCTGCTGCCGTAGCCGACGGTGTCGCCGGCTTGCAGCGACTGGGTGGCGATCAGCCGCGAGCGCAGCGTCATTGCCGGGCGCAGACCCCAATGCGCGATGTCGTGCTGCGGATGGTCGGGGGCACTGCCGTAGATCATGATGCCGGCGCGTACCCAGTCCGCGGCGACGCCAGCGGCGGCCGCGTGGCGCAGTGTCGCGGCACTGTTGCTCAGCGAGCGCTCGCCGGGCAGGTCGCGCGCGGCCTCTTGGAACGCGGCCACCTGGTGCGCGATGCCGCGCGGCCCGTCGGCATCGGAGAAGTGCGTCATCAGCGTGATCTCGTCCACCTGCGGCAGCGCATCCAGCCGCGCCCAGGCCGAGCGGTAGGCCTTGGGCGTGAAGCCCAGGCGGTTCATGCCGCTGTTCATCTTCAGGAACACCCGGTGCGGCGCCTGCGTCTTGTGCGCCGCCAGCCAGTCGATCTGCGCGTCGCAGTGCACCACGTGCCACAGGTTCAGCCGCGAACACGCCTCCAGGTCGCGGGGCTCGAAGCAGCCTTCGAGCAGCAGGATCGGCCCGCGCCAGCCCAGGCGCCGCAGGCGCTCGGCCTCGTCCAGGTCGAGCAACGCGAAGCCGTCGGCGCCGCGCAGTCCCGCGAAGACCCGTTCGATGCCGTGGCCGTAGGCATTGGCCTTGACCACCGCCCACACCCGCGCGTCCGGCGCCGCCTGCCGCGCGCGCAGCAGGTTGGCCGCCAGGGCCTCGGTGTGGATCAGGGCTTCGATCGGGCGCGGCACCGCAACTCCTTTGCGGCGCGCGGCCATCGTGCGTCGCGCAGGCATTCTGCCAGTGCGCATCAGGTGGCTGCGGCGCGCCCGAGCGCCGCAGGTCGCGTGCTATAACCCGCTGCCCTTCAAGGAGACAAGCGCGCGCCGGGGCTGGCGGCGCGCTGCATCGAGAACTGCGCTGCCGATGAAAAAAGGCTTCTCCACCATCATGTCGGCGCAGTTCTTCAGCTCGCTGGCCGACAACGCGCTGTTCGTCGCGGCGGTCGAGTTGCTGCGCAACGGGGGCGCGCCGGAGTGGCAGCGTGCCGCGCTGGTGCCGATGTTCGCGCTGTTCTACGTGGTCCTGGCCCCCTTCGTCGGCGCGTTCGCCGACGCCATCCCCAAGGGCAAGGTGATGTTCGTGTCGAACGGCATCAAGGTCGTCGGCTGCCTGATGATGCTGGTCGGCGTGCATCCGCTGCTGGCCTATGCGGTGGTCGGGCTCGGCGCGGCGGCCTACTCGCCGGCCAAGTACGGCATCCTGACCGAACTGCTGCCGCCTTCGCAGCTGGTCAAGGCCAACGGCTGGATCGAGGGGCTCACGATCGCGTCGATCATCCTCGGCGTGCTGCTCGGCGGCCAGCTGATCGGACCGAAGATCGCGCCGCTGCTGCTCGGCTTCGACATGCCCGGCTTCCAAACCGGTGTCGACACGCCGCCCGAGTCCGCCATCGCCGCCATCGTCCTGATCTACGCCGTCGCCGCGGGCTTCAACCTGTACATCCCGCGCACCGAGGCGCCGCTGCAGCCGATGCTGGCCCTCGGCGAACTGGTGCGCGACTTCGCGCGCTGCAACTCGCGGCTGTGGGCCGACAAGCTGGGCCAGATCTCGCTGGCCACCACCACGCTGTTCTGGGGCGTGGCCGGCAACCTGCGCTACATCGTGCTCGCCTGGGCGGCGGCCGCGCTCGGCTACAGCACCACGCAGGCTTCGGCACTGGTCGGCGTCGTGGCGATCGGCACTGGCGTCGGCGCGGTGGTCGCGTCGGTGATGATGCGGCTCGACCGGGCCACCTCGGTCATCCCGCTGGGCATCGCCATGGGCCTGCTGGTCATCGGCATGGTCGTGATCCGCGACGTCTGGGTGGCCGCGCCCTTCCTGATGGTGCTCGGCGGGCTCGGCGGCTTCCTGGTCGTGCCGATGAACGCGCTGCTGCAGCACCGCGGCCACAACCTGATGGGCGCCGGCCGCTCGATCGCGGTGCAGAACTTCAACGAGCAAGCGTGCATCCTGGGCCTGGGCGCGTTCTACGTCGGCATGACCAAGTTCGGCCTGTCGGCCTTCGGTGCCATAACCGCCTTTGGCCTGGTGGTCGCCGGCACGATGGAGCTGATCCGCCGCTGGCATGCGCGCAACGTGGTGCTGCATCTCGACGAGGTCGAGCGGCTGCTGGCCATCGCGCGCAGCGACAAGCACTGAAGCACGGTGGAGCGTGCCCTCTTGCCCGCGCCGGCCGGCCCGGCCTGGCTGCCGGTGTCGGGGCTGCTGTTCAACGCCTTCACCTGGGGGGTGTCCTGGTGGCCGTTTCGCCGGCTCGAGGCGCTGGGCCTGCACCCGCTTTGGGCCACTGCGTTGATCTACCTGATGGCGGTGCTGTTCATCAGCGCGTGGCGCCCGGCCAGCTGGGCGCAGCTGCTGCGCGCGCCGACGCTGTGGGTGCTGGTGCTGGCTTCGGGCACCACCAATGCCGCCTTCAACTGGGGCGTGACCATCGGCGACGTGGTGCGCGTCGTGCTGCTCTTCTACCTGATGCCGCTGTGGGCGGTGCTGCTGGCGCGGCTGCTGCTGCACGAGCGGCTGAAACCGCTGGCCTTGCTGCGCGTGGCGCTGGCACTGGTCGGCGCCGCGGTCGTGCTCTGGCCGCCGGGCGGCGGCCTGCCGTGGCCGTCCACGCTGGCCGAGGCGCTGGGGGTGCTCGGCGGTTTTGCCTTCGCGCTGAACAACGTGATGCTGCGGCGCGAGGCGCACCAGCCGGAGATGGCGCGTGCGCTGGCCATGTTCCTGGGCGGCGCGGTGGTGGCGGGCACGCTGGCCGCGGTGCTCGGCACGCAGGGCCTGGTGCCTGCGCCGCCGCCGCCGGCGCTGCCGTGGCTGGCCGGGGCGCTGGCGCTCGGCGCGCTGTTCCTGGCCAGCAACCTGAGCTTGCAGTACGGCGCGGCACGTCTGAGCGCCAACGTCACTGCGGTGGTCATGGTCACCGAGGTGCTGTTTGCCAGTGTCTCGGCGGTGATGCTGGGCGCCGGCACGCTGAGCCCGCAGCTGCTGGTCGGGGGCGCGCTGATCGTCGGCGCGGCGCTGCTGTCGGTGGCCGAGCGCCCGAACGCCTGACCGCGCCCGCCCGGCACCCGGAACCCGGCGCCCGAGCCCGTGCCAGGCGAGCGACACCACGACCAGCGGCGTGGCCGCAACATGCCCGGCGCCGACGCGGAAACGACGCTACAGATATGATCCGCAGCCCTTCCGGGCGCTGCGCCCGGCCCGCTGTGCCGGCCATCGGCCGTCGCCGCCCCAACCCCCGCCACGCCATGAGCAGCCTCTACGATTTCGAAGCCCTGTCCATCGACGGCAAGCCCGCGCACTTCGGCTCGCAGCGCGGCAAGGTGCTGCTCATCGTCAACACCGCCAGCCAGTGCGGCTTCACGCCGCAGTTCTCCGGGCTGGAGGCGTTGTGGACGGCCTACCGCGACCGCGGCCTGGTGGTGGTGGGCTTTCCGTGCAACCAGTTCGGCGCCCAGGATCCGGGCGCCAACGAGGACATCGCCTCTTTCTGCTCGCTGAACTACGGGGTCAGCTTCCCGATGATGGCCAAGGTCGATGTCAACGGCGAAGCGGCCCATCCGCTGTGGCAGTGGCTGTGCGCCGAGGCGCCGGGGCTGCTGGGCAGCAAGGCGGTGAAGTGGAACTTCACCAAGTTCCTGGTCGGCCGCGACGGCCAGGTCATCAAGCGCTACGCGCCGACCGATGCTCCGGCATCGCTGAAGAAGGACATCGAGGCCGCGCTGGCGGCCAAGGCCTGAGGGAGCCGCCATGTTCGAGCATGTCGAGCCTTTCGGGGGCGACCCGATCCTCGCGCTGGTCGAGGTCTTCAACGCCGACCCGCGTGCGCACAAGGTCAACCTGTCGATCGGCATCTACTTCGACGAGCAGGGGCGCATCCCGGTGATGCGCGCGGTGCAGCTGGCCGAGGCGCGCGTCGTCGCGCAGGGCGGGCCGAAGCCCTACCTGCCGATCGAGGGCGCGGCCAACTTCCGGCAGGCGGTGCAGCAGCTGCTTTTCGGTGCCGGGCACGAGGTGCTGGCCTCCGGGCGCGTGGCCACGATCCAGTCGGTGGGCTCCTCCGGCGGGCTGAAGGTCGGCGCCGATTTCATCAAGCGCTGGTTCCCGCGCAGCGAGGTCTGGGTCAGCGATCCGACCTGGGACAACCACCGCTCGATGTTCGAGGGCGCCGGCATCGGCGTGCACAGCTACCCGTACTACGGCGGTGCGGATGGCGGCGTGCGCTTCGATGCCATGATGGACACGCTGAAGACGCTGCCCTCTGGCAGCGTCGTGCTGCTGCATGCCTGCTGCCACAACCCCACCGGCGTGGACCTGACCCGCGCGCAATGGGACGCGCTGATCCCGCTGCTCGTGCAGCGCGGACTGGTCCCTTACCTGGACCTGGCCTACCAGGGCTTCGGCGACGGCATCGTGGAGGACGCCTACGCGGTGCGCAAGCTGGCCGATGCCGGCGCGAGCTTCTTCGTCGCCAACTCGTTCAGCAAGAGCATGAGCGTGTACGGCGAGCGCTGCGGCGCGCTCAGCGTGGTCTGCCCGGATACGCGGCAGGCCGAGAACGTGCTCGGCCAGCTGAAGTTCACGGTGCGCCGCAACTACTCCAGCCCGCCGATCCACGGCGGCCAGATCGTCGCCCATGTGCTGG
>ERZ1645185.874-NODE-874-length-12750-cov-9.328318_pt1 | contig 12750 bp, 9 predicted proteins | sample MGYA00575351_ERZ1645185 | MGnify/ENA primary metagenome ERZ1645185 (study PRJEB40838, sample SAMN11284767) | freshwater sediment metagenome | isolation source: river sediment | host: Sediment | place: India: Jana village, Kanpur | collected 2015-12-17 ...
GCGGCGAGCTTGCGCAGCACGTAGGGCAGGATGCCGCCGGCGTAGAAATATTCGATCTCGTTTTCGGTATCGATCCGGCAGAGCGTCTCGAACTCGCCGCTGCTGCCGTCGGGCCGGGTGTAGCTGACCTTCAGCGCCTGGCGCGGCTTCAGCGACTGCAGGCTGCCGAAGGTGAAGGTCTCATCGCCCTTCAGGCCCAGAGATTCCGCGCTTTCGCCGTTCACGAACTGCAGCGCCAGCACGCCCATGCCGATCAGGTTGGAGCGGTGGATGCGCTCGAAGCTTTCGGCGATCACGGCGCGGACGCCCAGCAGGTTGGTGCCCTTGGCGGCCCAGTCGCGGCTGGAACCGGTGCCATATTCCTTGCCGGCGAGGATGATGAGCGGGGTGCCCGCTTCCTTGTACTTCATCGCGGCGTCGTAGATCGCTTCAACCTCGCCCGTGGGCAGGTGGGTGGTGACGCCGCCCTCGGTGCCGGGGGCCAGACGGTTGCGGATGCGGATGTTGGCGAAGGTGCCGCGCATCATCACTTCATGGTTGCCGCGGCGCGCACCGTAGCTGTTGAATTCCGCCTTGGGCACCTGCCGTTCCATCAGGTAGCGGCCGCCGGGGCTGTCGGCCTTGATGGAGCCGGCCGGGCTGATGTGATCGGTGGTGATGGAATCGCCCAGCAGCGCCAGCGCCCGGGCGTTCACGATGTCGGCCACGGGGGCGGGCGTCATCGTCATGCCTTCGAAATAGGGCGGGTTCTGGACGTAGGTGGAGGCGGGGTTCCACTGATAGGTCTGCCCGCCCGTCACGCGGATGGCCTGCCAGTGGCGGTCACCCTTGAACACGTCGGCGTAGCGGCTGCGGAACATTTCCGGCGTGACCGCCTGCTGCACAAGCGCTGCGACTTCGCCGTTGGTGGGCCAGATGTCCTTCAGGAACACGTCCGTGCCGTCGGCCTTCTGGCCGAGCGGGGTTTCGGTGATGTCCGAGCGGATGGTGCCCGCCAGCGCATAGGCGACGACGAGCGGCGGGGAGGCGAGATAGTTCGCCTTCACGTCGGGGCTGACGCGGCCTTCGAAGTTGCGGTTGCCCGACAGCACGGAGACGGCGACGAGGTCGTTGCCGTTGATGGCTTCCGAGATCGGCTCCGGCAGCGGGCCCGAGTTGCCGATGCAGGTGGTGCAGCCATAGCCGACGAGGTTGAAGCCCAGCGCATCCATGTCTGCCGTGAGGCCGGCCCGGTCGAAATAGTCGGTGACGACCTGCGAGCCCGGCGCGAAGCTGGATTTCACCCAGGGCTTGCGCTGGAGACCGAAGGCGCGCGCCTTGCGGGCGACGAGGCCGGCGGCGACGAGGACCGAGGGGTTCGAGGTGTTGGTGCAGCTGGTGATGGCGGCGATCACGACGTCGCCATGGCCCAGATCATGGGCGGCGCCCGAAACGGCGACGCGCTGGTCCGGGTTGGCGGACTTGCCGTAGCCGCCCAGCAGTTCGGCTTCGAAGGCTTCGTCGGCCTGGTTCAGCAGCACCCGGTCCTGCGGGCGGCGGGGGCCGGCGAGCGAGGGGAGGACGGCGCCGAGATCGAGTTCCAGCGTGTCGGTGAAGACAGGGTCCGGGGTGCCGGCGTCGCGCCACATGCCCTGGGCCTTCGAATAGGCCTCTACCAGGGCGATGCGATGTTCATCGCGGCCGGTGAGGCGGAGGTAATCCAGCGTCTGCGTATCGACGGGGAAGAAGCCGCACGTGGCGCCATATTCCGGGGCCATGTTGGCGATGGTGGCGCGATCGGCGAGCGACAGATTGTCGAGCCCGGGGCCGTAGAATTCGACGAAGCGGCCGACGACGCCCTTCTTGCGCAGCATCTGGGTGACGGTGAGCACGAGATCGGTCGCGGTCATGCCTTCGGCCAGCGTGCCCGTGAGCTTGAAGCCGACGACTTCGGGCACCAGCATGGAAACGGGCTGGCCGAGCATGGCGGCCTCTGCCTCGATCCCGCCGACGCCCCAGCCCAGCACGCCGAGGCCGTTCACCATGGTGGTGTGGCTGTCGGTGCCGACGAGCGTGTCCGGATAGGCGATCTGCCGGCCATCGGCGCCTTCAGACACCCAGACCGTCTGCGCCAGATATTCGAGGTTCACCTGGTGGCAGATGCCGGTGCCGGGGGGCACGACGCGGAAGTTGCGCAGCGCCGACGAGCCCCAGCGCAGGAATTCATAGCGTTCGATGTTGCGGGCATATTCCAGCTCCACATTCTGTTCGAAGGCCTTGGGCGTGCCGAATTCATCCACCATCACCGAGTGATCGATGACGAGATCGACGGGGACGAGCGGGTTGATCTTCTGCGGGTCGCCGCCGAGCTTCGTCATCGCATCGCGCATGGCGGCGAGATCGACGACGCAGGGGACGCCGGTGAAATCCTGCATCAGCACGCGCGCGGGGCGATACTGGATCTCGTGATCGGAAGAGGGGTTCTTCAGCCAGGCGGCGATGGCCTCCACATCGGCCACCTTCACGGTGAAATCATCTTCGAAGCGGAGCAGGTTTTCCAGCAGCACCTTCATCGAGAAGGGCAGGCGCGACACGTCGCCGATGCGGGCCGAGGCGGCCTCGATGCTGAAATAATCATAGGACTTCCCGTCGACCGTGAGGGTGCGGCGGGTGGCGAGCCTGTCGTGGCCGGTGGCGGTCATGTCTGGTCCCTTTGGTTCGAACGGTCCGTCGGATGCGGGAGCCTCCTAGAACGGGGGGAGCGAAGCGGCAAGCGCGCCTTAAGTGGGAATTGCCGCGAGCCGTTAGGGCGGATGGACGCAAGGGCGGAAAGGGCCGGGATGAAAGAGACGGGCGGGCTGGAAGCGGTGCGGGCGGCGGACAGCCCCCGCGACCTGGGCGGCATGGGGCATCCGGCGCTGCTGCACTATGACGCCGTGCGCCGGCTGTTCGTGGAATCGGGCCTGCCGCCGGAGCCGGAAACCTATGAGCTGTTCTGGCTGCATGTGACGGGCGCGGACCCGGCGCTGTCCCGCGCGCTGGAGGCGCAGCTGGCGGCCGGCGGGCTGGATGCCGAGGGTGTGAAGGAGCTGCGCCGCCGGCATCTGGGCGACATCGCGGCGGCCGAGGTGCTGGCGCTGCTGGAGGCGACGCAGGCGAGCGCCACGCATCTGGCCGGGCGGCTGGAGCGCGGCCATGAGGAACTGAAGGCCTATGACGCCGAGATCGCGGCGGGCGACGAGGCGCTGGCGGTGGCGCGCGGCGTGACCGAGCTGGCGCAGATGGTGGAGCGGCTGCGGCGGGCCAATGCGGTGATGATGGCGGCGAACCGGCGGCTGGAAGGGGACATCGGGGCGGCCCGGCTGGAAACCGGGCGGCTGCTGGAGCGGCTGGACACGGCCGAGCGGGCGGCGCGGACCGACCCGCTGACCGGGCTGCCCAACCGGCGCGGCATCCTGGACGCCCTGAAGAAGGCGACGCGCGAGGCGCTGGACGGCGGGCAGCCGCTGGCGGTGGGGCTGGCCGACATCGACCATTTCAAGCGCATGAACGACAGATGGGGCCACAATATCGGCGACGAGGTGCTGCGCTGCGTGGCGACCCATTTGCAGGCCCATGCGAAGCGGACCGCGGGCGATGGCGCGCTGGCGGGGCGGCACGGCGGCGAGGAATTCCTTGTGATGCTGCCGGGGCTGGGGCTGGCGGAAGCCGCCGCCGCGCTGGATTCGGCGCGCGCGATCCTGGCGCGACAGGTGCTGCGCAAGGCGGACGACGGGCAGGTGCTGGGCCGGGTGAGCTTTTCCGCGGGCGTCGCGCTGCTGCGCGCGGGCGACAGCGTGGAGGGGCTGGTGGATCGGGCCGATGCGGCCCTTTACGGCGCGAAGCGCGCCGGGCGGGACCGGGTGCAGCCGGAAAAATCCGCCTAAGGGGCCGTCCGGTCGAGGTCTGCCCGGATCTGGGCATGGGCTTCGGCGGTGATCGGCCAGCGCCAGACGAGAAGGGCGGCAAGGATGCCGAGCAGCAGCGGCGGCACCACGAACAGGAAGGTGAGACCGGCGAGCGCGGAGGCGTCGTTGGCCGCGCCGGGGGCCGGATCGAAGCCCACCAGCCCGAGGATCGGATAGGTGAGGCCGACGGGGATCGCATAGCCGAGCTTCTGCGTGGCGGTGAGGATGGCGAAGTTGAGGCCGGTGGTTTCGGCGGCCGGGGCGCCGGCCCGGCGCGCGTCCAGCGCCTGTGCATCGGTCAGATCGGCCAGCATCGCGCGGAGCAGGAAGGCCGGCGCGGAAATGGGCGCGCCGGCCAGGATGAAGGCGATGGCGGTGACGGTGACGGCCCCATCCGGGATGGCCCAGATGCCAACCTGTGCGCCGCCCATCCACAGCCCTGCGAGCGCCGCCATTCGATGCTTGCCGTGGCGGGCCGCGCCCTTCACCCACAGCGGCGCGGCGAACAGCCCGGCCAGGAAATAGCCGAGCAGCAGCGCCGAGGCGGTTGCCGCGGGAATGTCGCGCACGGTGGTGAAGAAGAAAAGGAACAGGGCGCCGGTGATGCCCGGCACCACGGACAGCAGCAGGTCTGCCCCCAGCAGCAGCTGCATCCGCCGATCCGACAGCACGCGCCGCACATCCGCGAGGCGGATGCCATGGCCTTCGCCCGCGCCTTCGCCTTCGGGCACGATCGCCGCGGCGGCCAGCACCGTGAGCGGGATCAGCGCCAGCACGAACCAGCCCATCGCATGGACGCCGGGCGTGGACCCCTGGCCGGGATCGGCGCGGGCCATCAGCGGCGGGATCAGCAGCACCAGCAGCGTGGCGACGGCGTTGGCCGCCGTCCAGGTGCCGAAGATGCGGGCGCGTTCGGCATAGTCCGGCGAAAGGCGGGCGCCCCAGGCTGTCTGCGCCAGAAAGATCATCGACCAGCCGACATAGAGCAGCAGCAGGCTGAAGAAGGCGTAGACGGCCGACACGCCGGGCTGCGCCATGAACACCAGCCACACGCCTGCCGCCAGCACCGCGCCGCCCGCCAGCATCCAGGGGCGGAACTGGCCGAGGCGCGTGCGGGTGCCATCCATCAGCGCGCCCAGCAGCGGATCGATCGGGATGTCGATGATGCGCACCAGCGCGAACAGCAGGCCGACGGTCGCGAGCGGAAGGCCCAGCGTGCCGGCATAGTGCGGCGGCAGATAGACGACGAGCGGCAGACCCAGCGCCGCAACCGGCAGGCACGGCCCGCACCAGGCGAGCAGGTGCTTCAGCTTCACCCGCAAATCCACACTCCCCAAAACCCTCGGCAGGCTTCTTGCCAGATATGGGGGGCGGGGGCTAGGGGGCGGCGATGGCGAGTGATGCCGAACCGGCCCCTGCGGCGGCTGCCAGCCTTGCGCGCGGCGGGCGGACGAATTTCGCGGGCTTCCTGCTGCGGCTGGCGGCGCGCTTTCCCTTCCTTGTGCTGGCGGCGCGGCTCTATGGGCCGGGGGAGCTGGGCGAGTTCGCCTATGCGGTGATGGTGGTGGAGTTCGTGGCCGCGCTGGCGACGATGGGGCTGAAGCGCGGGCTTTCGGCGGAGATGGCGCGGGGCGGGCGGCCCGAAACCCATGCGCTGGCCGACGGCTGGGTGCTGGGGCTGGGGCTGGCGCTGCTGGGAACCGCGGTGCTGTGGCTGGCGCCCGCGCTGATGTTTCCGGGCGGGGCGGGCGCAGGGATGCGCGGCTTTGCGCTGATCGTGCCGGCCATCGTGCTGTCGGACGTGTCCCTGGCTGGGCTGGCCTTTCGCCACCGGATCGAGGTGGCGGTGCGGGCGCGATCGGTGATCGAGCCCTGGGTGCTGACGATTGCGGCGACGGCGCTGGCCTTCACGGCGGCGAAGCATTGGGGCCTGCTGCTTGCCTATGCGCTGAGCCTGGTGGCGGCGGCGACCGCCTCTGTGTGGCCGGCGGCGCGGCAGTTCGGCCTGCCGCGCGGCTGGCGGCCCTCTGCCCGGCGCATGGGGGCGATGGCGTGGCGCAACCTGCCGCTGGCGGGCGCGGACCTTGTGGACTGGGGCACGCGGCGTCTGGACCTGTTCATCCTGGGCCGCTTTGCCGGGCCGCAGGAGGTGGGGCTTTATTATGTGGCGCAGCAGGTGGCGTCGCTTGCCGGGAAGATCCGGGTGAGCTTTGACCCGATCCTGGCGCCGATGCTGTCGAAGGCGGTGAAGGAGGGGCGGCCGAAGGAGGCGGCGGCGCATCTGAACCAGGTGGGCTTCTGGGTGCTGAGCTTCCAGCTGCCGGTGGTGCTGGCGCTGGGGCTGCCGGGCGAAGGGGTGCTGGGGCTGTTCGGCCCGGCGTTCGCCGCCGGCGCGCTGGTGCTGGCGCTGCTGCTGACGGCGGAACTGGCGGCGGCGGGCAGCAGCCTGGCCGAGATGGGGCTGATCTATGCCCGGCCCAAGGCGAACCTGGCGATCGCGGCCGCCAGCCTGGCGGTGCAGGCGGTGCTGAGCCTGCTGCTGGTGCCGCGCTTCGGCGGGGCGGGGGCGGCCGGCGCGCTGCTGCTGGCGCTGGCGCTGGGGGCACTCGCGCGGCAGCTGGTGCTGGGCCGGGCGCTGGGCGCGGGCGTGGGCCTGTGGCGGTGGAGCCTGCTGGGCGCGGGGGCGGCGGCCTTTGCCTTTGGCGCGGCGGCGCGCGGCCTGCCGGAATTGTGGGAGATGATGGTGGTGATCCCCGGCGTGCTGCTGCTGTTCGCGGGGCTGATCTGGCGCTTCGGCTATGGCGCGGCGGATCGGGCGCTTTTCCGCCGGGGGCACTGAACGCCCCCTTTTCAGCCGCGCGGTTGCAGCCTAGTCTTTCCCCTGCCGCTTTCGGGCGGCGGCTCGAGCCGGGGGCAACCGGCCGGGGACCCGATCAAAGGGGCTGATATGGATGTACGCGTTGCAGGGCGGCCGGCTGGCGACCGCGTCCGCTTCGAGGGGCAATCGGGGCTGTTTTTCGGCGCGCAGCTTGGGCGCCTGATCCTGACGATCCTGACATTGGGGATCCACCGCTTCTGGTGGAAGACGGCGATCCGCCGGCGCCTGTGGGCGGATACGACGGTTGACGGTGATCCGCTGGAATATCGCGGGCGCGGGATCGAGATGTTCGTGGGCGCGCTGCTGGTGTTCGCGGTGCTGCTGGTGCCGCTGTCGGTGGTTTCGATCGTGCAGGCCGTGCTGCAGGGGATGGGCCTGGCCTGGGCGGCCGGGCTGTTGCAGCTGGTGCTGGTGATGGGCCTGTTCTGGCTGTTCGGCTTCGCCGTTTATCGGGCGCGCCGCTACATGCTGAGCCGGACGAGCTGGCGCGGCATCCGCGCGGGGATGACGGGCAATGGGGTTTCCTATGCCTGGCTGAGCTTTCGCATGACGCTGCTGAACATGGTGACGCTGGGCTTTGCGACGCCCTATGCCGACGCGCGGCGCTGGAATGCGCTGTGGGGCGACGCCATGTTCGGGACGGAGCGGGTGCGGGCGGACGTGGACTGGCGGACGCTGACGAAGAGCTTCTGGCCGGCCTATGCCGGCTCCATCATCGCGTTCGGCCTGGCGTTCGCCATGGGGTTCGAAGGGGTGGAGGCGGCGGGCAAGGCGCTGGCGGGGGATGCCGGGGCGACGATGGACCCGTCCGTCGGGTTCGCGACGCTGAAATTCTATGGCTATCTGGCGATCGCCTTCCTGGCCTCCACCTTCCTGATGCTGGGCTATCGCGCGCATTTCCACCAGGAGGCGCTGGGCGCGACCGCCGTGGGCGGCCTGCGCTTCGGCTTTTCAGCGACGACGATGGACTGGCTGAAATTCTATGCCGGGAATGTCGCCTGGGTGGTGCTGACGCTGGGCGTGGGCCTGTTGCTGCTGCGGTTCCGCTTGTGGCGCTTCTGGATGGAGCATCTGGAGCTGTATGGCGAGCTGGACACCGAGGAGATCCGCCAATCCGTGCTGAAGGCGCCGGTGCAGGGAGACGGGCTTGCCGACGCCTTCGACATCGGCGGCATCTGACGCGCGGCCCGCGCAGCTGTTCGACGGAGAGACGGCCGCCCGGCGGCTGGTGCGGGTGACGCCCTGGGCGGGCGGCCTGCAGCTGGCGGGCGAGGCGGAGCTGTTGCTGGCGCGGGCGGAGCTGCGGCTGGTTTCCGAAGGCGGGCAGCGCACGGTGCTGGGCCGCTTCGACAACCCGGACTGGCGGCTGGTGGCCGAGCCCCCGCTGCCGCGCGGCTGGCTGAAGGGGGTGGCGCGCGCCGACGCCGTGCGCCCGCGCGACCTGCGGCTGCTGGCGGTGGGGCTGGGCGGGGCCGCGGCCGTGGTTGCGATGATGTGGTTGTGGGGCGGCGTGGTGCTGGCGGCGGCCGCGCCGCTGGTGCCCGACAGTGTGACCGGGCCGCTGGGCAAGGGCATGGTGGCGCAGCTGGTGGGCGAGCGGGCCTGTGAAAGCCCGGCCGCCGACGCCGCGCTGGCCCGGCTGACGGCGCGGATCGGCGCGCCCCGGCCCATCCGGGTGACGGTGGCGGACTGGCCGTTCGCCAACGCCTTTGCCGGGCCGGGCGGCGAGATCGTGCTGACGCGCGGGCTGATCGAGAAGGCATCCGGCCCGGACGAGGTGGCCGGCGTGCTGGCGCATGAGATCGGCCATGTGGCGCATCACCACCCGACGCAGGCGCTGCTGCGATATTATGGCGTTTCGCTGCTGGCGGGATCGGTGGGCGGGCGGAGCGCGGAACTGGCGGACGTGGGGCTGGCGCTTGCCTCCACGCGGGAGGCGGAGCGGGAGGCGGACGCCCATGCGCTGAGGGCGCTGGCAGTGGCGGACGTTTCCACGGCGGGGCTGGCCGCCTTCTTCGAGCGGCAGCTGGAGGGGCGTGGGGCGGCGGCCGAGCCGGAGGACGGGGTGCAGAAGATGCTGGCCGAAGTGGGAAGCTGGGCCCGCACCCATCCTGCGGATGCCGAGCGGCTGGCGGCGATCCGCGCGGCGGGCGCGGAAACGGGCGCGCGCCCGGCGATGAGCGGGGCGGACTGGGCGGCGCTGAAGGCGGCCTGCGCTAGCCGGCCGGCTGACCGCGGGGCTGAAGGCGCAGATTGACCAGCCGGCCGTCTGGCGTGACGGCGGCGACCACCTCCATCGGGCCTTCACGCAGCTGGGCTTCGAGCAGCGGGGCGGAGGTTTCGGAAACGAAGATGCGGCTGGTGAAGCGGGTTTCGGCGCGGGGGCCGAAGCCGCGCCGCATGTCGATCGCGGAGGCCTGAAGATCCACGGGGTGGGCGCAGGCGGCGGGGGCGGGGGCGATGGTGGCGACGACGGTGCCGCCGGCCTTTCCAAGGCAGAGGCGGCATTGCGCGGGGTCGGTGCAGAGAGCTGCATCCCCGCTGAGTTGCCAGGCGTAGGCGAACTGGATGTAGCGGCCGCGCAAGGGGTCGCGCGGGTCATAGCCTTCGATCGGGATCCGCCATTCGGGGGCGGCCGACAGCGCCCGTTCATTGTGCCAGATGCCGGCTGCAAGCCACAGCGCGGGCAGGGCGAGGGCCGCGAGGAGCAGGGGGCGGCGCGTCATGCGGCGGCCTTCCGGCGCGTGACGATGCGGTGCCACAGCCAGCTGAGGCCGACGAGCAGCAGCCCGCCCGCGACCAGCCCGCCGCCGGTGGCGGCAAGCGAGCCGAAGAGTTCGATGTAGATGATGAAGATCCGGAGGCCGATCGCCGCGATGGAGACGGCGAACAGGCTGGTCCAGCCGGAGGCGGCGGCCCCGCGCGCCAGCGCCGACCAGAGCGCCATGAACACCGCGATCCCGGCGAGGCGGCTTGCCATGCCGTCCGGATGGGGGATGGCGAGCGCCAGCGCGAAGGCGAGCGGCGGGCCTGCGAGCAGCGGCAGCAGGATGGCGCGCGGAATGTCCGCCCGCTGCCAGCCCAGCGCCAGCGCGGCGGCCGAGGCGAGCGCGGCGGGCAGCAGGCGGACGGCGTTGTCCGCCGCCTGGGCCCCGGTGATGTTCGAGGCCCAGGCGAAATGCACGATGCTGGCGCCGGCCAGAAGGGCGACGATGCCGCCTTCCCGCAGCGCGAGGCGGAACCCGGGGCCACGTTCGGACAGGACGAAGGAGAGCGCGACGAGGAGCGCGGGGACGGCCATCGCGGCCCCCTGCGCCAGCCGCCACCAGCCGCCGGCATCGATGCTGTCTGCCGCCATGGCGGCGGGGCCGAGAAGGGCGAGGCCCGAAAAGGCGAGGCCGGTGAGGCGGGTTTCGCCGGAGAGGAGGAGGGCAGGCCCGGCGATCGCGAGCCACAGCAGCAGCGCATGCCAGGCCGGGCCGGTGAGCTGATAGACCTGCGACTGGAGCGCGATCCCGGCCAGCACCAGCCCCGCGAACAGGAACAGCGCGCCTTCGGCGGGCCAGAGCCGGTGGCGGCTTTTCCAGTGCCAGTGCGCCGCCGCCGCGCCCAGCAGCAGGGCCATGTGGCCGCCGAGCTTCACGCCGTGGGGGATGCGATCCCAGTTGGCGGAGATGAGGAGGATGATGCCCAGCACGACGGCGAACAGGCCGAGGCCGGCGATGGCCCAGCGGGCGACGGGCCGTTCGCGCGCGGCTTCATGGGCGCGGATCCGGTCGGCCGTCGGAAGGTCGATGAGGCCAGCCTCCACCCAGGCCTCAAGGCGGCTGTCGAGCGACATGGGCCTGTGGTGCCGCCTGTTGCGCGCCGGCGCAAGCCCTGCCGTTGCGCACAGGGTTAACGCTGTCGGCGGATTTGACGAACGGGGCATGGTAAACCGGAATTAATGCCCTGACTTCAATAGGATGATATGCAATTTTCGATTGGCCCGAAACTTGCTGGTTCCTGCGCGTGAGGTGCCGGACAGTCCGGCCTGCGAATATGGGAGTGGCTTTATGGTTCGTTTTCTGGCCTCGGTTGCGGCGCTGAGCCTGGTTGCGGCTGCGCCGGTTGCGGCCTCGGTCGTGATCGATTTCGACGACCTGCCCGCCGATGGCGTGGTGCCGACGGGCTATATGGGCGTGAACTGGGGCGGCGGCTTCAACTATTATGATGACTATCAGCCGCCCTTCAACGCGAAGTCCGGCGCGACGCGGATCTATGGCAACTACAATCTCTATCCCGGCGGCTTCACCGGCCAGATGCCGATCCTGCTGGGCGCGGGTTCGGTGTTCGACGGCGCCTGGTTCTCCGGTTATGATTTCAACAGCGTGACGCTGTCGCTTTATTCGGGCGGCGTGCTGCAGACGTCGGTGACGAGCGGTGCGCTTTCGGGGACGCCGCAGTATCTGGCGACCGGCTGGACCGGCGGCATCGACGAGATCCGCATCACCGCCAACGGCCAGGGCAATGGCTATTGGGTGGGCGACGATTTCACCTTCGACAAGCTGGTCGGTTACCAGGATGGCGGCGCGGGCGCCGTGCCCGAGCCGGCCACCTGGGCGATGCTGATCGCGGGCTTCGGGCTGGTGGGCGCCGCCGCGCGCCGCCGCCGCGCCGGATCCGTGCCGGCCTGAGCCGAACGACGAGTTGCACAAGGTGGGGGGTCGGCAGCGATGCCGGCCCCCTCTCTTTTTCTGGCGCGCCGGGCTTCCTACATCTGCGCCGCAGGCCGCACCGCGCGGCCCGACGGAAAGGCAGATTTCCCTGATGAGCGAAATTCCCACCTGGCACGGCACCACGATCCTGGGCGTGCGGAAGGACGGGCGGACGGTGGTGGCCGGTGACGGGCAGGTGAGCCTGGGGCAGACCGTGATCAAGCCCAATGCGAAGAAGGTGCGCCGGCTGGGTGCGGACGGCAGGGTGGTGGGCGGCTTCGCCGGATCGACCGCGGACGCCTTCACCCTGTTCGAGCGGCTGGAAGCGAAGCTGGAGCGCTATCCCGGCCAGCTGACGCGGGCCTGCGTGGAGCTGGCGAAGGACTGGCGGCAGGACCGTTATCTGCGGCGGCTGGAAGCGATGATGATCGTGGCGGATGACAGCACCATGCTGATCCTGACGGGAACCGGCGACGTGCTGGAGCCGACCGACGGCATCGCCGCCATCGGATCGGGCGGCAACTATGCCTTGTCTGCCGCGCGCGCCCTGATCGACACCGACATCGACGCCGAGGCCATCGCCCGCAAGGCGATGGGCATTGCGGCCGACATCTGCGTGTACACCAACAACAACCTGACCGTGGAATCCCTTTGATGGATGCAATCATGAATCCGGAAATCGCAGGCGTTGCGGCGCTGACCCCCAAGGCCATCGTGGCTGCGCTGGACCGGCATATCGTGGGGCAGACGGCGGCGAAGAAGGCCGTCGCGGTGGCGCTGCGCAACCGCTGGCGGCGGCAGCAGCTGTCGCCGGACCTGCGCGACGAGGTGACGCCGAAGAACATCCTGATGATCGGGCCGACGGGCTGCGGGAAAACCGAAATCTCCCGACGGCTGGCGAAGCTGGCCGAGGCCCCCTTCCTGAAGATCGAGGCCACCAAGTTCACCGAGGTGGGCTATGTGGGCCGCGACGTGGATTCGATCATCCGCGACCTGGTGGAGGAATCCATCCGGCTGACCCGCGACCTGAAGCGCGCGAGTGTGCGCGAGGCGGCGGAGGCCGCCGCGCTGGACCGGCTGCTGGATGCGCTGGTGGGCAAGGACGCCAGCGAGGCGACCCGCCTCGCCTTTCGCGACCGGGTGTTCGCCGGGCAGCTGAAGGGCAAGGAGGTTGACATCGAGGTGGAGGATTCCGGCGGCGGCATGCCGTTCGAGATCCCCGGCCAGCCCGGAAGCATGCAGATGATCA
>ERZ1645185.875-NODE-875-length-12744-cov-6.727008_pt1 | contig 12744 bp, 10 predicted proteins | sample MGYA00575351_ERZ1645185 | MGnify/ENA primary metagenome ERZ1645185 (study PRJEB40838, sample SAMN11284767) | freshwater sediment metagenome | isolation source: river sediment | host: Sediment | place: India: Jana village, Kanpur | collected 2015-12-17 ...
ACGAAAAGAGCGGCACCGAGCGACTCGTGGTCATGGCCGAAACCAAGGCGCCGGAAGGGCACGATGCCGTTTCGGTGCGCGAGGCCGTGGCCCAGGCGGTGATCTCGGCCATCGGTGAGCCGGCGGATGAGATTCTGCTGGTGCCGCCCCACACGGTGCTCAAGACTTCCAGCGGCAAGGTCCGCCGCTCGGCCTGCCGCGCGATGGTCGAGCAAGGTGCCATCGCTTCGGGTTCGGCCAGCGTGCGAACCCAGTGGTTGCGGCTGGCGGCTGGCGCAATTGTTCTGCGGGTTCGCCACATGCTGCGGGTACTGGCCGGCGCCCTGTTCGGTGTGCGGGCACAGCTTCTGTTCTGGTTGATGGCGCCGGTGGCCTGGCTGGTTGCACTTGTTCTGCCGACACCCTCGGCGGTCTGGCGTTTCTGTCACCGGGCCGCCAGGGCCTTGCTGCGCCTGGCCGGGGTGAAGCTGGACGTCACGGGACTGGAACACCTGCCGGTGAACGGACGCTGCGTGCTGGTGAGCAACCATGAAAGCTACCTTGACGGGCTGGTGCTCGTGGCCGCGCTGCAGCAGCCCCACACCTTTGTGGCGAAGCGCGAGCTCCAAGCTCAGTTCGTGGCCGGGCGATTCCTGAAAAGTCTCGGCGCCGCGTTTGTCGAGCGCTTCGACCGCCGGCGCAGCGTGGCCGATGCCGAGCAGATGAGCGCGCGCGTGCACGGCGGCGCGCCGTTGCTGGTGTTTCCGGAAGGCACCTTTGTGGCCGCGCCCGGTACCCTGCCATTCAGGCTCGGCGCTTTTGTTGCCGCCACGCATGCCGGGGTGCCGGTGATCCCGGTTTCGCTCGGTGGCACCCGCCAGTTGTTGGGCGATGGGCGTTGGTGGCCGCGCAAAGCGGACCTGACGGTGCGTGTCGGCGCGGCCCTCACGGAGCCCCCATCGAGCGAACCTTTCGCGGCGGCGGTGCGTTTGCGCGACCGGGCGCGCCGGGTGATCATCCGGGGCTTGTCAGACAGCAATGCCTAGACAACCGGCATGGCCGCTTGGCCGACTTACCACACCGCGGCGGATCAGGGGGCGCTTGCTTTGGCGGGCCTTTTCCCGTTGGCCGCCATCGCCGCGGCGATGCCGCGCGGCACGTTGACCTTGGTCAGAAGAAACAGACCGGCCGCGAAGAACAGACCGGTCGAAACAATGGCCAGACGGTGGTTCCCGTCCGCGACCCAGGTAACCAGGCCATAGGTCATGGGTCCGATGATGGCCGACAGGCGGATGGCGAAGGTCCACAGGCCATAGAACTCGGCTCGGCGCGCCTCCGGAGCAAGCACACCGGCCAGCGCACGACCGGATGACTGGCTGCTGCCCATGCACAGCCCAGCGATGACGGCCGCAACCCAGAACAGCCCGGGCCCGGTGGCGAGCGCTGCGAGCACGATCATGACGATCCACCCGGCCAGGGTCACGGCCAGGGCGGGCCGGTGTCCGATGCGATCCTGCACATAACCCCAGGCGAAGGCGCCCAGCGCGGCGGCAATATTCACCAGGAAGATCAGGATCATGGTTTCGGTCTGTTTGAAGCCCAGCACCTGTTCCGCATAGACGGCGGCGAGCGCAATGACGACAGAGATGCCGGCCTGGTAGGCCACGGAACAGACCAGCAAGGCCGAGAAGTCGGGGAAGGAACTGGCCTCGTTCCAGGTGCGCTTCAGCCGCGCCAGCGAAGCGCTCATGCCGGCATCGTCCAAGGCGCCGTCTTGGGGCTGGGCGCGTTCCTTGAGCAAGGCGAATGTCACCAGGGCCGCAGCGCCGTACACGCCGGCAGTGATCAGCATGGTCACCGGCACGAAATGCGAGGCCGGCAAGCCTTTCGCCTGCGCCGAAAGCACATACGCCAGGCTCAGACCCAGTGTGAGCATGCCGCCAAGGTAGCCGAAGCTCCAGCCCCACCCGGACACGCTGCCCATGCGGTCCTCTCGGGCCAGTTCGGGCAGGAACGATGCGATCAGCGAGTCCCCGTAGGTATAAAACACGTTCGACAGCACGATGGCGATCAGTGCCCAGGCCACGTCGCCCGGTCCGGCGCCGGCCAGCGCTGCGGTCGCGGCCACGCAACCCGCGGTGGACAGCATCAGCAGCCTTTTCTTGGCGGCCCGCAGGTCGGCATAGGCGCCGATGACGGGCATGGTGATCATCACGATCAGGCTCGACAGGGCCAGTGCGCTGGTCCACGCCAGGGTGCCCCAGGGCGCCCCCTCTGCGATCCCACCGACGAAGTAAGCGCTGAACACCGCGGTCAGCACGACCGTGGTGTAGCCCGAGTTGGCGAAGTCGTACATCGCCCAGCCAAACACCTCGCGCTTGCGCACGCCGGGCATCAGGGCGGATTGGGGAAACAGGGGCATGGCGGGTGGTGCGCTGCGCGCGGCAGTTGCAATGAGCGCACAGTGTAGTGGCTCGTCAGTACAACACCGCGCAGATCCCCAACGCGCCTTCGGAGTCAGCAAGGCGCTGAAGGCCGACAAATCCTGCCGGGCCAGGAGGCCCGGCATCCGAGCCTACTTCAGCCCTGCGAGATCCCGCAGGACGGCGACCTTGTCTGTTCGTTCCCAGTTGAACTCGGGTTCTTCGCGGCCGAAATGGCCATAGGCGGCGGTTTTTTCGTAGATCGGACGAAGCAGGTCCAGCATCTGGATGATGCCTTTGGGACGCAGGTCGAATACCTCGCGCACGATTTCGGCGATGCGTTCGTCCGGAATCACGCCGGTGCCTTCAGTGTAGACCGTGACGTTCATCGGGTGCGCCACGCCGATGGCGTAGGCCACCTGGATCTGGCACTGGCGCGCCAGGCCTGCGGCAACGATGTTCTTGGCAACATAGCGGCACGCATAGGCCGCCGAACGGTCCACCTTGGTCGGGTCCTTGCCGCTGAATGCGCCGCCGCCGTGCGGGCAGGCGCCACCGTAGGTGTCGACGATGATCTTGCGGCCGGTCAGGCCGCAGTCGCCCTGCGGACCCCCGATGACGAAGCGGCCGGTGGGGTTGACCAGGTACTTGGTGTTCTGCAGCCACTCCTTGGGCAGGACCGGCTTGATGATCTCCTCGATGACGGCTTCGATGAAGCTGTCCTTCATCTTCGTCTGGGTTTCGCTCTGGTCCGGGCTGTGTTGCGTGGACAGCACCACGGTGTCGATGCTGTGGGGTTTTCCGTCCACATAGCGCATCGTGACCTGGCTTTTGGCGTCCGGGCGCAGGAAGGGCAGGCGGCCGTCCTTGCGCAACTGGCTCTGGCGCTCGACCAGGCGGTGCGCGTAGTAGATCGGCGCGGGCATCAGTTCGGGCGTTTCGTCGCAGGCGTAGCCGAACATCAGGCCCTGGTCGCCGGCGCCGGTGTTCAGGTGGTCGTCGGACGCATGGTCCACACCCTGGGCGATGTCGTTGGACTGCTTGTCGTAGCAGACCATGACCGCGCAACCCTTGTAGTCGATACCGTATTCGGTGTTGTCGTAGCCGATGCGCTTGATGGTATCGCGCGCCACCTGAATGTAGTCCACGTGCGCGTTGGTGGTGATTTCACCGGCCAGCACGACCAGGCCGGTGTTGGTCAGCGTCTCGGCAGCCACGCGCGAGCGTGGGTCCTGTTGAAAGATGGCATCCAGAATCGCGTCGGAGATTTGGTCGGCGACCTTGTCGGGGTGGCCTTCCGAGACAGATTCGGAGGTGAAAAGAAAGTCGTTCGCCATTTGAATAAACTCCTGTGTCGGCTGAAAGCTGGCATTTCCTGCGCTGCCTTCGGCTCCGGAGCCTCGGCGAACGCTTTAGCAGAATTGTTTTACGTCGCCCTGCAAGTTGCTCATTTAACTCAGCGACGCACGTAGTTTACCAAGCTCCTGATGACCGCCTTGTTCCGGTTTTTCTCCCGCTGGCCCCTGTGGCTGCTGCATTCGCTGGGCGCGATTTTGGGCTGGGTGGCTTTCGCGTTGTCGCCGACTTATCGGCGCCGTTTTTTGGCCAATTCCGCGCTGGCGGGCTACTCATTCTCCCAGGTCCGGGCCGCGGTCGCGCACGCCGGTCGCATGGTTGCCGAATTGCCTCGCCTGTGGTTTGGCGCGCCGCCGCCGCTCATCTGGGAGAGGGCGGAGCTGCTGGATGCGGCCTGCGCCCGCCGGCGAGGGATCGTCTTTCTGACCCCGCACCTGGGCTGCTTTGAGGTGACTGCGCAAGGATTTGCCGATCGCTACAGTTCGGACCATGGCCCGATCGTGGTGCTGTATCGCCCGCCCCGCCATCCCGCCATGGCCAGGGTCCTGGAAGGCGCGCGCGAGCGCCCCGGGCTGGAAACCGCGCCGACCACCTTGTCGGGCGTGCGCCAGATGATCAAGGCGCTGCGCGCCGGGCGTGCGGTGGGCTTGCTGCCTGATCAGGTTCCGCCCGAAGGCATGGGGCAGTGGGCGCCCTTTTTCGGTCAGGCGGCCTACACCATGACACTGGGCGCACGGCTCGCATTGCAGACTGGTGCCACGGTCTTGCTGGTCTGGGGCGAGCGCTTGCCGTGGGGTCGGGGGTTCTGCCTGCGCTTTCGCGAACTGGCGCAGCCACTCTCGGACTGTCAGGAGCAGGCCGTGGTTCAGATCAACCAGGCAATGGAACGGCTCATCCGAGAGTGTCCGCAGCAGTACCTATGGGGCTATGGTCGATACAAGCAACCCCGGCGGGATCCGGTGAAGGAAAGCGGATGACTCATCCCGGCATTCTGTTCATGCGGCTTATCGCGCCGCTGCCCCTGTCCTGGATTCGCGGTCTTGGTGCCGTGCTGGGACGCCTGCTGTACCCGCTGGTGGCGCCGCGGCGCAAGGTGGTTCTGGCCAATCTGGCCCTGTGTTTTCCCGATCTCAGTGAGAGCCAACGCAGGTCGCTGGCCCGCCAGACCTTTGTGTACTTCACCCAGTCTTTTCTGGACAGGGCCTGGCTCTGGCATGGGCATCCCGATGTGGTGCGGGCCAGACTGAAGATCACCGGTGCGGTTCACGAACTACAAGGTGAGGCGCCCACCATCATTTTTGCACCGCATTTCTATGGGCTGGATGCTGGCGCGACCGCCCTGAGTCAGCAGATCAACAGGCGTTACACGACGATTTACACCCCGCAACCCAATCCGGCGATCGACCTCTGGATCCAGGAGAGCCGGAAGCGGTTTGGTCAGGTGCGGCTGTTCTACCGCGCTGATGGACTCAAACCGATCGTTGCGGCACTGCGTGCCGGCGAAGTGCTTTACCTGCTTCCGGACATGAATTTCGGGCCGCAGGAGTCGATCTTTGTGCCGTTTTATGGTGTTCCGGCGGCGACGGTTCCTTCGCTGTCCCGCCTTGCACGGCTGGGGCGCGCCAAAGTCGTGCCGATGACCACGCGCATGACGGAATGGGGCTACGAAGCACATGTGCATCCGGCCTGGACCGGTTTCCCTACCCAGGACCTGGACGCCGACACGGCGCTCATGAACCAGCGCCTGCAGGATTACATCGATACCATGCCGGCCCAGTATTATTGGGTGCATAAGCGCTTCAAGACCCGCCCACCCGGGGCGCCTTCGGTGTACTGAAGGTGATTGGGGGGATCAGCCGGCCGGGCCGGCATCGGTGCCCGATGGCAATGCGTCGCGCGCCGATGGCAAGCTTGGATCGGTCGCCGCGGGTCGGGGTGGATGGGCCCACTGCCAGAGCAGGTGTGCCACGTCCTCAACGCCGTGTTTCTTGAGCGCCGAGAAAAGCTTCACCTCACCTCCTCCCGCCTGCAACCGCGCAATCGACAGCGCTTTGGACGCCTCCGAGCGGGTCAGCTTGTCGGACTTGGTCAGGAGCACGAGGAGCTTGAGGCCCTCTTGTACTCGGGGGCGGATCACGTCGAGCAGGACTTCGTCGAGCTCGGTCAGGCCCAATCGCGGGTCGCACAGCAACACGACGCCGGTGAGGTTTTCGCGGGTGACCAGGTAGTTGGCCATCACACGCTGCCATCGGATCTTGTCGTGTTTCGGTACGGCGGCATAGCCATACCCGGGCAGGTCGGTCAGCACGGCGTCGGTCACGCCCTGCTTGCCCAGTGCGAACAGGTTGATGTGCTGGGTGCGTCCGGGCTTCTTTGATGCGAACGCGAGCTGTTTCTGCTGGGTCAGGGTGTTGATGCAGGTGGACTTTCCGGCGTTTGAGCGGCCGACGAAGGCGATTTCCGGCGTGTCCAGCCGAGGAAGGAATTCAAGCTGTGGGGCCGATGTCAGGAATCGGGCCGTGTGCATCCAACCCATCGCGACGGCAGGCGGGGGAATTTCGGCGGCGCCGGTCAAGCCGGCAGAGGCGGGTGGGTTCATCCGTGGACTTTGGTTGATTGGGGAAAACCCAAGCTGGCATTGTAGAATCACCGGGTTTTGCGCCACCCTAACCGATTTCCCGCCATGAAGCTGATTGCCTCTTTCCTGATGGTTGCCTTGTTTGCCGTATCTGCGGTTGCTGCGGATGAAAAAGCCGCCGCAAAGGCGGTCAAGCCCGATATTGCGAAGGGGGAAGCCAGTTTCGGGACGGTCTGCGCCGCCTGCCATGGCGCCGATGGCAATTCCATGATTCCCGCCAATCCCAAGCTGGCGCAGCAACACCCCGAATACACCCTGGCTCAGCTCAAGGATTTCAAGTCTGGCAAGCGTGCCAACGCCGTCATGGCGGGCATGGTGGCCTCGCTGACCGAAGAGGACATGCGAAATATCGCCTATTGGCTGGCGTCGAAGAAGGCCAAGCCGGGCTTTGCAAAGGACAAGGCCTCGGTGCTACTGGGTGAGCGGATTTTCCGCGGCGGCATCGCGGATCGGCAGGTTCCTGCTTGTGCCGGATGCCACGGTCCGAATGGCGCGGGCATCCCGTCCCAGTATCCCCGCATTGCAGGGCAGCATGCCGACTATTCCGTGGCCCAGCTGGTGGCATTCCGCGATGGTGTCCGCCTGAACAACGCACAGATGACGGGCGTGGCCGCCAAGATGAACGACCGCGAGATCAAGGCGGTTTCAGACTACATCGCTGGCTTGCGCTGAACGTTCAGCCTGCCCTTGGCCAACAGCCCCGTCCAGACCGACGGGGTTTTTTTTCGACCTCACTCGGGACCAGGGTTGAAATTGGTGGTTGCCCCGGAGTTCCGCTTTCTTTGTAAGAATGTTCTCCGTGCCGCGACTCACCTGAAATCCAGGAACTCCCAATGATCATCAAGTCATCCGACAGAGGCTTTGTTCATCCCGTTCCCGGCGAAATCACGCCGAAGGCCGTCTACGAGCAGCGTCGGGAATGGTTGCGCATCATGGCCGGCGGTGCCGCGGGTGCGATCATGGCGTCCTGGGCGGCTCGCTGTGCCCTGGCCCAGGCGCCGGCGGGTGCCGCACCCGGAAAACTTGCACCGCTGCCGGGGACGAGGTCCGGTGTATCCGGTGCCATGACCATCGAGAAGGTGACCGATTACAAGGATGTCACCTCGTACAACAACTTCTACGAGTTTGGAACCGGCAAGTCCGACCCCGCGCGGTATGCACCCGCGATGAAGACGACACCTTGGACCGTGGAAGTGGAAGGCGCTGTGAAGAAGCCGGCCCGATACCACTTGGAGGATCTGCTCAAACTTGGCGCCATGGAGGAGCGGATATATCGTCTGCGCTGCGTGGAAGGGTGGTCGATGGTGATTCCTTGGGTGGGATATTCGTTGAGTGAACTCATCCAGCGCGTTGAGCCGCTGGGGAATGCTCGTTTCGTCGAATTCGTCACTGCCGCCGATCCCGCGTCCATGCCCGCCCTGGCGACCAGGGTGTTGCCGTGGCCTTACACCGAAGCCCTTCGCCTTGACGAGGCAATGAACCCTCTGACCATGCTGGCTTTCGGGATGTACGGAGAGGTTCTGCCGAACCAGAACGGAGCGCCAGTTCGCGTGGTGATTCCCTGGAAGTATGGATACAAGAGCGCCAAGAGCCTGGTGAAGATTCGATTCACTGAACGCCAGCCTCCGACATCCTGGAACCGTGTGGCTGCGCCCGAATACGGTTTTTTTGGCAATGTGAACCCGAATGTGGATCACCCGCGCTGGAGTCAGGCCAGTGAGCGCCGCATCGGCGAGGATGGTTTGTTTGCAAGAAAGCGCAAGACGCTGATGTTCAATGGCTACGAAGCCCAGGTCGGGCAACTCTACGTTGGAATGGATCTGGAGAAGTACTACTGATGGGAGCGACGCGGCTCCTGGTTCATCCGGTGGCCAAACCGGCACTGTTCGTCGTGTGCCTGCTGCCACTCGCGTTTGTGCTCTCAGGTGTGCTGTTGGATCGGGTGGGGCCGAACCCATCGGAGTACCTGATTCGGTCGAGCGGTATCTGGGCGCTGCGGTTCCTGTGCCTGGCGCTGGCTGTGACGCCATTGCGCGTGCTTGCGGGGCTTCCGGCGATCGCCCGGTTTCGGCGCATGTTCGGCCTTTTCGCATTCGTTTATGTCGTTTTGCACGCATTGAGCTATGCGTGGTTCGACATGGGATTCATTGCTGGCGACATCCTGACGGACATCGGCAGACGCCCGTTCATCCTGGTTGGTGTCACTGCTTTCATGCTCCTGATTCCGCTGGCGGCCACATCGTTCAACCGCGCGATCCGCGCCCTCGGGGCGTCCCGTTGGCAGGCGCTGCATCGAGCGGTGTATGGGGTGGCCGGGCTGGCAATCCTGCATTTTTTCTGGATGCGCGCGGGCAAGAACGACCACGCCGAGGTCATGGTGTACGCCGCGATCGTGGCGGCGTTGCTGGGATGGCGCGGACTCCGTTCTATTGGTCGGAATCGTAGTTTTCCGGCGCCCAATAGACATTCCTAGCTATCGAATCAGGAATTGTCAGGTGACGAGGGTTTCGCCACGCATCTGATCGGCGGCGGTTTCGCGTTGGCGAATGAGGTGGGCCTTGTTGCCATCGACCAGCACCTCGGCTGCGCGACCCCTGCTGTTGTAGTTGCTGGCCATGCTCATGCAGTAGGCGCCAGCGGACAACACGGCAAGATGGTCGCCAGGGCGAACGGAGAGGGTTCGATCCCGACCGATCCAATCCCCGCTCTCGCAAACCGGACCGACGATATCGTAAGTCGATGCGGGGCCGTCAATCCGGTCCAGCGGGACGATCTGATGAAAGGCCTGGTACATGGCCGGGCGTGGCAGGTCGTTCATCGCGGCATCGACGATGCAGAAGTTCTTCTGTTCGCCGGGCTTGAGGTACAGCACTTCCGTCAGACAGACGCCCCCATTGCCCACGAGCGACCGGCCGGGCTCAACCATCAACTGACGATCGCCGTAGCCTCGCGCGTCCAGCCGTTCAAGCAAGCGCGACCAGAGTTTGTCCGCCTCTGGTGGTGCATCGCCGTTGTAATTGATCCCGAGGCCGCCACCGAAATCGATGTGATGGATGGAGACGCCTTCGGCTTCGATGGCATCCACGAGATCCAGCACCCGGTCCATTGCGTCAAGGTAGGGACCTTCCTCTGTGATCTGAGATCCGATGTGGCAATCGATACCGACCACTCGAAGGCCGGGCAAAGCGGCTGCACGCCGGTAGACCTGCACGGTACGTTCGTGCGCAACCCCGAACTTGTTGCCTTTCAACCCGGTTGAAATGTAGGGATGGGTTCTCGGGTCTACGTTGGGATTGACACGGATGCTGACCGGTGCGCGCCGATTGCAAGCCAGGGCCGTATCACTGAGAACCTCCAGTTCGGATTCGCTTTCGACATTGAAGCAGCCGATGCCGGCTTCCAGAGCCTGGCGCATTTCATCACGTGTCTTGCCGACTCCGGAGAAGATCACCTTGGAACTGTCCGCGCCTGCCGCGAGCACGCGCTGCAGTTCCCCTCCGGAGACGATGTCGAAGCCACAGCCAGCCTGCGCAAACACCTGAAGAACCCCCAGGGACGAGTTGGCCTTCATGGCATAACAGATCTGAACAGTGCGTCCGGCGAACCCGCGCTCATAGGCCGCAAGCGCAGAGCGCATTGCGGCCTTGGAGTAGACAAACAAAGGCGTGCCATGGACCCGTGCAAGGTCCACCAGGCGGACGTCTTCCATCCAGAGCTGAGATCCGCGGTAGGCGACATGGGGCGCGCCGGGAAGGTGGTCGTGGTTCATGGGGCTTTCGTGGCGGCGGACGCGGGCAATGCGGCAGGAGTGACGGAAGGCACCTGACTTGCAGAAGAGGCCCGAGCGGGCGGAGGTAACAGCGGACCTTTTTGCCCGCATCCCGCGAGACTTACCATGGTGGCACCAAGGACTAGGGGGCTGAATAGAATCGAGGTTCGCAGTTTCACAGGCAAATTGTAATGACCGACCAGGAATTCTTGGACCGAGCAGAGGGGTTGTTGGCCTCGGTGGAGGCTTGCTGCGATCGCATCAACGATCAGACCGACACGGACATCGACAACCAGCGCGTCGGCGCCATGATTACGCTGACGTTTCCGAACCGCAGCCAGATCATTGTCAACCTCCAGAAGCCGTTGCACGAGGTTTGGTTGGCCGCGCAGTCCGGTGGGTACCATTTTCGACTGGATGGTGCTCAGTGGATGGACACCAAAGGGCATGGGGAATTTTTTGCCCGCCTATCCCGCGATGCGAGCGCTCAGGCGGGTGCCCAACTGACCTTCAGCGCATGATCAGTTCTTGAACAGATCAAGGATGCGCTTACGCTCGTCTGCAGGTGGCAGATCCTGCGTGCCGGAGGGTGCTGACACTCCCGGACTCGCCCCTCGATCTTCCAGGCCCAGATTGCTCACGCCTCGGCCGTGGGAGAACTCGTCAAAGTACCATTCTCCGCCCGAGTTCACTACGCCTTCTGGCGGGTTGACTTCCGTGACTGGCACACCTTTCAGAGCCGTCTCCATGAAGCTGATCCATACCGGCAGGCTGAGGCCTCCTCCTGTCTCCCGATCTCCGAGGGTTCGGGGCGTGTCATAGCCCATCCAGACAACCGCCGCCAAGGTCGGTTGGTAACCGGCGAACCAGGTATCGATCGAGTCGTTGGTCGTACCGGTCTTGCCGTACAGGTCGGGTCGCTTCAGTATGGCTTGGGCCCGGGCCGCAGTGCCAGATCGGGTCACCTCCTGAAGCAACCTGCTCATGAGGAACGCGTTGCGTCCATCGATGGCCTGGGTTGACGCATTCAATGGGGCAGGCTTGACTTCCACCAAGGTCTTGCCCTTCTGGTCAGAGATCCGCGCGACCAGCCAAGGGTTCACCCGGTGGCCGCCGTTGGCAAATACCGCATAGGCTGTCGCCATCTGCATCGGTGTGACGGAGCCGGCACCCAATGCCATGGTCAGGTAGGGCGGGTGCTTCTCGGCGTCAAACCCGAATCGGGTGATCCACTCCTGTGCGTTCTGTGCTCCGACGGCTTGCAGTATCCGAATGGAAACCATGTTTTTTGAGCGTGCCAGAGCGGTACGCAAAGACATCGGCCCTTCGAACTTTCCGTCATAGTTCTTGGGTTCCCAAGGTTGCCCTCCGGTGACGCCGGCGTCGAAGAACAAGGGTGCGTCATTCACGATGGTCGAGGGGGTGAACCCTTTCTCCAGCGCTGCGGAGTAGATGAAGGGCTTGAAGCTGGAGCCGGGCTGCCTCCAGGCTTGCGTGGCGTGGTTGAACTTGTTCTTGGCAAAGTCGAAGCCGCCAACCAGTGCACGGATGGCGCCGTCGCGCGGATCGAGCGCCACAAAGGCGCCTTCGACTTCCGGCAGCTGTGTGATCTCCCAAGTGTTCTTGGGCGTGCGGACCACACGGATGACCGCTCCAGGACGAATCCGTATCTTCGGGGCGGCCTTGTCCGACAGGCCCGACTGGGCCGGCTTCAGGCCGTCACCGGTGATTTCGATACTCTCGCCATTCTGGCGCACGGCCACGATCTTTTTCGGAATGACTTCTGTGACGACCGCCGACAGGACGTCGTCGTTGTCCGGGTGCTCCGCCAGCGCGTCGTCAATTGCGTCTTCCCGTTCTTTCGGATCAGCCGGCAGAGCAATGAATTGTTCGGGGCCCCGGTAGATCTGGCGGCGCTCATAGTCCATGATGCCTTTGCGCAAGGCACGGTAGGCGGCTTCCTGCTCGCTTGATCGAATGGTCGTGTGGACATTCAGGCCGCGGGTGTAGGTTTCATCCCCGTATTGGGCATAGATCAATTGGCGAACGGTTTCCGCCACATACTCCGCATGAACCCGCGTATTGTCCGCCGAGGTCTTGATGACAAGCTGCTCCTTCTTCGCGGCTTCGGCCTGCGCGGCGGTGATGAAGCCGTTTTCCTCCATGCGTTCAATGATGTACAGCTGCCTGGAACGGGCGCGCTTCGGGTTGTTGATCGGATTGAATGCGGATGGTGCCTTGGGCAGGCCGGCAAGCATTGCCGCTTCGGCGATCGAAATATTTTTGACGGGCTTTCCGAAATAGGCTTCGGATGCTGCAGCAAACCCATAGGCCCTGTTTCCAAGGAAGATCTGGTTCATGTAGATCTCCAGAATTTGATCCTTGGTCAACAAGTGTTCCAGCTTGAACGTCAGAAGAATCTCGTAGATCTTGCGTGTGTAGGTTTTCTCGGACGACAGATAGACGTTGCGCGCGACCTGCATGGTGATGGTGGATGCGCCCTGGCTCTTGAGGCGTCCCACGTTGGCGAGTCCGGCGCGGATCACGCCGAGGTAGTCGACGCCTCCGTGCTGGTAAAA
>ERZ1645185.876-NODE-876-length-12739-cov-3.913750_pt1 | contig 12739 bp, 10 predicted proteins | sample MGYA00575351_ERZ1645185 | MGnify/ENA primary metagenome ERZ1645185 (study PRJEB40838, sample SAMN11284767) | freshwater sediment metagenome | isolation source: river sediment | host: Sediment | place: India: Jana village, Kanpur | collected 2015-12-17 ...
TGCGGGGTGCATTCCAGCAACAAACCAACCGGACCGATAGGATTCGTTTTCTGGTAATCATATTGCCATACCTCTTCCAGTTCCAGGAACAAACCAGCTTCGTATTGTTTGATACGGCCGTGGGTGATGTATTGAAACGCACCATCGGGATTGCGCCATTGCCAGCTGAAGCTATGCGTTGCCAAATCGAAATAAGTTTCGCAACCATACCACCATTGACGTGTGTGCTTTGAAAAAATAAAAGCCTGCAACACTTCAACAGGGTTCCTCTCGATGATTATTTGCTTGTGGAGTTGCATGGAATTTGACAAGTATCAAAAAATGACAACTTACGCAAAATTAACCGCCCGGACACTTGCAATTGTGTAACCGTCCGACTACCTTGTTAGAAGTAAGTACAAAAACACACAACCGCCCACCTCGCTAACCAACCAACAATGATTGACAAAGCCCTGGCATTCCTTGCACAGGAAGCCAATGCCTATTTTGATGCCCGTTTCGGTCCGAGTACACAGAAGTGGATCACCCTGGGCAACATCGCAAAGCTGGCAGATGCTGAAGCACCCGGCAATGGCGGAGGTGCGGAAGCAGCCAATACGCTGCTCGGTTTGGTCAACATAGAAGAAGACCGCATCGCAAAAAATCCTGAAAACGTTGTACGCACCGCGGATGGCATTGTGTACCGCAATCCAAAAATCCACCTCAACCTGTATGCATTGTTTGCCGTTGCCCACAGCAACTATCCAATTGCATTGCAAACCCTTGCCACCATTATCCAGTGTTTTCAAAGTCAGCGGGTATTTGATGCCGGAAGTCATCCTGGCATGGATCCTGCATTGGAAAAGATCAGCCTCGATCTTTTCACGCTCAACTTCGAACAGGTGAACCATCTCTGGAGCACACTGGGTGGTAAGTATCTCCCTTCTGTATTGTACAAAGTGAGGGTGGTAGGTATTGAAGACACTGAACGTCAACGCGGCGGCGATCTGATCAGAGAAATTCAAATCAACGAACGCATGATGAAACAATAAACGATCCGCTCTTTCACCGCCAACAACTTTTCAGCCACTCATTGCAGTGTTATGAAATACACCACACTCTATACCATCGAACTACTGCACGACTATTTTACCAACGGCCGCGCCGGCGACATCCTGTTTACGCCCACGGAGGCTTGTGCACAAACGCTCAGGAACATCCGGGCTTTCACCAAAACCTGGCAAAACAAATTGTATGTGATAGTGCCTACCCATGATGGCACCCATCCTGCAGTACCCTTGCCGCCACAGGTATTGTTTGAGTTTTATTGGCAACCCGTTGATGCCCGGTTTCTCACTTACACCGAGATCAGCCTGGCCAATGGCAAAAGACTGTATTGCCAAAATGCAATTGCCGCCGAAAGAGGCGGAAAGAAATACCTGCATCCATTGCATTCCCTGCACAATGCAGCGCAGTCCTATAGCGCTGGTTCTCTTGTAAGTGATGGCAGTGGGCATTGCTTTGAAGCATTGGCTAATTTGAGCGGGGGTAACAACCTCGGCAATGCTTCGCAATGGGCCAATCGCGGTGCTGTTGCGTATTTGTCGGCGGATCAATTGGTGACATGCAGCAGTGGCATTCCTGTATTGAATGTGCAGCCATCCGATACAGCAGTACACGTGGATCTGTTCGCTTTCAATCCGTTGACCAATTTCCCGGATACACTGGTACGGAGCGACAATTTCAGTCATCCCGCTCCGGTTGCAGCACAAGCCATTGACATGCGTTTGTTTCCCGCGGGGTTGTACAGGGCCGTGGTAAATGGTACAGCCGATCAGTTCATTTACCTGGACAGCAGCGGAGCCTGGCAGGCTGAAATGGGGATCATCAGCATTTACCACCACGCCACTTTGCCCGCCGCCAATGCATTAACCGGCCCGGGCGGAGAGTTGCTCAATCCAGCCTTTGTGATTCGGCTGGCGCCGCCAGCTGTGATCTGGCAGTATAAAGCCCGCACCACCGCCGTGAAGAAAGTGGAAGACGAAAGTGGCCTCATCCAATTTGATGCGGCGGCGCCTTCCTTTACCAGCAAACTGCCCATTCGCCTGCAGCAACAGGCTTATGATAAAATGGTGCTTGAATACAATAACACCAGCCCGCCAGATCCGATGAAAACAGTAGTGGTGAAAAAGCTTCCGGTGCCAGCACCGGGATCTTATGAAAAGATCACCAAGAACCTCACCAATTACCGCATGGCCACTGTATTGCTCAACTATTAAACCACAAACACTTTCATTATGGCTACCGTATACAAAACCCCCGGGGTATATGTAGAAGAAATACCCAAACTGCCACCCAGCGTGGCCCAGGTTGAAACCGCTATTCCGGCATTTATTGGTTATACCGATATCGCTACCGATGCCGATGGCACCTCCCTTACGCTGGTGCCCAAGCGCATCACCAGCCTGCTCGATTATGAGCGTTTTTTTGGCAAACCACAATCTGAAAAGATAACGGTCACCATAAAGGACACTTACAAGGCAGGCGACATCCTGATCGATCGACAGATCAGTGCAGCGCTGACCGGCAGTGCTTCAAAGCACAACATGTACTACCAGTTGCAAATGTATTTTGCCAACGGAGGAGGCCCTTGTTACATTGTTTCGGTGGGCAGTTATCTTACACATGGCACCACCATCGATGCCTCTGCCACCAGCGATTTGAAGGACGGTTTGGATGCCCTGGAAAAGGCAGACGAACCTACGCTTATTGTATTCCCCGAACTCGCCACCAGTGGCGACACGGTGGCAGAAATCAATGATCTCTACGATCTCGCATTGGCTCAATGTGCCAAACTGGGTGACCGCTTTACCATCATCGATTGCGCCGCAGATTCCTATGACAACCTGCGGCATGCCACCAATGGCATTGGCATGAATAATCTCAAGTACGGTGCAGCCTACCATCCCTTCCTGAAAACAGCACTCAGCTATTATTTCGCGGATGCTGATGTTACCATTTCGCAAACAGCAACAGGTGGTACGCCACCCACGCCAGCATTTGATGCAGGCACGCTGGCTGCCATCAAAACGGCAGACCTCGCTTTGTACAACCAGGTGGTGTCAAAAATCAACGACCTCAAGATGACACTGCCGCCTTCTGCTACCGTTGCCGGCATTTATGCAGCTGTCGATAACAGCCGCGGTGTTTGGAAAGCGCCTGCCAATGTGAGTGTAACACTGGTAAGCGGGCTGACAAATACAATCACCAATACCGAACAGGATGGCATGAACGTGGATGTGACCGCCGGAAAGTCAGTCAACGCGATCCGTGCTTTTGCCGGGAAAGGCATCCTGGTATGGGGTGGACGCACATTGGCCGGCAACGACAATGAATGGCGCTATGTAAGTGTTCGACGGTTCTTCAACATGGTGGAAGAAAGCACCAAGAAAGCCACAGAGCCTTTTGTGTTTGAACCCAATGATGCAAACACCTGGGTAAAAGTGCAGGCCATGATCGAAAACTTTCTCACCAACCTGTGGCGGCAGGGCGCTTTGCAGGGCGCCAAACCCGAACACGCATTTTATGTAGCCGTTGGCCTGGGCAAAACCATGACAGCGGTGGACATACTGGAAGGAAAAATGATTGTGGAAATAGGCATGGCAGTAGTGCGTCCGGCAGAATTCATCATCCTCAGGTTCAGCCACAAAATGGCGGAGAGCTGACCCGGTGCATGCAGCATGAGCCGTTAATGGCGACAGCACAGCAGCATTCCGTTCAACACCTTTTCAAAACATTCAAACAATCAATAGTATGGCAACATATCCCTTACCAAAGTTTCATTTCCTGGTGCAATGGGGCGGCAGCAAAATAGGATTCACCGAGGTCACCGGTCTTGATATGCAGGTGGAAGCGATTGAATACCGCGAAGGCAGCAGCCCGGTCTATTCAAAAATCAAAATGCCCGGTTTGCAGAAGTACAGCAACATCACCCTGAAGCGGGGCACCTTTACCGGCGACCAGGAATTCTACAGCTGGATAAAAACAGTGAACCTGAATACCGTGGAAAGACGCGATATCACCATCAGCCTGCTCAATGAAAATCACGAACCTGTCATCACCTGGAAAGCACGCAACGCCTTTCCGGTGAAGGTGCAGGCCAGTGATATGAAAGCCGACGGCAACGAAGTGGCCATCGAAACGCTTGAGCTGGCCCATGAAGGCCTGAGCACAGTTAGCTAATCATTCAACCCCAGCAGGATATGGCATCATTCCCGAACCCGGGCGGATATTATCCGCCGGTTGGTTTTCATTTCAAAGTGGAGTTTCCCGGCCTGGGCAACAACAACGACAGCCGTTTTCAAAGTGTTAGCGGGCTGAACCTGGAGTTTGATGTAGAAAATGTGAAGGAAGGCGGCGAGAACCGGTTTGAACACAAACTGCCCGGTCGGGCCAAATACCCGGACTTGAGTTTGAAACGCGGCCTCCTCACCAATAGCGACGTGATCAAGTGGATGCTGGACGCCCTCAAAAACAGGACTGTCAAACCCACCGATGTTGTCATCAGCCTGCTCAATGAATTTCACCAGCCCGTCATGACCTGGAAAGTGCATAACGCATGGCCCCGCAAATGGAGTGTCAGTGATTTTAACGCCACTGAGAACAGTGTGGTAGTTGAAACACTCGACCTGTGCTATGCCTATTTCGACGTGGAAGGTCAGGGCATCGTAAGCCAGGGGTTGAGTGCAGCCAACAGCATCTCTAATGGCGGATTGAATTTGTAAATACACCTCACTTAATTGAATCAACATGCCCATTGAAGTAAGAGAACTGGTGATAAAGGTGAACGTGAACCAACCACAGCAAAGCGGAGGCGAAGGCAGCAGCACCGCCGCGGAAATCCCGGCATCTGGCAAGGAACCTCAGTCGGACAAAGTAGTGGCGGATGCGGTAGAGCAGGTGATGGATTTACTCCGAAACAAAAATGAGCGATAACCATGGCAAGCGGTAAACTGGAAAAACTGAAGATCGTTGCGTTCAGCAACGCCGACTACACCGAGGAGCAGGGCAGTTTTACCGCCATGCTGAACCCTGAAACCTACACCATCGATTACAAGATCGATTACCAGGAAGGACAGGGACAGGGCACCAGCGGCGCTCAATTGCGTTTTACCGGCATCAAGCCCCAGGAATTTGCTTTCGAACTGCTCATTGACAGCACAGGAATTGTGGATGGAAACCCACGGGATTCCGTAGAAGAAGACATCAATACGCTAAGAGACCTGCTGCTGAAGTATGAAGGCGATATCCACGAGCCCAAGCATTTCAAGGTAGTTTGGGGCAGCCTGCTTTTCAAAGGACGCTGCCTTGGTTTGAACATTGCCACCAAGCTGTTCAACCCTGATGGCAAACCCATTCGGGCTGTTTGCAAAGTCACCTTTCATGGAAGCCTCGAAGACAACCTGAGAGTGGCAGAAGAACGCAGGAGTTCACCTGACCTCACGCATTACCGGGTGGTAAAACAGGGCGATACCCTTCCACTGATGTGTTACCGCATTTACGGATCCAGCCATTACTACCAGCAGGTAGCCAGGGTAAATGGATTGACCAACCTGCGGCAACTGCAACCGGGTATGCAACTCTTTTTCCCACCAGTGAAATAAACATTCCGCAAAACAAATGCTCCATCTTGCCTGACGAAAACACCATACCATCTTCCCAGCCACGTTCTGGCGCAACGTTCACCATATTGAGCGAAGGTGAAAAACTGCCTGCCAGCCTGCCGGTGCTGAGCCTGCTGGTTCAACGCGAAGTGAATCGCATTGCGGCTGCCACCATTATGCTGCAGGACGGCGACGCAGCCTCGGGCAATTTCACGGCCAGCAACGGCGAATGGTTGATCCCGGGAAAACAGATTGAAATAAAAGCAGGATACCGCAGCGAAGAAGAGACCATCTTCAAGGGGATTGTGATCAGGCACAGTGTGAAGGTGAGGAAGAATATCAGCATGCTGGTGGTAGAATGCAGGCACCCGGCCTTCAAAATGACCACCCATCTCAAGAATGCCTATTTCCACGACATCAGCGACAGCGATGCCGGCAGTCAACTCTGCAGCGCTTATGGCATCAGCCTTTCCAGCGATGGCGAATACCTGCAGCACAAAGAGCTGGTACAGTTCTACAGCACCGATTGGGATTTCATGCTGTGCCGGGCGGAAGCCAATGGGGCCTGGGTGATCACGAATGATGATGGAACCATCAGCATGGCGCCTCCCGATGCCGCACAGGAAGCCGTGTTGACCGCCAGGTTTGGCGCCACCATTAAAGAGTTGGATGCGGAAATAGATGGCCGATTGCAGTTTGATGGATGGAAGGCCGTAGGCTGGAGCCCGGAAGACCAGGCACTGTTGGAAGATGCCGAAGCCACCGACCCGAACAGCAGCATCGCCGGCAACCTGTCGGCAGCCGACCTGGCATCATCGATGAACAACAACACCCAGGAACTGCGGCACAACAGCCTGCCTGAAAATGAATTGAAGAAATGGGCGGATGCCTCCCTGCAAAAAAGCCGCCTGGCTAAAATACGCGGACGTGCCAAAATTGATGGTACGGCCTCGGTGCTTCCCGGCAAGACCCTGGAAATTTCCGGCGCAGGCGAAAGATTCAATGGCAAAGTGCTCGTGACAGGCATGCGTCACCAGTTGGAAAAAAACCAATGGGAAACCATCGTGCAATTTGGTGATAACCCGAGCTGGCATGCCGAGACCTTCAGGGTACATCAGCCGCTGGCCGGTGCACTGCTGCCCCCGGTGCAGGGCCTGCACATCGGTATCGTTACCGACCTGGAGGATCCCGAAGGGGCCGAACGCATCAAAGTGCGCATGCCCATGGTGAGTGCCACCGACGATGGCGCCTGGATGCGGCTGGGCTCGCTGGATGCCGGCAACAATCGTGGCTGGGTGTTCAGGCCTGAAGTTGACGACGAGGTGATTGTGGGATTTATTAATAACGATCCCCGGTTTGGCGTGGTGCTTGGCAAACTGCACAGCGCCAAAAATGCAGCGCCTATCGTCGCCAAAAATGACAACCATGAAAAGGGATATGTAAGCCGAAGCGAAATGAAACTGCATTTCGATGACGACAAAAAGCTGATGACGCTAAGCACACCTGCAGGCAACAGTGTGCAGCTCGATGAGGAGAATAAGTGCATCAAACTGCAGGACCAGCATGGCAACAAGATTGAAATGAATGAAGATGGCATTGCCATCGAGAGCATCAAAGAGATCAAAATAAAAGCAACTACTGAGTTGAATGCGGAAGCAGGCAGTAATGCCAATATCAAAGCCAGTGCCCAATTGAAAGCGGAAGGAAGCGGAGGAGCAGAATTGTCGGCAGGAGGCAATACGGTAGTAAAGGGCGCAATGGTGCAGATCAACTGATCTTGAATACAGAAACGAAAATTGAGATAAACAAAGGATCAAACAATGGGAAAGCCAGCAGCCAGGATAACCGATATGCACGTGTGCCCCATGATTTCGGGAACAGTGCCCCATGTAGGCGGCCCCATAATGCCGCCCGGCTGTGCCACGGTACTGATTGGCGGACAACCTGCTGCCAGGGTGGGCGATCTGTGCACCTGTTCAGGGCCACCTGACAGCATTGTTATGGGCTCGGCCACCGTGATGATTGGCGGCATGGCTGCAGCACGCATGGGCGACAGCACAGCACATGGCGGCTCCATAGTGGCAGGGTGCCCTACTGTATTGATCGGATGAAAAACGAACCATTATGAACCACACCTAATCATTGAAGAATGGCAACACCACCCACCAACGATTTCATAGGCAAAGGCTGGAGCTTTCCTCCCTCCTTCGAACCGTCTTCGCAAAGCGCAGTAATGACGGAGCAGTACGACGACATCAAACGCAGTCTCGAAATCCTGCTGAGTACAAGACCCGGTGAACGATTGATGCAACCCAAATATGGCTGCAATATGGAGGAACTGCTTTTCGAAAGCCTGGATACCGGGATGAAAACCCTGATGGCCGATCGCATACGTACCGCCATACTCTATTTCGAGCCACGCATCGAAGCGAAAAAAATAGAACTCGATGACAGCAATCAAAACGAAGGCGTGGTGCTCATCCGAATAGAGTACATCGTGAGCGCCACCAACACCCGCTTCAATTTCGTATACCCATTCTACAAGAATGAAGCCACTGAAATGAACTTTCTCACCATCAATCACCCGCTGGCAGTATAAACAATGGCCAAATGCAACGACAATAAAAACCCCTTGCAACGCAACGGCACCAGCCAACAGGAGCGCCTGCTGCCTTCGCTAAGCCCATCGAGTGCGCCGGTGATGGACAAGGATCCATTGCAATGGATGGTATGGGGCAGCCGATTGAGCCGGCAGATACGTTATTACAACAGCAGCAATACCGCCACCGCAGGCGATAGCATGGAGCCCTTCTTCGCTTCAGACATCGCTGCCCGGCTGGCCATGCTTGCTACACACCGGCTCGATATTATCCCAGATTATGTTCGGGAGCAACTGCTGATCCTGTACGAAAACAGCAACAGCAGCAAGACCGCTTTGCTGCGCAAAACATTTACCAGTCTCTTTGACGTATTGCTGGGCTATATACAAAGCGTAGATAGCGTTCACCTGCAACTCCTGCAATTTGAGCAACGCCAACCGGGCATGCTTACCGGTATTGATTTCCCCTTCCAGTTGCGCAATCACATGGAAACACGCTTGCTGTCGGTTTTGCAACGCAGCATTGCTTATTACAAGGCAGCGAGGACAAATTCGCTTACCGACGTTACCATTGCCGAAGCCATTGAGGTGTTTAATCAACCCATTTCTACAGCAGACGCCATACTTACTGCCGGCCTCAGCAAAATGTGGTGGAGCACTCATGCCACCTGGCAGGATTTTATGGACAGCGTGGCGGAGGAGCCCTCCATTTTGGGGATGGCCGCTACCGTGTCAGGAAAAATTCAGCATGCTGCCCATCACAATTTTTTCACTGGCTTATTGGATGAAGTAAGCGCCTCGGCTGCCTTCCTGGTATCGCTGGCAAAAGAGGCCGTGAAGAAACTGCTGGACCAGTGGCCCAATCATGATCCGCAATATGCGCTGTTCCTGGCGTGGCTGTACTTATTGGAAAATGCCCGGGATGGGATGAACCAACTTACTGCACGCCACCTTGAATTTTATTACGAAAGGGTATTGCGACTGAAGCGACGCTTGCCCGTGGCCGACACGGCTTTCCTGACGCTGGAACTCAACAAAGCAGTCAACAAAACCGAACTCCTGAAAGGAACGGCCTTTATTGGTGGAAAGGATAGTACTGGAAAAGAAATTTTCTATCATGCCACCCGAACCACCGTGCTCAACAAAGCATCGGTAGCAAGCCTGCAATGCCTTTACCTGGCCGATGACAATGACAAAATAGGCGCCACCTCGCAAAGCGGTTTGTTGTTTGCCTCGCCCATTGCCAACAGCAAGGATGGAATGGGCGCTAAACTGGATTCATCGCTGGGCGAATGGCACCCCTTCTTCAACAAAACATATGACAATGGAGAGTTGGTTTCCATCAACATGCCCAAAGCAGAGGTGGGCTTTGCCATTTCCAGTCACTACCTGCGGTTGAAAGAAGGAAAAAGAAAGATCACACTCCGATTGGACGTGAACAACGAAAGTTCGCTGATAGGTAAAAGGGTAGCGGTTTATGTGACCACTGAAAAAGAATGGCTGTCGGTTGGAACGCTGTCATTTACCGCAGGCACCCTCAACAATGGTGTAGGCAATGCCGCGGTGCTCTCCTTCACTGTTGCTGCTGACAAACCAGCCATTACCGGGTATGTGTCCAAAACGCATGGTCACCGGTTTGACACCACTGAACCAGTCATTAAACTGGTATTGCCCAATGACATTGCCAATGCCAGCGCCTACCAACAATTGCTGTCCATTACCCTCAACAGGGTTGACCTGGAGACACAAGTGGGCGAACTCACCGGCAGCTATAATAACGAGGGACTCAAAGACCTTCAACTGCAAAACGACGCAGGCGTGGTGAACGCCTCCAAACCCTTCCAGCCTTTTGGCAATGAACCCACCAAAGGAAATGCCCTCATCATTGGCAGCGATGAGTTGTTTTACAAACCCAATGCGTTGGTGCAGCTGAACCTCGAATGGAAGGACCTGCCTGACAAAAGCGCATCTATACAAACCTCTTACGAGAATACCACCGATTATCAATCGCTCAACAGCACCAATGGCAGTGACTATTGCCCGTGGATGGAACTGCAGTATTTGCAGCAGGGAAAATGGAATACCCTGCAGACCAACCTCAACCTGTTTCCGCTGAGCCCATCTCCCAACAATAAGCCGCTGCCTAAAGCAGTCGTTCCGGCCATCACAGCTTTGAGCGGCAACCTATTCCTGAAAGCAGATCATCCCTACCAGCCATACAGCCCCAGCGTCAATCGCGGCTTCCTGCGCTTGCAGCTCCGGCACGATTTCGGCCATCGCAACTACCGCAACAAACTGGGTCATTACCTCATTGAAAAAGGAAAGAGCAATCCGAATGTCACAGAACCGGCATCGCCTTACAATCCAACCCTGGCATCGCTTACCATCAGCTATAATGCCAAGTGCACATTGCTGCCGGCCGCTTCCAACCAACCCATGCAATGGTGGCATGTAGCGCCATTTGGTGAAGCTAAAGTGGCTGGTGCCGGATTGCCCCTCATAGCACCGCTCACACAAGCTACCAGCCACAACAAAGCGCAGGCCAGCTTATTTATTGGCCTGTCGGGGGTGGGAGAAAATGAAACGGTTTCCCTGTTGTTCCAACTGATGGAGGGTAGTGAAAATCCATTGCAGGCCAAGCCGCCGGTCCATATCCAGTGGCAGTACCTGAGCCACAATGTGTGGTTGCCCTTCGAAGACGGCGATGTGGATGATGGAACCGATCAGTTGATCCGTTCCGGCATCATTCATTTTGCCTTGCCATCAGGCGTCAATTCGAGCAACAGTATTATGCAGCCGGGACTGGTATGGTTGCGGGCACAAGTGCAGGAGGCCGTTGATGCTGTATGCAAGATCATAGGCATTCATGCCAATGCCATTGCGGTGACGCGGCAGTTGCAGGAAGGCAGTTCTGTACAATCATTAATGCAGCCCAACGGCACCATCGCCAAAATGCAACAGCCCGATGGAATGGTAAAAAAAGTGGTGCAGCCTTACGCCAGCTTTGGTGGCAAGCCTTTGGAAAGCGGTGATGCTTATTACATAAGAGTGAGCGAACGATTAAGGCATAAAGACCGGGCCATTACTATCTGGGATTATGAACGACTGGTGCTGCAGGAATTTCCGGAGATATACAAAGTGAAATGCCTCAACCATACCAAACTCAGTGGCAGTGTAGCCGAAGGCAACCTGGAATACAACGAAGTGGCCCCGGGTCATGTCACCATCATCACCATTCCCAATCTGCAACAGCGCAATGATGCCGATCCGTTGAAACCATACACCAGGAAAAGCACATTGGATGCCATTGAAAAGTTCCTGCGATCACGTATCAGTTGCCATGTGCAATTGACAGCCGCACAGCCGCAGTTTGAAGAAATTCGCCTGGCGGCCAAAGTAAAGTTGCTGAAGGGTTACGATGACCTGGTGTACTACCAGCAGCAACTGCAGGAAGCACTCACCGCCTATCTCAGCCCATGGGCTTATGGTCACCAGGGTCAGCCTTCTTTTGGCGGTAGCATACACAAATCGGTACTCATCGACTTCCTGGAAGAACTGCCTTACGTTGATTTCATCACCGATGTGCAACTCTTTCACACACCTGGCGAGGAGGGCATCGAAAGCGCTGATGTGGAAGAAGCCGTAGCCAGCACAGCCCGGTCGGTACTGGTATCTGCACCGGCTAAAAAACATGCTTTCACCATGCTCAGCGCTGCCAGCCAGCCGAACCAAAAAATGAATTGCCAAGATGCCTGAGTCAGTAACCATATTGAAACACCCCGGCCTTCCATTGGCGCAGGATTACACCGCACTGCGCAAGCAGGGCATTGAGCTCATTCAGAAGTTGGGCAGCAACCTGTGGACGGATTACAACATCCACGATCCGGGTATTACCCTGCTCGAATTGCTTTGCTATGCCACCACCGATATCGGGTATCGGCAAGGCTTCAGCATAGAAGACCTGCTGACCAAACCCGATGGCAGCATCGATGGAGATATCCAGTGTTTCTTTACTGCCCGGCGCATACTGACACAAAACCCGTGGACACCCAACGACTGGCGCAAACGCCTCATTGACCTGGCAGGTGTTCGCAATGCATGGCATGCCTGCAATCCTTGTGGCTGCAACATTGTTTTGCATGCCAACTGCAAGCTGAGCGCCTTGCAATACGAAACCACCGAACATCCCATCCGGCTCAAAGGTTTCAACGACATACTGGTGGAACTGGACATTGATGCCAATGCCGGCGACCTCAATAGCGGCAAGATATTCCAGGTACTCAGTTTTGTGTCGGCGGGCAGGCTCACGAAAGCCACGGTAGAAAGCCGGTTCGCTCCCTGGCACCTGGCAGCAAAAAAAATTCCAGGCTTCCATGACCTGATAAAAACCACCAGCATCATAGAGCCCGGTGGGGTAAAACTCCTTTCCATTTCGGGCAACACGTCGCAAAGCGTAGATATCCCGGCCGATGCCTTATACCGGGCGCTTCGCAATCCA
>ERZ1645185.877-NODE-877-length-12727-cov-5.232639_pt1 | contig 12727 bp, 10 predicted proteins | sample MGYA00575351_ERZ1645185 | MGnify/ENA primary metagenome ERZ1645185 (study PRJEB40838, sample SAMN11284767) | freshwater sediment metagenome | isolation source: river sediment | host: Sediment | place: India: Jana village, Kanpur | collected 2015-12-17 ...
GACCGCGGAATTCGACGTCCAGTGTCTGGCCCGTCTCGGGGTCGGTGTACTGCCGCACTTCCGCGCCGTTGTTGATCAGCTTGCCGACGTCCTTCATGAAGAAGGCTGCGGTCAGCGATCCGACCCGGCTGAAGTACCATTCGAGCGAGAGGTCGTAGTTCCACGATTCCACCGGCCGCAGGTACGGGTTGCCGGTGCTGATCGCGAACAGCGGACCCGTGGCCGTGGTTCCGCCCTGCACCAGTGCGGCCACGTTGCTGCCGATGCCGCCACCAGCCCGGTAAGCCGCCTGGTCGGGACGCGAGATGCCCTTCGACACCGCGCCGCGCAGAAGGATGCCCTTGCCGAAATCGAACTTGATGTTGAACGCCGGCAGCCAGTTCGAGAAATCGGCCGAAACCTGATCGGCAACGACCGTTCCGGTGAATCCGGCCGCAAACTCGGCAAGGCGCGGCGCGCTGAGCTTGCAGTATTCCAGGCCGGGAACGTCGATCGGCAAACCGGTGATGGTATCAATCGGCCGCGCGTCGCAGCGCGTCTGGAGATCGGCGGCGGTGATCGTCGAACCGGCCGGGAAGCCCAGCGCCTGCGCATCAGGGAAGCCCAGTAGGCCGCGGGTGCGGATATTGGTCCGGACGTAGCGCAGGCCGATATTGCCGTCGACCTTGATGTCGCCGCCCAGGTTGCCGCCGAAGTCGAGCCGCATGTAGGCGGCCTGGGTCGATTCCTTGGCCCGTGTGATTTCCGCCGGGCAGAAGGGTTCGCAGTTGACCAGCGTCCCGTCGAGCAGGCTTGCCTGACGGGTATAGATCGGGTGCCACGCGTTCGGCGTGATGGTGTAGTCGGTGATACCCTGCGCCTGGGTTTCGGTGGCCCCGGCCAGGTAGTCGCCCAACATGTTGTCCGAGCCGAAGAAGTAGGCCGAGTTGCCACCCAGCGGGGCCCCGACCGCACCGCGCTGGAAGCCGCTGAACGGATTGCGCGCGCTGGATGAGTTGGGGAAGTCGGCGACATAGGCACCGCCGCAGCCGTACTTCTGGAAGTCGCCGCAATTCCAGTTGCCGCCGCGCCCGGTCCACGGCGCACCCAGATTGCCCCAGTTGCCGAAATTGGTGTCACGGGTCAGGCGGTTGCGATCCGACCAGCGGGCGCCGAAGCGCACGCCCCGCAGGAAACCGTCCTCGCTGACGTCGTATTCGCCGTCGAAGCGCATGCTGGTGAGGTCACCCTCGTTGCGCGCCGCGCTGTCGAGCAGGAACCAGTAGTAGGTGCGACTCGGGTCCGAGAGGAAATCGGCAGACGCCGTCCCGGTTTCGGGATCGAGGAACTGCACCGAAGGCGTGCCGGTGGCGTTGCTGATCGCGATATCGGTGAAGGTCTGGTTGGCGGCGATCAGCGCATCGTAATTCTTGTTCGACTTGATGTGCTGGACTTCGAAATTGAAGCGCAGCCGGTCGGTCGGGGCAAGGTCGAGATCGAGCGAGAAGTCTTCGGTTTTCGCGTCTTCCTGGCGCTGGAAGCGCAGGAATTCGGTCGGAATGCCGTTCTGCCAGGGCGTGTACGGGATCGTCTGCGTCAGCGTGCCACCGGTGAACTGGCCGCGACTGTCGAAGGTGAACTCCGTCCCGGCGCGCGGGCGCGGGAACAGGGCGTCGTCGTTGACCTGGGCCAGAACGGCGTGTTCGTTGATCGAAGCTTCCGTTTCGGCGCGCAGATATTCGAACGTCAGCATCGCGCGGCCGTCGTTGCTTTCCCACTGGGCCACGGCGGAATAGGCCTTGCGGTCGCGGGTCAGTTCGGTCGTGCGGACACCGGCACCCTTGGGCACGACGACCGCGCCGGCCGGCGGGAAGTTCGTTTCGTCAAAACCGCCGGAGTTGCCGAAGCCGCCCGAAGAGACCGAATTGACGCGAAGGCACGGGCCGTCAAGCGTCGCGGCGCGGTAGCACGGATCGGTCACCTGCGAGGCGTCGGTGCGGGTGACGAGCTCCTGCTGGGCATAGCCGAGCTGCACGCCGATGCGGCCGATCCCCGTATCCCAGGTGTTGGAGATGAGGCCGGAGAACCCGGGCGACCATTCCTTGGCCAGATCGCCGTAATTGCCTTCGACCGTCGCAGCGATCTTGAGGCCGTTGGTGTCGAGGGGCTTGCGGGTGACGAGGTTGACCGTACCGGCAATGCTGCCTTCGATCATGTCGGCCGTGACGTTTTTGAACACCTCGACCCGGCCAAGCAGTTCGGGCGAAACGTCGTTGAAGCTCAGCTCGCGGCCGCCGGTGGCGGAGAAAATGTCGCGGCCGTTGAGTTCGGAGCGGGTAAAGGGCAGGCCGCGGATGATGACGCCGGTGCCTTCGACCGAGAAACGGTCGGGATCGCTCGGCTTTTCGAAGCGGCCGATGTTGACGCCGGGCACGCGCTGCAGCGCTTCGGCCACCGAACGGTCGGGCAGCGCGCCGATGTCTTCCGCGGTGATCACGTCGACCACGGTGTCGGCCCGGCGCTTGACGTCCTGAGCGTTCTTCAGCGAGGCGCGATAGCCGGTGACGACGATTTCGTTGCCGGCCTCATCGGTTTCGGTTGCGGTCTGGTTATCGGCGGTAGCCTGCGGATCGGCCGCGCTCTGCGCCAGGGCCGGCTGCGCCATCAACGCGGCGAGAACCAGGCTGGAAGCGGTCGAAAGTGCAGAAAAGCGGCGCGTGCGCAGCGAATCGATGGTGAACGTCGAAGCCAAGGCGATCCTCCCAAAATCGTCACGGCGAGGGATGATTCCCCTCGTCTCACTCTCTGGATACCCGCAAAAGTGATCGTTCACAAGAATCAATTTGAACGTTCACAATTTGCCTCGTGCGGGTTAGTTGCTATGCCGGCGCGCAAGGGAGAGATACGGCCATGGCCATCGAACGGATTGTGATTGTCGGCGGCGGAACGGCTGGCTGGATGGCAGCGGCGGCGCTGTCGCGGCTTCGCGCCGGGCGCGAGGTGGCGATCACCCTGGTCGAATCGGAAATGATCGGCACGGTCGGCGTGGGCGAGGCGACGATTCCGCCGTTCCAGGACTTCAACCGCCTGCTCGAAATCGACGAGCGCGAGATGATGGCCGCGGTCCAGGGCAGCTTCAAGCTGGGCATCCAGTTCGTCAACTGGGGCAAGCTGGGGGACAGCTATATCCATCCCTTCGGCAACTACGGCTACCAGATCGACGGGATATCGTTCCACCACATCTGGCACCGCCTGAAGCAGGGCGGCGACCGCCGTCCGATCCAGGTGTTCAACCTGGAAACCGTGGCCGCGCATTACGGCCGCTTCGCCCGCACCGCGGATTACCAGCGCGACGACCTGCCCCCGGTGAATTACGCCTACCACATCGACGCGGGCCGTTATGCCAAGTTCCTGCGCGGATATGCCGAAGCGCGCGGCGTGGTGCGCAAGGAAGGCAAGGTCCAGGATGTGGCGCTGGACGGGGAAACCGGCTTTGTCACCGCGATCACCCTGGAAGACGGCACTGTGCTGCCCGGCGACCTGTTCATCGATTGCTCGGGCTTCCGCGGCGTGCTGATCGAACAGGCGCTGAAAACCGGGTACGAGGACTGGACACATTACCTGCCCTGCGACCGGGCGGTGGCCCTGCCCTGCCTGCGAGAGGATGGCAGCGGCCCCCTGCCCCACACCCGCGCCACCGCGCACAGCGCCGGCTGGCAGTGGCAAGTGCCATTGCAGCACCGCAACGGCAACGGCCACGTCTATTGCAGCAGCTTCATGTCCGACGACGAGGCGCTGGACATCCTGGTCAGGAACATCGCGGGCAAGCCGCAGGCCGATCCCAACTTCCTGCGCTTCACCACCGGGCGGCGGAAGAAGTTCTGGAACCGGAACGTCGTTGCGCTTGGCCTTTCGGCGGGCTTTATGGAGCCGCTGGAATCAACTTCGATCCACCTGATCAACACCGGCATCAACAAGCTGATCGCGCTGCTTTCGCTCGACGGGATCGATCCGGCCCAGGAAGAGGCGTTCAACCGTCTGACTGGCAAGGAATACGAACGGATCCGCGATTTCCTGATCCTGCACTACAACGCCACCAGCCGCGACGACAGCCCGTTCTGGAACCACTGCCGGACAATGGCCGTGCCCGACAGCCTGACCGAGAAGACGTCGCTGTTCCGCCTCAACGGCCAGATCTTCCGCGAGGATGACGAGCTGTTCACCGAAACCAGCTGGGCGGCGGTGATGATGGGACAGGGCATCGCCATGGCCGGGCACAACCCGATGGCCGATGCGATCAAGGGCCCGGACGTGATGCGCGAGATCGACGGAATCGAGCAATCGGTGCGTTATGTTGCGCAGCACATGCCGCCCCACGGCGACTATCTGAAGCAGTATTGCCCCGCCCCGGTCTGACGCGCCTCAGCCCGCCAGCACGCTGCCGCTGCGCCACAGCATGTACAGCGCAACGACGACGATCATCGTTGCGAAGACGCTGTTGAGCAGGCCCTTGCTGGCCGACAGCCGCGTCGAGGCCGCGGTGCCGATCACGCTGCCCAGCACGCCCCCGGCGATGAAGCTTCCCGCCACCGGCCAGTCGACCAGCCCGGATAGCGCATAGTTGGCCGCGGTGGTCAGGCCGAACGCGCTGACCGCGACCAGAGAGGTTCCGATCGCGCGGTAGATCGGCATCGATGTGGAGGCGATCAGTCCCGGCACGATCAGGAAGCCGCCACCGATCCCGAAGAAGCCCGACAGCGCTCCGGTGCCAAGACCGAAGGTAGCTACCTTGGGGAAATTGTCGCGGTTGCAGACCACGCCCTCGATCCCGGTGTCGCCCCGCCCGCGGTACATTAGCCCGGCTACAACCAGCATCAGCAGCGCGAAGAGGAACAGCAGCTTCTGCCCGTCGAAGGCCATGCCCAGGGTCGAACCGCCGATCGCGCCGATCACGCCGGCCACGGCATAGGTTCCGCCGCAGCGCCAGTTGACGTTGTGCGCCCGCGCGTGGTTCGCGAGCCCCGCCAGGGCGTTGGCCGCCACCGCCAGCGCGGAAGTGCCGATGGCCACGTGCGGATCGCGCACCCCGACCAGATAGACCATCAGCGGCACCGCCAGGATCGACCCCCCGCCGCCGACCAGGCCCAGCGTGAAGCCGACCAGGATCCCGCTCAGCGCGGCCAGGACCAGCGTGATCACAGCAGGTCCAGCGGCAGCTTGAGATAGCGCACGCCGTTGCCTTCCGGTTCGGGCAGCGCGCCGCCGCGGATGTTCACCTGGATCGATGGCAGGATCAGGCGCGGCATGGCCAGGGTCTTGTCGCGCGCCTCGCGCATGGCAACGAAATCATCCTCGCTCACCCCGGCGTGGACGTGGACGTTGGCGCTGCGTTCGGCCCCGATCGTGGTTTCCCAGACATAGTCGTCGCGGCCCGGCGCCTTGTAGTCGTGGCACAGGAACACGCGGGTTTCGTCCGGCAGGGCCAGCAGGCGGTGGATCGAGCGATAGAGCGTGCGCGCGTCGCCGCCGGGGAAATCGCACCGCGCCGTGCCGTAATCGGGCATGAACAGAGTATCGCCGACGAACACCGCGTCGCCGATGACATAGGCCATGCAGGCCGGGGTGTGGCCCGGCACGTGCAGCGCGATTGCCTCGATCCCGCCAAGGGAAAAGCGGTCGCCGTCGTCGACCAGCCGGTCGAATTGCGAACCGTCGCGGGCAAAGTCGTCGCCTTCGTTGAAGATACCGGCGAAGACCCCCTGGACGGTGACGATGTTGCGCCCGATGACCAGCGTGCCGCCCAGTTCCCGCTGCAGGTACGGCGCGTCCGACAGGTGATCGGCGTGGGCATGGGTTTCCAGCAGCCAGTCGACCGTCAACCCCTGTTCGCGGACATAGGCGATGACCTGGTCTGACGAGGCATGGCTGGTCCGCCCCGAGGGCTGGTCGAAGTCGCGCACCGGATCGACGATTGCCGCGCGAAGCGTGGCCGGATCGTGGACCACGTGAGTGGCCGTGAAGGTATCGGGATCGAAAAAGGTTCGCACGATCGGCACCGCCGCGTTGCCGCGCGCGGATTCGATCTGATCGATGGCGGCCGCCAGAACGGTATCGGAAGACATGGGCGAATCCTTTATCACGATATATATGCTGTCTACGTAATATAAGTTACATGCGATATATACAAGCCCCAGTTGCCCTTGAAGGCACTTGCCTTTTTTCCGCATTCGCGCGAGTGCGCCGACCAGGGTCCCGCCGAAAGTCCGTGCATGAAGCCGATTGATCTTGCCGAACTCAAAGCCAACGCCTCGCAAATGGCGGGGCGACTCAAGCTGATGAGTCACCCCGAACGCCTGCTTATGCTTTGCCGGATGGACGAAGGCGAGGTTTCCGTGACCGAGCTGGTGACGCTGACCGGCTTGTCGCAATCGTCCGTGTCGCAGCACCTGGCCATGCTGCGCGAAGACGGCGTGGTCAACACCCGCGGCGAAGCGCAGACGCGGTACTACAGCCTGCGCGATCCCATCGTCCGCGGCGTCATCCACGCGCTGTGCGAACTGTGCGGAGAGCCGGGCAAGCCTTAAAGCGCGGCGGCCCAGGCGGCGCGCAAGGCATCCGCCCGGCCGCTTCCGAAAACGTGTCGATCGGGGCGCACCAGCACCGCCTCGGCACCGTGCCCGGCTAACCAGCCTTCCAGCGCATCCCGGAACGGGGCCATCGGCGTTGTCCCAAGCAGATTGGCGTCGATGACCCAGGCATCATCACCCAGCACGTCGTCCAGTCGCTGCCCGCCGGCGATGAACTGCGGGAAATAGCTGCCCGCCCCGGATGAACCGGCCAGGATCAGGCCGCTGCTGATCGGCGGATAGGCCAGCGCCCCGTCCGGCCCCTGCCCGGCGGCCCGCGCCGCCAGCATCTGGGCATCGCGCGCCGCCGCGGCGTCCGGATCGGTGATGCAAACCGTCTGCCCCATCATGATCGCCATCTGGATCGTCGCGCGCAGGTTCGGTTCGCGTTCGGGCTGGTAGCTGTCCAGCAAGGCGTCTGGCGCACCGGCGCGGACGATAGCCGCCAGCTTCCAGGCCAGGTTGGCCGCATCACGCAGGCCCGAACACATCCCCTGTCCGGCAAAGGGCGGAGTCTGGTGCGCGGCGTCGCCGGCCAGCAGCACCCGGCCCTGGCGCCAGGCCTGCGCAATCCGCGCCCGGAACGTGTAAACCGCCGTGCGTTCGTGCCGGACCGCCCCGGCCACGTCCCACGGTTCAAGCAGGCGGGCTATGCTGGCGTCGGACGCCACTTCGGCCGGGTCTTCGCCCGGCAGGATCATGAACTCCCAGCGGTGCCGCCCTTCGCCCATCAGGACGCAGGTGGTGGGGCGGGCCGGATCGCAGATCTGCAGGTTGCAGTCGGGCAGGCGGCTGAAATCCTCGACGATGGTATCGACCACCACCCACGGCTCTTCGAAACCCAGGTCCTCGAAATCTACCCCAAGCGCCTTGCGCACCGGGCTGCGCGCGCCGTCCGCGCCGACCAGGAAGCGCGCGCGCACCGTCGTTTCCGCACCGCCCTGGCGCAGCGTGGCGGTCACCCCTTCACCGTCCTCAGCGAAACCCGTCACCTCGCACGACGAGCGCAGCTCTGCCCCCGGCAACCGCGCCAGAGCGGCGCGCAGTTCGGCCTCGACACTGGGCTGGTGAATCATGTTTGCGCCGGGCCAGCCGCCCGGGCCAATCCGGTCCGAGTTCTCGAAGCACAGCAGTATCTCGCCCGCCGCGTTGCGGAACTCGTAACGCTGTGTGGTGCGGCTGGTGGCCATGACCGCGTCGGCAACCCCGGCTTCCTGCAGGATGCGCATCGATTCGTGATCGAGATGCGCCGCGCGCGGCAGCGGATAGATCTCAGCTTCCTTTTCGGCGACGATCACCCGCACGCCGCGCTTGGCGAGCAGCACCGCCAGGGTGACGCCGGACGGGCCGCCGCCAGCGATCAGGACGTCGCAATCATGGCTCATCGCCTTATCCTTCCGCCACCATCGTGCCTTCGATGTGGCCCAGCTTGTCGATCTCCGTGCGGACCACGTCGCCGGGTTTGAGGAACTGGCGCGGATCCATCGCCGCGCCGATCCCGCCGGGGGTGCCGGTGAACAGGCAGTCGCCCGGCTCCAGCGTCATGCCCATCGAAAGATGCTCGACCTGCTGCCAGACGTTGAAGACCAGATGCTTCGTGTCGGAATCCTGGCGCATTTCACCGTTGACGAAGCAGCGGATGCCAAGGCCGTGCGGATCGCCCAGCTCGTCTGCGGTGACGATCCACGGCCCCATCGGCGCATGGGTGTCGAAGCTCTTGCCGAACGACCACTGCGGGGTCGAATGCTGGGCCATGCGTTCGGTCACATCATTGCCGACGCAATAGCCGAACACCGCGGCGGGCGCGTCGGCGGCGGCGATGTGCTTGCCGCCCTTGCCGATCACCGCAATCAGTTCGGCTTCGTAATCGTTGGTGAAGGCGCCGCGGGCGATCTGGATCGGATCATAGGGGCCGTTAACGCTGGTCTGGGCCTTGGTGAACCAGACCTGCTTTTCGGGCGTGCCCATCTTCGATTCCTCGATATGGTCGGCATAGTTCAGCCCGATCGCGAAGATCTTGCCCGGCCGCTGGACCGGCGCTTCCAGCTTGACCGAGGCCAGCGGCACGCCGCCGCCGGCCGCCGCCCTGGCTTCAAGCTGCGGCTTCAGCGCGTCCCAGTCGCGGATCAGGTCGATCATCGTTCCGGCCACGCCGGTGTCGATCACGCTATCGCCGACGACGATGCCGGTGCGGGTCTGGCCCCCGGCGGTATAGGTGCAGAGCTTCATGCGGCGGACTCCTTGGGACGGCGGGAAAACAGGCGCTTGACGCGCAGTTGCAAGGCGGTGACGAAGGCGATCAGCCCCGGCGGCGGGGGCATCTTGCCGGCAAACATCGGGTGCGGGCTGCCCCACTGCACGGCCAGCAGCGCGCTCATCGGCTGCTTTTGCGGCGGATCAGCCGCCGTGAACAGGTCACCGTCGGTCCAGTGCTCCAGCTCGTTGCCGAAGGGATCCTTCCAGTAATCGAACACCTGGCTGCCCATGATGTGGCGTCCGACGCCCCAGGCCGCCTCGCGCTTGCGGCTTTTGAGGTGCTGGTGGCCCAGCATCAGGTCGTCGAGGTTCGCCACTTCGAAGGCGGCGTGCAGGATGCCCAGTTCGCCAGGCAGCTGGGCCAGGAACAGGGTGTGGTGATCGGCCGGCTTGTCACCCCTGTCGCAGCGCATGAAGGCGCCCAGGGGCACGTCCTTAGCCGCCTCGACCTCGTCCGAGGTCAGGAAGCCGAAGCGATCCTTGTACCACTTTTCCGAAGCGCGGAAGTCGCGCACCTTCAGCACGGCGTGGCCGATCCGCTTGACGTGGGCCGGGGTCGGATCGAGCCGGACCGGGGTGCGAAAGCGCGGCTTGGCGGCGGCGGTGTTGACCGGCTGGTCCGCCGGCAAGGCCCCCAGCGCGGCCTTGGCCTGCCCCGCCACCACTTCGACGCGGTAGCCGTCGGGGTCGGTCAGGCGCACGATCTTGCCGCCGCCCGGCTCGTCCAGGTCCTCGACCGCGGCGCCTTCGCTTTGCGCCAGCCGTTCCAGATCGGCGACCGTATCGGCACGGAAGCCCACGGCCAGGAACCTGGCCTCGCCCGGCTCGGTCACGTGGACAAAGGGCCGGCCGTCGCGGCCGCGGCCGTAAAGCCGGCCGTCCTGTTCAAAGACCGCCATGCCGAAGTCTTCCAGAAAGCCGCGCATCGCCGCCAGATCGGGCGCGCTGTAGCGCACGTGGGCAATATCCTCGACGCGGATGACGCTCATGGATCGCTCTCCTCGGTGCGGCGAACCTGCCGATTCGCTTCTTGACTATCCGGTCAACTATCTCGAGTTGACTGAATGGTCAAGTCTTGTAGGAATGAGGCATGGCCAAGCTTGCCGCATCGCCCAACCCCCGCGCCCAGCGCACCCGCCAGGCGCTGCTTGACGCCGGGCTGGATCTGCTGGCGGACCGCCCGATCGACGCGATCGCGATCGACGAGGTGGTGCTGCGCGCCGGCGTCGCCAAGGGCAGCTTCTTCAACCATTTCGCCGACAAGCCGGCCTTCGCCGATGCCATTTCGCGGGTGGTCCGCGCCGAGGTCGAGGCGCTGGTCGCCCGCGTGAACGACGGCGTTGCCGACCCGCTGGAGCGGCTGGCTGGCGGGATGATCGCCGCCGCACTGTTCGCCCTGGCCCAACCGCGCCGCGCCGCGGTGCTGCTGCGCACCGCCAGCCGCATGACGCCCAGCGACCACCCGATCAACCGCGGCCTGCGCGCCGATCTGGAAGCGGCGGCCGATCGCGATCTGATCGACCGCGCCACGCTGGCCGATGCGGTCGACTTCTGGCTGACCTGCTGCCAGGCGGTGCTCAGCCTGGTCGTGGAAACCGCCGCCACACCGGCGACGGCACGCAGCCGCGTGGGCGGCTTGCTGCGCCTTGGCCTGCGCGGCCTTGGCGCCCGAACCGGGGACGTGACGCGGGTGTCCGATCCGGCCGCGCTTGACCGGCGCTTCACGGCCGCCGCACTCTAGCCAAGGCTGGACAGCGGCGCCGAAACACGACTAGCTCTCTGTTTACCGTATCGTGCTAGGGCGTGGCACGAGGAACGGTGGGGGCATGGCGATGGTCCAGGCAGTGCAGCGGCGGGGTATTATCCTGGCAGGCGGGACGGGTACCCGGCTGCATCCGCTTACCCTGACGGTCAGCAAGCAGCTGATGCCGGTCTACGACAAGCCGATGATCTATTATCCGCTGTCGATCCTGATGCTGGCCGGGATCCGCGAGGTGCTGATCATCACCACGCCGCAGGACCAGGCCGCGTTTCACGCCCTGCTGGGCGACGGATCGCAGTGGGGGATGGACTTCCACTATGCCAGCCAGCCCGCACCCGAAGGTCTGGCCCAGGCCTATCACATCGGCGCCGACTTCGTCGGTGACCGGCCTTCGGCGCTGATCCTGGGCGACAACCTGTTTTACGGCCACGGCCTGCCCGAACTGCTGGGGGCGGCCAATGCGCGGACCGACGGGGCCACGGTGTTCGGCTATTACGTCGCCAATCCGCAGGCCTATGGCGTCGTGTCGTTCGACGAGGCGGGCCAGGCCGAAACGATCGAGGAGAAGCCCGCCAAGCCCCGCTCCAACTACGCGGTGACCGGGCTCTACTTTTACGATGGCAAGGCGGTGGACTATGCGCGCGCGCTCCAGCCGTCAGCGCGCGGCGAGCTCGAGATCACCGACCTCAACCGCATCTACCTCGAACAGCACGCCCTGCACGTGGAACTGATGGGACGCGGCTTTGCTTGGCTCGATACCGGCACGCACAGCTCGCTGCTCGACGCCGCGCTTTACGTGCGGATCATGGAAGAGCGCCAGGGCTTGAAGATCAGCTGCCCGGAAGAGATCGCCTGGCGCAAGGGTTTCATAGACGATGCCCAGCTGGAACGCCTGGCAGAGCCGCTGAAGAAGAGCGGTTACGGGGCCTACCTGATCGACCAGCTGAAGCAGAGCGCGCGATGATCGTTTCGCCGACCGCCCTGCCCGACGTCCTTCTGATCGAGCCGCGCCTGTTCGGCGACGAGCGCGGGTTCTTCTACGAAAGCTGGAACCGGGCCGCTTTCGCCGCAACCGGGCTCGACCTCGAATTCGTGCAGGACAACCACAGCCGCTCGGCGCGCGGGGTGCTGCGCGGGATGCACTACCAGCTGATCCGGCCCCAGGGTAAGCTGGTGCGGGTGACGGCCGGACGCGCCTTTGACGTCGCCGTCGACCTGCGCCGGTCCTCGCCGCATTTCGGCCGCTGGACGGGGTTCGAACTGTCGGCTGCAAACAAGCTGATGCTGTGGATTCCGCCCGGCTTTGCCCACGGCTTCCTGGCGCTCGAACCCGCGACCGAGTTCCTCTACAAATGCACCGCGCCCTATGATCCGGCCGATGAGCGCTGCCTGCGCTGGGACGATCCCGAGGTCGGCATCGCCTGGCCGCTCGACGGGATAACGCCGCAGCTGTCCGACAAGGACCGCTGCGGAGCGGCCCTGGCCGATGCGGAGACCTACGCGTGAAGGTGCTGATAACCGGGGCGGGCGGCCAGGTCGCCCGCGCACTCGTCGCGGCGCGGCCAGAGGGGGCCACGGTGCTGGCGCTGCACCGCGCCGATCTGGACATTTCCGACCGCACGGCCGTGCTGGCCGCGATCGGCGAGCACCGCCCCGACCTGGTGTTCAACGCCGCCGCCTATACCGCGGTGGACAAGGCGGAGAGCGAGCCGCACGCCGCCATGGCGGTCAACGGGATCGGGGTCGGCTGGCTGGCCGAAGCTTGCACCCTGCACGGCGCGCAGCTGGTCCACCTGTCCACCGACTATGTCTTTTCCGGGGAAAGCCCCCGCCCCTACCAGGTCGACGACCTGCCCGATCCCAACAGCGTTTACGGCCAGACCAAGCGCGCCGGCGAACTGGCCGCGCTCAACGCGCCCGAAGCGCTGGTGGTCCGCACCGCCTGGGTTCATTCGAGCGGCCCCGGCAACTTCGTCGCGACGATGCTGCGGCTGATGGCCGGGGCCGGTCCGGTGCGCGTCGTTGACGACCAGATCGGCAGCCCAACCCATGCCGCCTCGCTGGCCGGCGCCGTCTGGTCGCTTGCCCGCGCGGGCGCGACCGG
>ERZ1645185.878-NODE-878-length-12718-cov-19.411988_pt1 | contig 12718 bp, 13 predicted proteins | sample MGYA00575351_ERZ1645185 | MGnify/ENA primary metagenome ERZ1645185 (study PRJEB40838, sample SAMN11284767) | freshwater sediment metagenome | isolation source: river sediment | host: Sediment | place: India: Jana village, Kanpur | collected 2015-12-17 ...
TGCTCAAGAACATCGAGATGGAGGAACTGGTCTCGGCGATCCGCAGGGCGGCCGGCGGAGACTCCGTGGTTTCGCCGCAAATGACGGCCAAGCTGATTCAGGGCGTACGCGAACAGCCAAGGGTCTCGGACAAGCTGGTCGAGCGCGACCGCTTCTCGCCGCGCGAGCGCGATATCCTGAATTGTCTGGCGCGCGGGGAAAGCAACAAGGAAATCGCCCGCGAACTCGAACTCGCCGAGAGCACGGTCAAGATCCATGTCCAGAATATTTTCAAAAAGCTCGGCGTGACCAGCCGCGTACAGGTTGCCCTCTACGCCGTCGAGCAGGGCTTCGGGGCGCAGGTCCGGCCGAGCGCCTGAAGGCGTTCTCCTCAGTCCGTAAGGGCGCGCGGGCAGCGCGTGGCGAAGTCCTCGTAGGCGCGGAAGCGCACCGCCGCAGTGTGCAGGTCTCCATCTGCCACAGCCCGCTCGGCGCGCGTGCGCAACACACAGCGGATGTACTCGACGCCGCCCTCGGAACGCAGCAACGTGCATCCCACCTGGGCGGCGACGATGGCCGGCAGCTTTTCCGTTTCGGCGATTGCGGCGACCTCTTCCTCGGTCAGGTCGCACATGTCGATGCAGTCCTTCAGCGAAAGCATATCCGTCTCCTCGGCAAGCCCAAATTTTTTGTATGAACACGGTGGAAGGCGCCGGTTCATGGGCTTTTGTAACGGTGTGTACTTTGCCTGTCACGGGCCGCAGCCACGTTTTCTGCCGCGCCATCCCCTGCTTCCGGCGCGGACTGCGGGGCAAGTGCCCGGTGTCCCGGAGCGGAGGTCAGCCGGGCAACGGGTGGGTGCGCTGCAAGTGCTGGTAGGTCGCCGCGAGTTCCTCGACGTGCAGGTATTCGCCCCGTTCGAGGGCGTGCTGCATGTTCTCGATGATCATCTCGTGCAAACGGAGGACGCCTTCCGGCGTCGCCAGCAACGACTCGCCAAGCTCGGCGGCAATCGCCGTCGGGAGATGTTCGTGTTCGGCGACCGCTGTGATCTCGCCGCTGTCGAGGTCACAGTAGTCGATGACGTCCTGGATTGACAACATGACTGCCTCCACGCTGGTGCGTTGCGGGGCGCGATGCCCCGACCGTCGATCCCGCCTTGTCGTCGTTTTGGGTGGAGGAACAATTCCAGTAGATTCCAAAATCGGCCGAAAATCAAGGTCGACCGCAGCCGCCCGGCGGCACCCCTTCAGATGCGCAGGATCCCGTCGGGGAAGGGGTTCCAGAACTGCAGGCGGGTGATCGTCGGCAGCAGGTCGAGGCGATGGTCGGCCTTCAGGCGTTGCGCCGCCGCGCGCATCTCGTCGAGCGAAACGGCGACCGGCAGGCCGCCGGTCGCGAACGCGATGGTGTTCCCGCTATCGCAGGACGGGAACACCGCAACGCGACCGTCAAAGGCGCCGCGTATCCGCTCGACGCTGGCGGCAAATCCCTTGTTGCGGCCGAGCAGGTTGACGGCAAGCAGGCCCTGCTCGGCGAGGCGGGCGCGGCAGGCCTGGTAGAAGGGCAGGGTGTCGAGCGATCCCGCCCGGGCATCGGGATCGAAGCCATCGACCAGGATGCAGTCGAAATTGTCGCCGCCGGCGAGCATGAAGTCGGCGCCGTCGGCGACCACTACCTCGAGCCGGCGCGGATCGTCCGGCAGCTTGAAATACTGGCGGGCGATGAATTCGACCTGCGGGTTGATCTCGACCGCGGTGATGCGGCAGGAAGGCAGGCTGCGGTAGATGAACTTGGCCAGCGAACCGGCACCGAGACCGACGAGGAGCGCCCGGCGCGGCCACGCGGCCGGATCGCGCAGGAGCAGCCCGGCCATCATCTCGCGCGTGTAGGCAAGTTCGAGCGACCACGGCCGGGCGATGCGCATGGCGCCCTGGACCCAGTCGGAGCCGAAGTGCAGGTAGCGGACACCGCTTTCCTCGCTGATGTCGATGGCGTGGCCGGGTGGCGTGCGGTTGGATTTTCTCATTACCGAAGGCAGGGGCGGGGACTCGGGAAAAGCCTCAGAAACTTGACCTGCCTCAACGTTTGCCGGGCTACTTTAGGGTTATTTTCTCCGCTATCGCAGGCAAGGGAAACTAGTTCGTTCGTTATACCGCACCGAGGTTTGCATGAACATCTCCAGCGTCATCGTCATTCCCCACCCCGACCGCATCCAGGCGGTTTCTTCCTCGCTCGCGGAACTGCCGGGGGTGGAGGTCGCGATCGTTTCACCCGAGGGACAGATCATCGCCACCATCGAGACCGATGGCGATGCCGAGACGATCCGCGCCTATGAAATCATCAGCCAGCTCGACGGCGTCATGTCGGCGTCGATGGTCTATCACCAGCAGGAAAACGAACCCGAAGCAAAAATCACCGTGACGGCCTGACCGTCAGGCGGCAACCGCATCCTACAGGAGGTCTGAAAATGTCTGAAATCAAACTGACGCGGCGTGAGTTCATCAAGAGCAATGCGGTCGCCGCGGCCGCCGTGACGGCCGGTGTCGCTGCGCCGGGCACGCTGCTCGCGCAGGATCGCGCCGGCGACGGCATTCGCTGGGACAAGGGCGCCTGCCGCTACTGCGGTACCGGCTGCGGCGTGCTCGTCGGCACCAAGGACGGACGCATCGTCGCCACCCAGGGCGACCCCGACGCGCCGGTCAACAAGGGCCTCAACTGCGTCAAGGGCTACTTCCTGGCCAAGATCCAGTACGGCAAGGACCGCCTGACCCAGCCGATGCTGCGCATGAAGGACGGCAAATTCGACAAGAACGGCGAGTTCACCCCGATCTCCTGGGACCAAGCCTTCGACATCATGGCCGAAAAGGTCAAGACGACCCTGAAGGATCCCAACCAGGGACCGCGCGGAGTTGCGATGTTCGGTTCCGGCCAGTGGACCGTTTGGGAAGGCTATGCCGCCGCCAAGTTGTGGAAGGCCGGCCTGCGCACCAACAGCATCGACCCCAATGCCCGCCACTGCATGGCTTCGGCGGTGGCCGGCTTCATGCGTACCTTCGGTATCGACGAGCCGATGGGTTGCTACGACGACATCGAGAACGCCGACGTCTTCGCGCTGTGGGGTTCCAACATGGCGGAGATGCACCCGATCCTGTGGTCGCGCATCACCAACCGCCGCCTGACCGCCAAGCACGTCAAGATCCACGTGCTGTCGACCTTCAGCCACCGTTCATGCGAGCTGGCCGACAACGAGCTGATCTTCACGCCGCAGTCCGATCTCGCGATCCTGAACTACATCTGCAATTACATCATCCAGAACAAGGCAGTGAACCAGGATTTCGTGAAGAAGAACGTCGGCTTCTTCAAGGGCGTTACCGACATCGGTTACGGCCTGCGTCCGAACCACCCGCTCGAGCAGGTGGCGATGAACAACGGCTACCCGGGCGCCGACGGCAAGCCCAAGGGCGATCCGAACAAGCATGAGCCGATCACCTTCGACGAATTCGCCAAGTTCGTTTCCGAGTACTCCCTCGACAAGGCGCACGAGATCTCCGGCGTGCCCAAGGACAAGCTGGAAGCGCTGGCCAAGGCCTATGCCGATCCCAAGGTCAAGGTCACCTCCTTCTGGACCATGGGCTTCAACCAGCACACGCGCGGCACCTGGGTCAACAACATGATCTACAACGTGCACCTGCTCCTCGGCAAGATTTCCGAGCCGGGCAACAGCCCGTTCTCGCTGACCGGCCAGCCTTCGGCCTGCGGCACGGCGCGCGAGGTCGGTACCTTCGCCCATCGCCTGCCGGCCGACATGGTGGTGATGAATCCCAAGCACCGCGAGATGTCCGAGAAGATCTGGAAGCTGCCGGCCGGGACCATTCCCGACTGGATCGGCTATCACGCCGTCGCCCAGTCGCGCATGCTCAAGGACGGCAAGATCGGCTTCTACTGGCAGACGACCAACAACAACATGCAGGCCGGTCCCAACATCAACGGCGAGATCTACCCCGGCTGGCGCAATCCCAAGGCCTTCGTCGTCGTCTCCGACGTCTATCCGACGGTTTCCGCGATGTCTGCCGACCTGATCCTGCCCTGCGCGATGTGGATGGAGAAGGAAGGCATGTTCGGCAACGCCGAGCGCCGCGGCCAGATGTGGCGCCAGCAGGTCAAGGCACCGGGCAACGCCAAGTCCGACCTGTGGCAGTACCTCGAGTTCTCCAAGCGCTTCAAGGTCGAGGAAGTGTGGCCGGCAGAGCTGATCGCCAAGATGCCCGAGGTCAAGGGCAAGACCCTGTACGACGTGCTCTACGCCAACGGCCAGGTCAACAAGTTCCCGAAGGAAGACTGCGCCAAGGTGAACGCCCATGCCTGGGCCGGGTACACCAACGACGAGTCCGAGTCCTGCGGCTTCTACGTCCAGAAGGGCTTGTTCGAGGAGTACGCGATCTTCGGCCGCGGCAAGGCCCACGACCTCAACTACTTCGACGAGTATCACAAGGCGCGTGGCTTCCGCTGGCCGGTGGTCAATGGCAAGGAAACGCTGTGGCGCTTCCGCGAGGGCTACGATCCGTACGTCAAGGCGGGAGAGGGCGTCAAGTTCTACGGCTATCCGGACGGCAAGGCGAAGATCTTCGCGCTGCCCTACCAGCCGGCTGCCGAAGTGCCGGACAAGGATTACGACCTCTGGTTGTGCACCGGCCGCGTGCTCGAGCACTGGCACAGCGGTTCGATGACCCGTCGCGTGCCCGAGTTGTACAAGTCCTTCCCCGACGCCGTGGTCTGGATGCACCCGAAGGATGCGGAGAAGCGCGGCCTCAAGCGCGGTGACGTGGTCAAGGTGGCGAGCCGGCGTGGCGAGATCGAGCTGCGCCTCGATACCAAGGGCCGTAACAAGGTGCCCGAGGGCCTCATCTTCGTTCCGTTCTTCGACGAGCACCGTTTGGTCAACAAGCTGACCCTCGATGCGACCTGCCCGATCTCGAAAGAGACCGACTTCAAGAAGTGCGCAGCCAAGGTGGTCAAGGCCTGAGCGAGTGAAGGGAGAATTGCGACCGGCGGGCCGGGTGGCCCGCCCGGCGCAGCATCATCATGACCGGCAGCGGAAGAGCAAAGCCAGGGGGGCGCCGCCAGTTCCTCGTCGATACGGCGCGGGTGGCTTGCGGGGTCGGCCTGCTCGGCTTGGGCATGGGCCTCTATGCACGGCATGCGAAGGCCTTGCCGCCGGCGGCCATTCGTCCTCCCGGCGCGCTCGCGGAAAGCGAGTTTTCGGCAGCCTGCATCCGCTGCGGCATGTGCGTTCGCGACTGTCCCTACGACATTCTCCATCTGGCCAAGCCGGAGGAGCCGATGTCGACCGGCACGCCGTACTTCGTCGCCCGCCAGGCGCCATGCGAGATGTGCGAGGACATCCCGTGCATCAAGGCCTGCCCGACCGGCGCGCTGGATCACGGGCTGACCGACATCAACAAGTCGAAGATGGGGCTCGCTGTCCTGGTCGACCAGGAAACCTGTCTCAATTTCCTGGGGATGCGCTGCGACATCTGCTATCGCGTCTGCCCGGTGATCGACAAGGCGATTACGCTCGATCCACAGACCAACGAGCGCACCGGCCATCACACACTATTCATTCCGGTTGTTCATTCCGACCACTGCACGGGTTGCGGCAAGTGCGAAAAAGCTTGTCCGACCGAGGTCGCGTCGATCAAGGTTTTCCCGCTGTACATGGCGAAGGGGCAATTGTCGGCGCACTACCGGCTCGGCTGGATCGAGAAGGAAAAGGCCGGGGGCAGCCTCGTTGCACCCGAGGTGGAGCACCAGTACAACATGCCGGAAGGCATGAAATACGAGCATGGCAAGGGCTTGTCGACGGTGCCGCCGGGCGAAGCGCCGGGCGGGGCGACAGGCTTGCCCAAGGCCCTGCAGGGAGACAAGCTGTGAGCAAGTCCGAACTGCGTCCAGGGGCTGAAGCTGTCCTCGAGAAGGGCTGGCTGGCTGCGCACAAGTGGCTCCTGCTCCGTCGTACGAGCCAGGTCGGCATCATGCTGCTCTTCCTGGTCGGTCCCTGGTTCGGCTGGTGGATCGTCAAGGGCAACCTGGCCTACAGCTACACGCTCGGCGTCCTGCCGCTGGCCGACCCTTACGTACTTCTGCAGTCGCTGGCTGCCGGGCAAGTACCCGAGAAGCTCGCCCTGATCGGCGTGGCCATCGTCCTTGCCTTCTACCTTGTGGTCGGCGGGCGCAGTTTCTGCTCGTGGGTGTGTCCGGTCAACATGGTGACCGACCTCGCCGCCTGGCTGCGCGCACGGCTTGGCATCAAGGGCAGCGCCCATGTCTCGCGCAGTGTCCGCTACTGGATACTGGGGGCGACTTTCGTCGTCGGTGCGCTGACCGGCACCATCGCCTGGGAGATGCTGAATCCGGTGTCGATGCTGCACCGCGGGCTGATCTTCGGCATGGGCTTGGCTTGGGCCGTGATCCTTGCCATCTTCCTGTTCGACCTCTTCGTCATGCGTCACGGCTGGTGCGGGCATTTTTGCCCGGTCGGCGCCTTCTACAGCCTGATCGGCAAATTGTCGCTGACCCGGGTCAGGCTGCCCAACCGCGAGGCCTGCAACGACTGCATGGACTGTTTCGCAGTGTGTCCCGAACAGCAGGTCATCCGCCCGGCACTCAAGGCGGTCGGCGGTACCGGACCGGTCATCCTGGAGGCCAATTGCACCAATTGCGGTCGCTGCATCGACGTTTGTTCCAAGGACGTATTCCGCTTCGGCCTGCGGGCTGGCAACAACGATTCAACCCTCGGTGGCGTGGCCGGTGCCGCGTCGAAATGAAGTTATTTTTATCCTGTGGCAGGAGATCATCATGAAAAAAACCGTAATTGGCCTCACGCTCGCAACCATCGTGGCAACCGTCATCGGCTGCGCGTCGACGGCCACACCCGTGTCGATGCGCGGCGCCGCGGTGAACTCCGCTGACCGTGCGCCGGAAGTCAAGACCTATTCCGAAAAGACGCCGGGGGTCGGCGAGCAGAAGCTGATCAGCCGAACCTTCCTGACCCAGCCGCCGCTGGTGCCGCACACGATCGACAAGTACGTGCCGATCACGCTCGAGGACAACGGTTGCCTGGAGTGCCACGTCACCGACGAGTTGCGCGGCAAGAAGCTGCCCAAGATGGGCGCGAGCCATTTCTCGAAGACTGTCAAGCAGTCCGATGGCGAGCCGGCTGTGGAGATGTCGCGCTACCAGTGCGACAGCTGCCACGTGCCGCAGGTCGATGCCAAGCCGCTGGTCGACAACGCATTCGTCGGTGTGACCAAGAAGTAACGCTCGGCCGCCGGCGGGGAAATCGGATCTGAATCTGGCCAAAGGTCGATTCAGATCAAGGAATCCGCGGCGGCGCTGTTGCAGTATCCTGCCGACGCTCCGGAATCCCCGCAGGGGATGAAGGAGCAGGCAATCAGCAGTCACACGAAACCAACCGGAGATGACAATATGAAGTTTTCGAAATCCCTCGTTTCTGCCCTGGTGGCCGGTATCGCGGCTGCCGCCCTGTCCGGCGGCGCCCTGGCTCAGGACGTCGATGCCGCCAAGGATCTGATGAAGCAGAACAAGTGCACGCAGTGCCACGGCATGGACAAGGACAAGGACGGCCCGTCGTTCAAGAAGACCGCCGCCAAGTACAAGGGCAAGGCCGACGCGGAGGCGACCCTAGTCAAGCACCTGATGTCTGCGCCCAAGGTCAAGCTGGCCGACGGCAGCGAGGAAGAACACAAGGTCGTCAAGACCACGCCGCCGAACGACAAGGCGCAGGTCGCCAACCTCGTGAAGTACATCCTGTCGCTGTAATCCTGCATGGCCCCGCTTTTCGCGGGGCCATCTCCTTCGTGTAGTCGAACAACAACGAATCAAAGTAGTCCGGGGGGCTGCATCCTATGTGGGAAATCTTGAAAAAGCCGAGTGCCAAGTACTCGCTGATCGCGTTGCTGTCGGTGGGTTTCATCTCCGGCATCTTCTTCTGGGGCGGATTCAATACTGCGATGGAAGCCACCAACACCCTGGAGTTCTGTATCGGCTGCCACGAGATGCGGGACAACGTGTACAAGGAGTACAAGGAGACCATCCACTACTCCAATCGCACCGGGGTCAAGGCGGTCTGCTCCGACTGCCACGTGCCCAAGGACTGGACGCACAAGATGATCCGCAAGGTCCAGGCGAGCAAGGAAGTCTGGGGCAAGATCACCGGCATCATCGATACGCCGGAGAAGTTCGAGGCGCACCGCATGCAACTGGCGCAGAACGAGTGGAACCGGATGAAGGCCAGCGATTCGCGCGAATGCCGCAACTGCCACAGCTTCGAGGCGATGAGCAAGGAAAAGCAGCGCGGTACGCCGTACAAGAAGCACATGGCGGCCAAGGCCGAGGGCAAGACCTGCATCGACTGCCACAAGGGCATCGCCCACAATCTGCCGAAGGAATACGAAGAACCCGAGGACGAAGAGTAGTCAGCGCGTGCCATCGTCCGCAAGGCAAAGGGAAGGGCAGGGGAACCTGCCCTTCCTGCTTTTACCGCCACCTGTGCCGGGGAATGCGCTCGGCGTGGCCTCCTCGCCGGGAATCGAACCCAGATTTGCCGCTTAGGAGGCGGCTGTTCTATCCATTGAACTACGAGGAGGCGTAAAGGCGCTATTCTAGCGCCCTTCGCGTCCGATTGCCTCCCGATGCCCTACCTCAAGCTTGTCGATGCCTGCCTGGCTTACGGCCATGTGCCGCTACTCGATCACGCCGAGTTCCAGCTCGACCCCGGCGAACGGGTGGCGCTGATCGGGCGCAACGGAACCGGCAAGTCGTCGCTGCTCGCCGCCCTGGCGGCCGGCAGTGGCAAGGGGCGGCTGGACGATGGCGAGGTGTGGACCCAGCCCGGTATCCGCGTCGGCTACGTGCCGCAGGAGCCGCCTTTCGAGCCGGGTGCGACCGTTTTCGAGGCCGTCGTTTCCGGGATGGGCGAGACCTCGGCGCTGCTCGCCGAGTACCATGCCGTCTCGCACCGCATGAGCGAAGGCGAGGGCGAGCAGGCGGCGCTGCTGGCCCGGCTCGACACCCTGCAGCATGAGCTCGAGGCGCGCGGCGCCTGGGCGTGCGAGGCCCAGGCCGAACGGGTCATCGCCCGCTTCGGCCTGGATCCGGACGCGCTGGTCGGCAGCCTGTCCGGCGGACAGAAGAAGCGGCTGGCACTGGCCCAGGCGCTCGCCGTGGCGCCCGAGGTGCTGCTTCTCGACGAGCCGACCAACCACCTCGACATCGCTGCCATCGAGTGGCTGGAGACGATGCTGGTCGAGAGCGGGGTGACGCTCCTGTTCATTACCCATGACCGGGCCTTCCTCGATCGGGTGTGCACGCGCATCGTCGAACTCGACCGGGGCGGGCTGGCCAGCTTCCCGGGCAGCTTCACGCAGTACCAGCAGCGCAAGGAGGCGCAGCTGCACGAGGAGGCGCTGGCCAATGCGCGCGCCGACAAGCTGCTCAAGGAGGAGGAGGTCTGGATCCGCAAGGGCGTCGAGGCCAGGCGGACGCGGGCGGTCTTCCGCGTCCAGCGCCTCGACCGCCTGCGTGCGGAGCGTCAGGCGCGGCGTGAGCGGATCGGCAAGGCCAACCTCCAGGTCGATGCCGGAGAGCGCAGCGGCAAGCTGGTCGCGGAGCTCGACCATGTCGCCAAGTCCTACGGTCAACGGCAAATTGTTCGCGATTTCTCGGCGCGTATCCAGCGCGGCGACAAGATCGGGCTGATCGGGCCCAACGGTGCCGGAAAGACGACGCTGCTGCGCCTGATCCTCGGCGAGCTGCAGCCCGATGCCGGCAGCGTGCGCCAGGGCACCAAGCTCGAGATCGCCTATTTCGACCAGTTCCGCGCCCAGCTCGATCCGGACGCGATGCTCGCCGACGTGATTTCTCCCGGTTCCGACTGGGTCGAGGTGGGCGGCGCGCGCAAGCACGTCATCGGCTACCTCGAGGATTTCCTGTTCGCCCCCGAGCGGGCGCGATCGCCGGTCAGCTCGCTGTCCGGCGGCGAGCGCAACCGCCTCCTGCTCGCCCGTCTGTTCGCCAAGCCGGCCAATGTCTTGGTACTCGACGAGCCGACCAACGACCTCGACATCGAAACCCTCGAGCTGCTCGAGCAACTGCTGCAGGACTACGAGGGCACGTTGTTCCTGGTCAGCCATGACCGAACCTTCCTCGACAACGTGGTGACGCAGACGATCGCCGCCGAGGGCGACGGCACCTGGCGCGAATATGCCGGTGGCTACAGCGACTGGGCCGCCTGGAAGGCCGCTTCGATCGAGGCAGCCAAGGCGGCGGCATCGCCCGTTACCACCCCGAAGCCGCCCGCCAAAACGGCGGTTTCAGGCAAGCCCCGAGCCGACAAGCTGTCCTGGAAGGAGCAGCGAGAGCTGGAAACCCTGCCCGGGCGCATCGCCGCGCTCGAGGCGGAGCAGCGGGAACTGACGCGCAGCCTCGAGGATCCGGCCCTCTACCAGCGCGACGCGAAGGCTGCGCAGCAGGCATCGGAGCGGCTGGCAGCGATCGACGACGAACTGCTCGCCCTGCTCGAGCGCTGGGAGGCGCTCGAGTCGCGCGCCGGCAACGCGGCCTGACGGCGGCCGCCTGGGCGGCATGCGATAATCGGCGCCGTTTTCCGGTCCGGATCCCTGCCATGCGCCATATCGTCGTCCCCGTTACCCCGTTCGAGCAGAACTGCACCATCTTCTGGTGCGAGGAAACCCGCCGCGCCGCGGTGATCGATCCCGGTGGCGACGTCGACCGCATCCTGGCGGTATTGCAGCGCGAGGGCCTGAGCATCGAGAAGATCCTCGTCACCCACGGCCACATCGACCACGCCGGCGGCGTCGCCGCGCTCGCCGCGCGGACCGGGGTTCCGGTCGAAGGGCCGCACGAGGAGGATCGCTTCTGGATCGTCGGCATGCCGCAGCAGAGCCGGATGTTCGGCTTTCCCGGTGTCGACAGCTTCGAGCCCGACCGCTGGCTGAAGGCGGGCGACAAGGTGCGTTTCGGCAACGTCGAACTCGATGTCCTGCACTGTCCCGGCCACACGCCGGGGCATGTCGTATTCTTCAGCGCAGCGGACCGTCTGGCGCAGGTCGGCGACGTGCTTTTCCAGGGCTCGATCGGGCGCACCGACTTCCCGCGCGGCGACCACGACACGCTGATCCGCTCGATCAAGGAAGTGCTCTTCCCGCTCGGCGACGATGTCGCCTTCGTGCCCGGGCACGGGCCGATGTCGACCTTCGGCGAAGAGCGGCGGCACAACCCCTTCCTCAGCGGCCGTTACGGCTGAAAGGCTGCGGTCGACCGCCGGAAAATGCCGATTTCCAGGACCGGGCCGCCGTGATCCCCGCCTACTGGGAACAGGCGACCCGCGAACTGGCGGCCGGCGACCCGGCGCTGGCCGAACTGGTCGAGCGCTACCGTGGCCTCGGCCTGATCTCGCGCGGCGATCCTTTCGGAACCCTGGCCCGCTCCATCGTCGGCCAGCAGATCTCGGTCAGGGCGGCCGATGCCGTCTGGCTGCGCTTCGCCGCAGCGCTGCCGGAAGTGACCCCGCCGGCTGTCCTCAAGGCCGGCGCGGGCGGCCTGGCCGGCTGCGGCCTCAGTGCGCGCAAGACCGAGTACCTGGTCGACCTGGCGGCGCACTTTGTCAGCGGCCGCCTCGATCCGGCGACATGGGTCGGTCTCGACGACGAGGCCTTGATCGCCCTGCTCGTTGACGTGCGCGGCATCGGGCGGTGGACCGCGGAGATGTTCCTGATCTTCAACCAGTTGCGGCCGGATGTTTTCCCGCTCGACGACCTCGGCCTGCAGCGAGCCATCCACGAACGCTATTTCGCCGGCGAGAAGCAACCGCGCCGGGTGCTGGCTGCCGTCGGCGAACGCTGGCGGCCATGGCGCTCGGTGGCGACCTGGCTCCTCTGGCGCAGCCTCGACCCGGTGCCGGTGGCGTACTGAGCGGGGTCATACAGCGTTTGAGGTAGAATACGGGCCGACCCAGCATCCGGACCGCCCATGAAAATCAGCTTTCTCGACTTCGAGCAGTCGATCGCCGACCTCGAGGCAAAGATCGAAGAACTGCGCTTCGTGCAGGACGATTCGGCCGTCGATATTTCCGATGAAATCGATCGGCTGCAGCAGAAGAGTGCCCAGCTTACCAAGGACATCTACGGCAAGCTGACGCCGTGGCAGATCTCGCAGGTGGCGCGCCACCCGCAGCGGCCCTATACGCTCGATTACCTCCAGCACATCTTTACCGATTTCGAAGAACTCCATGGCGACCGCGCCTTTGCCGACGACCATGCCATCGTCGGCGGGCTGGCCCGCTTCAACGGCCAGCCGGTGATGGTCATCGGCCACCAGAAGGGTCGCGACACCAAGGAAAAGATCTTCCGCAACTTCGGCATGCCGCGTCCCGAGGGCTACCGCAAGGCGCTGCGCCTGATGAAGCTGGCCGAGAAGTTCGGCCTGCCGGTGATGACCTTCGTCGATACGCCGGGCGCCTATCCCGGCATCGACGCCGAGGAGCGCGGCCAGTCCGAGGCCATCGGCCGCAACCTGTTCGTGATGGCCGAGCTCAAGGTGCCGGTCATCGTCACCATCATCGGCGAGGGTGGTTCCGGCGGCGCGCTGGCCATCGCCGTCGGCGATACCGTGCAGATGCTGCAGTATTCGACCTATT
>ERZ1645185.879-NODE-879-length-12713-cov-3.777216_pt1 | contig 12713 bp, 16 predicted proteins | sample MGYA00575351_ERZ1645185 | MGnify/ENA primary metagenome ERZ1645185 (study PRJEB40838, sample SAMN11284767) | freshwater sediment metagenome | isolation source: river sediment | host: Sediment | place: India: Jana village, Kanpur | collected 2015-12-17 ...
GGCGTGGCTGTATCGCGGCTACAGCAAGGATCCCGAGCTGTTCCGCCTTGAGGCGTCCGTCGCGCGCAGGTGTCAGATCAGTCCCAATGCGATTGCGCGGGCTACCGTCTGAGTGCGGCTGCTCGTCTGCAGCTTGGCGCTCGCGTTGCGAACGTGGAAGTTCACGGTGTGCTCGCTCAAGCCGAGGATTCGCGCGATGTCCCACGTGGACTTGCCCTGCATCGACCACTTCAGGATCTCGGCCTCGCGCGGGGTGAGTTTCGGGCGATCCTCGTCCTCGGGCACTTGTGGTAGCAGCAGCTTGAGGGCAGCGCCCTGAGCATGGGCCGCAAGCAGCTGAAGGTCAGCCATGACGCGGGTGAGTGCCGAGTCATCCTTCGGAAGAGGCCTGTCGCTATCGACGCCCAGCAGGAAGTGGCGGCCTTCTGGGAGGTGAAGGGCCATGGCAATGCCGGCGTGGTAGCCGAATGGCGCCTGGAGATCCCACAGGTCCCCGGCCCCGGCCTCTGCATACATTGCTTGGTCGTAGGCGAAGGGAATGCTGAGGCGCTTCAAGCGCATGAGAACTGGGTCACGAAGGCTGCTGTCAAGGTTCTTGTGGGCCTCGACGAAACCTTGAGGCGTATTGCCGAAATTGATGAAGTGGCTCTTCAGCCCCTGCTCGACGACGAGAGAACCGGAGATGATGCCGAAACCCAGCTCCTGCGCGAATGCGACAAGCCGCTTCTCGAACGTATCGATGTCTTGCGCAGCGCTGACCTCGAGATAGTCTTGGTAGTTCAACTGCGTCCCTCGTCAGCTAGTAGTTCTGGTGGGTTGCTTGAGTACTGCGAGTTGACCAGACTAGTTGGATCGTAAGTCCATCCGCTTGTGAAGTGAAGGAGACCGAGATGATTCATCCGTGGATGATTAGCACGTTGCCCCGTGTGAACTTTGGCGCTGTCGACGTCGGGAAGATTGCCGAACTGATGTCGCATGGTGCCACTCAGGTGAGCATGCGGGATGACGAGCCGCGATTGCACTGCGGGTCGACGATCTGGCTGTCCGCAAAGAAGGATGGCACGCCGATCGCCATTGCGTGGGACTGGGTCGAGATCAGGTCGAACGTAGTGGCCATGGTTGATCCTATGGCGATCATCAGCAACCTCGAGTGCACGGAGTATGTGTGTGGGGTCGCCGTGACCGACTACAAACTTTTGTCACTCAACCAGATTGTGTACCACCTTGATTGGCAGCAGCGGGTCTGCAAGGCGATCCGCGCGCCCCACGTGGACACCGACGACGTCGAGGCTCTGCAGCCGTGGTTGGGGATGGGCCAGGAGGCGTGTAGCCTGGCCGCGTGAGCGTGCCTGCCGCCGAGTTACACGCGTGCAACAAGATCACCTGTCCTAGGGGGCGCAGCGCTAGCCGTTCTGACGGGACCACGTAAGATTGGCAGCACAGGATGTCCGGCTGGGGCCTGCGGACGGGTTTTGAACATGTCAGTGAGCAGCATCAACGATCTGGTAGATCTCAGCTGTGCGCGAGACCTTGACGAGTTCAAGCAGCGCATGGCGCGTCTTGCCCACGATCTGGAATTCGGGATCTGCCACGCAACGCTAGTGACCGCCGTGCCTGGGCAGAAGGTCGACATTCGATCGTGCGCGATCTGTCGGCCGGACTGGAACCCGCTCGTCGACGAAGCGCAATTGCGCCGTGACCCGGTGGTGCAGAAGATGAAGAAGGCCACGATCCCCTTCATCTACGACGCAGACATGTATGCCGCTGCGGGTGCTCACGACCTTTGGGAAGAGCAGGCGCCATTCGGATACAAGACGGGCGTGGTTGTGGCGTTGCACATGCCCGGGTTCAAGCACTTCGTCCTGGGTCTGGATCGCGATGCGGCGCTCCCGAAGGGTGATCGCGAACTGGCGCGGCTTTTCGCAGACGCCCAACTCTTCGCAGTTCATGCCGAAGTTGCTGGACGAAGAGTTCTGGCGCCGTCAGAGCCTAGCGATGTGGCCATGCTTACGCCGCGTGAACTTGAGGTGCTTCGCATGGCGAGCGATGGGAAGTCGGCATGGATCACGAGCCAGCTTCTCTCGATCAGCGAACGGACCGTGAAAGCTCACCTCGAGCGGATCTACGAGAAGCTGGGTGTGGCCTCCAAGACCCAGGCGATTCTGAAGGCGCATGAAACCGGGCTGATTTAGCGATATCAATCTGGGCGACGTTTGTCAACCCACGACAGTGATTAGGTTACGCTTAACCTAGGGATGGCAAGAGAATTTCCTCACGCGACGAGATGGTCGCGGGAACCACAGGAGATTCGCCATGTCGCTCTTCATCGAGATCCTCTCTGACGTTCTCTGCATCCCGCGAGGCGGCGGCTGGGCCTGAGCGCAAGCGCGAGGCGAGATCAGCCTCGGGGCCACGGATTTCCCGCAATGAGTTGGTGACCGGCGGTCGCAGCCGGTGACAACGCCGAACGCCGCCAGAGTAGACTGCCCACGTGGCGATCCATTTTGGTGGTTGAATGAGCGAGACACTCATCGCCCAGGTCGAAGCTGACCGGGAAGTGTGGAAAGACATCCCTGGGTTCAAGGGTGTCTATCAGGTTTCGAACCTGGGCCGGATCAAGAGTCTGAAGCGTACTTGCGGCGAAGGAAAGCGAAAGCGGACCGTCCCCGAGCGCATCATCGCAATCACCCCGCACGTGCGGCATGGAAGGGTTGAGTTCGCTTCTGTGAGGCTGAACAACCCCAAGGGTGGCGGCAAGCAGGTCTCAATCGGCCGCCTCGTGCTGAGTGTCTTCAAGGGGCGTGCGCCGCGCGGCGCGATCGCCATGACCCGCGACGGCGACCCGATGAACGCTCGGTTGAGCAACCTGTTCTGGGGAACGTTCACGAAGGCTGCGGAAGCGAGCCGGGTCAGACAGCAGGATGGAAGCCTCAGGAGCACGCAGTCGCTGAGCAAGGAAGATGCACGCTCGGCGTTGGCGCAGGAAGCCCAGAAAGCCTATCGGGTGGAACTCGGCTTGGACGTGGCCATCACGTACCAAGGAGGCTGGTACCAAGTGACGAGCTCGAGCGGCGACGTCATACAGAGGGCGCGAAAGGTACAGCTTGAAAGGCGTTTGGCCAGTTTGAGGGCAGCTGCATAACGGGAGTCCAGCCCGAAGACTGGTATCTCTATGCAGACAGAAGAGTGAGCTGCTGAGTGCTGAGATTCGTAGTGGCTGCCAGCCCTCGAAGGTCGCCACCATGCGGCCGAGTTCGTGATCTCGCGACCATCGATGACAACCATCGGCACTCGGTGCTCCTTGTCGTGATCGCTGTCGCGAGATTGCTGAGAGTCAAGGAACGGCGCATCTTGAGCGTTGGCCGAGATTCAGGAAGTTTCCTCCAAAGAGTGACATAAGTCACTGTCGCACAATGGCTTTCTGGCATCGAAAGTCTTGCCCGTATCGGCCTCACTCCGGTCCAGCTCACTCAGCGGCCTTCCTCCTTGTGCCTTTGGGCCGGGATGCCGTCGCCGCAAGGCGATTTACCAAGTCCTGCACCGTCTGAGCTTCAGCACGGTAGCGCCTCGCATCCTGCTGACTTGCCAGCAGCCGTTCCGTGAGCGTCCAGTCCGACCATCTTGAATGTCGGGTAGACGCATAGGAGCCTCGTGTCCACTTCAACTGTTGGTGGACACGTGAACACTATCCCTGATCTACAAGCTGGCCCGCGCCGTCGACGTCGCACGCACAGCGATGAATTCAAGGCCGAGGCGGTGGCCAGTTGCCTGCAACCGGGCATGTCGATGGCGGCGGTGGCGATGGCACATGGCGTCAACGCCAACTTGCTGCGTCGGTGGGTGCGCGAGGCCGAGATGAAGCCCACGGCCGGCGCCCTTCGCGGGATGGCCCCTGGTGAAGTCCAGGCGCCTGAGCACAGGTCCTCGTTCGTTCCGGTGCACCTGCCTGCGCCCACCGAGCCGACTGCGCTGCCTGATATCCGCATCGAGTTGAAGCGCGGCGCGACCGCGGTCACGGTGACTTGGCCGGCCAGTGCGGCCAGCGAGTGTGCGGCCTGGATGCGCGAGCTCCTTCGGTGATCCGCATCGACGCCATGTGGCTATCGACCGAGCCCATCGACATGCGCGCCGGCACCGAGCGGCTGCTGGCGCGCGTGGTGCAGGTGTTCGGTGTCGCGCAGGCCCACCACGGCTACCTCTTCGCCAACGCGCGTGGCACTCGGATCAAGCTGCTCGTGCACGACGGCTTCGGCATCTGGTGCGCGGCCCGGCGCCTGAACGCTGGCCGTTTCGTCTGGCCGGTGGCGGCCAGCGTCGCGCCATCACTGGCGCTGACATCCGCGCAGTTCGACGCGCTGGTGCTGGGCCTACCGTGGCAGCGCCTGCCCGAGCTGAGCGTCATCACGCGGGCCTGAGCCGTGGGAGTACGTCAGCCGTGAACCGGTTGACGGTGCATGTGCCGATGGGCCTGGTCGGCCCGCTCTGGCACGATGCCACGCATGCTCGGCATGCGTGGTCTTCCTCCCTCGGATCCTCAGGGCCTGCCGCCCGAGGTCGCCGCGCTGATTGCCCGGTTGCAACAGCAGGTACAGGACCAGGCGCAGCAACTGTGCGAGCGCGACCAGGCCCTCGCGCAGAGAGCTGAGGAGCTGGCTCAGCGCGACGTGCTGCTGCAGCGCAAGGACCGCGAGATCGCGCTGCGCGAGGCCAAGATCGAGAAGATCAACTTCGAGCTGGCCCGCCTGAAGCGCTGGACGTACGGAGCGAAGTCCGAGGCGATGAACGCTGAGCAGCGTCGCCTGTTCGAAGAATCGCTGGCCGAGGACGAAGCCGCGCTGCGCGCGCAGCTCGATCGGTTGCGTCGTGAAGCAGATGCGGCCGCAACAGCTGCCGGGAACCCACCCAAGCCGGCGCCGCGCAAGCCACGTCGCCAAGCGCTGCCGGAGCACCTGCGCCGCGTCGAGCACCGGCATGAGCCCGACAGCACCGATTGCCAGGAGCCAGAATGCGGGCGGCCCATGACCCGCATCGGCGAAGACGTCACCGAACGGCTGGACATCGTGCCGGCCGAGTTCTTCGTACATCGCCACATCTACGGCAAGTGGGCGTGCAGGCACTGCCAGGTGCTCAGGCAGGCGAGCAGCGTGCCGGAGATCGTGGAGGGCGGCATCGCCGCCAGCGGGCTGCTGGCGCACACCGTGATCAGCCGCTTCGTGGATCACCTGCCGTACTACCGGCAGGAGACCATCAACGCGCGCTCTGGCGTGCACACCCCGCGCTCGACCTTGGCGGCCGGCTCAGGCCAGGTCGGCGCGGCGTTGGAGCCGCTGTACGAGTTGCACAAGCGCTTTATCCTCGATTGCCGAGTCCTGCAAGCCGACGAGACGCCGGTGGCCTTGCTGGACCCCGGCGCAGGCAAGACGCGCAGGGCGTACATGTGGGCCTACGCGCGAAGTTGGCACGACGCCGTTCCGGGCGTCATCTACGAGTTCTGCCGAGGGCGCGGCGCGCAGTACCCGGTGGCCTTCCTGGGCGGTGACGACATGTTGGGCGAGCGACGATGGTGCGGAACGCTGCTCACGGACCGCTACGGTGCGTACGACACCGTAGTGGACCCACAGCACTACCCGGGTCGCATCAGCGCCGCATGCGCCGCGCATGCGCGCAGGAACTTCGAAGAGCTCGCGCACGAGGGCACGAGCCCCATCGGGGTTGACGCGCTGCGGCGGTTCGCCCGCATCTACGAAGTCGAGGGCGAACTCAAGGGCCTCAGCGACGACGAACGACGAGCTCAGCGGCAGCGGCTTGCCAAGCCTCTATGGGACGAGCTCAGACAGTGGCTGGGCCTAGAGCGACGGCTGGTCCCGGACGGCGGCGCGACGGCCAAGGCGATCGACTACACGCTGGGCCATTGGGCGGCGCTGACGCGGCACCTCGACGACGGTGCTGTGGCCATCGACAACAACCACCTGGAGCGTCAGATCAAGCCCTGGGCGATGGGACGCAAGGCATGGCAGTTCGTGGGCAGCGAACTCGCCGGCCAACGCGCTGCCATCGTGATGAGCCTGGTGCAATCGGCACGGATGAATGGCCACGAACCGTGGGCCTACCTGCGCGACGTGCTGCAGCGTCTGCCGACGCTGCTCAACACCCAGCTCGACGAACTGCTGCCGCATCGCTGGACATCCGCGCAAGCCTGAACCCCTGCTTGCCGTCAAGGTGGGCCGGCCAGACGCTCACGCCGTTCCCGCACGCCACTGAGTTCCTGTTCGAGCGCCTGGCGCGCCTGCAGTGCCACCCCCTCCGCGTCCAGCGCGGCTTTGAGCCTTGCCTGCAGCCGCCCGACCACTTCGGCATGATCGAGCGCTGCCTGCCGATCGCGCTTCTCGTTCGCCAGGAGATGCGCGAGATGACTTGGCCTGACGGATACACGGCGATGGCGCCTAGCAGAACAGCACTTGAGATGTCAAGTGGACCGGTGACCACTGTCGCCGTGACGGGGTGTTGATGGACATTCGGGTCTCAATACGAGCCCGTACGCCATCATGAACGCCTTCATCCGAACACTCATAGAGGAGCAATCGGCGCCGCACAGTTTGTCGCGGCGAGCGAACTGCGTGCGTCAACCTCAACGCGTTGCGTTGGTGGACGACGATGAAGTCTTTGGCGTGTCGTTCTCAGAAGGGCTTCGTCAATTGGGATTTGAGGCGGTGCACTTTTTGACGGCGGCTGACGGAATCGGCTGCCTGAGGCAACAAGAGTTCGATGTCATGGTGGTTGACTGGCAGATCGGGCCGGAAACGAGTGAAGCCTTGATCCGAGAGTGGGCCAAGGAAGAGCGCGAAGCCACCAGCCTGCGCCTCATTGTCATGTCCGGGCATATCGAGCCGAGCGGACACTGCCTCGACGGCAATCTACAGGTCCTGATCGACCGCTATGGCCTCGAATGGCGGGCCAAGCCGTACTCGATTCGAGCGCTTGCGAGGGAACTACGCGGCATGTGCCGGGACAACGCAACGAAGTGACGCTTGAACGCCGCTCACAGCTGTTGCGCAGCAGGCCGAAACGGGAGTTGGACGAAGAAGGTAGTTGTGTCGGAGGCGGCTTCATCGCTCAAGCCGATCTCCCAGTCGACTTGGCCAGCCAACAGCTTGACGACCACCAGGCCAAGGCCCATTCCGCGCTCTTCGCCAGATGCAACGTTTCCGCGCTCGAACGGACGCCAGTCCAAAGGGTCGCTTCTCGGCCCATTGAACCGTCCAGAATTGGTGACCTCAATACGCAATAGGCTCTGATTGCACCTGGCGACTATCCGCACAAGAGGACCAGTCCCGTGTCTGACCGCATTGAGCACATAGTTGCTCAGGATGTGCTTAAGTCGATCACGATCAACCTCGATTTTTCCTGCCAACTGCTCGTCAAGGATTGTCTCGATGACGGGACCATCGGGATAGGAGTCGCGCGCTTCATCAGCGGCAGAGAGGACTAGTTCGGGAAGAACGACTGTCTCGAGCTGCTCGGCGAACATACCCGCAGAAGCACGATGGAAGCGAGCGATGCTACTGAGGGTCCGAGCAAGCTCGCAGGCTGACCTGTCCAGCCGCTGAATCGCCTTGTGCGCGTCGGGGGGCAGATCCATGAGCGCCAGCAGATCGACAGTAGCGACGATCTTCTGGACGGGGGAACGAAGCTCGTGGCACACGAAGCTGAGAATCTGCGCTTCGCTGTTGTGATCGGTAGATGAAGCTTTCATCTGCGTGCAGCGGGCGGAGCGCCTCATAGAGGAAGCAAGCCACCAACGTCCTCTAAAGGGATGCTCACCTCTTAGTGTACGGGAAGCATCTGGGCGCTGATGACGAGCGTGTGAGTCGCAACTGGCTGGAAGTCGACTCAAGAGTAGTGCTTGGATCACCCGCGCGCTCCTGTTGGCCACGGCAGCATTGTTGTAGCCACGCCGCGTGATGAGTTGCTCAAGACACCTGCTCCGCGCATCTGTCTTGCCGGCGGCGTAACGCAAGACAGCCCGGGCCCTGTGGGTCACCCGCCCAGAGTGCCGAGCTCGACCGTCCGATGCAATTGCCATGTTTCGTGCACTTTCGACGTCACTCTCCTTTGATCGTCGGCGGCCGCATGCCCAAGCCCTGCAAGACCGTACTAACGCCGTGGCGCTTGTTTGCTCCTGTGCTTGACTTGACGGGCCGCAGGCCCGTGGGGGTTGACTAGCCCCGGGGCGTTAGTACGCTATCGCATGGCCTACACCTCCGACCTCTTCCCTGCCGAACTTGGCGTCGTCGGCGCGTTCGATCGCGCCTTCTCGTCCTGGGAGTCGGCCGCCGTCGCGGCCGACCGCCTGCAGCGCGACTCGACCAGGTCCGTCTACCGAGACATGTGGGGTGCGTTCAGAGACTGGTGCGTCGAGCAGTCCCCTCAGGTCACGCTGGAGTCGCTCACCGAAGAGGACATTCAGGCGTTCCTCTCGTCTCGCTCGAACGACGACAAGCGCCAGCGCGAGCTCAGCGTCCGCTACACGTGGCGCCTGTTAAGCCTCATCGACCGAGTCCTCACTCGACACGCCCTCGACAGCGGCCAGACCAAGAACGAGTCCGCCGCCGCCTACATCAAGCGCAGCGATGACATCCGCCGTGCCAACATCAGCGAACGGCCGGCGCTCGACTATCTCGACGCCGAACAAGCCCGCCGCCTGGTGACCTACCTCTCGTCGGTGCGTCCTGGCGCCACTGAGCGCCGCGTCGTCGCGACCTGGCAGGAACTTCGCGCCGTCGCGGCCGTCGCCTTGCACTTGGGCGCGGGTCTGACCCCGGTCGACCTTCGAGAGCTCACGCTCGCCTCACCGGTCGTCGCCGGCGGGCGTTGGAAAGACGTTCCGTGGAAGCTGAAGGTCCCTGGCAACGGCAACCGACGCGCGCGCGAAACGCCCGTAGCTCCCTGGGCTGGCCAGCTGCTGCGCCAGTGGATCACCACGCGCGCCGAGATTGGCCTGCCGTCCTCGCCGCATCTCGACGCCAAGGGCGGGCCCCAAGGCCCTTTCCTGTTTCCCGGCCGCGGCGGCCTGCCCTGGGCCAAGATGAGCCACTACGAGGCCGTCAAGCAGGTGATGGAGGCCTCGGGCGTCGACGACCCGCAATCGGCCTCAGGAGGCGCCTTCCGGCTTCGCCACACCTTCGCCCTTCGGCAGCTTCGACGCAAGCGCAGCGTCGAGGAAGTCGCCCGCTGGATGGGCATCGCCAATCTCGAGGAGATGGACCGCTACCGCGGCGTGCTCGATGCCTACGAGGAAGCGGTTTGACAGTCGGCTCTGCACTCTGGTGGCTGACGCGGGCTGGGCAGCGATGAAGGACCTGGTGGCCATCGTCATCGTTCGGCGCCTGCTGCTCGAGCTCGGCTACGCGCTCGCGCCCGATGACATCAACGGGCGCATCGGCCCCTTGTCGCTCTGGATCTCAGAGCCTCGGCCGGATCTCAACGGCCACAGCCCGATGAGTGCCCTTGCTCAGCCCGGCGGAGAGGACTTGCTGCGCCAATGCCTCGCGCGCCTCGTGGCCGCTCGTCACGGGCCGTCTTCCGCCACGCCGGCGTCAGGTTCGCCCAGCTCGGACTAAGCGGCTGCCGCGACGGCAGCCGATTCGACAGGTGCCGATGCCTCCTGCATCGCTTCTCGCGGTTGCACCGCGGGCTCCTCGGTCTTGGCCGACTCCGCGACCTGCAGCGCACCGGCGGCTTCACCTTGCGGGGCCGCCGCGGCGTCGCCCTGCTTGGCTCCGGCAGCCGGACGGCTCGGGGTCTTCGGCTTCGCCGCTTCCGCCAGCACCCTCGCATCATGCTCGTTCATGCGCCGGCGGACGCCGGTCCAGAAGTTGCGCGCCTTGGTCGAGATTGCCAGCACGATGCGCTTGTGGCGCGAGCGTCTCATCTCGTGCTCGCGCTCGCTGATCACCTCCTCGATGGCCAGCGTCTCCATCATCGGCATGATGATGTCCAGCTTGTGCATCAGGTCGAAGTAGCGTCGACCGAACGAAGACGTGATGCCGATCTCTTCCAGAAGCGGCTTCGTGTCGTAGCTCGCCAGCGTCTCGATCTGGTGGTGCTTCAGCAGCACTTCCGCTTGGTCGATCGCCTCGTTGATCTCCTTGGTGCCCGCCTCCAGCGCGGCCTTCACGTCTTCTTCGATACGCTCGATGATGGCGTGGTCCAGCTTCGTGCGGCCGAGCTGGCTGATGAAATACATCGACGCCTGGAACGAGTAGAAGCACCGCGCGAACATGCGCTTGGCTTCGGGGCTGGCCAGCTGCGTCTTGCGCTTCAGCGACGCACCTTCGACCTTGCGGAAGTCCGCCCGGTACTCTTCCTTGTTCAGGATGCGCTCGTTGGCTTCGCCTTGGTCGATGACCGCCAAGCGGGTGTGGGTCAGTGTCATGCTCCGGTCTCCAGACGAGATTCACGCTCGTCCGATGATCCCGAGCCGTTCCGATCGGCGCCAACGGAAAGGCGGGCTCTACGACCCCCGGAAAGTGCCGGTCGAATTCGAGAAATCGGCGCTGATTCCGTGGGCTCGTTGACAAGCCGACCCCCAGTGGCTACCCTGCGCGCCAGTGCAGTAGCTGGCCGTGCACTCCAAATCAGGCAAGCCCTCTAGAGCGCCTCTCCGGCGCGCCGCCCTTCCAGGGCACACCCACATCCACCGATCCGCCTTCCGAGGCACGACCACGTCCGTCGTGCGCCGAAAGGTTTCTCCCGATCGGTAGCTGGCACACCGATCACGCGGCTCACGCCGTCTCAAGCCAGCCCTAGACGTCGGTTCATGACCGACACCTCACTCAACCCCGCGGGGCATTTGCTCGCCCCGCAACGGGGCTTGGCATTGCTTCGCGTCCCCCTACGGAGGCAGCAATGCTCAACACGAGTGTCGCTAATGCTCATCTCGCAGGTTCGTTGTTCGACCTCGAGGAGCTCCCCAGCATCCCCGGCTCCGCCCAGACGGTCCACACGCTGCAGCTGCACCAGTTGCCCCAGCAGACGCAGGACGCCGTCAAGCAGATGCTGGCCGAGGACCAAGCTCCCGAGTGGAGCGAGGCCGCGGTCGTTCAGCTGCACTGGGTCCTGCTCAGCGAACTGAAGAAGCTCGCCGACCCCGAGACGCCGCTCGAGGACAAGATCGACACGCTGGACTGGGCCCTCACGAGCCCCGCCTACGACGATCAGCCGTTCTCTTTCGCGTCGTGCGTGCGCGTCGTCGGCACGAGCCCGTTGTCGCCCACGGCCTACTTCGGGCTTGTGGACGTCGACGATGTGCGTGCCTGGATCCTGGTCAACGCCCGTCGCTGGCTGCGCGAGACGATCGCGCGCTACCCGCGCTGGGCCCAGGACCTGTTCTTCAGCGATCCGCACTTTGCGGCCGCGCAGCTCTCGGCGAATCCCCAGTGGTTCAACGAGCAGATCCGGCGTCGCGAAGCCTCGAGCGCCGGCTCCGCCGCGCAACCCGACCTGTTCGGCCTGGCCGACGAATCCAACCACCAGGAGGCCGCATGCACCGCGAACTGATGCATCCCGGCTTGCTGGTGCTCGTCCTCGTGGTCCTGTGGGGCATCGCCGGCAAGCTCGACGAGCCCCTCGAAGGCTTCGATCCCGAACCGATCGCGCTCACCGACGCGGCCCTCAACGAGGAAGCCTCGTTCCCGCCGATTCATCTCCTGTGCTACCTCGACGAAGGGCATGGCGGCCGCAACGGCACCAGTCCCGACGCCGTGGTCCTCACCTCGTTTCAACCCTCGCAGCGCGGTGTTGCGCCCGACGTCAGCGTCGCCAGCCGCCGCCTGCAGTGCGTCGTCACCAACGACTAGGAGAACTGCCGTGAAAGTGCAGATGACTTCCATCCGCGAACTGCCCATGCAGCACCTGCTGCCCGTGCGTTCGCTCGACGAGCTCGAATTTTTCGTGAAGGAGAGCGAGATCCTCACCGGCAACGCCGGCCGCGCCTTCGTGGTCGCCGGCGCCGACCGCCCCGCCTACCAAGTGCAGGCGGACATCGCCGGCTTCCACATCGCGCGCCTCGACAGCGCCGTGCAGCACCAGATGCTGGCCACGGCGCCCGAGCTCGCCGGACATGCCATCGGCAACGCTCTGGCGTGCGGCCAGCTCTACACCGAGCCGCTCCTGCAATAGCACAACGTCCGGATGCGCCAGCCCTTTGAGGGCCGGCGCCCCGGGCGGCTGTGCCTCCCAACAAGGAGAACGCTGTGCACCAGCACCTCATCCTCCCCGCCTCCGCTCCGCAGGGTGCGCAGCCTTACCAGTGCGAGCCCACCATCGGTAAGTGGTACTGCGGTATGACCATCAACGGCTATGCCGAAGAAGGCGCGCCGCACATGGGCGGCGAGCTCATGCGCTACGAAGGCGATGGCGTCTGGAGTTCCGACGACGAGCAAAGCGAACGTGATCCCGACCCCAGCGCCTATGACTACCTGGCCGAGCAGCTCTGAGCACGCCCGGCCTCAGCATCAACCTTCCCACGCGAGGAGAACCTTCGTGTCCATCAACCTTCCCTGCATCGGCACCACCACCACGCCCTACGGTGACGCCAGCATCCACGTCGGCCGCTATCCCAAGGGCGGCGCGATCTACGTCCAGCTCTACACCGAGGGCGACGAGTATCCCGAGCCCCTTGCCACACTCAGCACGAACCTCGTGCCCTACGG
>ERZ1645185.880-NODE-880-length-12698-cov-4.849640_pt1 | contig 12698 bp, 12 predicted proteins | sample MGYA00575351_ERZ1645185 | MGnify/ENA primary metagenome ERZ1645185 (study PRJEB40838, sample SAMN11284767) | freshwater sediment metagenome | isolation source: river sediment | host: Sediment | place: India: Jana village, Kanpur | collected 2015-12-17 ...
TGCCCGGCAGCAGGTAGTTCGAGCGGATGATCGTGGTGTTCCGCCCGATATTGCCGGACCCCAGCCAGCCCTTTTCCAGCACCGCGATCCGCGCCTGCCGGAAGGTCGTGGCAAGGTAATAGGCCGTCGCCAGCCCATGTCCGCCGCCGCCGACGATGACATAGTCATAGGCCGCCTGCGGGGCGGGATCGCGCCACAGCGGACCCCAGCCCTTGTGGCCGGTCAGGGCCTCGCGGATAACGCGGAAACCGGAAAAGCGCATGGCCGCCTCAGATGTCGAGCGTGTTGTCCCGCTCCCACTGGGTGAGATGGGCGGTATAGGCGTTCCATTCCTGGGTCTTGAGCTTGATGTAGGCGGACGAGAAGGCGTCACCCATCGCCGCCTTCAGCCCCTCGTCGGCGTCATAGGCGCGGATCGCGTCCAGCAGGTTCAGGGGCAGCTTCGGCGCGCCGGTGACGGTGTGGCCCTCGGCATACATGTCGATGTCCCACCGCTTGCCGGGATCGGCCTTGGTCTTCAGCCCCGACAAGCCGGCGGCGATGATGATCGCCTGCAGAAGATAGGGGTTCGCCGCGCCGTCGGGCAGGCGCAGCTCGAACCGGCCGGGGCCGGGCACGCGCACCATGTGGGTGCGGTTGTTGCCGGTCCAGGTCACCGTGTTGGGCGCCCAGGTCGCACCCGAGATCGTGCGCGGGGCGTTGATGCGCTTGTAGCTGTTGACGGTGGGGTTGGTGATCGCGGCCAGGGCCGAGGCATGCTGCATGATCCCGCCGAGGAAATGCCGCCCGTCATCGGACAAGCTGAGTTCCTTGCTCGGGTCTGAGAAGGCGTTCCTGCCGTCCTTGGTCCAGACCGAGATATGGGCATGGCAACCGTTGCCGGTCAGACCCATGATCGGCTTGGGCATGAAGGTGGCGCGCAGGCCGTGCTTCTCGGCGATCGACCGCACCATGAACTTGAAGAAGCTGTGCTTGTCGGCGGTGGCGAGGGCGGTGTCGTATTTCCAGTTCATCTCGAACTGGCCGTTCGCGTCCTCGTGGTCGTTCTGGTAGGGTTCCCAGCCGAGCTCCAGCATGTGGTCGCAGATCTCTGCGATCACGTCATAGCGGCGCATGACCGCCTGCTGATCATAGCAGGGCTTCACCGCCGTATCGGCCGGGTCGGAAATCGCCGTGCCTTCGGGGGTCAGCAGGAAGAATTCGGGCTCGACCCCGGTCTTCACCTCCAGCCCCATCTCGGCCGCTTCGCCGACCAGCCGCATCAGCACGTTGCGCGGGGCCTGGTCGAGCGGGCCGCCGCCGCTCATCACGCAGGTCGAAGCGACCCAGGCCACATCCTTTTTCCATGGCAGCTGGATGACCGACGACGGGTCGGGTACCGCCAGCATGTCGGGATGCGCGGGCGTCAGGTCCAGCCAGGTGGCGAAGCCGGCAAAGCCCGCGCCATCGGCCTGCATGTCGGCGATTGCCTGCGCCGGAACCAGCTTTGCCCGCTGGCCGCCGAACAGGTCGGTGTAGGAGATCATGAAATACTTCACGCCCTTTTCGGCGGCGAAGGCGGCAAGATTGGTCATGGTTCTGTTCCCTGTTGACTAGTGCAGCCGGGGTCGCCTTGCCCCGACCGTCGCTTTTCAGAAGCCGGTTTGCCCGGGGATCCAGCTGGTGCCAGCCAGCGGCACTCCGGCCATCGCCGCGGCCTCGATCGTCAGCGCGCACAGGTCCTCGGGTTCGAGGTTGTGGACGTGGCTCTTGCCGCAGGCGCGGGCGATCGTCTGGCATTCGAGCGTGAGCACCGCCAGGTAGTTGCGCAGCCGCCGCCCTGCCTCGACCGGATCGAGCCGTTTCATCAACTCGGCATCCTGCGTGGTGATGCCCGCCGGGTCGCGACCTTCGTGCCAGTCGTCATAGGCATCGGCGGTGGTGCCGAGCGCGGCGTATTCGGCCCCCCATTTCGGGTCGTTCTCGCCAAGAGCCACCAGCGCTGCCGTGCCGATCGCCACGGCATCGGCACCAAGCGCCAGCGCCTTGGCCACGTCGGCCCCGGTGCGGATGCCGCCCGAGACGATCAGTTGCACCTTGCGGTGCATGCCGAGGTCCTGAAGCGCCTTCACCGCCGGGCGGATGCAGGCGAGCGTCGGCTGGCCGACATGTTCGATGAACACATCCTGCGTCGCGGCCGTGCCGCCCTGCATCCCGTCCAGCACCACGACATCTGCACCGGCCTTCACGGCAAGCGCCGTGTCGTAATAGGGCCGCGCGCCGCCGACCTTCACATAGATCGGCTTTTCCCAGCCGGTGATCTCGCGCAGTTCGAGGATCTTGATTTCCAGATCGTCCGGCCCGGTCCAGTCGGGATGGCGGCAGGCCGACCGCTGGTCGATGCCGACCGGCAGGTTGCGCATGTTCGCGACGCGCTGAGTGATCTTCTGGCCCAGAAGCATCCCGCCGCCGCCGGGCTTGGCCCCCTGCCCCACCACGATCTCGATCGCGTCGGCGCGGCGCAGGTCGTCGGGGTTCATGCCGTATCGGCTGGGCAGATACTGGTAGACGAGTGTCTGGCTGTGGCCGCGCTCCTCATTCGTCATCCCGCCGTCGCCGGTGGTGGTCGAGGTGCCGGCCATCGTTGCACCGCGCCCGAGCGCCTCTTTCGCGGGGCCCGACAGCGCGCCGAAGCTCATGCCGGCGATGGTGACGGGGATCTTCAGCTCGATGGGTTTCTTGGCAAAACGGGTGCCGAGCACGACCGAGGTGTCGCATTTCTCGCGATACCCTTCGAGCGGATAGCGGCTGATCGAGGCTCCAAGGAACAGCAGGTCGTCGAAATGCGGCACACGCCGTTTGGCGCCACCACCGCGGATGTCGTAGATCCCGGTCGCTGCTGCCCGACGGATTTCCGAGTTGATTTCCGGGCTGAAGGTCCAGCTGTTGCGGGGCACGGTATTCGGTGTCTTTTCCATGGCTGGCCTCTCAGTATTCGCCGGCGTGATCGACGTGGAAGTTGTAGAGCTTGCGGGCAGAGCCATAGCGCTTGAACTCTTCCGGCTTCGCGTCCGCCCCGGACCGCGCCAGCAGGTCGCGCAGGATCTCCAGATGCTCGGGCCGCATCTCTTTCTCGATGCAATCGGCGCCAAGCGATTTGACCGAGCCGCGCACGAACAGCCGCGCCTCGTAGAGGCTGTCGCCCAAGGCCTCGCCGGCGTCGCCAAGGACGACAAGATTGCCCGACTGCGCCATGAAGGCCGACATGTGGCCGATATTGCCGAAGACGACGATGTCGATGCCCTTCATCGAGATGCCGCAGCGGCTGGAGGCATTGCCCTTGATGACGAGCAGCCCGCCCTGCCCGGTGGCGCCCGCATACTGGCTGGCGTCGCCCTCGATGATGACGGTGCCGGACATCATGTTCTCGGCCACGCCCGGCCCGGCCGAGCCGGTGACCTTGACCGTGGCCTGCTTGTTCATGCCGGCGCAGTAGTAGCCGGTCGATCCTTTGACCGTGACCTCGATCGGTGCGTCGAGACCCACGGCGATGGCATGGGCTCCCTTCGGGTTCTCGATGGTCCACGAGGTCTGGTTGGTGGTACGGGCCTGCGCCTGCAGCTGGCTGTTCAGCTCGCGCAGCGGGGTTTGGGCCATGTCGATGGTCTGCATGATCAGCGTTCCCAGAAATAGACGGTGGCAGGCTCGGGTTCCCAGACGCGGGCGGTCTCGATGCCCGGCAGGTTGGCGAGCGCGCGGTATTCAGATCCGAAGGCGACGTAGTCGTCGGTCTCGGCCATTACTGCCGGCTTGCAGGCGACGGGATCGCGCACGACGCCAAAGCCGTTGCGGGTGCCGACGACGAAGGTGAAGAAACCGTCGAGGTCGGCCAGCGTGCCTTCCAGCGCGGTGCCCAGGTTGGCACCTTCGGCCAGACGCGAGGAGATGTAGCAGGCCGCGACCTCGGTATCGTTCTGGGTCTGGGGGGCGAAGCCCTTGCGGACCAGCTCGCGACGGACGGCGTTGTGGTTGGACAGCGAGCCGTTATGGACAAGGCACTGGTCCGCCCCGGTCGAGAACGGATGGGCGCCCAGTGTCGTCACCGCGCTTTCGGTGGCCATGCGGGTATGGCCGATGCCGTGGCTGCCGCCCATGGCGCGCAGGCCAAAACGGGCGGCCACATCCTTGGGCAGGCCAACCTCCTTGAAGATTTCCATGGCGTGACCCGATCCCATGATGCGGATGCCACGTTCGCCCAGAAAGGCGCGGGCCGCCGCCTCGGCGGTTTCGGGAAGGGCGATCACCGCATGGGTGTCGAGGACGCGGACCGTCACACGTTCGCCGGTCGCTTCCTCCAGCGCACCCTGAAGACCCGCGAAGTCGATCCCGGGGCGGTCGGACTGGATCGTCATCTTGAAGCCGTCCGCGTCGTCGCCGTAGATCGCGATCCCGGCGCTGTCAGGGCCGCGATCCGTCATGGTGACCAGCATGTCGGTCAGCAGATCGCCCAGACGAGGATGCAACTCCTCCTTCTTCAGGAACAGGCCAACAATCCCACACATCTTCCTCTCCGTTCTGCACCGGCAGCACGCCGCTGGAGCTTCACTATCAGGAAGGAAAGTTGCCTCAAGAGATATTTGATTTCTTGTTGGGAAAAATATTTGTCAGAAAGGAAGGCGCCCAAAAATTGAGCGTTCGCGCAGGTCGCACGGGACGAATTGCTTCGAAATCCGGCGCGGCGGTGTCAGCCGGCCTGCGGATAGCAGATGATGGAAAGATAGCGCGCCGGCAGTTCCACAAGGTTTTCCGGTCCATGCGGAGAATCGCTGTCGAAGAGCAGGCTATCGCCCGGCTCCATGCGATAGGTGTTGTCGCCGTGGCGGTAATCGACGGTGCCCTCAAGCATGTAGAGCATCTCGATGCCTTCGTGCTGGAAGGTGGGAAAACGGTCGCTCTGCGTGGTCAGCACGATCAGATAGGGTTCGACCACCACGCCCGAATTGTTCGAGCCGATATGGCCCAGCAGGTGATACTGGTGCCCGGCGCGGGTGCCGGCCCGCTCGATCTCGACCGCCTCTCCGGCCTTCACGTGCATCGCGCCGCGCGGCTCTTCATAGCCCGAGAAAAGTTGCACGAGCGGAACGCGCAGGGCATTCGCCAGAACCTGCAGCGTGTTCAGCGAGGGCGAGATGACGCCGTTCTCGATCTTCGACAGCATGCCCACCGACAGCCCGGCCTGGACCGCAAGGTCGGAGCCGGTCATCCGCTGGCGCTTGCGCAATTCCCGCACCTGCCGCCCGATGGCAACTTCCAGGTTCTTCTCGCGCACCTCGCGGACGGCATGGGGATCTTGCGTCAGGCGCTTCTCGGCAGGGGCCGGTGCGTCGGTCATCTGTCTTCCGGGCTCCATTCGGGGCCACAGCGCCCCTGACCCCATGTTGCGGGGAAGCCGCAAGACTGTCCACAGCCTCGGGCGGATTTTGGAGATCCTGCGCCGATCCGCCGATTGGGCCTTCCCGGCCCGTCCCCGTCCAGGGGACAGGAGAACAAGGCCGGCCTCTGGCCCCGACATTCAGCGCAGGATCGGGCCTGCCTCATTGCCGCCGGCAGCAATCCCCGGAGCATCGTGATCGGCCCCCGCCATCGACTCGGGATGCGGGTGATCGGGGTCGGGACTGTGAGTGGCGGGATAGCCGGCCATCGCCGCTGAAGCGGGTTCATAGATCATGTCATGCGTTCCCCAATAGGCCCCGGCAAAGACCAGAAGAGAGGCCGCAAGGCTTGCCGGGATCTTCAGCAGAACCCGCCCCGCCCCGGGCCGCCGCTGCGGTTCACGACCGCGATCCACCGCGATCACGATCAGCGCGGCCATGATGAGCCCGTGCCCGATCAGGTCGACCCGGCCGAAGGGGAAGACGGCGGCGGTGAAGATCACCAGCAAGGCGATGGCCGACAGGCGTCGGATCAGCGCGGTCGAAAGCAGGCCGAAACCAAGGGTGAACTCGGCAACGCCGGCCATGGGAATGAAGGCATCCCGCGCCAGGCCAAAGGTCAGGAACGGCTTTTCAAGAACCAGCGGATAGAACCACTCGGGATAGGCGAACTTCTCAAGGCTCGACCACATCAGCGAAATCGCAACCGCCCAGCGCAGCAGGTCGAAGCGATGGCGCCGCAGATAGACATTTCGCGATGAGGCGAGCACCAGATAGCCCGCAATGCCAAGCCCGAGCGCAAGGTAATCGAGCAGATGGAACAGGTCGTAGTCACGCAATGCCAACAGCCAGAGCCCGATCACGCCAAGCGCGGACAGCGGCATTGTCACCCGGAAAAACACGCCGACTGCGATCGACAGTTGCACCCATGACACAAGGCTGTTGTCTGTCTTGAGGTCGGGCGTGAGGTAGATGCCGCCAACGGCAAAGATCGCGATGAAGAAGGCCGCAATCACCGCGCGCACGAAATCGTCCAGCCGTAGCCAGAGCGGGGCAGTCATGCCGTTCAGGACGCGGAGGATCCCCTCGCCGTGACCCTGCACCTCGACAAGCCGGGTTGCGGTGAAGAAGACCAGCACAAGGGCGATCCCGCTCCAGAAATAGGGATCGGCAAGCGTCGCCGAGACCGGGCGCGGGGCCGCGCCGACGATATAGGGCGCGAACCATTTCACATGCGCTTCGGCGGGAAGGGCGATGAAAACACTGGTCGCGCCGAGGATGCCTGGCATAAGGGGCCGCAGAGGGTTCCGGACCATGGTGAACTCCGTCAATATGCGCGAGGCCGGCTAACGGGCCAGGCTGGGAATGCCGCCACTTCGCTGCGCGTCGCGTGCGAAGCGGAATGACTCGGCGATGCGCGCCGCCTTCGCCTGGAAGGCCGCAGCCTGATCCGGCGTGCAGACCGCGGCCTGGGCTTGCGCGAAAAGCGATAGCCACCGGTCGAAATGCCGGGCCTCGAGATCGGGCAGTTCGAGGTGAACCCGCATTGGCGTGCCGTGGTACTCTCCGGTCATCAGGAGGACCGAGGACCAGAACCGCGTGAGCTTTGCCTCGTGCTCGGTCCAGTCATCAATCCGGGGATTGAAGATCGGGCCCAGCAACGGGTCCCGGCGCACCAGATCGTAGAAGCTCCGGACGACCAGACCGATCAGCGGCCGGTCGATCGCGTCTTGCCGTTCGATGGCGTCCCGTATCTGCATGCGACTCGCTCCTTTAGATGCCTTTTACAAGCATCTTTGCAGATGCGCCTATTTAAGATACAAGTCAACAGCATCTTTAAGGAGGCCAGATGTGCGACTGACCAGCTTCACCGACCACGCCCTTCGGTTGCTCCTGATGGTGCAGGAGGCGGACGGCCGCCTTGTCACCATCGAACAGGCCGCGACCCGGTTTCGCCTGTCGCGCGCCAACCTGATGAAGGTCGCAAACGAGTTGACGACCTCGGGCTTTCTGACCGGCGTGCGCGGACGGGCCGGAGGGCTCAAGCTGGCAAGAGCGGCAAGCGAGATAAGGATCGGTGACGTTGTTCGCGCGATGGAGTCGGACTTCGCCCTGGTTGAATGCCTGGGCGGGGCGAATGAATGCGTGATTGCCGGGGCGTGCCGCCTGCCCCGCGCCTTCCGCAGGGCACGCCAGGCCTTCTTCGATGAACTCGATGCCGTCACGCTCGCGGATGTGGCCATCCGGCCGCTTGCGCCGACGGAAACACCCGCCGACGGCATCGCAGCCGGGCAGGACAAGGACGCCCCTACCGCCACCGCGAGTGACTTGGTTTCATCTGAATTTCACGCCACTACTACTGACATGCAAGTGCCTGATGCCAGACCCTATGAAAGTCCCCTGCGCCGCGCCCAGGCCGAAGCCACACGCGAGCGGATCCTGCAGGCGACAGCCGATATTCTGGACGAAACCGGAGGAGACGAGGTCATGTTCGACGAGATCGCGAAAGCCGCCGGCGTAGAACGCCGCACGGTCTTCCGCCATTTTGCCAACAAGACCGAACTCCTGCGGGCGTTCTGGCTCTGGATGGGATCGCGGATCGGCCCGCAGATCCTGCCGTCGACCCTGCCCGAGCTTCTGGACATGCCTCCGAAGATCTTCGCCGGCTTCGATGCCAACGAGAACCTCATCCGCGCCAGCCTGCATTCGCCCGCCGGGCGGGCCATGCGCCTGCAAACGGTCCCCGCCCGGCGCGCGGGATTCGCACGGGTCGTCGAGGCAGGTCTGCCGGACCTGCCGCCCTTCGAACGTCACGAGTTCGAGGCTCTGGCCCATCTTCTGGTCAGCGCCTCGGCCTGGGAAACGCTCAGGGATTATGCCGGCCTTTCGGGCGCCGAGGCGGGCAGGACCGCCTCGCATGCCCTCACGCTCCTGCTGACTGCCCTGCGGTCGCAGTCCCGGAGCGCAACCTAGACCGCAACTGGAGTATGCCAGATGGCATCCGCAGTGACAGAAAGAGTAACTACCGTTGACGCCGCCCCGAGCGTCTGGGTCATCGGCGATCGGGTCCGTTTCATGGGCAGCGTCGATGGCGGGAACCTGGGCGTGGTCGATGTCACCGTCATGCCCGGCTCGGGCACGCCGCCCCATCGCCACCCCTCGCCCGAGATCTTCAGGGTGACCGAGGGTGAAGTCACATTCGGCATTTTCGCCGAAGGCGCTCCACGGGTGTTCGCCGCGCGCGAAGGCACGGTGGTGACGGTCCCGCCATGGCTCGGCCACAACTACTGCAATCCGTCTGACCGCCCTGCGCGCTTTACCGCAGTGCTCGAGACCGAGATGCTGCAGTTCTTCAAAGAGGTCGGTACCACCGACATGCCGCCCGCCGGCCCGTCCTCGGACGAGGCGATCGGCCAGATCATGGCCGCCTGCGCCCGTCACGGCATCGAAGTGCTCGGCGCAAACTGACGGCCGCGCCGACCTTGGGCGGCGACCGGATGTCCGGGAGGAGGTGTCGGCTGTCCCTCCTTGCCGGACGTCAATCCTTGTCGTGGCCTTGCCCCACAGGCCGGGCCTCGCCAGGGGACAGTCAAATCCGAAGGACCCAGTCGCGGTCGACCTTCAGGATTTCCGTCATGGCTGCGCCGGCCTCGCCAGGCCTGCCGTGCTCGACCGCGTCCACGAGCGCCTGGTAGAGCGCTTCCTTCTGCGCAGCGAGGTCGGTCACGCCAGCTTCGAGCCTACGAACCGTGGACTGGGCGTTGCCGAATTCGACGATGCCGGTGGCGGCCCGCAGGAACGGGTTGTGGGAGGCCTCGCAGATGGTCCGGTGCAGTTCGAACTCGGCCAGGGCAAAAGGCTCGGGCAAGGCAGTGACGGCCCGGCGCTGCTTGAGCCAGTAGTGCATCATCCGCACATCGTCGGCATTGCGCTTTCCCGCGGCCTCGCGGGCCGCGGGAATTTCCAGCGCCTCGCGAACCTCGACAAAGCTGTGCAGGAAGGCCGCGTCCGGTCCCGCCTCGTGGATCCAGGACAGGACCTGCCGGTCGAACAGGTTCCAGCGGCTTTTGGGCAAGACCCGCGTGCCGACCTTGGCGCGCGCCTCGACAAGACCTTTCGCCTCGAGCGTCTTCAGGGCCTCGCGCAGGACGGTCCGGGAAACGCCATAGGCATCCATCATCTCGGCGTCGTTGGGCAGGATCGACCCGACGGCAAGCCTGCCGGACGCGATGCCGACCCCGATTTCGCTGATGACATAGGAATGGAAGTTTCTGGCGGACTGACGCCCGGAGAGCGAGCGTATCAGGCTCCCGGGTTCGCTCATCTCATGTCTTCCAAAGGACCTTCCTGCTGGGTGCCGAAGCAGTGAAGACCAGCCGCTGCAGCAAGATGAACATAAACAACAGGGCACCGATGACAATCTTCGTCCACCAGCTGGACAGCGATCCGTCGAAGACGATGTAGGTCTGCACCAGGCCCTGCAGCATCACGCCGACGAAGGTCCCGGCGACGAAGCCGTATCCCCCGGTCAGCAGCGTGCCGCCGATCACGACCGCCGCGATCGCATCAAGCTCGACCCCAAGGGCGGACAGCGAATATCCCGCCGAAGTGTAAAGCGAGAAGACGATCCCGGCGAGACCGGCCAGCGTCGAAGACAGCATGTAGATCTGGATCGTGGTCCGGGCGACGGGAACCCCCATCAGCGCCGCCGACGTCTCGTTCCCGCCAAGCGCGTAGACGTAGGAGCCGAAGCGCGTGCGATGGGCCAGCACGATGCCGAACAGGAACACCGCGATCATGATGCCGCCGATGACCGTCAGGCGGCCGCCGCCGGGCATCAGCAGGTAGCTTTTCGAGACCGCGGTATAGAACTCGTGCTTGATCCCGATGGAATCCGGCGACAGCACCGAGGCACCGCCGCGCGCCAGGAACATGCCCGCGAGCGTCACGATGAAGGATGGCACCTTCAGGTAGTGGATCGCCGCCCCCATGCAGGCGCCGAACAGCGCCGACACGGCCAGGGCAATGGCGAAAGCTACAAGCGGGTGCAGTCCCAGCCACATGATGAGAACCGCAATCAGGACGGTGGTGAAGCCGATGACCGCGCCGACCGACAGGTCGATCCCGCCCGAGATGATGACGAAGGTCATCCCGACCGCAGCGATGCCGAGGAAGGCATTGTCCGTCAGGAAATTGCCCAGAACACGGGTCGACAGCATCGCCGGCTGTTGGCTGACGGCCGCCAGATAAGCGAGGATGAAGATCGTCGCCGTGGCAGCAAGGGGGCGCAGGCTGCGGTTCATGGCATCGTCCTCGGGGCGGGAGCGGTTTCGGCGCGGGCTTGCCAGCGGCTGAACAGGCGCCCCGCCAGCGGGGACTGCAGGACAAGGATCAGGATGATCACCCCGGACTTCACCACGAGGTTGAACTCGGGCGAGAAACCCGAGATCAGGATTCCGGTGTTCATCGCCTGGATGATCATCGCGCCAAGCACCGACATCGGGATCGAGAACCGTCCGCCAAGCAGTGACGTGCCGCCGATGACGACCGCGAGAATGGCGTCAAGTTCTAGCCAGAGACCGGCATTGTTGGCGTCGGCACCGCGGATGTCCCCGGCCACGATCAGGCCGGAAACCGCGGCGCAGAAGCCGGCAAAGGCGTAAACCATGAGCAGCAGCGCACTGGAGGTGATCCCAGCAAAGCGCGCTGCCGAGCGGTTCACGCCGACCGCCTCGATCAGCAGGCCAAGCGCCGTGCGGCGGACGGCAAGGGTCGACCCGACCAACAGGACGAAGGCGATGACCACCGGCATCGGAAGGCCCAGGAACGACCCGGTGCCGATGAAGATCAGCAGCGGGTCCGAGAAGGTCACGATGGACCCTTCGGTGATGAGCTGGGCAAGGCCGCGGCCGGCCACCATCAGCACCAATGTCGCGATGATCGGCTGCATGTCGAGCAGCGTCACCAGCATCCCGTTCCACAGACCGCAGGCCAGACCGATGCCGAGGGCCGCCAGCACCGCGATCCACGACGCCGTCCCGCCGACGACAAGGCTCGCGGCCACGGCCCCCGAAATCGCCATGACCGCGCCGACCGACAGGTCGACGCCCTTCGTTGCGATCACCGCCGTCATGCCGATCGCCAGGATCGCGACCGGGGCGCCGCGATTCAGCACGTCGATGAGGCTTCCGAACAGCCGGCCATCCTGCCAGGTGATGTCGAAGAAGCCGGGAAACAGCAGCCAGTTGATGAAAAGGACCGCGATCAGGGCGACGAATTGCGGCCGCGCCAGAAAGGTGAAACCCGTGCGCTTCATGATGCCGACCGTGTCCTGTTTTCTGCAATGGCGCTGACGATGACGGCGGGAGTGATCTCTTCCCCGGTCAGTTCCGCGACCATCTCGCGGTCGCGCATCACCACGACGCGGTTGGAATAGGCGACGACCTCGTCAAGTTCGGACGAGATCACCAGCAAGGCCAGACCGTCTTCACGCAGGCGATTGATGGTCCGGACGATTTCCGCATGGGCGCCCACATCGATGCCGCGCGTCGGTTCGTCCAGGATCAGGAAGCCCGGGTCGATGGCTAGCCAGCGGGCAAGGATCACTTTCTGCTGGTTGCCCCCCGACAGGAGTTTCACCGGCATGTCGTGGCTCGCCGCACGGATGTCGAGCGCCTCGGCGAAGCGCCCGGCGACCTCGATCTGTTCGTCGCGGTTCAGCGCCTTGAACCAGCCGAGTTTGGCCTGAAGGGCGATGATGATGTTCTCGCGGACCGAAAGGTCGCCGAAGATGCCGTCGATCTTGCGATCCTCGGGACAGAAGCCGAAGCCGGCGGCGACGGCTTGGGACGGATTGGAGATGGTGGCGGGCTTCCCTCCGACATGGACCTGGCCGCTGTCGGCGGCGTCGACCCCGAACATCAGTCTCGCCATCTCGGTGCGGCCGGACCCGAGAAGGCCGGCGACGCCGACCACCTCGCCCTCATGCAGCTTCAGCGAGAACGGGGCGACCTTGCCCGCCTTGCCCAGATCGGTGAACTCGACCCGGACCGGCCCGGTCTCGGCCTCGCCGATCCAGGTCGGCTGGTGGCCAAAGGCGATGTCCTTGCCCAGCATCATCCGCACCACGTCGGTCGCCGTCACATCGGCAAGGTTCTCGGTTCCTACCTTGCGGCCGTTACGCAGCACGGTCACCCGGTCGGCGATCTCGAACACCTGGTCAAGGAAATGGGTGATGAAGACGATGGCGAGACCGCGCGCCTTGAGGCGCTCGACCACCTCGAACAT
>ERZ1645185.881-NODE-881-length-12695-cov-5.527453_pt1 | contig 12695 bp, 13 predicted proteins | sample MGYA00575351_ERZ1645185 | MGnify/ENA primary metagenome ERZ1645185 (study PRJEB40838, sample SAMN11284767) | freshwater sediment metagenome | isolation source: river sediment | host: Sediment | place: India: Jana village, Kanpur | collected 2015-12-17 ...
TTCCCGGCCTGCAAAAGCGAAGTCAATCGCCGCACTGAACTGAACGTCCAGAACTAATCGGCCGTTTAAGTTTATGAAAAAAGCCCGGTCCGCCGGGCTTTTTTTATGGAATGGTTGGCTTTAACGTTTTTTTTATGCTAGGCTTCGGGGAGCAAGCAGTGGCCTAGACATCGATTCTGGTCGGTTTGTCACATTATTCTATATGGAGATTGAACAATGAAGAAAAAACTACTCGGACTGGCTCTTCTAAGCACTGTCGCTTTCGGCCAGGCAGCTGCCGCACAGGAGTTCGACGACCGTTGGTACCTTTCCGGAACGGGGGGCTATCTCTGGGCCGACGATGACCGGAATGTGGACGATGATTTTCTTTGGGGCGTAGGAATCGGCAAGCGCCTTTCACCCAATTTCTCGCTTGACGTGCAATACGATCAAGCCACGCTGGATACGGTGAATAGCCTGGATTGGAGCCTGCAGTCCCTTCAGGTAATCTTCCGATACCACTTTCTCAAGGACGATAATACTTGGAATCCGTACCTTGCTTTCGGCGGAGGCGTTCAACGCCACGAGGAAGAATATCCTGATCCGGGTAACGGCGGTTCCAGCGACGTGAACACCCGCAAAGGCGATGATTTCATCGCAACACTCGGTGGCGGCTTTGAATCCGACCGCCGAAAGCGCGTCGATTACCGCTTTGAAGCCGGCCTGCGTTACGACAACGACCAGTTTGAAGAGGATGACAACGGCCAAGCCAATGATTACGGCAGCTATCTGGATTTCTATGCCGCCGCCTCCCTGTTGGTCAAGCTCGGCAATCTGCCGGTTCCAGTTGTTGCCCCTACCTGCGACACGCTGGATAGCGATGGCGACGGCGTGAACGACTGCAACGACAAGTGCCCGGGTTCGACTGCCGGCCAGACCATCGGCCCCGACGGCTGCCCGGTCAAACTGACCATCGACCTGAAAGGCGTCAACTTCGATTTCGACAAAGCCACCCTGCGTCCTGACGCGGTCGTGATCCTTGACGAAGCCGTTGCCGTTCTGGCCAAGTACCCGGAACTGCGTTTTGAAGTCGCCGGTCACACCGACCTTTGCGGTGCTGAAGACTATAACCAAGAGCTGTCGCAGCGTCGCGCCCAGACGGTCTTTGATTATCTGGCTTCGAAAGGCATCGATTCCGCCCGTATGTCCGGCCCGAACGGATATGGCGAAAGCCGTCCGCTGGAGTCCACGGAACAGTCGTTCCCGGCCTGCAAAAGCGAAGTCAATCGCCGCACTGAACTGAACGTCCAGAACTGACAGCATGTGATGTAGTTCAAAAAGCCCGGCCCCGGCCGGGCTTTTTGATTGCCCAATAACGGCGGCTGTCGTATGATTGGGACATGGAGACCGCAATGAATGACAAAAACCGCAATCTACTGATCGGTGGCGCCGCAACCGTGTTGCTGGGGCTGTTCGCCCTGAGTTTCCTCATCAAGGAAGAAGTGCCGGTGCCCAAGCCGGTGCCGATTGTTGAAGAAGTGCACATGCCACCGCCGGCCCCGGCTGCGACGCCCGAGCAGATTGCTGCCTCAGAGGCGGCCGAGGCAGCGGCCAAAGCGGCAGCACAGGCTGAGGCGGAAACCATCGCCGCCGCTGACAGAAGGGCCGCTGAGCTGAAGGCCGCCAATTTGCTGGAAGCCAAGCGGAAGTCCAAAGCAAAAGCCGTTGCAGCGGCAAAACCCGGGGATGAGGCTGTCCCTTCCAAATCGAAGGCCACCTATACCAAGGGAAACAGGACCGTCACCGAATTGGCGCCGCCAGCTCCAGTCGTGGCTGCTGAAGATCCTGCCAAACCGAAAGAAGCCCGCTTCAACATGACTCAAGGCGGCAAAAAAATGACCCCCGAGGATTTCGATGCCTGGATGAAGTCTCAGGGAATCCGCATCGTGCCGGCGAAACCCGCTTCTGCCGCCGTGCCCGTTGCCGACGAAAAGTAAGACGGTTGAATCCCTTTACGGAAAACCCGGCTTAGCCGGGTTTTTTGTTGCTGAACAGGTAGTGGCTCACCATCCATTCATTGCCGCCGTTGTACGCGAACAGCTCGGCGCAGGCCATCCAGAACATCCGCCAGCGTTGCGCCCAGATTGCCGCCTGTTCCTTGCCGTAGGCTTTTTCGAGTATCGTGCGGACGGCCGGTTCATTGGCGTCCTGATTGGCCAGCCAATGGTTCGACGTCTGCGCGTAGTGCCGTCCCGGCACCAGCCAGCGCCGCTCGATCGACAGGTTGTCGGCGAAGTGCAGCAGCGTATCGGCTGACGGCATGATTCCGCCGGTGAAGAAATACCGGCCCATCCAGTTGTCTTCGCCTTGGGTCTCGAACGGGTACATCAGGTAACGGTGCACGAAGATGTGCACGAACAGCTTGCCGTCCGGTTTCAGCCATCGGCTTATCGAAGCGAGCAGGGTCCGGTAATTGCGCATGTGCTCGAACATCTCCACCGAAACGCAGCGGTCGAACAGGCTGCTGTCGAAGTCCAGCACGTTGACGTCGCGGGTGATGACCGTGACGTTGCTGAATCCGCGCTCCAGGCACTGGCTTTCGATATGCTGGCGCTGGGTGGCCGAATTGGATACGGCGGTGATGCGGGCGTTCGGGTAGTGCTCCGCCATCCACAGCGTCAGCGAGCCCCAGCCGCAGCCGAGCTCGAGGATATGCTGGCCGTCCAGCAGACCGGCGCGCTCGCCGTAAAGACGCAGCATGTGTTCTTCGGCCTGGTCCAGGCTTTCATCGCCGTTTGGATAGTACGCCGAGGAATACTTGAGGCGTTTGCCCAGGCATAGCTGGAAGAAGCCGGTCGGCAATTCATAGTGCTGTTCGTTGGCGGCCTGGGTTTCGATGGCGACTGGGCTGTCCTTCAGTTCGGCGATCAGCGCGTTGAAGCGCGCATCGGCCGCTCCGCAGTCGCGCAGTCCCTCGTCGAGCAGGCGTTGCCGGCACAGGCGCCGGATACCTTGGCGTAGCAGTGCATCGGGCAGCAGCCCGCGTTCGGCGAGATCGATAAGGCTCATGAATTTCCTTTGGTGGATTTGGGCGGCATGGGAAAAAAGGCGCTGACCTCGTTCTGGTAGCGCACATAGTCCTCGCCACGTGAACGCAGCGCCTGGGCTTCGGTCCATGGAATCCCGCTGACGCGGTATAGGAAGGCCAACATCACCACCGGCCCGACCAGACTGAACCCGAATTGCGCGCCGCCGACCGCGAGGAACAAGTACGCGAACCAGTGCAGCCATTCGAAAAAATAATTCGGATGCCGTGACCACGCCCACAGGCCGGCACGGCAGGTCTTGCCGCGGTTGTCGGGATCGCCACGGAATGCGGCCAATTGGCTGTCGGCCAGGCTTTCACCGGACACGCTGACCGCGAATACCGCCACCGCCAGGGCGAACCAAAGGCCGAAATCGAGCGCTGCGTTGTTTGCCGCGGCAATGAATGGCAGGCTGAACAGCGCCACGATCACGGCCTGTCCCTGGAAGAACACGAACAGTTTGGCCGGGTTGCCGTTCCATGCGGCACGCAAGGCCTGGTAACGGCCGTCCTCCGGCTCATGACTGACGCGCTTATACAGCGAGATGAACAGCCGCAGGCCCCATAGACCCGCCATCAAGGCTACGCTCAGGCGTGCTAGGGGGGAACCGGTACCCACTGCCGCACAATAGATGCCGGCTAACGCCATCAAGCCGGCCCATGCCACATCGACGATGCCGATGTTGCGGATCTTCAGTGCCAATAGCCACACGCCGGCCATCGCCGTGGCGCAGAATGCGAAGATGGTCAGAACGGTAGCGCTCATGCGGTGAGTCCTTTGCGTTGGATAAGTGCCAGGTCGATCCAGCGGATCAGGCTCAGGCCGCCGCCCCAGACCAATCCGACCAGAACCGCGCTGGCCAGGATGCCGGATTCGGCTGTCATCGCGCCAAAGCGCTGTGACGCGATGCCGTAAGCCAGCGGGCCGCCCAGCAGGCCGAACAGGAACGTCGGCAGGGCTTTGTGGTATACCGATTTCAGTGAATGGTTGAGTGTCAGCGCGAAACCGATCCAAAGCGCCATGATCCAGGCCGGAGCCCAGTTCGCCCACGGGAAGGGGCTGGCGAAATCCAGGTACGGTGATTGCGCCAGCAGGCTGTCCATGGCGAATCCGATCGGCAGGGCGATGGCCAGCGTGCGCAGGTCACGGTTACGGTCGCGGCTCAGCAGCAGGGTCAATGCCGCGAACAGCAGGGCAGCGAACAGGCCCGGCAGCCAGCGTCCGGTGCCGGCGCCGTAAACGCACAGCAGCCAGACGGCCTGGAATCCGAGGATATTGAAGGCCGTCAGCGCCCACGGCGGGAGTCTGGCGGCCATCATGATCCGTAACGTTCCTTGGCGAACAGCATATGCACGTCGCTGATCGATTCCTCAAGGAATCCCGCCTCGCAATACGCAAGGTAGAAATCCCACATCCTGATGAAGCGCATGTCGTAACCAAGGGCCAGTACCTCGGCATGCCGCTGGTTGAAGCGCCTGCGCCATTCATGCAGGGTCTTGGCGTAGCTTGCGCCGATATCCTGCAGCCCGATGAGCCTCAGTTCGCCGGCTTCCGCCGCGGAGCCGACCATCGAACTCACGCATGGGATGTAGCTGCCGGGGAAGATGTAGCGTTTGATGAAGTCCACGCTGTGCAGGGCCTGCCTGTAGCGCTGGTCCTCGATGGTGATGGCCTGGATCAGGGCGAGTCCGCCCGGCTTGAGCAGGCTGGCGCACTTCCGGAAGTAAACGTCCTGGAACTGGTGGCCGATGGCTTCGATCATTTCAATCGACACCAGCTTGTCGTAGTGCCCGGTCAGGTCGCGGTAATCGTTGAACAGCAGCGTAATCCGGTCGGACAGGCCCTCCGCTTCGACACGCGCCTTGGCCAGGCCGTACTGCTCCTGCGAGATGGTGGTCGTGGTCACCCTGCAGCCGAAGTGCTTCGCGGCATGGATGGCCATGGCGCCCCAGCCTGTGCCGATTTCCAGCAGGTGATCGCTTTCGGTGAGCTGCAGTTTTTCGCAGATCAGCTGCAGTTTGCGCTCCTGGGCCTGTTCCAGGCTGAGATCAGGCCGGTCATAAACGGCCGATGAATACATCATGCTTGCATCAAGGAACAGGCCGAACAGGTCATTGCCGAGGTCGTAATGCGCGGCGATGTTTTTCCGGCTGCCGGATCGGGTGTTGCGCCTGAGTTGATGCAGCGCCTTCATGGACCAGCCGGCAAGTTTCGCGCTGCCCGATTCCATGCCGTCGACCAGTCGGCGGTTCTTGATCAGCAGGCGCATGATATCGACCAGCTGCTCCGAGCCCCAATCGCCGTCCATATAGGATTCTGCCGCACCCACCGAACCATTCACAGCCAACTTGCCGTAAAACTCGGCGTTGTCCACCGTCAGCGTGCCGAATGAACGGCCATCCAGGTCGCCCAGTGCCTGGGAGCCGCCATGTTCCGCCAGTTCCAGGCGGCCATGTTTCAATCCGCTGAGTTTTTTCAGGAACTGGTTCCGTATCAGGCGCTGTAACGGGCCGGGTTTCGGGGTGTTGAAATCATGGACGGCGCTGGTCGTATTCATCGGTTGCCTGTGGGTGGGAGTGGAAAGGAACGCGTTTAAGCCATAACAGCAGCGCATGCCAGTAGATGCCAACAGCGACTTTCAGGCTCTGTGCCGGAAACCGAAGCATATTCCCGAGCATCGCTCCGGAAGTCAATTCTTGCCGAGTCAGGGTCAAGGTGGCGTCAAATTGCTTTTGTTTCTGCCTGAACACTTCCATGAACACGCCGAGCCTGCCGCCCGGAGCCGAAAACCGCCACCGGTAATCCAGCGCCATCGGCAGGAATGGCGAGACATGGAACCGTTTGGGAAAATCGAACGTGTGGATTCCGGGCCCGGGTTCGCCGCCATCGACCGGGAGGAAATAACTGAAGCGTTCGCCCCATGGCGTGTTGGTTATTTCGGCCAGGATCCAGCGCAGGGTTTCATTGTCTTCGTCGAAACCGTAATAAAAGCTGACTGGATTCATCGCGTGACCGAAATAGCGCAGGTGGGTCAACAGATAGATGGGGCCATTCGACGTCGCGCCCAGCTGTTGTTCGGCGTGCCGGCGCACGGCATCGTCCAGCGCCATGTCCGGATCGCCGAAATAGTCGCTGCGCCGGAACGACAGCCAGTTGAAGCGCTCTGTCGAGCAGAACCAGAACCGGTCGAGGGCTGCCCCGATATCGGCGGTATTCAGGTATACCTGGAACATCCGGTATGTGAAGGCATGCTTTTTGGGCGTTAATCGCCGGTGTTGGATGTGTCCGGAATACAGGGCGTTTTCCTGCTTTGGCCCTGAAGCGGCTTTCATGGCCGTGCCAGCGCCTGCGCCACGTCATGCCCGCTGCGGAATCCGTCTTCATGGAAGCCGAAACCCCAGTAGGCACCGCAGAACCAGCTGCGGTTGTGGCCGTTGATTTCATGCCTGCGCTGTTGGGCGCGCACCATGTCGTGGCTGAAGACCGGATGCTGGTAGTGCATCACCGCGAGTATCCTGGCGGGGTCGATCCGTTCCCGTTGGTTCAGACTGACGATGAACGGTTCGGGGCTCTGCACGCCCTGCAGGATGTTCATGCAGTAACTGACCGTGCACTGCCTGTCGGCAGCCGACGAAATGTGGGCATTCCACGCCGCCCAGGCGTTGCGGTCAGGCGGCAGCACCGAGGCGTCGTGGTGCAGGATGGTTTCGTTGTCCTGATAGCGGATGGCGCCCAGGACCTGCTTTTCGGTCTCGGTCGGCGCATCGAGCAGCTTCAGCGCCTGGTCGCTATGGCAGGCGAACACGACCTGGTCGAAAGTCCCGACGCCGTCGGGACCTAGGAGGCTGATCCCGTCCGCGGCGCGCTTGACGCAATCGATCTTCGCGTTCAGGCGAACGTCCACCTGCCATCTGCTTTCCAGCGCTTCGATATAGCTTTTCGAGCCGTTCACGAGCACCCGCCACAGCGGGCGGTTGCTGATCTGCAGCATATGGTGGTTGTCCATGAAGGCCACCAGATACTTGGCGGGGAAATCCATGATAGAACTGCTCGGCGACGACCACAGGGCGCTGGCCATCGGAACCAGATGGTTGTCGATGAAATAGGCGCCGTAACCGTTCCGGTTCAGGTATTCGCCCAGGTTCGGCCCGTCATCGGGGCTGTCCAGCAGGGCAGGGCATTCCCTGTAGAAGCGCCGGATGTCGTGGATCATGCCAAGGAACTTCGGCGACAGCAGATTGCGTTTCTGGCAGAACATCGTCGCCAGGCTGTGCGCGTTGTAATAAAGCCCGCTGGCCTGGTTGTGGACGGCGAAGCTCATTTCAGTGGTCTGCGTCGGCACCTGCAGCTCATCCAGGAATCCGCAGAACAGCGGATAGTTCTCCGGGTTGTGGACGATGAATCCCGAATCGATCCGATAGTTCTTTCCGGCCAGCTGGACGTCATGCGTGTGGGTATGTCCGCCAAGCCGGTCTGCCGCCTCGAACAGGCTGACCTCATGCTGTTTTGAAAGGCCCCATGCCGCGCTGATGCCGGAGATGCCGCTGCCGATCACGGCGATTTTCATGGCGCCGGCCTTCTGATATGCGCGGGCACCGGCTTGAGGTCCCAGGTCAGGCCCAGGTAGCTCATGGCTTTCAGCGCAAGGTAGGTCATGTCGATTTCCCACCAGAAAAAACCCTGTCTGACGGTATTGGGGTAATGGTGGTGGTTGTTATGCCAGCCCTCGCCGAATGTGAGCAGTGCCAGCAGGGCGTTATTCCTGCTGTTGTCACCGGTGGCGTAGCGGCGCCTGCCCCAGACATGCGCGACCGAATTGATGCTGACCGTGACATGGAACAGCAGCACGGTGGAAAGCACAAAGCCCCAGACAAAAAACTGAGCGCCGCTGGTGCCGAGGTCGGGTAACATTCCGTTCAATGCGGCGCCTGCGGCGTAAAGCGTGGCGGCCAGTACGACCGGCGCGATCAGGTCAAAACGGTTGAGCCATCTCAGGGCAGGTCGTTTAGCGAAGTCCTGGATCACCGCATAGTCGGTGGCGAACGCCCTGTGATTGAGGAACCACGCCATATGGCTTTGCAAGAAACCGTGTATAGGGCTGTGCAGGTCCTGCTCGGTGTCCGAATGCCGGTGGTGCTTGCGGTGGTGGGCGGCCCACCACAACGGCCCGCGCTGCGCACTGGAAGCGCCGATGAACGCGAACACCACCTCCATCCAAGGATGGGTCTTGAATGTCTTGTGTGAGAAATAGCGGTGATAGAAGCCGGTGATGGCGAACATCCGGAGGCTGTAGGTCAGCAGCAGAGCGACCAGCGCCGGCCATGAAAATCCCACCCAGAATACCGCCAGACAGCCCAGGTGCAGGGCGATGAACGGCAGTATGCGAAGCCAGGCGATGCCTTGGCCAGCGTCGGGTGCGACCGCTTCACTGTCGAACCAGGCAATGATCGATTTGATTTTTCCAGAATGAAATTTAAGCATGAGCGATTTTAGCCCAAGCTGCGGTGTTCATTGCGTGAAGGCTAATCCAGGATCTCGACCTGGCTGTTCAGGCTGTTGGCGATGAAACAGTTGCGGTGCGCGCTTTGGTGCATTTTCCGCAGCTCTTCCTGGCTAGGGGTTTTATCGCCGGAAAATGCTATTTCAGGCCGCAACCGGCAATGGGAGATGGCCACGCGGCCTTCGGCGTTTTTCGCCAGGGTACCTTCCGCTTTATCCCGATAGCGGCTCACCTGAAAACCGAATTTGGCCGCAATGGCCAGAAAGGTCAGCATGTGGCAGGAGGCAAGGGCGGCCAGCAGCAGCGTTTCGGGGTTGACCGTGCCTGGGTTGCCGAAATACGCCGGCGCGGATGACCCAGCGACGGACTGGCCGTTTTCGAAAATGACAGTGTGGTCACGGTCAAAGGTTTCAGGATGCTGCGGATGGGCTTTGTAGCTCCATTCAACTTCTGCGGTATGCGTGGCCATGACGGTCTCCCTGCGTTTGCTTTATTCTACACGGATGAACCCGCAGAATAGTTCCATGAAACGTTTCGGCCTGGCGCGCGTGCTGTCCAAGATGGGTTTGGCGTCCCGTACCCAGGCCGCCGCCATGATTGCCGAGGGCCTGGTGCGGGTGAATGGCAAATCCATCCGTGATCCGGAGTTTCCGGTCCGCATGGAAATCGACAAGGTATCGGTCGACAGCCGGCAGGTGGTCGCGCAGGAGCGTATCGTACTGATGTTGAACAAGCCGCGCGGACTGGTGACCACGCGTCAGGATGAAAAGGAGCGGGCGACCGTATATGACTGCCTGCCACCGGACATGCCTTGGCTTGCCCCGGTCGGCCGCCTCGACAAGGCCAGCGAAGGCCTCCTGCTGATGAGCAACGATCCGGTCTGGGCGGCGTCCATCACCGATCCCTCCCGGCATGTGGATAAAACCTACCATGTGCAGGTTGCGGGTCTGCCGGGTGAAGACGTTTTGGCCAGGCTCAATGCCGGCCTTCCTGTTCCTGATGGCCTGCTGAAAGCGAAGGCGGTGACTGTGCTGCGAAGCGGGGCCAAGAACACCTGGCTGGAATTCGTGCTTGAGGAGGGCAGGAACCGGCATATCCGGCGCATGCTGCAGGCGCTGGATATCGACGTCCTGCGGCTGGTCCGCGTCGCCATCGGCCGTTTGACCCTGGGCGAACTGCCGAAAGGCCAATGGCGCGTTTTGACCGGGCCTGAACTGGCCCTACTGGATAACGCCTAATTCCCTGCCGACTTTGGTGAATGCGGCAATGGCCTTGTCCAGATGGTCACGGCTATGAGCCGCGCTCATCTGGGTCCGGATGCGTGCCTGGCCCTTTGCCACCACCGGAAAAAAGAAGCCGACGGCGTAAATGCCTTCGTCCAGCAGGCGTTTGGCGAACTCCTGGGCCAACGGCGCGTCATGCAGCATGACCGGCACGATAGGATGCGCGCCGGGTTTGAGGTCGAAGCCGGCGCTGCCCATCCGCTCACGGAAATACGCGGTATTGTCCCGCAACGTCGAACGCAGCGCCTCGGCATCGTCACCGGCGAGCATGTCAAATACCTTGATGCCGGCGGCGACCACCGGCGGCGGCAGCGAGTTGGAGAACAGGTAAGGGCGGGAGCGTTGCCGCAGCAGTTCGATGACGGCCTTTGGGCCGGTGGTGAATCCGCCCACCGCGCCGCCCAGGGATTTCCCCAGCGTGCCGGTGAAGATATCGATTTTATCCAGGACACCCGAAACTTCCGCGGATCCCCGGCCGGTAGCGCCCAGAAAGCCGGTGGCGTGGCACTCATCGATATGCACCAGGGCATCGTATTTTTCGGCTAGGGCCGTAATCGCCGCCAAGGGCGCGACGGTGCCGTCCATGGAGAACACGCCATCGGTGGTGATCATCTTGATACGGCAGCCGGCCGCCGCCTGCAGCTGCGCCTCCAGATCGGCCATGTCGCAGTTGGCGTAACGGAAGCGTTTGGCCTTGCACAGGCGCACGCCGTCGATGATCGAGGCGTGGTTGAGCGCGTCGGATATGACCGCGTCGTTTTCCCCGAGCAGCGGCTCGAACAGTCCGCCGTTGGCATCAAAGCAGGCGGCGTACAGGATGGCGTCTTCGGTGCCGAAGTATGCGGCGATTTTCGCTTCCAGGGTCTTGTGCAGATCCTGGGTGCCGCAGATGAAGCGCACCGACGCCATACCGAAACCGTGGCTGTCCAAGGCGTCTTTGGCTGCCTGTATCACGGCAGGACTGTCTGCCAGGCCGAGGTAGTTATTGGCGCAGAAATTCAGCACCGTGCGGCCGTCTTCAAGCTGTATCTCGGCGGATTGCGGACTCGTTATGACGCGCTCCATTTTAAGCAATCCCTGGCTTTCAATGGACTGGAGCTCGGCTTGATAATCAAAAATGGCGGTTTTCGACATATTTATTCCCTCGAAATGATATTGAGGCATATTATCACTAAATGCCTCGAAAATATATTTAAAGTATTGAAATATATATAAAATATATGTTATGCCTATCTATTTATTTGATGCTTGATAATGCACGGCACGTGTTTTTTGTTGAAAATAACGGCACAAGCTGTTCAAATTGCTAAAAAACCGTTAATATTGACGCCAGCTATCCAGTCTCAGACCGGTGTGCGTAAGGCCTTGAATGCCTTGTCATCAAACTATTTTGGAGAATTGCAATGCAAAACAATTTGAAAGCCGCTATCTTGGCCGCTCTCTTGTTAGCCCCGGCAGTATCTTTCGCGCAGGAAGCGGAAGAGTCGGAATCGAATTTCAGCGGCAACTTCGGCATCGTGACGGACTACGTCTTCCGTGGTGTTTCGCAGACCAATGGTGATATCGCCATGCAGGGCGGATTGGATTACGCTTTCGGCGACAGCGGCTTCTACGTCGGTGCCTGGGGCTCGAACGTCGACTTTGATGAATTCCAGGGTCCTGAATTCGAAATCGATGCTTATGTCGGCTATGCGACCGATCTGGGCGAAAAATTCAACATCGACCTGATGCTGACCCGTTACAGCTATATCGGCACCGGCGATGATTACGGCAGCATCGACTATAACGAAGTGATTGCCAAGTTCGCCATGACCAACGTCGCCACCCTGACCGTCGGCTATACCGATGACTACGTCAACTCCGGCGAAGATGCGACCTATGTCTCGCTCGGCAACAGCTGGGACCTGGGCAATGATTACAGCCTGAACGCCAGCTTCGGCCGCAGCTACTTCACTGACGGCGACTTCAATGACTGGAATCTCGGCATCAGCAAAACCATCGGTCCGGTCGAGATCGGCCTGAACTACTACGACACCAACCTCGAAGGCCCGCGCGTCTCCGACGCCGTCGTTTTCAGTTTCAAGCTTGGCGGCTAAGCCGACACCGCAGCATTAAAAAGGGACGCCTAGGCGTCCCTTTTTTTATGCTTGGACAAGGTTCACCAGGAACAGACGACTTTTCCGCAGATACCCGCTTCCATCAGATCGAAACCCTTCTGGAAATCATCGATGTGCACCTGATGGGTGAGCACCTTCTGCAACGGGAAGCCGGTCAGCACCATCTGCGTCATCTTGTACCAGGTCTCGTACATCTTGCGGCCGTATATGCCCTGCACGGTCAGGCCCTTGAAGATGATCCGGTCCCAGTCCACGCCGGCGCCTTTCGGCAGTATGCCGAGCAGGGCGACCTTGCCGCCGTGGTACATGCAGTCCAGCATGTCGTTGAAAGCATGCGGTACGCCGCTCATTTCCAGCCCGACATCGAAGCCCTCCATGTGCAGTTCTGCCATCACGTCCTTCAGACTCTGCTTGGAGACATTGACCACGCGGGTGGCGCCCATGTCGGCGGCCAGCTTCAGGCGGTAGTCGTTGACGTCGGTGACCACCACGTTGCGCGCGCCGATGTGCTTGCAGATGCCGGCGGCGATCACCCCGATCGGGCCGGCGCCGGTGATCAGCACGTCCTCGCCGACCACGTCGAACTCCAGCGCGCAGTGCGCGGCGTTGCCGTAGGGATCGAAGAACGCGGCCAGCTCGCTCGGGATCTGGTCCGGGATCGGCCACAGGTTCGATGCCGGCATCACGATGTATTCGGCGAAGGCGCCGTCGCGGTTCACGCCGATGCCGA
>ERZ1645185.883-NODE-883-length-12685-cov-5.491449_pt1 | contig 12685 bp, 10 predicted proteins | sample MGYA00575351_ERZ1645185 | MGnify/ENA primary metagenome ERZ1645185 (study PRJEB40838, sample SAMN11284767) | freshwater sediment metagenome | isolation source: river sediment | host: Sediment | place: India: Jana village, Kanpur | collected 2015-12-17 ...
GGCGAGCACGGTGGCGAGGCGGTCGCGCACGTCGGCCGGCCCGATGCGCTTGAGGTCGAAGCGCTGCATGCGCGAGAGCACCGGGGCCGCGGCCTGCTGGATCTTGTTGGGCTCGGTGGTCGCGAAGACGAAGATCACGCGCGGCGGCGGCTCCTCGAGGATCTTCAGGAGGGCGTTCCACGCCTCGCGGGTGAGCATGTGCGCCTCGTCGACGATGTAGACCTTGTAGCGGTCCTCGCCGGAGGGGGCGTACATCGCGCGCTCGCGGAGCTCGCGGGCGTCGTCGACGCCGCGGTTGGAGGCGGCGTCGATCTCGACGACGTCGAGCGAGGCGCCGCCGCTCCAGATGCGCTGGCAGGACGGGCACTCGCCGCAGGGCTCGCGGTCCTCGCGCTTCGCCTCGCAGTTGAGGGCCATCGCGAGCACGCGGGCGAGCGTGGTCTTGCCGGTCCCGCGGGGGCCGCAGAACAGGTAGGCGTGGCCGAGGCGGTCGCCCGAGATCGCGTTGCGCAGGGTGTTGGCGACGTGCGACTGGACGGCGACGTCGGCGAAGCGGCGCGGGCGGTACTTGCGGGCGAGCGCGAGGGACATGGCCCGAATCTAGCCGAGGCGCCGGGGAGGTGTGAGTGCTCGCAGGGGGCGCCGTTGCCGTGGAGCCCCCTGCCCCGACTATCTTTAATGGCTATCCCCATCCAGCCGCACCCGCCGTGACCCCTCCGAACCTGATCCGCAACTTCTGCATCGTCGCCCACATCGACCACGGGAAGTCCACCCTGGCCGACCGCCTGATCGAGGCGACGGGCATGCTCCAGAAGCGTGAGATGAAGGCCCAGGTGCTCGACACCCTGGACCTCGAGCGCGAGCGCGGCATCACGATCAAGCTCAACGCCGTCCGCATGTCGTACGACGCCAGGGACGGCGTGACGTACGAGCTCAACCTCATCGACACGCCGGGGCACGTCGACTTCACCTACGAGGTCTCGCGCTCCCTCGCCGCCTGCGAGGGCGCGATCCTCGTCGTCGACGCCTCGCAGGGCATCCAGGCGCAGACGCTCTCGAACCTCTTCCTCGCGATGGACGCGGGGCTCGAGATCATCCCGATCCTCAACAAGATCGACCTCCCCGGCGCCGAGCCCGAGAAGCGCCGCCAGGAGGTCGTCGACCTCATCGGCTGCGACCCGGACGACATCCTCCTCGTGAGCGCCAAGGAGGGGATCGGCATCCCCGAACTGCTCGAGCAGGTCGTGAAGAAGGTGCCGCCGCCGAAGGGGAACGCCACCGGCCCGCTGCGGGCGCTCATCTACGACTCGTACTACGACAAGTACCGCGGCGCGATCCCCAGCGTCCGCGTGGTGGACGGCACCCTCAAGAAGGGGATGAAGATCACCTTCGGCGCCTCGGAATCGGTGTACGAGGTGCTCGACGTGGGCTACAACCAGCTGCGCCAGGTCCCCGCCCCGCAGCTGACGGCCGGCGAGGTGGGCTACGTGGTCGCGAGCGTGAAGTCGGTGCGCGAGACCCGCGCCGGCGACACGATCTTCGACGCCGAGCACAAGGCGACCGAGGCGCTCCCCGGCTACCAGGCGGTGCGCTCGTTCGTGTTCGCCGGCGTCTTCCCCACCGACACCCAGCAGTACGAGGACCTGCGCGACGCGCTCGAGAAGCTCCAGCTCAACGACGCCTCGCTCAACTACCAGCCCGAGAGCTCCACGGCGCTGGGCTTCGGCTTCCGCTGCGGCTTCCTCGGCCTCCTGCACATGGAGATCGTCAAGGAGCGGCTCGAGCGCGAGTTCGACCTCGACCTCGTCACCACCGTCCCCAGCGTGGAGTACCACGTCTTCAAGACCGACGGCGAACAGGTGCTCGTGGAGAACCCCGCGCTCATGCCCCCGTCGACCGTGATCGACTGGGTGGAGGAGCCGTTCGTGAAGGCGCGCATCATGGTCCCGAGCGAGTACATCGGGCCCATCATGACGCTCGGCACCGAGCGGCGCGGCGAGTACAAGGGGATGAGCTACATCGACACCACGCGCGTCGAGATCGACTGGGAGTTCCCGCTCGGCGAGATCATCCTCGACTTCTTCGACAAGCTCAAGTCGATCAGCCGCGGCTACGCGTCGCTCGACTACGAGATGCTGGGCTACCGGCGCTCGGACCTCGTCCGCCTCGACATGCTGATCAACGGCGACCCGATCGACGCGTTCAGCGTGATCGTGCACACCGACAAGGCCTACGAGTGGGGCCGCAAGGTCGCCGACAAGCTCAAGGACCTCATCCCGCGGCAGCTGTTCGAGGTGGCGATCCAGGCCGCCATCGGACAGAAGGTCATAGCCCGCACGACCGTGAAAGCGCTCCGCAAGGACGTGCTCGCCAAGTGCTACGGCGGCGACATCAGCCGCAAGCGCAAGCTCCTCGAGAAGCAGAAGGAAGGCAAGAAGCGCATGAAGCAGGTGGGGTCGGTGGAGATCCCGCAGGAGGCCTTCCTGGCGGTGCTGCAGGTGGATTGAACGACGACGGCGATGCGGGAGGCTCCCGCATCGCCGTCGTCCGTTCCGCCCGCCGCGATCCGGCTCAGCGCAGGTCGACCCCGAGCCGCAGCGTCCGTCCCGCGCGCGGCAGGCCGCACTGCTCGTAGAGCGCCGCGTTCGTCACGTTGTCCACGCCGGCGAGCAGGCGCATCGCGCGGAACCCGCGGCCGGCGATCGCCCAGCTGCGGTGCGCCGTGAACCCCGTCACCGTCTGGCCGGAGAGCCGCACGTCGTCGCCGCTGTCGGGGTTCACGCAGAACTGCGTGCCCACGTGCGAGACGTTCGCGCCGAGCGTGACCTTGCCCCACACCGGCAGGGTGCCGTCGAGCATCGCGCGGAAGTTCGGCATGTGCTCCGGCTTGCGCCCGGCGCCGCCCGCGAGCGCGTCCGCGATGCGCACGCGCTGCGCGACCACGTCGAGCGTGAGCGACGGGCCAGCGGGCCCGCCATGCCAGCCGGCCAGCGCCTCGAGGCCGGTGGAGCGGGTCTCGTCGCGGTTCACGCGCTGGAAGCGGTTGGTGGTCCCGTACCGCACGCGCACGATGCCGTCGTCGAGGTGATGCGCGAAGGCGGTCAGCTGCAGCGAGGCCCCGTCGGGCCGTGACGGGTCGCCGAGCGAGAGCCCGGCCTCGGTGGCCAGCAGGCGCTCGGGACGCAGCGCCGGGTTGGGCTCGAACCGATTGAGCGCCCCGGAGTAGAGCTCGCGCAGCGCGGGGAACCGGCCGCGCGAGCTGGCGCTGGCGTGCAGCCGCGTGCGCGCGGAGAGCTGGTGCGTCGCCCCGAGCCGCCAGCCCTCGAGGCCCTTCGCGGCGAGCGGCGGCCGGCCGCCGGCGTCGATGGTCACCCCGCGATCGCGCACGACGCCCGCGCTCACGAGCGTGCGCGTCCCGACGAGGAAGCGCCCCTCGAGCCCCGCGCTCAGCAGGTCCTGGCGGTAGTGCGACGCCGGCGCGGTGCCGAGCGTCTCGTCGTAGATGACGTTGTTGCCGGTGACGGCCGCGCCGATCGTGGCGCCCCGCGGCAGCGTCTGCGTCACGGCGAACCGCGCGCTGTTGACCTGCTCGCGGCCGGCCTCGGTGCCGCTCACCGTCCGGTACGTCCCGTCCGAGAAGGTCTCGATGCGCGTGTCGCCGGAGAGCACGCCGCCGCCCACCTCGACCACGGTGGTGCCGAAGCGGGACTCGAGCCGCGGCGCCGTCGCCTTCAGCTGCGCCACGCGGCGCGACTGCTCGGGATACCGCCAATAGCGCGGGGCGGTGACGTGGAGCTCCGGCCCCACGCCGCGCTGCGCCGCGTAGCCGCTCACGAGCGCCTGCACCGCCGCGCCGTTCGCGCCGCTCCACTCGGTGGAGCCCAGGAAGTCGTACTGCCGCGAGTCGGTGTTGGTGCGCAGCGAAGGCTCGCCCGAGGGATCGGGCACGTCGTGCGCGCGCACGAGGCCGTCGAGCTGGCGCAGGCCGCCGCCCAGCCGCCACGAGAGGCGCGACCCCTCGCGCGCGCGCGCGCCCGCCACGGTGCCCGAGGCGAGCCGCGCCCCCGTGTGGTCGGTGCCGAGCGCGAGGCGCGGCTCGAGGCCGTCGGTGCCCGGCGGGTCGAACGAGAGGTCGATCATGCCGCCGAGCGTGTTGGGCCCGCCGAGCACCGTCGCGGTGGACCGCACGTAGGTGACGCGCGAGATCGCCGTGAGCGGCACCAGCGACGGATCGGCGCGGCCGTCCCACCCCGGCGAGAGCGGGAGGCCGTTCATCATGATGCCGACCTGCCGGCTCTCGGAGCCGCGCACCGACAGCTCCACCTCGCCGCGCGAGTTGGTGCGGACGAGCACCATCGGCACGGCGCGGAGCAGGTCCGCGAGCGTGGGGGCGACGCGCGCACGGGCGGAATCCACCGAGACCACCAGCGCGGACGCGCCCCCGACGACGGTGGCGGTGCGCTCGCCGCGGATCGTCTGCGGCTCGATGCGCTGGGCCGACGTGTCGCGCGGCGCAGACGGCCGCGCCTGCGCGCCCACCGCGGCCGGGAGGACCGCGATGAGCACGGCGGACAAAGTCGCGCGCAGGGGGAGGCGGAACGAGGGCATGCGGTCGATGAACCTGGTCGCGGGCCGCCCGAGCGGCGACCCCTCGTTCAAGCTACGTGGACGCGGCCCGGACCGTTGTCGGTGCATCCCTCGCACCGGGCGGTGCCAGCGAGCTCAGGCGCGCGGGGTGCGGGCCGCGCGCACATCGTCGTACACGGCCTCGAGCTTCGCGGTCTGGGTCGCGAGGTCGAAGTGGGCGACCATGTGCGCCCGCGCCGCGGCGCTCATCCGCTCGCGGAGGGCCGCGTCGGCGAGCAGCGCGCCGAGATGCCGCGCCAGTGCGGCCTCATCGCCGGGATCGAAGAGGTAGCCGGTCTCGCCGTGCACCACGCCCTCGCCCGTGCCGCCGCTGGTGGAGACGACGAGCGGCAGCCCGCTGGCCTGCGCCTCCAGGAAGGTGATCGGCAGCCCCTCGGCGTTGCCGCGCGCATCGGCGATGCTGGGGCCCGCCAGCACGGCGGCCCGGCGCATCAGCTGCTGCACCTGCTCCGGCGTCTGCACGCCGAGGAAGCGCGCCGGCACGCCCAGTTGCTGCGCCTCGCGGGCGAGCCCCTCGCGCAGCGGGCCGTCGCCGGCGATGACGAGCTCCGCCGCGGGAGCCGTTCGGCGGACCTCCGCCATCGCGCGTACGAGGTGGATCACGCCCTTCTTCTCCACCAGCCGCCCGACGAAGAGCACCTCGGTGGCCGAGCGCGGCGCGGTGGCCGGCGTGAACCGCGTGGTGTCGACGCCGATGTAGTGCAGCGTGATCTTGTCGTCCGGGCAGCCGGCCGCGCGCAGCGCCTCGCGGATGAAGCGCGAGACGGCGATCACGCGGTCGGCCGCAGCGAAGGCGGCGCGGCGGCGCGCCGCCTCGGCCTCGGTCTTCGCGCGCACGGTGATGTCCATCCCGTGGTAGGTCACCACGAGCGGGATGCCGAGCGCCTTCGCGATGCGGCTCGCGGGCAGGGCGCTCGAGCCGAAGTGCGCGTGAAGGACCGCGGGGCGCGTGTCGGCGATGGCGCGCAGCCACCGGCGCGGCGCGCGACCGGCGCTCTTGAGCAGCAGCTTCTCGAGCGCGGGGAACCGGCTGTGCTCGTCGAGGAGCAGCTGCGGCCGCCCCACGAGATACGCGGCGCCGCTCGGGTCGCGCGAGTAGCCCACGAGCACCGGCGCGTAGCGGGTCATCGCACCCGACTGCGCGGCGATGAAGGTCTCGCTCCACGGCAGGATGCGCTTGCGGAAGACCACCGCGGTGGGACGCGCCGTCCCACCGCCGGCCGTCGATTGCGCCGGTGCGGTCACGCCCGGCCTCCCGCCGCGCGCCCGGCTGCGAGCGCCGTGCGGATCCGCCGAGCCGGCCCGATCGCGTCCTCGCGGTAGGCGATCACCTGCTCCTCGATCGCGCCGCGCAGCGCGGCCCCGCCGGCGAGCGCCTCGCGCGTCGCCTGCACCAGGCCGTCCGCGGTGACGTCCTCGATGTCGAAGGCCCACGCCTCGCGCCCCATCGCGCGCAGCAGCTCGCGGCTCTTGAACTCGTACGCGATCGCCACCACCGGCGTCGCCACGCACAGCGCGAGGATGGCGAAGTGCATCCGCGTCGCGATGGCGACGTCGAACTGCCGCAGCCGGTCGGCGAGGTCGGCGGGGGAACGGAAGGCCGTGTCCACCGTGATGTTCGGCTCGCCCGGCAGCCGGTCCGCGACCAGCTGCTGCGCGAAGCGCGAGTCGTCGGTCCAGTACTCGGGGACGCCCTGGCAGGTGGAAAGGAAGGTCACCTCGGCGCCGGCGCGCGCGAGCGCGCGCGCCGCCTCGGCCACGGCGCGGCGGTACCGCTCGCCGGCCTCGGGCCCCGCCCCGCCCTTGAAGTGCGACCAGCGCCGCACCGAGATCGCGACGCGCGCGGGGACCGGCCCGCCGGGCCTCGGCGCCTCGGGCGTCGCGAGCGCGAAGGCCGCGTCCGCGTGCACGTGCAGCGTCGCCTCGTCCACGCCGAGCGCGCGCAGGTGCCCGCGCGAGCGCTCGTCGCGCAGGAAGACGCCCTGCGCGCCCGCCACCACGCGCCGCATCGTGGCCTGGCTGCGGGGCCGCGTGAACGGGCCGAGCGACTGAGTGAACAGGAAGGTCGGCCTGCCGAGCGCCTGCGCCGCGAGCAGCTCGTCGGCCTTGGCGGTGAAGTCGTAGTGCTCGACGAAGTACGTGCCGCCGGTGGCGACGACGACGTCCGCGGCGGCCATCAGGTCGAGATGGCGGCGCTGCTCGCGCGAGAGCAGCAGGCGGGCGAGGCGCGGATGCCGCGCGAGCAGCCGCACCGCGAGCGAGGTGCGCCGCTTGCGCAGCGAGGCCACGCCGCCGTGCGAGCGCCACCGCGGCCAGTGCGCATGCAGGGCGTGGAGCCCGGCGTGGAAGCGGATGGCGGGATAGAGCCGCTTGGCGACGGTGGGCGTCTGCTCGGCGACGTCGATCTCGGCGTCCTCGCCGAACACGGCGCGCAGGGCGCGCACCTCGCCCTGCAGGATGGCGGCGTCGCCCACGTTGAGGGCGACGGAGTTGACGATGAGGATCCTCAGGTGCCGCTCCCGGCCGCGGCGGCGAGGTGGGCGTCGAGCCCGTGCTCGGTGCGCGTGAGGCGCCTGGCGGCGACCTCGTCGCGGATCGCGCGGTTGCGCGCGATCGCCTCGGGACGCTTGTAGCCGCGGCCGTGGTCGAGGTGCACCACGAGCGCCCGGTGCCGCACCTGCTTGCCCCGCACGCCCGCGTTCTCCAGCCGCTCGCCGATCTCGCGGTCGAGCCCGCCCCACTCGAGGCGCTCGTCGAAGCCGTTCACGCGCACGAGGTCGGTCCGCCAGGCGCTCGCGTTGTGGCCGTTGAAGCTCGGCCGCGTCGGGGTGATGGCATCGAGGAGCCGCGCCATCGTCGGCCCCCACGCGAGGCGCCGCGACTGCCGGTCGGACGGCGTGCCGTGGGCGCGCAGCCAGCCGAACTCGGTCGCCCGGCCGGCGAGGATGTCGTCGCGGGTGATCGCCTGGCTGGTCGCCATCGGGAGCTTGAGGTAGCCGCCGGAGAGGAAGCGGCCCGGCTCGGCGAGGGCGGCGTGGACGGCGAGCAGGTCGGGCCGCGGGATGCAGTCGCCGTCAGTGAAGAAGAGGTATGCCCCCGTCGCGCGCGCGATCGCCGCGTTGAGGATCGTGCACTTCCGGAACCCCTGCTTGGGGTGCCAGACGTGCACGATCGGGTAGCGCAGCTGGGGCCGCAGGCGCTCGATCAACTCGCGCGTGCGGTCGTCGGAACCGTCGTCGGCGACGAGGAGTTCGAAGTCGCGGTAGGTCTGCGCCTCGAACCCCCAGAGCACCTTCTCGAGCCACTCCGGGTGGTTGTAGGTCGTGACGACGACGGACAGGCGCATCGGCTGTTAGATTCGTGGGGCGCGCGGAGCACGGCGCGCAGGCTCAAAACTAGCGGCGGTCCCGACGGGGCGACAGCCGAACGGCGGAGGGGCGGTGGGGAGCACGACGGGGCGCACGGAAGCGGCCGGCCGGTACATCGTTGGCGTGGACCTGGGCGGCACCAACATCGTCGTCGGGGCGATGACCGCCGACGGCCGCGAGCAGCACGCGATGCACTCCATCCCCACCCGCGCCGACCTCGGCGCCGATGCGGTCGTCGAGCGCATCGTGCAGCTGGGCGAGCGGGTGATCGCCGAGACGCGCGCGGCCACGGGCGCGGCGCGCGAGGACTTCCTCGGCGTGGGCATCGGCTCGCCGGGCCCGCTCGACCGCGAGCGCGGGCTGGTGATCTTCACGCCCAACCTGGGCTGGCGCGACTTCCCGCTGCGCGACCGCGTCGCCGAGGGGCTCAAGCTCCCCGCGACCCTGGACAACGACGCCAACTGCGCGACGCTCGGCGAGTGGTGGATCGGCGCCGCGAAGGGCGCCCGCCACGTGGTGGGGCTGACGATCGGCACGGGCATCGGCGGCGGCCTCATCCTCGACGGACGCCTCTACCACGGCATCAGCGACGTGGCCGGCGAGCTGGGGCACATCACCATCGACAGCACCGGCCGGCGCTGCGGCTGCGGCAACTACGGCTGCCTCGAGGCGTACGCGTCGGGGCCGGCGATCGCCGTCCGCGCACGCGAGGCGCTGGCGGGCGGCGAGACGTCGATCATGCCGGGCCTCGTGGACGGCGACCTGGCGCGGATCACGGCGGCGACGGTGTACGACGCGGCCAAGCGCGGCGACGAACTGGCCGGCCACGTGGTGCGCGACACCGCCAAGTTCCTCGGCATCGGCGTCGCGAACTTCCTCAACATCTTCAATCCCGAGGTGGTGGTGATCGCCGGCGGGGTGACGCAGGCGGGCGAGGCGCTGTTCGAGCCGCTGCGGGCGGAGGTGCGGCGCCGGGCGTTCGCGCCGGCGGTGGAGGCGTGCCGGATCGTGCCGGGAGCGCTGCACGGGAACGCGGGCGTGGTGGGCGCGGTGGCGACCTTCGCGCAGGCCCGCGGGCTGGCGTGAGCGCGGCCGCGGGCGCCGGCCGGGGCGATGGCCCGGGCGCCGGCGCCGGACCGGGCGGACGCACGCGCCGCCTCGGGGTGATCGGCAGCTTCGTCTGGGACGTGATCCACGGCCGCGACGTGCGCCAGGCGCCGGTGGAGGAATGGGGCGGCATCACCTACGCGCTCAGCGCCTGCGACGCGGCCCTGCCCGACGACTGGGCGCTGGTCCCGCTGGCCAAGGTCGGGCACGACCGCATCGTCGAGGCGCGCCGCTTCCTGCGCACCCTCCGGCGCCTCGCGCCCGACGCCGAGCCGATCGAGGTGCCGCAGCAGAACAACCAGGTGACCCTGCGCTACCACTCGGACGAACGGCGCACCGAGGTCCTCAGCGGCGGCGTGCCCCCATGGACCTGGGCCGGCCTGCAGCCGCTGCTGCGCGACCTCGATGCGCTCTACGTGAACCTGATCAGCGGCTTCGAGCTCGACCTCGCGACCGCGCAGCTGCTGCGCCAGCACTTCAAGGGGCCGATCTACTGCGACCTGCACTCGCTGGTGCTCGCGGTGGAGGCGAACGGGCTGCGCACGTACCGGCCGCTCGCCGAGGTGGCGGCCTGGTGCGCCTGCTTCGACATCCTGCAGGTGAACGAGGACGAGCTCGCGATGCTCGCGCCGGACGGGCTCGCGCTGGCGGCGGTGGCGACCGGGGCGGGCGTGCGGAACCTGCTCGTGACGCTGGGGCGGCGGGGCGTCGTCTATTTCGCGGAGGCGGGATTCGACCGGCTCGACGACCTGCGCCGCCCGCGGCGGCCGGGCGCCGGCCCGCTGCGGACCGCGCGCGTGCCGGCGAGCGAGGCGCGGGTGCCGGGTCCGGGCGATCCGACCGGCTGCGGCGACGTGTGGGGCGCGACCTATTTCTCGCGCCTGCTCGCGGGTGATATTATGGAGGTCGCGTTGCGGCGGGCGATGGACGCCGCCGCGCGCAACGTCGAGCACCGGGGCGCCACCGGCCTCAGCAATCACCTTCGGGGAGAACTGCACACGCCGTGACCGCCGTCATCACCCTCCCCGCGTCGCTCGACGAGCAGAACTTCGAGGCCGTGATCGAGCAGTTGGCCAGGCTTCCCGAGGACGCGAAGGTGCTGGTGGACGCCCGGCACTGCCGGTTCGCGACGCCCTACGGCCTGACGGCCCTGCTCTGCCTGGCGCAGTCGCGCACCGAGAAGCCCGACTTCGCGCCGCCCGAGGACGACCAGACGGCGAGCTACTGGGCGCGCTCGAGCTTCTTCCGCTACGCCGAGGAGCTCTACACGATGCGCGGCACGGTGCCGCGGTCGCGCGCGACGGGCGACTCGGACGTGCTGCTGGAGGTGACCCCGGTGGCGCGCAACGAGGACGTGCACGCGATCGTCGGCCGCATCCAGGAGAAGGCGACGCAGATCCTGGTGCAGAAGCTCGACCTCGACCCGCGCGCGACGATGAGCTTCGTGATGACGCTCTCCGAGGCGGCGTCGAACATCATCGAGCACGCGGGCCGCGGCGGCTGGGTGATGGTGCAGCGGTACAACTGGAGCAAGCGGCGCGTGGGGCGCGACGTGGTGCAGATCGCGGTGAACGACGCGGGCGTCGGCTTCCGGAAGTCGCTCGAGACGAGCCGCGCGCGCGCGCTCGCCGACCGCTGGGACGACGCCGTCGCGCTCGAGAGTGCGGTGATCAACGGCGTGAGCCGCCTGCAGGACCCGGGGCGCGGCCAGGGCCTCAAGGGGATCCGCGGCTTCGTGCACCGGTTCGACGGCAAGCTCACCGTCCGGTCGGGGCGTGCGCGCATCGCGCCAGTGATCCCCGACTGGGACGAGGACCTGCCGCGCCAGGACGACCTGCCGTTCTTCCCCGGGACGCAGCTGCAGGTGATCATCCCCAAGCGGGTGCCCCGGCCGTGACGCACATCGACGTGCACTCGGCCCTGCAGGCCTCGCTCGCGGCCCCGTACCACGACCTCGTCACGCGCCGCACCGGCCTGCTCGTGCGGACGCTCATCGAGCACCAGCTCGAGGGGCTCGCCGACGGCTCGGTGGCCTTCCTGGACTTCTCGCGCATCGGCATGCTCGACCGGTCGTGCGCCGACGAGTTCGTCGCCAAGCTCATGCTGCCGCTCACGCAGGAACACCCCGCCCGCAACGGGTACGTCGTGCTGCACGGCGTCAACGAGGGGCACCTGGACGCGATCGAGCAGGCGCTGCTGGCGCACGGGCTCGCGCTGGTGGTGCAGCTGCCGGACGGCGCGGCGCACCTGGTGGGGGCGGTGACCGACCTCGAGCGCAGCCTGTGGACGATGGTGATGGCGCACGGCGGCGTGGCCGTGGATGGCCTGGCCGAGGCGGCCGGGCTCGCCCGCGACGAGGCCCAGGCGCTGCTCGAGTCGCTGGCGCGCCGCCGCCTCCTGCGCCGCGACCGCGACTGCTACTGCCCGCTCGGGGCCGCCGCCTGATGAGCCGCACCTTCCAGCCGCTGCAGGTGGTGGGCTACATCGCCACGCGCCGCGACGACGCGGAGCGCGGGCCGCTCGTGCGCGTGCGCCCCGACGACGCGCGGATGCGCACGATCGACGACGGCGAGCTCGTCTGGGTGTACGGCCCGCGCCGCCACGAACTCGCGCCGGTGGTGTACGACGAGACGCTGCCCCGGGGCGGCGTCGTCGTGCGCGACCTCGCCGGCGTCGCCATCACCGAGATCGTCCGCCTCGTCAAGATGGACATCGAACACCGTCCGGTGCTCACCACGCATTTCGCCTGAGGTCGCCCGTGTCCCGCGCGAAGAGTCCCAAGGGTCCCGCCCTCGCCACGCTCGCCATCCACGGCGCCCGCGACGCCCACCGCCCGGGCGACCCGGTCGTCGAGCCGCTCGTGCAGTCGGTGAACCACCTGCAGGCGCTCGGCACCGGCGCCGGCCTCAAGTACACGCGCTACGGCAACACGCCCAACGCGGAGCGCCTGCAGAAGCGGCTCGCGCTGCTCGAGGGGGCCGAGGCCTCGCTCGTGCTCTCGAGCGGCATGGGCGCCACCGCCTGCGCCCTGCTCGCGCTGCTGCGGCCCGGCGACCACCTGCTGTCGTCGATGTACATCTACGGCGGCACCCACCGGCTCTTCCTCGAGGAGTTCGCCGCGATGGGGATCGAGGTCACGCTCGTCGACCCGTTCGAGCCGCGCTCGTTCCGCAAGCGGCTGCGCAAGGAGACGCGCGCGGTCTTCATCGAGTCGCCGGTCAACCCGACCTGCCGTGTGCTCGACCTGCGCCCGATCTCGTACCTCACCAAGCACGAGGGCCTCGCGCTCGTCGTCGACTCGACCTTCGCGAGCCCGGTGAACTTCCGCCCCATCGAGCACGGCGCCGACGTGGTGATCCACTCGGCGACCAAGTACCTCAACGGGCACCACGACGTGCTGGCCGGCGTCGTCGCCGGCTCGCAGTCGTACATCGAGGAGGTCCTGCAGAAGGAGATGCTCTGGGGCCAGACGCCGGATCCCTTCGCGCTCTGGCTGCTCGAGCGCGGCATGAAGACGCTCGACGTGCGCGTGCAGCGCGCCAACGCGTCGGCGATGGCGATCG
>ERZ1645185.884-NODE-884-length-12674-cov-4.888660_pt1 | contig 12674 bp, 11 predicted proteins | sample MGYA00575351_ERZ1645185 | MGnify/ENA primary metagenome ERZ1645185 (study PRJEB40838, sample SAMN11284767) | freshwater sediment metagenome | isolation source: river sediment | host: Sediment | place: India: Jana village, Kanpur | collected 2015-12-17 ...
GTCATCTATCCTGAAAGCTTCGTCGAACGCTGCCGGCCGCTCGCCGACCTTGGCATCAAGATCGAGGTCCTCGACGAAAGCGAAATGCGCGCCGCGGGCATGGGCGCGCTGCTCGGCGTCGCGCAGGGCTCGGCGAAGCCGCCGCGCCTGCTCGTGATGGAGTGGGACGGCACTGGCGGCAAGGCGAAGACCTCCACGGTGTTCATTGGCAAGGGCGTCACCTTCGACACCGGCGGCATCTCCATCAAGCCCGCCGCGGGCATGGAGGACATGAAGTGGGACATGGGCGGCGCGGGCGCCGTTGCAGGCGCGATGAAGGCGCTTGCGCTCCGCCGCGCCAAAGCGCGCGTCGTCGGCATCTGCGGCCTTGTCGAGAACATGCCCGATGGCAATGCCCAGCGCCCCGGCGACGTGGTGACGACGATGTCGGGCCAGACGGTCGAGGTCATCAACACCGACGCCGAGGGCCGCCTTGTGCTCTGCGACGCGATCACGTGGGCGCAGAAACGCTTCAACCCGGAGGTTATCGTCGATCTCGCGACGCTGACCGGCGCGATCATCATCAGCCTCGGTCATGAATATGCGGGCATCTTCTCGAACAGCGACGAGCTTGCGAAGCAGCTCGTCAGCGCGGGCATCGCGACCGGCGACAAATTATGGCGTTTCCCGCTCGGCAGCGCCTACGACAAGATGATCGACTCGCCGATCGCCGACATGAAGAACGTCGGTTCGCGTGATGCCGGATCGATCACCGCAGCGCAGTTCATCGGCCGGTTCGTGAACGACGGGGTCAAGTGGGCGCACCTCGATATTGCGGGCATGGCGTGGTCCGCGAAGGCGGGCGCGACGTGGGAAAAGGGCGCGACTGGCTACGGCGTGCGCCTGCTCGACCGTTTCGTCGAGGATACGCTGGAAGCGTGAACCCCGCGCCCGTCCCGGTCGGCTTCTATCACTGCACGCGTTCGCGGCCGTTCGACGTCGTCCCCGTTCTCGCGGGCAAGGCGATCGAGGCCGGGCACCGCGTGCTCGTCCATTCGGCGGACGGCGGCGAGCTTGATGCGCTGGACAGCCACCTCTGGACCTACGATCCCAGCAGCTTCCTCCCGCATGGGCGTGACAATCCGGCTATGCAGCCCGTGCTGCTCTCGGATGATTTCGCGCCTGCCAACGGCGCGGATTTGCTGATTTCAGTAGGCGGCAAGTTGCCTGGCGACCCGGCAGCGTTCGCGCGCGTGCTCTACCTCTTCGACGGCAACGACGAGGATTCGCTCGCCGCCGCCCGCGCGCACTGGCGGGCGCTCAAGGCGCGCGAGGGCGTTCAGCCGGCTTACTGGACGCAGGGCGAGAAGGGCGGCTGGCAGAAGGCGGGGTAGCGCCACCAGTAAATGTCATTGCTTTTCAGAAACACATGAACCCGCTGCCATAGTTCTGAAGCTTTTCTTGTTCGATACTTGCGATAATGTGCCCACGAGTCGAAAAGGGTGGGGGCAAGAATGTGCATGCGTTTCAAAGGTATTGCCCTTCCGGGCGTTTTCATTGCCTTTATGGCAGGAACGTCCGTTGCGGACGAGGCCTCGCTAGTCGAGCGCCTGCAGCTCGCGACTGACAGAGCCGAGCAGGAGAACTGCAAATCGAGCCTTGCCGTGCTGAACGATGTCGTGAGCGAGAAGGCGTTCGCTGCACTTCCGGAAGAAAAGCGGTTAAGCGTGTTCGAATTGGCGAACTGGTGCGCGGCGGAAGCGAACGATAACGGGGCCAAGTATCGCTATGCGCTGGAAGGAACGCGGCTTTCCGGTGCCAGCGAATACATATGGCATACTCGCTTCGCATTAGAAATGAACGACGAGCGCTATGCCGCAGTCGCGGAGACGCTTGAAGCTATGACGCGGGCGAACCGCGCGGCGCTCAACGCGCTGAAAATCGAATGGCTTGCCCGGTTGAATCGGAAGCTCCGGGATAACGGAGATACATTGCTTCAGGCACGCGTTCTCCAGGTGCTCACTGACAACGATTATCGGCCTGCTGATTTCTTGCTGACTGGTGACAACTTCAAGTTGAGCTATGCCGAAATATTGGCAGAACAAGGCAAGACGGCGGAGGCCACTGCGCTTCTGGAGCGGGTCGTGGAGCCACAGCCGCTGATCGGTGCAAGCGTCGATAGGCGGCTGCGAGCGCTGGTCAAGCCCGATTTCGATGCCCGCGCCATAGTGGAAGCGCGATTGGCACAGATGCGTGATATTGCCGTCGCTCATCCTGGTTCGATGGCGGCGGTGCTGGAGATGGCCGATTATCTGCGTCAACTGGGACGTCCGGAAGAGACGCTTGCGACGCTTGAAGCCGCACACCCGGATCGTGTCTATGCCGTGACATTCAGCGACCTCGACGACAATCGGAACTGGTGGTGGGACAGCCTTTCCAAGACCTACGCCATGCTCGGGCGTGATGATGAGGCCGTGTCGGCAATGGGCAAGGCCGGCGCGATTTCAGAACGTGGTGAGTTGAATGTGAGCCAAGCGCTCAATCTTGGCCACCTTCAGCTCGAATTGGGGAAGCCCGCGGAAGCACTGGAGACGGTCTCGGTGTTTGACGACGGTAAGCGCACGATGTCACCTTATGGCGAAATGGTGCTTCGGCTTGTGCGCGGCTGCGCACTGCTGGCGCTGGGACGGGCTGAGGTCGCCAAGCCCGATCTCGCCTATGCGGCTTCGCACGAGAAGGATCATCCTTCTGCGGCCATGACCCTACCGCTCTGCGCAGGCGACATGGATGCGGCGGCTGCGGTTCTGATACGTCGCCTCGACAGCCCCGATCAGCATGTCGGGGCCTTGCTGCAGTTCAGCGACTACGATCCGCCGCCGGTCGGTCCGCCGTTCAAAGGGCTTTATGCGCGGCTGCCCGAATTGAAGGCGCGTGCCGATGTTCAGGCTGCCATTGCCCGTGCCGGAGGCGTAAGGCGTTTTCATTTGCAATATCAGTGAAGCTGGAGCGGCGTGTCGGCGCGCGGTAATCAAAGATGAGGGGGCAGGGCGTGTTGCGATTGCTTACGACGTTTGCGGTGCTTCTCGGCACGGGGAGCGCCCTTGCGGTTCCTGAGGCGCCGCACGTGAACTATGCACCGCCCGGCAAATGGGTGCTGACCCCCCCGCGCCCCGCCGACGGCACTTTGCCGCCGGATGCGCCCATCCAGGTAGACTTCATGGATCACCAAGTGCGGATTAGTCCTGCGGGGCAGGAGACGTACTTCGCTTACCGGATGAAACTTCTGACGCCGGAGGCGCTGCCTGCTGGGAATGTGTCCGTCGTCTGGGCGCCGTCAAGTGGAACTGCGACGGTGCATCACCTCCGCATCGTTCGTGACGGTCAGGTGACCGATCTGCTGAAGGATCAAAAATTTCGGGTCATTCAGCGCGAGGGTGGGCTTGAGGAGTCGATGCTCGATGGCTATCTGACCGCGATGCTTCAGGTGCCCGGCTTGCGCGTTGGGGATACGCTCGAGTTTGCATCGACCATCCTTCGGCGCGATCCTACGCTCGGCGACAGTGTTTTCGGCGCTGTCCAGCTTCCGGTGCAAGGGACAGCGGGAGCGTTCCGGCTTCGGATGAGCTGGCCGGAGGACCAGGCACTTTCATGGCGTGCCACACGTGACCTGCCGCAGACCTTGCCGACCAAGGCGGATGGTCAGAGCGTCATCACGTATGAACTGCGCAGCCCAACCAGCTCGATCATCAACGAGGGCGCGCCCGTGCGCTACAACATCCGGCGCGTGTTCGAATATTCGAGTTTCGGGAACTGGCAGGACGTGTCGCGACACTTTTTCCCGTTATATGAAAGCGCTGCAGCGCTTTCCGGCACGTCGGCGCTGCGCGCGGAGGCAGCGAAGATCGTCGGCAGCTCGAAAACCGCGACCGAACGCGCCGAAGCCGCGCTGCGGCTGGTGCAGGACCACGTCCGGTACGTTTACGTCGGGCTTGATGGCGGTAACTTTCGTCCCGCGTCGGCGGACGAGACGTGGCAGCGTCGCTTCGGTGACTGCAAGGCGAAGACGGCGATGCTGCTCGCGCTGTTGCGCGAACTAAAGATTGAGGCCGAGCCGGTGTTCGTCGATATAAACGGCGGCGATGGGTCGGACCTATGGTTGCCAAGGCCCGATGTGTTCAACCATGTCGTCGTTCGCGCGAAGATCGACGGCGAGACTTACTGGCTCGACGGTACGCGGCTTGGCGATCGCTACCTCGACACGCTCCCCCCACCGATTTTCCGCTGGGCACTTCCGGTCAGATCCGGTGGCGGAGCGCTCGAAGCCGTGGCCCCGAAAGCGTTCGCGCGCCCGCAGGCGATCACTGTCCTGGATATCGACGCGAGCAAGGGGTTTGCGAGTCCAGCAAGTGTGCGCGGCCAGCATGTGATGCGTCAGGACGAGGCGTTCACCACACGTGCGCGGCTCGCTGCGCTGTCAGCCGAAGATGCGGACCGCGCTGTCCGCAGCTACTGGCGGCAGCAGGTCCGATGGGCTGAACCGAGTGCCGTTTCGTGGCGCTATGATGAAAGGCACGCGATGCTTGTGCTTACGCTGGAGGGCGAGGGGCGCCCGGAATGGGAAGGCGACGACACGCAGGGCCGCACCCTCGATATCCCGGGCGCGGGTTTCTATGCGCCGGAGGTGCGACGGCGTCCACGTGAGCAGGACCAGAGCGCGCCCTGGCTCACCAACTTTCCGCGCTATCAATGCTACGCGACGAGTATCCGTCTTCCGACGTCAGGCCCGAAATGGCGCTGGGCTTACTACGCCGATCCGATGAACCTTTATCTCGGCGGCACGCGCTATTGGCGGGCATCGGGATTGGCGAACAACGTGGTTCGCACGGTCATGAGCAGTCACATCGATGTTCCCGAGATCAGCGCTGCCGATGCCAAAGCGGCGACCGACGCGATTCCCACGTTCAACAACAACGTCTCGCGCGTGTATCAGGACGCTGTTTCGCGGCAGCGCAGTGCGAAGCCGCCTTCATCGACGATGCCGTTCGAGGACGGGGCGGAATGGACCGGCGACGCACCCGCCTGCAGCGCTCCGAAGCGGAACTGACACCGAAAGCGATCGCAGGGCTTTGATGCGCCGGGCGTGGCGGGGACCTCAGGCGGCTTGCAATCGGACCCGCGCCCGGATATTGGGCGCGCGACTTCCTGAATTCATACACACGCCCTATCTGGAGACCCTTCATGGCGCTGCAGCGTACCTTTTCGATCATCAAGCCCGACGCGACGCGTCGCAACCTCACGGGCGCCGTCACCAAGATGCTTGAGGAAGCCGGCCTCCGCGTCGTCGCTTCCAAGCGCATCCACATGACGAAGGAACAGGCCGAGGGCTTCTACGGCGTGCACCGCGAGCGTCCGTTCTTCGGCGACCTCGTCGCGTTCATGACCTCGGGCCCTGTCGTCGTGCAGGTTCTCGAAGGCGAAGACGCTGTCGCGAAGAACCGCGAAGTGATGGGCGCCACGAACCCGGCGAATGCCGAGGACGGCACCATCCGCAAGGCGCTCGCGGAATCGATCGAGGCGAACACGGTGCACGGCTCCGACAGCCTTGAAAACGCGAAGATTGAGATCGACTTCTTCTTCAAGCCCGAAGAGATCGTCGGCTGAGGCCTACGGTTTCCAAAGCTGATCCAGGCGGGCGGCGGCATTGTCGCCCGCCGCGCTTTCGCGGCGTACTAGCCCGCGAAGCTTGACCGTGCGGCCCAGAATGACGCGCGGCTCGATGTGATACACGATGTCGTAGATCGCGGTTTCGGTGCGCGGGCCATCTGCCGCTTCGCACCGGCTGGTGATCACGACCGGCAGACGCCCGTCGCGCGCGTCCTCGTCCACCGCTTTCAAGAGCGCGCTTTCGAACCAGTCCGCTTCGATGCGGTGTTCGAGCACGGTGCTTTCCGGCCCCACGCCAAGGGCTGTGGGAAAGCGGATGTCCGTACTTTGCAGCGCGCAGTCCGCCGCCTTGAAGGCAAGGCCGGCACCGCCTGCATCGGTCGCGATCAGCCCGATTGATTTCGGCTGCGCCGTAGCCTTTTCGGCGCGCCGTTCCGCTTCGGCCGATTTGCGCTCGTCGTAGTTGTTCCAGAGCGTCAGCGCCGAAATCACGACGGCAACCACCGCCACCGTTTCACCGAGCGATAGCCAGCGGCGACGGATACGGGCGGTTTCGGCGGCTTTCTCGGCGTGCGTTTCCGGGATTTCCGGTACGTCAGAAGACATCGGCGAGTTTCCTCGGTGCGGACAGGCGCCAGCTTTTCACCAGCCAGTCGTTCACGTGATCCCAGTCCGGCTCTTGCCTGTCGAGCCTGATGCCGATCCAGCCATAGGGGCCGAGGTAAGGTGGGCGGTAATAGAGGTCGGGGTCGGCCTCGATCAGCATCGCCTGTTCCTCCAGGCCGCTCGTCTTCACGAGTAGCGCGGTGATGCCGCAGCCATGGTGGTCGTCGCTGAAATAGGCGAAGAACTTACCTTTTTCGACGTAGAAGCCGGGCGCGCCGTGCGAGAGCTTTTCGGCGGCGGCGGGCAAAGCGAGCGCCCGCGCGCGGACGTTTTCAAGCAGGGCTTCGGGATTGGAGGACATCGGCGGCACACTTCGCAAGCGCTGCGGGATACAGGCGATGTTCCTCTTTCAGCACGCGCTCTGCAAGTGTTTCCGGCGTGTCGCCGGGCAGGATCGGCACGCGCGCCTGTGCCACCACGGGCCCGTCGTCCAGTTCCGGTGTCACAACGTGCACTGAGCAACCGGCCTCGGCATCCCCCGCCTCGATCGCCCGCGCGTGGGTGTCGAGCCCCTTGTACTTCGGCAGCAGCGAGGGGTGGATGTTGAGGATGCGGCCCTTCCAGCTATCGACGAATTCGGGCGAAAGCAGGCGCATATAGCCCGCAAGCGCGATCATCTCGACGTTCGCCCCGCGCAACGCCGCATCGATCAGCATGTCGAACTCGGCGCGTTTCATGCCGCGATGATCGTGCGCCCAAACGGGCACGCCGCGCTCGTCGGCGATGGCGAGGCCGGTCGCTTCGGGGTTGTTGGAGGCGACGAGGACGACCTCGTAAGGACAGTCTTTCGCCTCCGCGGCGGCAAGGATAGAGGCCATGTTGCTGCCGCGGCCGGAGATCATCACCCCGACACGCAGCTTAGGCGACATGTATTGCTTCCCACGCCTCGCGGCTGCCCCAAGTTTCCGCGTCGCCGACGACCGTGCAGCCGGTGTCGCCCACATCGATCGCACCGATGACGTATGCGGTCTCCCCAGCGGCGGCGAGCGCGCCGAGCGTAGCTTCAACATCGTGCGACGCGACCACCGCGACCATGCCGATGCCGCAGTTGAAGGTGCGCGCCATTTCGCCGGCGGCGACATTGCCTTCATGCTGGAGCCAGGCAAACGCTGCCGGAAGCATCCACGCACCCGTATCAATGCGGGCGTGCGTGCCCTTGGGCAGCACGCGCGGAACGTTTTCAAGCAGCCCGCCGCCGGTGATGTGCGCGAGCGCCTTGATGCGGCCGGCGCGAATTTCGGGAAGCAGCGGCTTCACGTAGATACGCGTCGGCGCCAGCAGCGCCTGCCCAAGTGTCTGCGATGCGTCGAACGGGGCAGGGGCGTCCAGCGCGTGGCCCTTGTCGGCAACGATGCGCCGGACCAGCGAATAGCCGTTCGAATGGAAACCAGAGGAAGCGATGCCGAGCAGCACGTCGCCGTGCGCGACACGCTCGCCAGTCAGCTGCTGGCCGCGTTCGACAGCGCCGACCGAAAAGCCCGCGAGATCATAGTCGCCTGCGCCGTACATGCCGGGCATTTCGGCAGTCTCACCGCCGATGAGCGCGCAGCCGGCAATGCGGCAGCCTTCGGCGATCCCGGCCACGACGGCGGCAGCGACGCCTTGCTCGAGTTTCCCGGTCGCGAAATAATCAAGAAAGAACAAGGGCTCGGCGCCCTGCACGACGAGGTCATTCACGCACATCGCCACCAGGTCGATGCCGACCGTGTCGTGCTTGCCCGTGTCGATGGCGAGTTTCAGCTTGGTGCCCACACCGTCGGTCGCCGCAACCAGCAGCGGATCCGTGAACCCGGCGGCCTTCGGATCGAAGAACGCGCCGAAGCCGCCGATCTCGGCATCCGCGCCGGGGCGCGCCGTCGCCTTCACCAGCGAGGAGATCGCCTTCACGAAGGTGTTTCCGGCGGCGATGGAGACGCCTGCGTCGGCGTAGCTGTACGATTTGCCCGTGGTCATCGCGCGGCCATAGCGCCGAAGAGAGAAATATTCGACTCCCAATTCGCGCCGCGTTTGGCATAGAGGCGCCGTGACCTTCAAACGCAAGCTCAACGGATGGATGGCGGCCGCGCTTGCGGCGCTTGCGGCGGCCGTCGCGGTGCCGCTGCTGGGGCAGGATGCCGATCGTCCGGAACCGCCCGCTGAGGCGACCGCCGCAGGTGGGAGTGCGTTCCTCGTTAGCGACATCGATGTCGACGTGGTTGCCGGCTCGGCGGAAGCCGCGCGTGTCGCCGCGTTCCGCGAGGCCGCGCGGCAGGCGTGGCCGCAGCTATATGCGCGGATGACGGGCGTCGCCGCCTCGGGTGCGCCGAAGCTCCCCGACAGCGCGATCGAGGGCATGGTGAGCGGCATTGAGGTGCAGGCCGAGCATTTTTCGGACAAGCGCTATGTCGGCAAGCTTGGCGTCGTGTTCGACCGCGTTCGCGCCGGGGAGCGGCTGCCCGCGAATGCGCGCGTCCTGCAATCCGCGCCTATGCTGCTGCTGCCGGTACTTGCGGACGGCGGTGTGATCTCGGTTTACGAGGGGCGCTCTCCGTGGTTGCAGGCGTGGTCGCGCTTCGGCACGGATTCGAGCCCGATTTCCTATGTGCGCGCGGGTGGCAGCGCATCCGATGCGCTGTTGCTTACAGGCTGGCAGGCGCGGCGCGACAACCGCGGCCTCTGGCGCTCGATCCTGTCGCGCTATGGTGCGGAGAACGTGCTCGTGGCGGAAGCCTGGCTCGACCGCACCTATCCGGGCGGGCCGATAGTCGGCACCTTCCTTGCCCGGCATGGGCCGGATTCGTCGGTGCTCACGCGGTTCCGCCTGCGTGCAGGGGCGGCGGGCGAGCTTGATGCGATGCTCGACACGGCGGTGCGGCGGATCGATTCCGCTTATGCGCGCGCTCTCCAGTCCGGCGTGCTGCGTGCCGATCCGACACTGACGCTGGCTTTGGAGCCGGTGTCGGTGTCTCCGCTGCTCGATCAGGCGGAATCGCTGGGATCGATGGGGACGACAGTGAGCGTTGCGACGCCCGATGCGGCCAGCTGGAACGCGATCGAGGCGGCGCTCGGCGTTGTGCCGGAGGTGGACAGCGTCACGCTGCTCGGACTTTCGATCGGCGGCATGTCGCAGGTGCGCATCAACCATACCGTCGATTACCCGATGCTCCGCTACGCGCTTGATCAGCGCGGCTGGCGCCTCGATGGCAGCCGGCTTCGCCGCCGCGCGGAGGGCGAGGCGCCGCTGCCGCGCCCGGTGGTCACGCTGCCCTCGCTGCCGATCGCTGACGACGCTGTCACCGAAAGCGGCGGACCGCGCGATCTGATACCCTCCGAGAACGAACGGTGAGCGAGGGGGCCGTCCTCGGCGGCCGGCGCCGCATCCATATCCGCTGGATTCTCGTGGCCGCGATCCTCCTGTGGTTCGCCTATGCGACGCGCGGCGTGCTCGGGCCGTTTGTCGCCGGGCTGGTCATCGCCTATCTCCTCGATCCGGTGGCGGATAGGCTGGAACGGCGCGGCGTGCCGCGCTGGGGAGCGGCCATGCTGATCCTCATTGGTTTCTTTGGCGTGTTTGCGCTGCTGATCCTTGCCATGGCGCCGCTGGTTGTCGCCCAGTTCGAGCAACTTGTGAATAATCTGCCGCAGCTTGTTCAATCTATGAAACCTTTAGTCGAGCGGGCTTCCGACGCCGCGGGCGATGTGGTCGCGCTGGAAACGCTCAGCAACGATTTGATGCACCGCGCGGCGGCATGGTTCAGCACGCTTGCAAGCAGCATTCTCAGCGGCGGTCTTGCGGTCTTCAACCTGCTGGCCCTGTTCGTGATGATGCCTGTGGTCGCCTTTTACGCACTTCGCGACTACGACGTGCTGACGACGCGGATCGATGCGTGGTGGCCGCCGCGCTATGCCCCCACCATCCGCCGTCTGCTCGGCGAATCGGACGCCGCGCTGGCAGGCTTCGTACGCGGTCAGTCGCTGGTCTGCCTGTCGCTCGCGATTTTCTATTCGGTCGGTTGGAGCCTCATCGGACTCAACTATGCGCTGGTGCTCGGAATGCTTGCGGGCGTGCTCGGCTTCGTTCCCTATCTCGGCGTCGTCGTCTCGGTGGGGCTCGGTCTCCTCGTCGGACTGGGCCAGTGGGGCCCGGATGTGCTGCATCTGGGGTTGATCGTTGGCATCTTTTTCTTCGGGCAAATCCTCGAAAGCATGGTGCTGACGCCGAACCTCATAGGCAACCGCATCGGGCTGCATCCGCTGTGGGTTTTGTTCGCCGTGTTCGCGGGCGGCGAGCTGCTCGGCATCCTCGGTGTGTTTCTGGCCGTTCCGGTCGCTGCCGTGCTCGGCGTTGTCATGCGCTGGCTCCTCGGCGAATATCTAAAGAGTCCGCTCTTTCTGGATGACGAGCCGCCGCCAGAGGACGTGACCGTCTCCGCATGAGCCAGTTCGCGCTGCCGCTCGAGTACCGGTCGGCCGACGGGGAAGCGGATTTCTACATTTCGGAGGCGAACGCCGCAGCGGTGGCGATGCTCGACCGCTGGCCGGACTGGCCGTCGCACACGCTCATCGTCGTCGGCCCGGAAGGCTCGGGCAAGAGCCACCTGCTGCGGCTCTTCGCGAGGCGGCATCCGGGCGCGGTGCGTGTTTTCGACGATGCCGACGCGTCCGGTCATGATGAAACCGCGATGTTTCATGCATGGAACGCGGCGCAGGCGGGTGGCCCGGCGCTGCTCGTCGCGGCGAGGACGCCGTCCGGTGAATGGAATGTGCGGCTGCCTGATCTCGCTTCTCGCCTCGGCGCGGCGGGGATCGTCTATATCGATGCTCCCGACGACGCGCTGCTTGCAGAAATCATTGCAAAATCTTTTCGCGAACGTGGCCTACGCGTTTCACCAATTGTCATAGAGTATATGGTACAACGGATCGAACGCAGCTTTGCCGCCGCCGCATCCGCTGTCGCCGCGCTCGACGCCGCCGCTCTTGCGGGGCAGCGCGCCGTGACCGTGCCGCTGGTGCGCGAGGCGCTGCGATTTGGTGACACGGCGGACGGACAAGAGCGTGGCGAGACGGAATAGCTTCAAGAATATAGGCAACACCAACGCGCGTTATTTCAACCGCGAGCTGTCGTGGCTGGCCTTTAACGCCCGCGTGCTTGAAGAGGCGGAAAACACGCACCATCCGCTGCTCGAGCGCCTGCGCTTCCTGTCCATCTCTGGCGCGAATCTGGACGAGTTCTACATGGTTCGCGTGGCGGGCCTGCACGGGCAGGTGGAGGAGGGGGTCGAGCTTCGTAGCCCCGACGGCGTGACGCCCGCGCAGCAGCTTGTCGCTGTCGCGGAGCGTGCGGACGCTCTGATGCGGCAGCAGCAGAACGTGTGGCGCGCGCTTTCCATCGAGCTTGCCGCTGTCGGTTTCCACGTTCTCAAAGGCCCTGAACTCTCCCCCGAGGACGAGCGCTGGCTCGAAACCTATTTCCGCGAGCAGATCTTCCCGGTGCTGACGCCGCAGGCGATCGACCCGGCCCACCCGTTTCCGTTCATCCCGAACCGTGGTCTCGCGCTCACGATGGAGCTGAAGCGGGAATCGGACGGTGAGGAGTTGCTCGCGCTGGTCATGATACCCGCGCCGCTCGCGCGCTTCGTGCGTTTGCCGGGGCCGCAGGCGCGCTACATTGCGCTTGAGAACGTCGTTCGCATCTTCGCGGACGACCTGTTCCCGAACTTCAAGATCATGGGCGACGGTGTGTTCCGCGTGATCCGCGACAGCGACATCGAAGTGGAGGAAGAGGCCGAAGATCTCGTCCGTTTCTTCCAGACCGCGATCAAGCGCCGCCGCCGGGGCCGCGTCATCCGTCTGAAAATCGAGGAGGGGACGCCGCCGCGTCTCCACCAAATGGTGCAGCAGGCGCTCCACATCGACAATAGAGACGTGACGCCGGTGACCGGCATCATCGGCATTGCGGACCTTGCTCAGCTGGTCGAGGAAGACCGGCCGGATCTGAAGTTCGAGCCCTACACGCCGCGCTTCCCGGAGCGCATTCGCGAGTACGGCGGCGATTGCTTCGCGGCGATCCGTGCCAAGGACATCGTCGTCCATCACCCCTACGAGAGCTTCGACGTGGTGCTCGCTTTCCTGCGGCAGGCAGCGGCAGACCCCGATGTCGTCGCGATCAAGCAGACGCTCTACCGCGCGGGCAAGCAGTCCGCCGTGGTGCGCGCGCTTGTCGATGCGGCAGAGGCGGGCAAGTCGGTCACGGCGGTCGTCGAGCTCAAGGCACGCTTCGACGAGGAGCAAAACCTCGTCTGGGCTGCGGCGCTGGAGCGCGCGGGCGTGCAGGTCGTCTACGGCTTTATCGATTGGAAGACGCACGCCAAGATTTCGCTCGTGGT
>ERZ1645185.885-NODE-885-length-12625-cov-5.856802_pt1 | contig 12625 bp, 10 predicted proteins | sample MGYA00575351_ERZ1645185 | MGnify/ENA primary metagenome ERZ1645185 (study PRJEB40838, sample SAMN11284767) | freshwater sediment metagenome | isolation source: river sediment | host: Sediment | place: India: Jana village, Kanpur | collected 2015-12-17 ...
GCCACATCGATGGTGCCGGTGTTGGACAGGTGGACCATGTTGGTGCTGCCCACGTCGACGGCGATCACCGCGTCCATTCCATAGGAAGCGGCGAGGGCGGGCACGTTGTCCGAGATCCCGCCATCGGCGCAGGTGCGCCCGCCGATCGACGCCGGGGGGAAGAAGCCCGGCAGCGCGCACGAGGCGTACACCGCCTCCCAGACCGGCACGTCCTGCAGCCCGGGGAGGCCCCAGAGCACCTGCGACGCGCTCTCGAGGTCGACGGTGTTCACGAGGAGTGGCCGCGCGAGGTCGCGGAACGTCCCCGTGGGCACGATGTCGCGCACCAGCCGCTCGAGCGGCTTCCCCAGGTAGAGCGAGGGGGCGAGCATCCGCTTGGTGACCATCGAGAGGTGGTCGATCCGGAAGAGGTCGCTCTTCCGCAGGCTGAGCGCGCGGTGCTCCATCTCGTGGACGGGCATGCCGCCCACGTAGGCCGCGGCGATGAGCGACCCGATGCTCGTGCCGGCGACGACGGTGGGGCGGATGCCGCGCTCCTCGAAGGCGCGCAGCACGCCGATGTGGGCGAAGCCCTTGAGGCCGCCGCCGCCCAGGACCAGCGCGACCTTCGGCGGCAGGGCGAGCTCGCCGTTCACCCCAGGTTCACGTGTCGCCGCTAGATTCCCCATCCGATGCGCCTGCTCCTCGTGGAGGACGACCCGCGGATGGCGACGACCGCCGCCACCTTCCTGCGCAACGCCGGCTTCGCGGTCGACGTCGCGCCCGACGGCGCCACGGCCCTCCGCGAGTCGGCCATCAACAGCTACGATGCCGTGGTCCTCGACCTCGGCCTCCCCGACCTCGACGGGCTCGAGGTCTGCCGTCGCCTCCGCGCGCGCGCGACGCCGCCCCGCATCCTCATGGCCACCGCGCGCGACGCCGTGGAGAGCCGCATCGCCGGCCTCGATACCGGTGCCGACGATTATATCGTCAAGCCGTACGCCTTGGGAGAACTGGTCGCGCGGCTGCGCGCCATCCTGCGCCGGCCGGCCGACGCGCTCCCCACCGTGCTGCGCGTCGGCGACCTCACGCTCGACACCGCCGCGCGCGCCGCCCACCGCGGCGCGCGCCCCATCGCGCTCACCACCAAGGAGTATGCGGTGCTCGAGGTCCTGATGCGCCACCCTGGGGCCGTCCTGACGCGCGAGCACATCAGCGAGCACGCCTGGGACCAGAACTACGACCCGCTGAGCAACGTGATCGACGTCTACATCGGCCGGCTGCGCCGCAAGGTGGACGCCACCGGCGAGGCGCCGATGCTCGAGACGGTGCGCGGGGCGGGGTATCGCCTGCACGCCCCCGCCGCGGCGGGCGGCCCGCCCGACCGCGGACCCGGACGATGACGGCCCGGTCCATCCGCCTCCGGCTCACGCTCTGGTACGCCGGCACCATCCTCGTCCTGCTGCTGGCGATGACCCTCGCCGGCCGCGTGCTGGTGCGCCAGTCGCTCGACGACGAGTTCGCGCGCGCCGAGCGCACCGCCCTCACCCTCGTGCAGGGCTTCTTCCGCGTCGAGATCGCGGAGTACCGGCAGATCGTCCCTACGCTCGCGCACATCAGCGGCGAGCTCGTCATCCCCGACCGGCAGATCCACTTCGTACGCCCGGACGGCGCGGTCTTCGACGCGTCGCCGCTGGCGCGCGTGATGCCGCTCCCCGAGCTCGCGCCGCCGCTCAGCGAGGTGGCCGGGCCGCTGGATCCGTCGCTCGCGCCCGGGTGGCTGGTGCGGGTGACGTCCTCACGCGAACGCCTCGAGCGGCAGCAGCGGCAGGTGGACCGCGGCGCCCTCCTCGCCATTCCGCTCGCCGTCGCGCTCGCGATGCTCGCCGGCTGGGTGCTCACCGGCCGCACGCTGCGGCCCGTGGCGCAGATGGCCGACGCCGCCGACCGCATCACCGCCGGCGCGGGCGGGCGGCTCCCGATCGCCGTCCCCGGGGACGAGCTCGGCCGGCTCGGCGCCCGCTTCAACGCGCTCCTCGACCGGCTCGACGACGCGCTCGGCCGGCAGCGGCGCTTCCTCGCCGACGCCGCGCACGAGCTGCGCACGCCGATCGCGCGCGCGCGCGGCGTCGGCGAGCTCGCGCTGTCGCAGCCCACCCTCACGGCCGTGGAGCGCGCCCCCCTCGAGCAGACGCAGCACGAGCTCGAGGCGATGTCGCACCTCGTCGACGAGCTGCTCGAGCTCGCGCGCACGGAGGCGGCGAGCGCGTCGCGACCGCCCGCGCGCGTCTACCTCGACGACGTCGCCGCCGAGGTCGCGCGGGCCTTCGACCCGCTCGCGCGCACGCGCGGGCAGCGCATCGAGGTCGAGGTGCCCGAGGAGGTCCCGGTCGAGGGGGACGCCGTCTCGCTCGAGCGCCTGGTCGGCATCCTCGTTGACAACGCGCTGCGCTACTCGCCCGCGGGCGGCGTGGTCCGGGTCACCGCGCGCCGCGGCGAGCAGGGGCCGGAGCTGGTCGTCGCAGACGAGGGGATCGGCATCGCGGCCGAGGAGCGCGAGCGGCTCTTCGAGCGCTTCTTCCGCGGCGCGCGCGCGCGGCAGGCCGAGCCCGCCGGCAGCGGCCTCGGGCTCGCGATCGCGCAGGCGATCGCGCAGCGGCACCGCGCCCACCTCGCCTTCGATCCCACGGTCACCACGGGCACGCGCGTCATCCTGCGCTTCGGCTGACCGCGCGCCGCGCGGCGGCGGCCCCGGCGCGTTCATCGTGGGTTCATCCGGCCGGCGTAGCTTGGCAGGTGATGCCACGATCCCAACGACTCCGTCACCTGCGCCCGTGGGGCGCGCCGCTCGCTGCGCTGGGTGTCGCGACGCTGCTCGCGTGCCCGCTCGCCGCGCAGGGCCCCGCCGCGCTCTCCTTGGCCGACGCGGTGCAGCGTGCCGGCACCATCGCGCCCGCCGCGCAGGCGGCCGCCGGCCGCCGCGCCGAGCGCGTGGGCCGCGCCCGCACCGACGCCCAGTGGGGCAATCCCCTCGTCGAGCTCCGCCGCGAGAACCTCGACTCCCCGCTCCCCTACGACGACTTCGCGACCGTCACGCTCCCGGTGAGCCTCACCGGCCGGCGGTTCGCGCTGCGGTCCGCGCTGGGCGCCACCCGCGAGCAGGCGCGGGCCGACTCCGTCGCGACGATCCGCGATGCGCAGTACGCCGCTGCGCGCGCCTGGTGGGGGGCGTGGGCCGCGCGCTCCGTCGCGACCATCGCCGCTGAGCAGGCCGAGCTCTATGCGCGCGTCGCGCGCATCGACTCGCTGCGCGCCGCCGAGGGCGAGATCTCCGAGGCGGCCGGCTTCCGCATGCGCATCGAGGCGCAGCGCGCACGGCACGACGCCGCGCGCGCGGCGGCGGAGGCCGCGCACGCCGGCGGGCTGCTCGCCGCGCTCGTCGGCGAGGATGACCCGGCGCGCCTGGCCATCGTCCCGGAGGCGCCGCCGCTCGACGCGCTCCCCGCCGCCGAGGCGGCGCTCGCCGCCGCCGAGCGCGACCGGCCCGACCTCGCCGCGGCCCGTGCCGCCGAGCGCGCCGCCGACCGGCGCCGCACCGCGGAGCGCCTCGGCACCCTGCCCGACGTCGGCGTCACCGGCGGCTACAAGGGCACCAGCGGGCTCTCGACGACGGTGATCGGCCTGATGATCACGCCGCCGCTCCTCAACCAGAACGGCGGCGGACGCGAGCGTGCGAGCGGCGAGTGGCTCCTCGCCAACGCCGACCGCCGCGCCGCCGAGCTGCGCGTGCGCACCGAGGTGCGCGCGGCGCTCGAGGCCGCGCACGCGATCGATGACGGCAGCGCCGGCTTCGACGCGGGCTTCGCCACGCGCGCGGGCGTGGTGGCAGACGCCGCCGAGGCCGCGTACCGCGAAGGGGCCGCCTCGCTCGTGGAACTGCTCGATGCCTTCCGGGCCGCCGCCGACGCGCGCGTGGCCCTCGTGCGCGGCACGCTCGACCGCGCCCTCGCCCGACTCGACCTGCGGCGCGCCACCGGCGCGCCGGCCGTGGAGATGCCATGACCGTCCGCTCCGTCCGCCGTCCTGCGCGCCGCGCGCGCGCCCTGCTCGCCGCCGGCGCGCTCGCCCTCGTCACCGCCTGCGGTGGCGCCGCCGAGGAGGCCGCGCCCGCGGAGGCCGCGGTCGCCGACACCGCGCTCCTCTCCGCCGAGGCGGTCGCCATCGCGCGGTTCGAGCTCGCCGCCGTCGCCGAGCAGGAGTGGCGCGACGCCTGGCACGTGCCGTCGCACGTGAGCCTCGATCCCAACGCGACGCAGCCGCTCGGCAGCATCGTCGAGGGGCGCGTGCTGGAGGTGCGCGTCGTGCCCGGCGACCGCGTGCGCGAGGGGGACATCGTCGCCGTCATCCACTCGCACGAGGTGATGGACGCGCGCCAGCGGATCGTCGCGGCGCGCGCGGCGAGCATCTCCGCCGACTCGGCGGCCGGCGTCGCCGACGCGGCGGCCGGGCGCGCGGAGCGGCTCTTCGCGGCCAAGGCCGTCTCGCAGGCCGAGCTCGAGCGCGCGCGCGCCGCGCGCACGGCGGCCGACGCGCAGCGCGACGCCGCCAAGGCGGAGCTCGTGCGCGCCGAGGCGTTCGTCGAGCACCTGGTCGGCAGCGGCACGCCGCCGGGCACCGAGGAGCACGCGGCGCTCATCCGCGCCCCCTTCGCCGGCGTCGTCACCGGCCGCGATGCGCAGCCGGGCCAGGTGGTCCTCGTGGGCCAGCCGCTGGTGACCGTCGCGCGCGAGGGCACCCTCGGCGTGACCATGCGGCTCCCCGAGGAGGCGGTGGCGAGCGCGGCGCTCGGCGTGCCCGTGCGGTTCACCGTGCCCGCCTACCCTGACCGCACGTTCGAGGCGCGCGTCTCGCGCGTCTCGCCGGTGGTGGACTCGCTCAGCCGCGCGATCGAGGTCTGGGCCGAGGTGCGTGGCGAGGGCCAGCGGCTGCTGCGCGCCGAGATGACCGCCGACGCCGAGCTCCTCGGCGCGCGCGGCGCGAAGGTGCTCGCCGTGCCGAGCGGCGCGGTGCAAGAGATGGAAGGCGACACGGTCGTCGTGCTCGGCACGCGGATGGGCGAGGGGATGCTCCTCGAGGCGCGCCGCGTGCGCACCGGACGCCGCACCTCCACGATCGTCGAGCTCCTCGACGGCGTGAAGGCGGGTGACTCCGTGGTCACCACCGGCGCCGCGATCGGCAAGGCCGAGATCATCAAGCGGCGCAGCGGCGGTGAGGGGGCCGACCATTGAACAAGCTCATCGCGTTCGCCCTCAAGCAGCGCTTCTTCGTCGTCGGCGGCGTCCTCACGCTCATCGCGGGCGGCCTGTTCGCGCTGACGCACCTGCCGTTCGACGCCTTCCCCGACCTCACCGGCACGCGGGTCGAGGTGATCACGCCGGCCCCGGGCATGCCGCCGGAGGACGTCGAGCGGCTCGTGACGTACCCGATCGAGTCGGCGCTGATGGGCATCCAGGGGGCCGAGGGCGTGCGCTCGGTCTCCAAGCAGGGGCTGTCGCTCGTCACGGTGTCGTTCCCCGACGCCGTCGACGTCTACTTCGCCCGCACGCTCGTGCAGCAGCGCGTGGCCGACGCCAACAGCCAACTGCCCACCGGCATCGAGGCCGGGCTCGGCCCGGTCACCACGCCGATGGGCGAGCTCTACCAGTACACGGTGACCAGCGATTCGATGTCGCTGGCGCAGCTCAAGACGCTGCACGACTACACCATCCGTCCTCGCCTGCGCACCGTGCCGGGCGTGTCGGAGGTGAACTCGTGGGGCGGGTTCATCGAGCAGGTCCACGTGGAGGTCGACCCGGCGCGGCTCGCGGCGCGTGACCTCACGCTGCAGGAGGTGCACGACGCGCTCGAGCGCAACAACCGCACGTTCGGCGGCTCGTACGTCGAGACGGCGGGCGAGCGCTTCACCGTGCGCGGCGTGGGCCGCGCCGAGTCGCTGGAGGAGATCGGCCGGATGGTGGTCGCCACGCGTGGCGGCGCGCCGGTCCTCGTGCGCGACGTTGCGCACGTGGTGATGGGCGCGCTGCCGCGGTCGGGCGCCGTCACGCAGGACGGCAAGGGCGAGGTCGTCACCGGGATGGTGCTCAAGCTCAAGGGGGCCGATTCGCGCCGCGTGATCGACGGCGTCACGGCGCGCCTCGACGAGGTGCGCGCCGGCCTGCCCACGCACGTGCACATCACGCCGTTCTACGATCAGACGCAGCTCGTGCGGCGCACCACGGGGACGATCACCAAGAACCTGATCGAGGGCGGCCTGCTCGTCATCGCCGTGCTCTTCCTGTTCCTGCGGAACGTCCGCGCGTCGCTCATCGTCGCGTCGGTGATCCCGCTGTCGATGCTCTTCGCCTTCGCCGGGATGAAGCTCTTCGGCTACTCGGCCAACCTGATGAGCCTCGGCGCGCTCGACTTCGGGCTCATCGTGGACGCCTCAGTCGTGATGGTCGAGAACTTCATCCGGCGGCTCGAGGAGGGGGCGCACGGCGACCGGGACTCGCTCTTCCACTCGGCGGCGGTGGAGGTGGGCCGCCCGATCCTGTTCGGCATCGCGATCATCGTCGCCGTCTACATCCCGATCTTCACGCTCGACGGGATGGAAGGGCGCATGTTCAAGCCGATGGCGTTCACGGTGGTCACGGCCGTGCTCGGCTCGCTGCTGCTCGCCCTGACCTACGTGCCGACGATGTCGCACTGGCTGCTGCGGCACGCGCACGAGAAGCCCAACCGCGCCTTCGACGCGCTCAAGGCGGCCTACGGCCGCGGGCTCGAGTGGACGCTGGCGCGCGGCAAGCTGGTGGTGGGGGCCGCGGCGGCGGCCGTGCTGCTCGCGATGGGGTCGTTCGCCTGGCTCGGCACGGAGTTCATGCCCAAGCTCGACGAGGGGAACATCCTCATCACCACGCGTCGCCTGCCGAGCATCTCGCTCGCGGAGGCGACGCGGCTGTCACAGGCGGCGGAGCGCATCATCAAGCAGTTCCCCGAGGTCATCACGGTGGTGACGAAGGAGGGGCGCCCCGACCTCGCGACCGAGGCCATGGGGCTCTACGAGGGCGACACCTACGTCATCCTCAAGCCGCAGGACGAGTGGACGACGGCGAAGGACCGCGAGGGCTTGGTGGTCGCGCTCGACAGCGCGCTGTCCGACATCCCCGGGCTCGAGATCGCCTTCACGCAGCCGCTCGCGATGCGCCTCGACGAGGCGGAGAGCGGCATCCGCACCGACCTCGGCATCAAGGTCGTCGGCCCCGACCGCGAGCAGAACGAGGCGCTCGGCGAGCGCATCCGCGCAATCGTCGCGACGGTGCCCGGCGCGGCCGACGTGTCGGTGGAGGTCGCCGACGGGGCGGGGCAGTACCGCGTGGACATCGACCGCGCCGCGCTCGCGCGCTACGGGCTCAGCGTCGCCGACGTGCAGGCGGCCCTCGACCTCGGCACCGGCGTCGGCGTGGCGACCGAGCTCGTCGACGGGCCGCGCCGCATCGGCGTCGCCGTGCGCCTGCAGGAGGGCGCGCGGGCCGACCTCGAGGCCCTCAAGCGCATCACGGTGCGCACGGCCAATGGCGGGCTCGTCTCGCTCGGCGCGCTCGCGCGCCTCACGCCGGTCACCGGCCCCGAGCTCATCGCGCACGAGGACGCCCAGCGCCGCACGCTCGTGATGGCGAACGTGCGCGGCCGCGACCTCGGCAGCTTCGTCGAGGAGGTGCGCGCGAAGGTCGCCGCGCAGGTGCGCATCCCGTCCGGCGTCTTCCTCGAGTGGGGCGGCCAGTACGAGAACCAGCAGCGCGCGCTCGGCCGGTTCATCATCGTCGTGCCGGCGGCCCTGCTGCTGATCTACTTCCTGCTCTTCCTTTCGTTCGGCTCCGTGACGCAGGCGGGGCTCGTGCTGCTCAACGTGCCGTTCGCCCTCGTGGGCGGCGTCGCGATGCTCTGGCTGCGCGGGCTCAACCTCAACCTCTCGGCGAGCATCGGCTTCATCGCCCTCTTCGGCATCGCGGTGCTCAACGGCGTGGTGCTGGTGGAGCACCTCAACCACCTGCGCGCGCGCGGCCGCGACCTGGAGAAGGCGGTGCGCGAGGGCGCGATGGACCGGCTGCGGCCGGTGCTGATGACGGCCCTCGTCGCGAGCCTCGGCTTCGTGCCGATGGCGCTCTCGCACAGCGCGGGCGCTGAGGTGCAGCGGCCCCTCGCGAGCGTGGTGATCGGCGGGCTGGTGACGAGCACGTTCCTCACGCTCTTCGTGCTGCCGCTGCTCTACCGGGCGCTCATGCGGTGGGAGGAACGGCGCGAGGCGGAGGAGGCCGCCGAGGAGGCGAAGCTGGCCGAGACCGAATGGGCCAGCGCGTAGGGCGGGAGCGGGATGCGGCGGGGAGAGCGGGATGAAGGATGCGGGGGGGAGCGCTGGATGCGGAGCGAGGGACGACACGTGAGGAGGAGCGCCTCCTCTCTTCTTCCCTCATTCCGGATCCTGTACTCCCCCCCGCATCCCGTCTCCCTCTCTCAGTTCAGGTACAGGTACAGGCCGTAGAGGCCGTAGCCGAGCCCCGCGAGGCTCACCAGCGTCCCGACGTCGTCACCGATGATCAAGCCGCCCACCAGCGCGGCGCCGCCGATGATCATCTGCGGCATGCCGCGGCGACGCAGGTCGGGCTGGACGAGGTTCGGGGACGCCTCGGTCGCGGCGGGCGCCGCGGCGACGGGGCGGATGGCGATGCCGGCGCGCAGCGCATCGCGCGCGGGGCCCACGGGGGCCGTCGCCTCGGCGACCGGCGCCGTGGCGGGTGCGAGCGAGGGCGAGGCGGTGAACGCCTGCGCGCGGGCGGCCGGGGCGGCGATGGCGAGCGCGAGCGTGGCGGACATCAGGTGACGACGCAGCATGGTGTCGCATCTCCTGGGTGGGGGTCGTTCCTGCAGGCAACGTACTACCCCGATACCTTTCCGGCGATACCACGCGCGTCGCCGCCCGCCGCGGCCGCGACGCCCCAGCCTCGCCCGCGATGACCGACCCGCTCCTCCGCTACCGCGACGCCTTCCCCATCCTCGCGCGCAGCACGTACCTCGTCTCCAACTCGCTCGGCGCGATGCCCGCCACCGTGCCGGGCAAGCTGCAGGAGTACGCCGACAGCTGGGCCACGTGGGGCGTGCGCGCCTGGGCCAAGGGGTGGTGGGAGATGCCGCTCACCGTCGGGGACGTGGTCGCGCCGCTCATCGGCGCCGGCGCGCACGAGGTCGCGATGGCCCCCACCGTGACGCTCGCGCAGGCCGCGATCCTCAGCGCGATGGACTTCTCGGCGGGCCGCGACACGGTCGTGATGACCGAACTCGACTTCCCCAGCGTGAGGTACGCCGTCGAGCAGCTCGCGCCCCGGCTCGGCGCGCGCGTGGTGGTGGTGCCGAGCGAGGACGGCATCGGCATCGACCAGCAGGCGCTGCACGCGGCGATCGACGCGCGCACCGCGCTCGTCTGCGTCTCGCACGTGCTCTTCCGCTCCGCGTACATCCTCGACGCCGACGCGCTCTGCGCGCACGCGCACGCGCAGGGGGCCGTCGTCTCCCTCGATGCCTACCACTCGGTGGGCGTGATCCCGGTGGACGTGAGGCGCAGCGGCGTCGACTTCCTCACCGGCGGCGTGCTCAAGTGGCTCTGCGGCGGGCCGGGCGGCTGCTTCCTCTATGCCTCGCCATCGGCCAGCGAGCGCTTCGCGCCCGCGCTCACCGGCTGGCAGGCGCATCGCCGGCCGTTCGGCTTCGAGCCCACGATGGACTACGCCGACGGCATCCACCGCTGGCTCGGCGGCACGCCGGTGGTGCCGGCGCTCTACGCCGGCATCGAGGGGCCGCGCATCATCGGCGAGGTGGGCCTCGCGGCGATCCGCGAGAAGAGCCTGCGCCAGACGGCGCGGCTGGTCGCGCTCGCCGATGCGCGGGGCTACCGCGTCTCGGCCCCGCGCGACCCCGCGCGCCGCGGCGGCACGGTCGCCTTCGACGTGCCGCACGGCGCCGAGGTGGCGCAGGCGCTGCTCGCGCGCGACGTCGTGATCGACTACCGCCCGGGCGCGGGCATCCGCGTCGCGCCGCACTTCTACACGACCGACGACGAGGTCGAGCGCGTGGTGCACGAGATCGACGACATCCTCCGCACCGAGGCCTGGCGCGCGTTCGAGGGCAGCCGGCCGCGGGTGACCTGAGCCGCGCCGGCGCGCGGGCCCGCCGCCGGGCCCTCCGCATCTTCCGTCCCCGGGCGCCGCGCGGTACCTTCGCCCCGCAGACCCCACCTCGAGCCGAGTCCCGCATGCCCCAGCCCGCCAAGAAGCTCCGCAAGCAGTACCTCAACAACCAGTATCCCAACGTCGTGCTGCGCTTCGAGGACGGTCACGAGATCGTGATCAAGCGCGGCACCGGCAAGACCTTCGATTGCTACGCCGGCGAGAACATCAAGCTCCTCGCCGTCTACGACCCCGACGCGCGCGAGCGCGACCTCGTCGAGACCCGCAAGGCGGACGACTTCCCCGACGCGTGAGACCCGCCGCCGTGCTCCGCCCCCTGGCCGCGATCGCCTTCGCCGTCGCGCTGGGGGGCGTGCCGCATCCGGCCGCCGCCCAGGCCGCCAAGGCGCCCACGGGCGACCTCGCCGCCCTCCAGCGCACGCTCGACTCGCTCGCCGACCGCCATCGCGGCGTCGTCGGCTACGCGGTGCGGCACCTCGAGAGCGGGCGCGGCATCGGGCGCCGCGCCGACGAGCCCTTCCCGACCGCGTCGCTGATCAAGGTCCCGATCCTCGTCACGCTCTACGACCTCGCCGAGCGCGGCCTCATCGGCCTCGACGACCCGCTCACGATGCTGCGCATCGACAAGGTCGGCGGCTCGGGGCAGCTGCAGCACCTGCACGACGGCGCCGAGCTCACCGTGCGCGATGCCGCCTGGCTGATGATCACGCTGAGCGACAACACCGCCACCAACCTGATCCTCGACCGCATCGTGCTCCGGCGCGTGTGGGTGAAGATGGACTCGCTCGGACTCGGCCGCACGCGCGTGCACCACAAGAGCTTCCTGCGCGCCATCGCCAGCGCCGCGCCGGACTCCTCCGCCAAGTACGGCCTCGGCGTCACCACGCCCGACGAGATGGCGCGCCTCTACGAGCTGCTCGCGCGCGGCCGCGCGGTGAGCCCGCGCGCCGACTCCGCCATGCTCGATATCATGGCGCACACCGAGGACGGCGCGATGCTGCAGCGCTTCGTCAGTGACCTGCGCAGCCCGCACAAGACCGGCAGCGACGACGGTGTGCGCACCGAGTGCGCCCTCTGGACGCTCCCCGACCGCGTGGTGGCCTGCGTCCTCACGCGCGACAACGTCGACCGCAGCTGGCGCATCGACCACGAGGCGCAGGTGCTGATGGCGCGGATGGGCGAGGCGATCGTGCGCACCTGGCGGCGCGAGGGGGCGCGATGACGGCGCCGGACGCGCGCGCGGGAGGCGCGGCGCGGCCGTCCGCCCCGCTCCGCTGGAGCGACGCCGTCTTCGCCGCCCAGCGCGACGGCCGGCCGGTGGTCGCGCTCGAGAGCTCGGTCCTCGCGCAGGGCCTCCCGGTCCCCGCCAACCGCGAGGCCGACGCGCGGATGCGCGCCGCCGTGGAGGCGCGGGGCGCGGTGCCGGCCATCACCGCCATCGTGCGCGGGCACGTGACGATCGGCCTCGACGGCGACGACCTCGAGCGCTTCCTGCGGCGCGAGGGCGTTGGCAAGGTCACCGCGCGTGACCTCCCCGTGGCCGCCGTGCGCGGCGCCGACGGCGCCACCACCGTCGCCGCGACGCTCGCCTGCTGTGCGCTGGCGCGGCTCGACGTCTTCGCCACCGGCGGCATCGGCGGCGTGCACCGCGAGCCCGCCTTCGACGAGTCGGCCGACCTCGCCGAGCTCGCCCGCACGAGCGCCGTCGTCGTCTGCGCCGGCGCCAAGTCGATCCTCGACCTCCCGGCGACGCTCGAGCGTCTCGAGTCGCTCGGCGTCACCCTGCTCGGCTACCGCACCGACGAGTTCCCCGGCTTCTTCACCGCGCGCACCGGACTCGCGGTCCCCGCGCGCGTGGAGTCCCCCGCCGAGGTCGCGGACGTGCTGCGGCAGGCGCGCACGCTCGGGCGTCCGGGGGCCGTGCTGGTCGTCCAGCCGCCGCCGGCCGAACAGGCGCTCGACAGCGACGTCGTCGCGGAGGCGGTGGAACAGGCGCTCGCGCTGGCGCGCGCGGCCGGGGTGCGCGGGGCGGCGGTGACGCCCTTCCTGCTCGCCGCCGTCGAGCGCGCCACGCACGGCCGTTCGCTCGCCGCCAACCTCGCCTTGCTGGAGTCCAACGCCGGTCTGGCCGCGGAGGTCGCGGTCGCCCTGTCGGCGCCTCCCTGACGGGGCGCGCCGCGTCTGTCTTGCCCGGGTATCACAGTGTAGGTTTTCCGTTGTCCCGAGCCGGAGGTCCCTCGCCCGATGCCCTCTCCGTTCCTGAGTTCCGAGGAGTACGACGAGCGCGCGCACCAGCTCTACAACGAGGGGAATTACGACGACGCCCTCGCGCTGCTCCGTGAGGGCCTCGGGCTCTATCCGAACGCCGT
>ERZ1645185.886-NODE-886-length-12601-cov-6.257134_pt1 | contig 12601 bp, 8 predicted proteins | sample MGYA00575351_ERZ1645185 | MGnify/ENA primary metagenome ERZ1645185 (study PRJEB40838, sample SAMN11284767) | freshwater sediment metagenome | isolation source: river sediment | host: Sediment | place: India: Jana village, Kanpur | collected 2015-12-17 ...
TGAAGTTGCCGCCGCCAAGGTCGATCGCGCCGTCGGTTCCGCTCTGGCTGAACGCCGCCTGGACCTGGGCAAACGAGGTGTAGCTGCCGATCAAGCGGATCGTATCCTCGCCGTGGTGGAAGTCGCCGATCACGTCCTGGCCGACGACGCCGTCGAACACGAAGGTGTCGTTGCCCGCCGGATCGCCCGGACGGTCTCCGAAAAGCACATCGTTGCCGCCCTTGCCGTTCAGCGTATCGTTGCCGCCGTTGCCCAGCAACCAGTTGTCGCTGGCGGAACCGGTCAGGACATTGTCGATCTCGTTACCGGCCGCGAACGGGGTGTTGCCGGTCAGCACGCAGTTCTCGACATAGGCCCACAGGTAGTAGCCGCCGCCATTGATCCCGGCATAGACGGTGTCGGTGCCTTCGCCTGCGCCTTCGTAGATCGTGTCGAACGGCGTATCGACATAATAGGTGTCGTTGCCCGCCGCGCCGTTGAGGTCGTCGTAATCGCCCAGGCCCGAATTGGCGTAGATCGTGTCGTTGCCGTTGCCGCCGACGATCAGGTCGTAATCGAAGCTGGCCCCGCCGGTCAGCACGTCGTCGCCGTCCTCGCCATAGAGCGAGTCGGGGTCGCCTTCGCCGTTCAGCACGTCGTTGCCGGCGCCGCCGACCAGATAGTCGATCCCGGCCCCGCCGTTCAGCGTGTCTGTTCCGTCCTCGCCGAACAGCGCGTCGTTCCCGGCGCCGCCGTTGACCGTGTCGTCGCCCAGTCCCGCGATCAGCAGGTTGGCGCTTTCGTTGCCGGTGATGGTGTTGGCCCCTTCGTTGCCAACGCCGAAGCGGCCGCCCGCCCCGGCGGCAATGATCAGGTTTTCCAGGTTGGCGTACGTCGCCAGGTAAGTATCGAATGGAGTGACAAGCGTGTCCGCCCCTTCGCCAAACGCTTCACTGACCACGTCAGCCTGCTGGTCGACATGGTAGGTATCGTCGCCTTCTCCGCCGGTCATCGTGTCGACGCCGCCCTTGCCATCAAGGGTGTCGTTGCCGGAATCGCCGATCAGGACATCGACGGCGGCAGAGCCGTTGAGAGTATCATGGCCGATGCCGCCAACCAGAACCTGATTGAATGCCACACCTTCGCGGGCGTCGAGTGTCATTCCGGTACCTTGCGCGACCGCCAGAACGACCACGTCGCCTCCCGGACCGTTGGTCCAGTTGCTCAGAACCAGATTCGGCATGCTGGCAAGCGTGCCTGACGTCGCCAGCAGCACGTATTGATCCGTGCCTGCTCCACCCACGACTGTCGTGATGGTAGCGGCCTGCGACAGTAGCAGCACTCCCGTGACGGCTTCCCCGGCCTTGGAATCGAACTGCAGCGTTTCGATGCCCGCGAACGTGGTGGCGAGATAGATTTCGTGGCGGTTGAAGGCGTTGCCATCGTGACTGCGCAGCACAAGCGTATCCTGGCCGGTACCACCATCGATGGCGGGCGCTCCGAATGCGCCCGTGATCCCCATCGCGCCGTCGAGAATGATGACGTCGTTCCCGCCTTCACCGAACAGCAGATCGGCGCCGCCGCCGCTGTAGATGCGGTCGTTTCCGTCGCCCCCGTGGAAATTGTCATCAAGCTCGTGGCCGAACATCAGATCGGCGAAGATCGTCCCGGAATCGACCTGCGAGAACATCTCGGTATCGAGAATGAAAGCGCTGCTGTTAAGGTTGGCAAGCAAGACGCCGTTCATACGCACTTCGAGGTGTTCACCCCCGCTGTCGGCGACAAAAGCCGCGCCGCCCGCCTGCTGGACCAGGAAGTCCGCGACGCGCGCCATCGTGGTAAGTCCACTGCCGTTAAGGTCGAACTTGTCCTGTCCGATGGTGAAATCGGTCACGGTGACGATTCCGCCAGCCAGGGAAATGATGTCGTTGCCGCCGCCGCCGGTTACGGTCTGGTTGCCTGCGCCCAGCGAAATGTAGTCACCGCGCGTCGTTCCGACGACCGACACACCATTGCCATCCGCGGTCGTGATGCGGAAGTCGATGTTCGCACCGCCGAGGAAGGTGTACTGCGAACCGTTGAAGCTGCCGCCCACATCAAGCGTGACGTCGACCGAACCGGTGCCGCCCCAAAAGGTCGCCACTGGCAACATGGCCAGATGCGCCTGGTCGAGATGCAGCACCGCAGCATACTGGCGCGGCGCGATGGGAGTGGCGGGCGCCACTTCGGCCTGCAGTATCACGCCTTCGATGCTGACCAGGGTGGCCTGCAGATAGACCTCGCCGCCGATGCTTACCGCGTCTGTTCCGGTCCCGCCGTTCCACACACCCCCGGCGCCGTTGAAGGTGGACGGCGGCGCCCAGCCCAATGGCCCCACCTGGGCCGAGTTGGCGATGATGACCATGTCGTTGCCGTCGCCGGCGTTGACCTGGTCGGCGCCGCGGCTGGCTTCGAAGATATCCCCGTTGGCCGAGCCATTGAGGATGTCATCCCCGGCGCTGCCGCTGAGCACCTGGGTAAAGGCGGCCCGGCTGGCTGCGTTGAGAGTTGTGCTGGTTCCCGCGGCGCCACCGGCCGAAAGGACGACGAAGTCCCCGGCCTCCCAGGCGTTGGTCGCGATGCCGTCCCAGCCGATCAGCGGCAGGCCCGGCATGGTGAAGGTACCCGCTGTCGTTCCCGCCAGCAGGGTCAGAACGTCTCGCCCGGCGCCGCCTGAAACATCCAAGAGCCCAAGCGACGCCCATGTCGACAGGTTGAAAACGCCCTGAACGGTATGGCCGACCTGCGAATTGAAATAGATCCGCTCAATGGATGTCAGCGTCGCGCTGCTGAAGCTGTGCGGGGACAGCAGCCCGATCGTGCTCGGGAATGGCGTCGGCGTGCCGGCCAGCACCCTGAGCTCGATCGTATCGGTCCCGGCGCCGCCGTTGAACACTTCGTTGAGGCTCGAGAAGGTGTCTTCGACGAACGTATCGTTGCCGTTACCGCCGCTCAGCGAGTCCGTCCCGCCCCCGCCAAAGATCGTATCGTTGCCATCGCCGCCGTCGACCGTGTCGTTGCCGGACAGCGCGTTGATGATGTCGTCTTCAGGGTTCCCAACCAGATTGTCCGCGCCCGTGGTACCGTTGATAATCGCCATCTGGTTATGCTCCCCAAGTTCCAATCGCGACGCAATCTGGTCGAATCGCCTGTTTCCTGCCTAAGCTGGCGGAATTGGCAATCAAAATCGAGAGATACGTGGTGCTTGTCTAATTCGGATGTCTACCGCACAGTTGTCCGATGCAATCGATCCGCCTGCTCGCCGCCACCGCCCTCTCCCTGACCGTCGCCGCCTGCGCTTCGGTTCCGGTCATTCCGCAAACCCGCACCGCCGAACCCGCAGGCCAGGTTGCGCAGTATCTCGCGCGGATCGATGCGCTGGACGACAACGGGCCCAGGCTGAACGCGGTGATCGCGGTCAATCCCGCGGCGTTGCGCAGCGTGCCCGACGCGGTTGCAAAGGGCGGGCCGCTGGCGGGCAAGGCGGTGCTGGTCAAGGACAACATCGAAACCGCCGATGCCATGCCGACCACCGCCGGCAGCCTGGCCCTGAAGGACAATGTTACGGGGCGCGATGCACCGCTGGTTGCGCGGCTGCGCGGTGCCGGCGTGGTGATCCTGGGCAAGACCAACCTGTCGGAATGGGCCAACATCCGCTCGCCCAATTCCTCGTCCGGATGGAGCGCTACGGGCGGACAGACAAGAAACCCCCACGCCACCGACCGCAACCCTTGCGGATCATCGTCCGGCAGCGGCGCGGCGATCGCAGCGGGCATGGCCTGGGCGGCGATCGGCACCGAAACCGACGGGTCGATCACCTGCCCCGCCAGCGTCAATGGCATTGTCGGGTTCAAGCCGACCGTTGGCCTGGTCAGCCGTACGCACATCGTACCGATCAGCCACAGCCAGGATACCGCAGGACCGATGACCACGTCGGTCAGGGACGCGGCCCTGCTGCTGACCGCGATGGCCGGCCCCGATCCGGCCGACAAGGCGACCGAGCGCGCCGCGCTGCACCTGACCGACTTCGCCGAGGGGATCGACGGCGCCAGCCTGGCAGGGGTGCGGATCGGCGTCCTGCGCAAGCAGGCCGGCCAGCACGGCGGCGTCCTGCGGCTGTTCGACCGGGCGCTCGAAGACCTCAAGCGGGCCGGCGCCGAAGTGGTCGAGATCGCCTATGACCCCGACCCGTCGATGTACGCCGACGAAGGCACGGTGCTGTACTACGAACTCAAGCAGGACCTTGGCGCCTACCTTGGCGGGTTGCCCGGCGATCCGCCAGTGCGTAGCCTGGCCGACGTCATCGCCTTCAACAAGGCCAACGCAGCCGAGGAGCTGCGCTGGTTCGGCCAGGAAACCTTCGAGAAGGCGGTCAAGCTGGACGACGACGCCGCCTACCGCAAGGCGCGCGAAAACTCATTGCGCCTCGCCGGAAAGGACGGGATCGACAAGCTGCTGGCAACCTACAAGGTCAGTTTCCTGGTTGCGCCGACCGGCCCGCCCGCCTGGCCGACCGATCCGGTTGCAGGGGATCACTACCTCGACATCGGTGCCGGAAGCCTGCCGGCTATCGCTGGCTATCCGCACCTGTCGGTGCCGATGGGGGCAGTCGAAGGTCTTCCGGTCGGCCTGTCGATCATGGGCGCGCAGTGGCAAGACAAGGCCGTGCTGCACGCCGGCGCCGCCTATGAGCGCGCACGCACTGCCCCGCTCCACGCGCCGACGTTCCGCCGCTGGGGCGAGTGACGCGGGCAATGGCCGCCGCGCCTCCGATCAGCGTTCCGCGCGGTGCCGTGCTGTTTCGGCCCGAGGATGCCTGCTCCGGCTTCGTCGTGGTCCGCCGCGGCACGATCAAGGTGTTGCTGACGGCGGAAAACGGGCGCGAGATCGTGCTCTACCGGGTCCAGCCGGGCGAGATCTGCCTGCAGACCTTCGGATGTCTGGTCAATCACACCGCCTATTCGGCGGAAGGCGTGGCCGAAACCGATCTTGAGCTGGAGATCGTCCCGCCGGCCGAATTCCAGCGCCGGGTCACCAGCGACGATGCGTTCCGCACCCGGCTTTTCAGCGCCGTCGCCGCGCGCTTCTCCGATCTTGAACGCCTGGTCGAAGATGTCGCCCTGTCCAGCGTCGAGGAACGCCTGGCCCGCGCCCTGATCCGTCTGGCCGGGGACGGCGGCACGGTCGACGCCACGCACGAGGCCTTGGCGACCGAGATCGGATCGGCCCGCGCCGTCGTCAGCCGCCAGCTCGCCGCCTTCGCGCGCGACGGCCTGATTGCAGCCGAACGCGGGCACATTGCGCTGACCAATTCCGCAGCTCTGCGCGCCCTGGCCCATACTGGCCAGTAAATTCGCGGCTTGGTGACAATGTCACCGACAGGCCTGTCCGGCGGTGCCACGGTGGCGGGGCAACAAAGGAAGGGAAACCGCAATGCCCCGCAACGAAGGAACCATCGACCGCGCGCTGCGCATCATCGCCGGTCTGGTGCTGCTCTATCTGGCCTTCACCGGCCAGTACACGCCGTGGACCTGGATCGGCGTCGTGCCGCTGCTGACCGGGCTGGTCGGGTTCTGCCCGCTTTACCGCCTGCTCGGCATGAACACCTGCAAGGTGGCCTGACCGCCAAACGAAAGGGCCCGGATCGCCGTCTGGCAATCCGGGCCCTTGCTTGCCTGTTTAGAACTTACTTCTTGGCCGCGGCCTTCTTGGCCGGAGCCTTCTTGGGCGCGGCATCGGCCTTGTCAGCCTTTTCGGCCTTGGGCTTGGCGTCCTTCTTGGGCGCTTCGTCCTTCTTGGCCGCTTCCTTCTTCGCCGCAGCCTTCTTGGCCGGCTTGGCGTCCTTGGCGGGGGCGGTTTCCTCGGCTTCGATCGCCGCCTGCAGCTCGTCGCGGGTCACGGTCTTTTCGGTCACGTCGGCCTTGTCGAACAGGAAGTCGACAACCTTGTCCTCATACAGCGGCGCGCGCAGCTGGGCGGCAACCATCGGGTCCTGCTGGACGAACTCGTAGAAGCGCTGGCGGTCTTCCGGGCGATATTGCTGCGCGGCCTGGGCCATCAGCATCTGCATTTCCTGGGCCGTCACTTCGACCCCGTTGGCCTGGCCGATTTCCGACAAAAGCAGGCCAAGGCGGACGCGGCGCACGGCGATCGCGCGGTATTCGTCCTTCTCGTCCTCGATTTCCTTCAGCGCCGCGGCGGGGTCTTCCTCGCCCTGGGCTTCCTGGGTCAGCTGCTGCCAGATCTGGCCGAACTCGGCCTCGACCATGCTCGGCGGCACGTCGAAATCGTGGCCTGCGGCAAGCTGGTCAAGCAGCGCGCGCTTCATCTGGGTGCGGGTCAGGCCTGCGGTTTCCTGTTCCAGCTGGCCGCGCAGCAAGCCCTTGAGCTGCTCGAGGTCGGTCAGGCCCAGGCTCTTGGCGAAATCGTCGTCGATCTTGGTTTCGCCCGGCACCTTCACCGCCTTGACGACGATGTCGAAGGTAGCGTCCTGGCCCTTCAGGTTTTCAGCCGGATAGTCGGCCGGGAAGGTTACGGTGATGGTCTTTTCGTCACCTTCCTTGGCCCCGACCAGCTGTTCCTCGAAGCCGGGGATGAAGCGACCGGCGCCCAGTTCCAGCGCGGTATCGGTGGCGCTGCCGCCATCGAAGGCCACACCGTCCAGCTTGCCGGTGAAGTCGATGATCAGCTGATCGCCGTTTTCGGCCTTCTTGCCCTTCTTGGCATCGGTGAAGCTCTTGGCGCCGGCGGCCAGCTTGGCGACCTGTTCATCGACTTCGGCGTCGCTCACCGGCACGACCAGCTTGTCGAGCTTGAGCCCGTCGAGGCTGGGGGCGGCGATCGTCGGCAGGATTTCCAGGCTGACGGTCAGCGCGGCGTCCTTGCCTTCCTCATAGCCTTCGGCGAGGTCGATCTGCGGCTGCATCGCGGGGCGCAGCTGGTTGTCGGCCACCACCTTGTCGACCGCTTCGCGGACCGAGGTGTTGAGCGCTTCCTGGTGCAGCGCGGGGCCGTGCATCTTCTTGACCAGATTGGCAGGGACCTTGCCCGGGCGGAAGCCCGGCATGCGCACCTGCGGAGCGATCTTGGTCACTTCGCCGTCGATCTTCGCGGCGATGTCCTTGGCCGTGATCGTCACCGAATAGGCGCGCTTCAAACCTTCGTTGGTGGTCTCGACAATCTGCATGACAATAGAAGCCTTCTCGAACTGCAAACTCTTCACCGATTCCGGGCAGGTGAACTGGTGCGGGCGAAGGGACTCGAACCCCCACATCTTGCGATACTGGTACCTAAAACCAGCGCGTCTACCAATTCCGCCACGCCCGCGCGCCGACGAAGCCTTGAATCAAGCGGTGGCCCTTAGTGGCCATCGCTCGAAAGGGCAAGGCCGCACAGCCTTGCATGGAACAGTCTGTGCGCCCATCTGTTGAACAGGCACGAGGAGACACGCCCATGGCCACCCAGCCCGACCCCGCCCCCGACACGATCGAGCCGCAAAGCCCGCCGGAAAAACCCGACCAACGGCCCGTGCCCGAAGCCCCGCCCGGCCAGCCGATCGAAACCCCCGCGCCCGAGCCGGACGTCAACGAACCGGGCCGCCTGCCGGACGAGTTCTAGACGCCCAGCAGCCCCGCAATGCGCGCCAGCCAGCCGAGTTGCTCGCCGGCCGGGGCAAGCGGGGCCGCTGCGACCGGACAGTCGAGGCAATAGGCCTGGGCACCGCGGGTGCCCATCATCCGGCGCAGGCTGTCCAGGGCCTGCGCCAGCTGGCGATCCTGGCGGACGGCTATCAGTCCGGCGAAATCACCGGCCGGGGCGCCGTCGCCCATCTCGTCTTCGTCGTCGCCGCCCAGCCGCTCGATCAGGCTGGCGTAGCGGTTGTCGCTTCGGCCATAGAACTTGGCGTGCCACGCATCGCCCAGCTTGGCCTCTTGGGCCGCATAGGCAACGGCATCGTCCAGCCCGCCGAACTGGTCGACCAGCCCGTTCTGCCGCGCCGTGCCCCCGTCCCAGACCCGTCCCTGGGCCAGGGCATCGACCTGCTCCGGCGTCTTGTTGCGCGCCTTGGCCACCAGGTTGATGAACCGCGAATAGCCGTTCTCGATGCTGGCCTGAAGGATCTGGTCGACTTCGGGGGTGAAGCCGCTCAGCACATCGGGCTGGCCCGACAGCGGAGTGGTGCGCACCCCGTCACCCTTGACCCCGTACTGCGCCAGCGTCCGCTCGAAAGACGGGATGATCGCGAAGATGCCGATCGACCCGGTGATCGTGCCGGGTTCGGCGAAGATGCGCTGCGCCGGGGTCGATACCCAGTAGCCGCCGCTGGCCGCAAGGTTGCCCATCGACACCACTACCGGCCGCTTCTTGGCCTTGAAGCGCTCGATCGCACCGCGGATCTGTTCCGAGGCCATGACCGAGCCGCCGGGCGAATCGACCCGCAACACCAGCGCCGGAGCGTCGTCGGCATTGGCTTCGTCGATCAGCTTTGCGATGCGGTCGCCGCCGGCCGTGCCGGGGCCGGCCTTGCCGTCGACGATCTCGCCCGCAACGGTCACCACCGCCACGCCCTTGCCGTCGTTAGGTTCGGGATGCGCGGCAAGCATCGCCGCCATCGTGCTGTGGGCAAAGGCGCCCGGACGGGTCGAGGCCGGATCCTCGCCGACGATCTGCCGCACCCGTTCGCCGAAGGCGACCTTGTCTCCGATCTGGTCGACCAGTCCCGCGGCCTTGGCGGCCTGGGCCATGTCGCCGCCGCTGGCCTTCAGCCAGGCAACCGGATCGCCGGTTACCTTGGCGATATCGGCCTTGGGGCGGGCCTTGGCGACGTTTGCCTTCCAGTTGTCCCACAGTGCGGCGTAGATGGCGCGGCGCGCTTCCTTCGACGGTTCCGACGCGCTGTCGCGGATATAGGGTTCGACGAAATCCTTGTAGGTGCCGACCTTGTAGACGTGGGCGTTGACCTTCAACCGCTCAAGCAAGGGCCCGTAATACAGGCGGTTGCCGCCCGGTCCCATCACGAAGGCACCGCCCAGCGGATCGACCCAGACCTCGCTGGCGTGGGCGGCCAGCATCACCCCGTCGTCGGCATAGCCGGTGGCATAGGTCAGCACGGGCTTCTTCGCGGCGCGCACGGCGTCCATCGCCTCGGCGATTTCCTCGACATGGACGATGCCGCCGCCGGCAAACTTCGACAGGTCGAGCACCACCGCCTTGATCCGGTCGTCGCCCGCCGCGGCGCGGATGCCGCGGGCAACGTCGCGGGCGCGGTGTTCGCGCTGCGGTTCGGCCTGCGAGGTCAGCAGCTCAAGCGGGTCGACCTGGGCCGGCTCTTCCACCACCACGCCGTCAAGCTTGACCAGCAGAGCGCCGCCGCGCACCACGCCGGCGCTGGGCCGCGTCGTCAGCACCGCGAACAACCCCAGGAAGAACAGCAGCATGAACAGCAGGACGAGCCCGTCCTTGATGGCGACGAGCAGGTGCCAGACCTTGCGGGCAAAAATCATGCGGATTCCTTGGCCTTTCGCTTTGCAAGCGCCATAGCATCGCGCCGGACAAAGGCGATAGCCTGTCGATGGATGCGCTTTGTCCACCGCCCAACGGCAAATCGGCTTGAGCCTTTGCCCACACAGGACTAAGGCACCGTCTTCAATGACATCGCCAGAACCATCGCCGTCGGGCCGCTATCCAGCCGGTTCCGCCGCCTTCCCGCACCGCGACCTGACGGGGCTGGCCGGCCTCGCCCCGTGGGAGATCCTGTTTCTGCTCGACGAGGCGGAACAATGGGTCGAACTCAACCGCCAACCGCAGAAGCGGGTTGACCGCCTGGCGGGCCTGACGATCATCAACGCCTTCTTCGAGAACAGCACCCGCACGCTGCTGAGCTTCGAGATCGCCGGCAAGCGGCTGGGCGCCGACGTGGTCAACATGCAGGTGGCCCAATCGAGCGTGAAGAAGGGCGAAACGCTGATCGACACGGCGATGACGCTGAACGCGATGCACGCCGACGCGATGGTGATCCGCCACCAGTCGAGCGGGGCGGTGCGACTGATCGCAGAGAAGGTCGATTGCCCGGTGCTCAATGCCGGTGACGGCCAGCACGAGCACCCGACCCAGGGGCTTCTCGACGCGCTGACGATCCGCAAGGCGAAAGGCGATTTCGGCGGACTGACCGTGACGATCTGCGGCGATATCCTGCACAGCCGCGTCGCGCGCTCGAACATCCATGCCCTGACCACGCTGGGCGCGGATGTCCGCGTTTGCGCGCCGCCGGCGCTGATGCCCGCCGATATCGAAGCGATGAAGGTCGCCGCCTTCCACGATTTCGATGCCGCGCTGAAGGGCGCCGACGTGGTGATGATGCTGCGCCTGCAGCAGGAACGGATGAGCGGCCAGTTCATCCCTTCACCCCGCGAATACCGCCACCTCTACGGGCTGACGATGGATCGCCTTTCATTGGCGAAGGGCGACGCGCTGGTCATGCACCCCGGGCCGATGAACCGCGGGGTCGAAATCGACAGCAACGTCGCCGATCTGGCCGGCCGTTCGGCGATCACCACCCAGGTCGAGATGGGCGTTGCGATCCGCATGGCCTGCCTCGACGTGCTGACCCGGCGAAGCCGCAAGGTGGAGGGCTGGGCATGAGGCCGCTTGCCCCCCTCGCCCTGGTCAACGGCCGCCTGATCGGCCCCGAAGGCGAACCCCGCAGCGGCGCGCTGCGCTGCGAAGGTGACCGGATCGTCGCGCTGGGCGAGGATGTCCGCGCCCGGGACGGCGACCGGGTGATCGACGCCAAAGGCGCGCTGATCGCGCCCGGGCTGGTCGATCTGGGCGTTTTCGCCATCGACAAGCCGGCGCTGCATTTCGGCGGCATCACCCGCGCCGCGCTGATGCCCGACCAGTCGGTGGTGCTCGACAAGCCTTCCGCGGTGCGCTTTGCGGCGCAGTCGGGCAAGCCCGATCTGTGGGTCCATCCGCTGGCCGCGGCGACCAAGGACCTCGGCGGGACGGACCTGGCCGAACTGGCGCTGATGCGCGATGCCGGGGCCCGCGCCGTGGCGACCGGGCGCCGCTGGATCGGCGACAGCGGAACGATGCACCGCCTGCTGTCCTATTGCGCGATGCTGGATCTGGTCGTCGTCACTCACGCCGAGGACGCCGGACTGGCCGGTCAGGCCGTAGCCACCGCCGGTGAAATGGCAACTCGGCTGGGCCTGCCCTCCGCCCCGGCCGAAGCCGAAGCGCTGGCCATCGCCCGCGACCTGCAACTGGCCGAACTGACCGGCGCAAGGCTCCATTTCCGTCAGGTGACGACGGCACGCGGGCTTGACCTGGTCCGCGCCGCCAAGGCGCGCGGTGTGCACGTGACGGCCGGCGTGACGCCAGCGCATTTCATGCTGTCCGATGTTTCGATCGGCGATTTCCGCACCTTCACCCGGCTGTCGCCGCCGCTGCGCAGCGAGACCGATCGCCAGGCCGTGCGCGCAGCGATTGCCGACGGCACGATCGACGTCATCGCATCGGGCCACGATCCGCGTGGGCCCGAGGACAAGCGCCTGCCCTTCACCGACGCCGAACCGGGTATGGCGGGGGCAGAGACGCTGTTGCCACTAACTCTGGCGCTGGTGCGCGACGGGGTGATCGACCTGGCCCGGGCCTTCGCCCTGCTCGCCGGCAATCCCGCGCGGCTGCTGTGCGTGGACGCGGGCGTTCTCGCCGTGGGAGCACAGGCGGACGTGGCGGTGATCGACGCCGACAAGCCGTGGATCGTCGATTCGGACAAGATGGCGGCAAGCGCCGGCAACACCCCGTTCGACAAGCAGGGCGTTCAGGGCCGCGTCCTGGCCCTGTTCAAAGGCGGCGTGCCAGTCGGCTGAAAACAAGAACCCTCTCCTGTGGAGGCAGGAGAGGGTTCATGTGCAACCCGTTATTGTTCTGGGTTATCCGAAATCTGGTGCGCCTCAGCGGCGACCGAAGGCCGGACCGGCCGCCCCGCGGCGCGGCGGCGTCTTGGCGGCAACCTGGACCTTCTGGGCCGGCTTCTTGGCCGAGGCCAGGACCGGAGCGGTCAGGGCCTTGCCGGTCGGGGCAAAGCGGTTGGTGGCGTAAGCGAAGCAGACCCCGCCGCGGCCCTTGACCGTCGAGCACAGGCCCGAGGCGCCGCGCCCGTCGATACCGGCGGCAGCGACACGCCAGAACTGCTTGCCGTGAACGGTCGCCTGGGTGATCTGCATCCGGAACTTGCGCAGTTCCGGGTTCTTGGCAGCGTAAATGCCCCAGGCGCGGCGCGCGCCCTGCTGGCTGGAGAAGCTGCCGAGCTGCACCGCGTGGCTGCCCGTGGCGGTCACACTGGCCGTGCGCGGACGCAGGCCCGGACGGTGGAGGGTCTTGACCGTGGCAACCTTGGCAACGCGCGGCTTGGCCGGCGCGGCGACCGGAGCCGTTACGGACGGTTCCGGGGTAAAGGCGGCGGCAAAGGCCTGCGGCGCGGGAGCCGGTGCTTCGGCCGCGACCGGAGCAGCGGCGGGCGCTGCGACCGGAGCGTACTGGGCCAGCGCCGTTGCCGTTTCGGCGGGCACCGGAGCAG
>ERZ1645185.887-NODE-887-length-12593-cov-5.094592_pt1 | contig 12593 bp, 13 predicted proteins | sample MGYA00575351_ERZ1645185 | MGnify/ENA primary metagenome ERZ1645185 (study PRJEB40838, sample SAMN11284767) | freshwater sediment metagenome | isolation source: river sediment | host: Sediment | place: India: Jana village, Kanpur | collected 2015-12-17 ...
GAGCCGACCGCGAGAATCCGCAACCGCTCCGGATTGAAGTGCGCCTTGGCCGCGCGTTGAATATCATCCTTCGTGAGGTGGACGACTTTGTCGCGAATCTGTTGCAGCCAATCCTTCGGCAAACCGTCGTATTCCAGATCCATCAACCGCCCCACAATGCTGGAGGCGCTGGTGAATGAGAACACGAACGAGTTGACGTAGGCCTCCTTGGCCTCTTCTAACTCGCTGTCCGTCACCGGCTCATTGCGCATGCGCTCCATGTTCGCCACGAAACGATTGACCACTTCCTGTGTGGAAGCCAGCTTGGTCTCCGCGCGCATCAACCACACGCCTTCATCGTAGACGCTGGCGCGCAGACCGCTGCCCACCGAGTAGGCCAGTCCTCGCTTGGTGCGCACGTCATTGAACAACCGGCTGCGGAACGAACTACCGCCCAGAATATCATTGGCGATGGCCACCGCCACGTAATCCGGGTCGGTTTCCTTTACGGTTAGGTGCCCCACGCGCAAGTGGGTTTGCGACGTGTCCTTACTGATGAACCGCACGACCCCGGTCTTGAGCTCCGACTCAGCCACAGGGGGAATCTTCACCTCGGATACCGACCCCTTCGCCCAGTCACCAAACGCCTCGCGCAACAGCGCCAGCATCTCGCCCTTCTCGAAGTCGCCGGTCACGCCCAACATGATGCCGTTGGGATGGACCGTCTGCCGATGAAAGGCGATAAGATCTTCGCGGGTCAGCGATTCGATCGACCGCACGGAGGTTTCGCGCGCGCTCGGATGGGTCGCGCCATAGAGCAGCTTGGCAAATTCCCGCCCGACGATGGAGCCCGGGCTGTCCTGCCGACGGCGAATGCCCTCCAGCGCCTGTAATTTCGCCAGTTCCACTCGGCCCTGCTCAAACGCCGGCCGCCGCAGCAGATCGGCAAAAATGTGCAAGCCGCGTTTCAGATCTTTCTTCAACACGTCAAGCGAGGCAGAGCCGGACTCCTTACCGAATCCGATGGAGATGGTCGCCGCCAACTGTTCCAGTTCTTCATCGACCTCGTCCGGTGACATTCCCGCCGATCCGCCTGTGCGCATGACGGCGCCGGTCATGCCTGCGAGACCGACTTTGTCCGCCGGATCCAGCCAGCTGCCCGTCTTGAGCGTGGCATTGATGGTGACCAACGGCAACTCGTGGTCTTCAAGGAGATAGACGACCATGCCGTTGTCGAGCACCAGGCGTTCCGCATCAGGCGGATTGAACACCACCGTCGGAAATCGCATGGTGCGCGGATTCTCCGCAGCAAGGTCCGCCGCCAATCCGACCGTAGCCTGCAAGACGATCACTACCAGCACCGCCAGCATCGACGTCCATCCTCTCATTCCACATCCTCCGAAACGTTCACGTTTCACGAGATACGCTTCACGAATGACGCGCCTCATCGGGACACCTCACCCACGGCCGCCATCTTCTTCTCCGGCGCCTTTTTCACCAACACGCCCACCGTGCGGTTGGATTTCGTCAAATACTGCGACGCCACGCGCTGCACATCGGCGGGAGTGACTGCCGCAATCCGGTCGCGCGCGCTCAGCACATAGCGCCACGTGCCGGCCACCGTTTGATAAAACGCCAACTGCGACGCGAGCCCACTATTTGAACGCAGTGACCGTACCAGGTCCGCGTCAAGTCCGTTGAGAACGCGCTCAAACTCCTTGGTCGAAATCGGCTCGGTTTTCAGTCGATCGAGCTCGTCATAGATGGCCGCTTCCACTTCCGCAGTCGTATGGGGCGCCAGTGGAGTCGCGGCGATCACAAACAAATTGGGCGCGCGAACACCGGGATAGTTGGTATCCGACAACACGGAGGCGGCCAGCCGCTTGTCCCGCACCAGCGTCCCGTACAATCGCGAGGTCACGCCTTCCGTCAGCACTTCATCGATCACATCGAACACGAAATCGTCCGGATGCCCGATGGTCGGCTTGTGGTAGCCGATGGCCAGCGCCGGCTCGGCGTCGAACTCGATTTCGACGCGCCGCTCTCCGCGTTGCGGCGGCTCTTCCGTCACGAGAGTCGGAATGGGCGGCGCGGCCGGAATCTTGCCGAACGTCTGGTCGATCAAGGCAATGACGTCCTTCGGGTTGATATCACCGACGATAGCGACCGTCGCATTGTTCGGCCCGTAGTAGGTCTTGAAGAACGCCTCCGTCGCGGCAGGCGTGAGCGCCATGATGTCCGAGCCCCAGCCGATCGTCGGCACCCCATACTGATGCGCCTGGAACGCGGTGGAGGTGAACGTTTCGTACAGCAGCCCGTTAGGACTGTCGTCCGTCCGCAGGCGCCGCTCCTCCATGACCACTCCCCGCTCCTTGTAGAACTCGCGCAGCACAGGGTGCGCCATGCGGTCGGATTCCAGCGCGGCCCAAAGCGGCAGCCGATTCGCAGGCAGGCTGATGACATACCGTGTGATATCTTTGCCGGTCGAGGCATTCAATCCGACTCCGCCGTGGCGTTGATACAACAGGGCCATTTCGTTGCCCACCACGAACTCGCCGGCCTTGTCCTGCAGTTCCTTGAACCGCCGCTGCAGTTGTTGCACCTCCTGGGAGGGGGCATACGGCTTCCCTTCCGTCTCCGCGCGCGTCGATTCCTCTCGCTCCCGCCGGTCCAATTCATTCCCGACCAGGGTCAGATCGTCGAGTACCGCCTGCTCCCGCTCATAGTCTTTGGTACCGACCGTCCGGGTACCCTTGAACGCCATGTGTTCGTAGAGGTGCGCCAAGCCGGTCAGTCCGACCTGCTCGTTGACGCCACCGACGCCGAAGGTCATGTTGATGCTGACGATCGGGGCTTGATGCCGTTCCACCATGAGCACGGTCATCCCGTTGGTGAGCTTGTGTTCAATCACCCGGTCGGCCAGACTCGGAGACTCAGCGTACCCGGGCGCAACCGCCGCGAACATGCCGGTCAGGATCAGAACCCCCATCATGCGTGCGCGTTCGATGCTGATCATATGAAGAGCTCCATCAATTCTTCCGGTCGTTCAATAAACCAATCGGGCTGGCAGGCCGCCATCTTTTGTCGATTGCCCATGCCATACCCCACCGCACAGACCCGAATGCCCGCATTGTGCCCACCGTTGATATCGTTCGTGCTGTCGCCGATGAGTACCGTGCGATCCTTCTCGACTCCGAGTTGTTCCATCACATGCACCAGCATGCCCGGCTCGGGCTTCAGGCCGAACCCGTTGTCGCCGCCAACTACGTAGGCAAAATGTTTCGGCCCAAGCCCGTTCAGAATGACATTGGTATATTCGATCGACTTATTCGTCGCCACGGCCTTGGGCTTGGCGGAGAAATGCGTCAGGACCTTGTCGATGCCGGGATAAAACACCGTGCGATCGAGACAATGATCCAGATAGTGTCCGCGAAAGATCCGGAGCGCCTCGTCATATAAGTCGGTCTTGCCTCGCCCACCGCCAGACGCAAGAGCTTCTTCACGCCGTCACCGACGAATCCGAAAATTTCTTCCTGCGGGCGCTCAGGGACGCCCAAATCGCGCAGCGTCAAGTTGACACTGTCGGCGATATCCCATTTCGACTCGATGAGGGTCCCGTCGAGATCGAAGATGAGCAAATCGACTTCAGCCTTCTTTGTCATTCTTTCGCCTTTCGTAACTCTTCCTGCAAGGCGGCCAGAGACGCCTGCCGCGTCCCGTCCTTCTCCTCCAACATGGCCTGCCGCACAAAGTTCAGCATCCGCTTCTGCCCGACGTGCGGCGGCAGGATGGGTTCCACGATTCTCCATCGTCCGTTCTTAACCTTCAACCGAACACGGGCCTGCTCGGCGCCGGGCTCCGGCACGAATCCGGCCGTATCCAAATACATGACGCCCAACACGTGAAACTCCACCGGCACGATCACTTCCAACCGATTCACGATCTCCCACTGCCGAAAATCGTCCGGCACCGTGAAGCCATGAATCACGATGACCTTGCCCCAGGCCGGCTCTTCTTTCCAATCCACATACCCGGCCACCGACTCGAACGAGGCGGCATCGAGCCGCACGCCTTTATTATCAAGTGTGAAATATTTTTCGACGACCTTCGCCGGCGAATGCGTCACCGAGCTGGTTTGCGCGAGACCGGGCAGGGCCCAAGCCGCCAGCCAAACCAGGCCCATCATCAATCCGATGATCCGCCGCCGCACATGCGTCATGCCCTATCCTACCTCATGCAGTTTCATGAGATTCGTCCCCCCGGGCTGCCCGATTCTGGTCCCTGACAAAATGACAATGCGCTGCCCAGGCGACACGAGACCTTCCGCCTTCAACCGACGCTCTGCTTCGTTGACCCGCTCGTCGGTGGTCGGAATCTGCACCATCGTATGTGGGAGGACTCCCCAGTATAAGGCCATTTGCCGGCGAACCGGCGCAAAGGGGGTAAAACTAATAATCGGGGCAGCCGGACGTTGTTTCGACACCAGCCGGGCCGTCATGCCACGTTCGCTGAACGCGACAATCGCACTCGCGCCGGTCGCAGCGGCAGCCGATGAGGCAGACAGGCAGATAGCCTCTTCGAAACTCAGCCGTCTCTCCTCCTTCGCGGCCCTTCTGATGAATGCCGGCCCCGTTTCGACTTCCGCCGCCCGGACGATCCGGTCCATGACCTGCACCACCTCAACCGGATACTGTCCGACGGCCGTTTCCGCCGAGAGCATCACGGCATCGGTTCCGTCGAACACGGCATTGGCGACGTCCGACGCCTCCGCCCTCGTCGGTCGCGTATGTTGAGTCATCGATTCCAGCATTTGCGTCGCGGTGATGACCAGGCGCCGATGACGATTGGCCGTCGCGATGATACGCTTTTGCAAGACCGGCACCGCCTCCGGCCCCAGTTCCACGCCGAGATCGCCGCGCGCGACCATCACTCCGTCGGCATGGGCGAGAATCGCCTCCAAATCCGTCACGGCTTCCTGTCGTTCGATTTTTGCGATGACCGGTACATCGCCACCACACTCGGCGATCAACCGCTTCGCGGCAATGACATCCTCCGCCCCACGCACAAACGACAGCGCGATATAGTCCACACCCTGCGCCACACCGAATCGCAGATCGTCCCGGTCTTTGTCCGTCAATGTCGGGGCGCTGACCACGGTGCCCGGTAAATTCATGCCCTTGTGGGACGTCACGCGACCACCCACCACCACCGTACATTCCACCATGCCATCGACGACGCGGTCGGCCGTCAATTCCACAAGCCCGTCATCGATCAGTATTTTGGCCCCCGGCCGAATGTCCCTGGTCAGCGCCTGGTAGGTGACCGGAATTTCTTGCATGGCGCCGGGGGAGAGCGCAGTCCGGGCGCCGATCTGCCCGCCGGATCGTAAGGTCATGGTCCGCAACCGGACACGGCCACCGGCGACCAACACCAAGGCGCCGTCGATCTCTCCGACGCGAATGCGCGGGCCCTGCAGGTCTTGGATGATGGCGACGGCGACGCCCTGACGGTCGGCCGACTCGCGAATGACTTTGATCGCATGCCCATGGGAGTCATGGGTGCCATGGGAAAAATTCAGGCGCGCCGCGTTCATGCCGCTCTGGATCAGCTGATCAAGCACAGCCGCGCCATCGCTCGCCGGACCGATGGTGCAGACGATTTTAGCTTTACGCATGGTGCTGTGCTTCTGTCTTGACAAGAGTGGCCCGACACACCATCTTGTACGTAGACGGTGAGACGCAATGCGCGTGTGACCCGGTCGGGTCATTCTAACAAACCCGTCCCCATGCCGCAAAAGAACATCTCCCTGATGAATGGAGCAGTAGCGGGCCGAACCACATGAGGTGATCGTACCAATTCGAACCCCACGAGGCCGGATATGAGCGGATCGGACAAGCAGGCCAGCGACCAACTGGATTTCGTCACGCTGGAAGGGTTATTGGCGTATGGTGAAACCCTCGCTCGACGCGTCTCGAGCGGGCGATACCTGTTGCCGCCGTCCCCTCCCCCGTCCACCGACAGACCGGAGCGCGCACGAGCCGCTCTCGACCGCATCAAGGCCTTCATCCAGCGGGCACAAGCCGGCCTGCCCAGCGCCGAAGCGTATCGCACCGCTCGACAGACATTGCTGACGGAGGCCTGCGGCGGCGACCCGGTGGTGTTCTTCGCCGCCTGGAACCTGTTACTCGCACGCGGAGAACTCGCGCCGTTGTATCGGGCTCCGATCGGCGCCACACAAAAACCCACCCATCGCCGCCCGGTGGCGATCGTCCCGCGAACCCAACTGACGCCCCAACTCGCCGAAGGGCGCATCGTCCTCGACCTGGGCGACGACCGCTTCTGGCTGCTACCCCGCGACCTCGGCGACCGCACGCTGTTTCTCACGATGCGCCATGGGGTCTCGGAAGTGGAAAGCAAGACCCATCGCGTCGGACGGCGACTGGCGAATGTGTTGGATCATGAGCGCGGCGTGCCCAGAGCGGATGCGGTTGGGGCAGCCCTGGCCCGCATGGTGGGCGTCGTCGGCCAGCAATTGGGCTATCTGCAGCTCCGTAACTACCTGGATCCTCGCACGTTCCTGCACCTCATCAGCCACAGCCCGAATACCGAACAACTCTGCCGACGCATCACCCAAGCATTACTGCCCGACCGGACGGATGCCGTGCATCCCCATGTCGAGGCGACCCTGGAGTCACAGGATTTCGGCTGGGTCACGGGTATGGAAAAACAAGCGGAGATCGACGCAGCGGCCCAAGCCTTCGGCGTTGATTCAAAGACCGCCAAGCGGCTGATTAAGCACCCCTTCTACAGTTATCCCGGCGGGCATTCATTTTTCGATCTGTACGTCGATGTGATCGACGGATTGCACTGGTTGGGCCGGGCCCATCCCGGAGAAGTGCTCTGTCTGTATACCCATAGTTCGACATTACGCGCACTGCGCATCTACCTCGATCCTCGCCCCTTCCGCGAAGCCTTTTCCGAGTTCGGCGAATACAAGGAAGGCCAGGACAATGTGGTGCTGCTGACCTTGGAGAACGGTAAGCTCTCCGGCTACTCCACCGCCGTGGGCTTGATCGAAAGCGACCGGGTTGCTCGAGAAGCCTGGGTCACTGTGGAACGGGAGCGCAGCCAGCGCGTCACGCTCAAGCCGAAACGGATCAAGCGCCTCCTGGCTTTGGTCTCCGGGGGAGATTTCGGCGGCGCCGGGGCGGCCTTGAAGGAATTGCGCGTCACCGGGAATCGTTTCGGGCTGGAGGTGTTCTTCGTCCGGCATGGATTCCTGGGTCTGGCCAACAACTGGATCGATGCGGTCACCGAAGAAGATACGCGGGGCATGAGCAGCCATGCCAGCAGCCCCATCGGCAGCAGCCGCTTCGAGGACTTCAAGGACGAACAGGTGCAACGCGCCGCCATGCGTTCCCTCACGCCCTATCTCGAGGATTCCGCACTCGTCGTCCTCGGAGGCGACGGAAGTTTGCGCGGCGCGCGGGCCATCCACGAAACCTACGGCGTCCAGGTGGTGGGCATTCCCGGAACCATCGACAACAATATCGCCGGCACGACCTCGCTGGGCTTCCACTCCGCGGTTGCGCTCGCGAATCAATCCATCGAATCGCTCAAAGCCACCAGCGCCGCCATGGGCAGCATCTTTTTTGTCGAGGTCATGGGGGCCGGATCCGGCCACCTGGCGCTGGCCTGCGCTTACCAGGCCAGGGCGGAGGGCATCCTGGTCAACGAGCATCCTGACCCTGACGCGTACATTGAGGAGGTGGTGCTCGGCACACTGAAACGCACGTTGGGTGTTCCCAATAAGAGCCACATCTTTATCGTGGCGGAACGGACACCCCACCGTCACCACAAGGAAGGCGGGGTCCACGGGCTGGTCGATTATGTGGCCCAGACCATTGCCTCCTGGCCGCCGCGCAAAGAAACCTCCGGTCACTATTCGCTGGCCTCGGCCACGAAGGCCACGATTCTTGGACATACGTTGCGGGGTGCGCCTCCGACACCGGAAGATAAAATGATCGCGCAGCACTTGGCCTACGAAACGGTCCGCCGCCTCGTTGAACAACCGGAGAGCATCGTCGGCTGCATGGTGGCGTATCACGATCCCCACCGGATGGAAACGATCCCGCTCCACGCGGTGTCGCCCAAACCGTTCGACTGGGAATTGTTCACGCGCATGCATGGAGCCGAGCTGCCGAACGACACGGTGTGAGGCGACTCGCACGGCTCCGGAGGCCTGGCCCGCGACGTTGACCGCTCCCATGTGACATGTTAGGGTCTGATTCTGTCGATGTCACCGGTTGCGAATGACGATGTCTAGTCGACGCCTCACAGGTGTTCTCCTTTGGCTCTGCGCAACCCTTCTGCTGCACATGGGATTCTCCGTCGCCGGTGAACCCCGCAGCACCCTGCAGGAGGCGCCGGCTTCCACCCTCGCGTCCGCATCCGCTCAGGCCCCAGCCTTTCAGGACGGGTTAGTTCGTGCTGGCCCCCAGGCCACCCAGCGAGACGTTCGGGATACCATCCCTTCAGCCGCCCGGGAAACCCTCAAGGCCATTGAGGAACGACATGGGGAACCCCTGCCCGGGTATGTGGGAGGACGCACGTTCCAAAATCGCGAGCGCGTGCTTCCACGCGGCCGCTATCGTGAATATGACGTCCATCCGAAAATGGCGGGGAAAAATCGCGGGGCCGAACGCATCGTCATCGACCAACGCAGCGGCAAGGCCTATTACACGGCCGATCACTATCGCTCTTTTATTCCGATGAATTGAGGAGACATGTCGCTTACCGCACTCCAGTCAATAAAAAAACCCTGGGCGCATCTCCTGGTGCATGCCGAAGGAGAGGCGCTCGATAAACTGCTCTCCGTTCCCGCGCATTTTATCACCAAGATCATCTCCGGCAAAAAATGCAGAACCAAGGCGGGACTGCTGGATGAGTTCAGCCGGGTCTTCTCTTTTCCGGACTATTTCGGCCACAACTGGGATGCCCTCGAAGAGTGCCTGGCCGACCTGGACTGGTTGCCGGCCAAGGGCTACCTCATCGTGGTGACGGATGCCGACCAGGTGCTGACGAAACCGGACGAGGAGGACGACTTCGAAACGTTTGTCGAAATCCTGAATGAAGCCGGTGAGGCCTGGAGCCTGAAAGAATCCGAAGACGCCACTGGCGACGGCCTGCCGTTTCACGCAGTGCTGGCCGTGTCCGAGCGGCATAAGCGCAGTCGTCATAATTGGTTCGCCCCACCCTTAGCCATGGAACGGAAGACACCCAAGTCCGCAGGGACCAAGGGGTCAAAACCAAGCGGTCGCTAGGTCGTTCAGCGACCCACTTATCGAAGGAGGTTACGATGGGACTGCTCGATCAACTCGGCCAGGCGGCAGCAGGAATGATGGGGCAGGCGAGCGATCAGAACCCTTTGATGAAAGCGGTGGTCGGCCTGCTGGGGCAACAAAGCACCGTCGGCGGGCTCGGCGGGCTCATTCAAGCCTTTCAGAACAATGGGCTGGGCGAGATCGTCAATTCCTGGGTCAGTACGGGAAAAAATCTGCCGATCTCTCCGCAACAAATCCAACAGGGATTGGGCGGGGACCTACTGAAGCAGCTGGCATCTCAAGCGGGGCTGAGCCCGGATGCAGCCGGCAACCAGTTGGCGAACCTGCTCCCCGGTCTCATCGACAAGCTGACACCGGACGGCAAACTGCCCGATTCGCACGTGATTGAGCAGGGACTGAATCTCTTGCGGGGAAAACTCGGCTAGCGGTGAGGCTCCAGAGAGCCCGCCAAACGGATCCTGAGCGGCGATCCCGACTTAACAGAGGGAGAAGAACCGTCCTCTCATTCGCTGCACCCGGCGGATCAGTGCCCAGTAGACGTCGTGCACACGCGACAAAAACCAGACCTTGGGCGTCACCACCTGATTCACGCTCGCGCTCAACGACGTGAAATGGTTGCCGCACAGCCCATGCGTTTCGCTGGGATCCTCGAATGGCCATTTCTCCCGCAGAAACGCCGGTCGGCCGTCTCGCACACACCAGGCACAGAGCACTTTCACTGGTTCACTCCATTCTTTTCCATTGGGTAATCGCCTCGTGAGGCGCAAGACCCGCACCAGCGCGTACTGGCACATCTGTCTATAATCTTTTCATGGAGTTAGATGGGTCCAGCGGGGAAAATCCGGCGTCGTTGAACCAAGAACCGCGTGGCATTCCGGCAGGAACGGACATTTTTTGTCGCCCGCCCGACACCGAGTCAGACATTGGTCAGGTCATAGCAGTGCAGCAGAGGAGGCATGTCTCCGGCTGGTGAGGACTGGTTCATAGCGAGGCAACGCACCCTCCTCATAACAAGGCATCAGTGGATCTCTCCCTACCCCCAGTTGCTGGAGGTGATCGGCACAGATTCCATGGGTGTCGCGATTGTCGCTCAGCGGAGCCTTTTCTCGCACCAACGCGGGCCGGCCTTCATTCTCACACCATGAACAGATTACGCGCATCATCTTCTCCTACGCAGTGATACCCGGTGATCAGCAAGACTTGCGCCATTGGACGAACCGATCTAAGTCATGACATTTACTGAAGAAAGCCGTCTCGCTCCCTGAGTAGGCCCCGGCGCTGTATCTCTTCGGATAACGTGCCGTATCAAATCGTTACGACAGGAAGCCCACTCAACCAGGGAGTGCCAGGCGGAATTGACCGTTTTCAATTTCTCATGGTACGTTGGCCCCCCTACTCACCCCCCGATGAAAGAGGCCCATGAAAACACTACGCTCGGAGCAGCTCTTCGCAGAGGCACAACAGATCATTCCTGGTGGCGTGAACAGCCCAGTTCGGGCGTTTCGCTCGGTGGGCGGGCAACCTCGATTCATTGAACGCGCCAAGGGCGCACGCCTCTATGATGTCGACGGAAACAGCTACCTCGATTACGTCCTCTCCTGGGGACCGATGATCCTCGGCCATGCGCCGACCACGGTGACGAAGGCCATTCAACAAGCCGCCGCCAACGGGACCAGCTATGGCGCACCGACCGAATTGGAAATCCAGCTGGCCACGATGATTCGCGAGGCCCTGCCCTCCATGGAGCTGGTACGGCTGGTAAGCTCAGGGACCGAAGCGGTCATGAGCGCCATTCGAGTCGCTCGCGCCTATACCAAACGCGACGGCATCCTGAAGTTCGAAGGCTGCTACCACGGCCACAGCGACTACCTGCTGGCCAAGGCGGGATCGGGACTCACCACCCTCGGAATTCCAGACTGTCCCGGGGTACCGGAGGATTTCACGAAACACACGCTCACTGCCCCGTATAACGACCTGGCCACGACGGAAAAATTGATCAAGAAACATTACCGGCAGCTGGCCTGTGTGATTGTCGAACCGATTGCAGGAAACATGGGTGTGATCCCGCCTTCACCCGAGTTCTTGCAAGGCCTGCGTACATTGACCGATGCGCACGGCATGCTCCTGGTTTTTGATGAAGTCATCTCGGGGTTCCGCGTGCAATACGGCGGAGCGCAGACGCTGTACGGAATCAAGCCCGATCTGACGATTCTCGGGAAAATTATCGGCGGCGGACTGCCTGTGGGAGCCTATGGCGGGGCGAAGGACATCATGAAGATGATTGCCCCGTCCGGCCCGGTGTATCAGGCCGGCACGTTATCAGGCAATCCACTGGCCGTCACGGCCGGTATCGAAACGCTGAAACGCTTAAAGAAGCCCGGCACCTACGAACAGCTCGAACAACGGTCGGTCGCGCTGTCCGAGGGCATCGGGCAGGCCGCGCGCAAAGCAGGCGTGGCACTTGCGCAAACCCGTGTCGCCTCCATGATGTGCGCGTTCTTCACGCAGGGGCCGGTGACGGATTGGGCATCGGCGAAGAAGTCGGACACGAAAGCCTACGCCAAGTTCTTTCATCAGATGCTGGAGGCAGGAGTCTATTTGGCCCCGTCACAGTTCGAGGCCGCGTTTATGTCGGTGGCCCACACGCCCAAAGACATCGAGCGCACGATCAAGGCCGCACAGGAAGCCTTTAAGTCGTTATAGCGTCGATTTCATATTTCCAGACGCGTCGTTGGTAAAAGCAGGGGCCCGTATCTGTTCAGATACGGGCCCCTCCTCTTTTGATACAGTTCTGACGTCGCACTGCCCTCAGTCGCGTTTCACCAGACAGGCGTCAGGACCGAGCAGGGCTACTCGTCGTCCTCGTCGTCCATTTCCAACGCTTCCTGCCGCTTCTGTTCCTCCATTGCGTTGTGCAGGAGCATGCGGACAAACATCGAATAGAGCGAGCCTTTTTCCAACGTCCCGCCGGGAGGAATCGCAATCTTGCCTTCCTTGATCATGCGATCCATCCAGGCCTTCTGGTCCGGAGCGATCAAGATCGGGACCTCGACCAACCCCACTTTTCCAAACATATCCATGAGCGGCTCTCCTGTAGTAGTTCGTAAAACGTCCTTAAGAGCGAATGGCTTATAGCTGGTAGGACGAGAAGAAGAGCGTCCGAAACCCTACCATTCGCTATGGGCCATCAGCCATAAGCTCCGCGTCCGAGGGGCATTTGAGCACGCGGTTTTTCGGCTTGTCAACCGCGCGCGCCCAACACGATGGCAT
>ERZ1645185.888-NODE-888-length-12592-cov-9.271516_pt1 | contig 12592 bp, 10 predicted proteins | sample MGYA00575351_ERZ1645185 | MGnify/ENA primary metagenome ERZ1645185 (study PRJEB40838, sample SAMN11284767) | freshwater sediment metagenome | isolation source: river sediment | host: Sediment | place: India: Jana village, Kanpur | collected 2015-12-17 ...
GTCATGCCCGGCGCGCGCATGTTGAAGATGGTGGTGATGAAGTTGATCGCGCCCAGGATCGAGGCGGCACCGGCGAGGTGCAGCGAGAAGATCGCGAGATCGACCGCCGGCCCGGGGTGGCCCGAGGTGGAGAGCGGGGGATAGACCGTCCAGCCCGTGCCCGCGCCATCGAAGCCCGCCGGGCCCGGAACGAACATGGAAACGCCCAGCAGCACGAAGGCCACCGTCGTCAGCCAGTAGGAGACGTTGTTCATCCGCGGGAAGGCCATGTCGGGCGCGCCGATCATGATGGGGACGAACCAGTTGCCGAAGCCGCCGATGACGGCGGGCATCACCATGAAGAACACCATGATGAGGCCATGGCCGGTGATGAACACGTTCCACAGGTGATAGGCGGCGTCGATGTTGCCCTTGGTGAACCAGGGCAGCACCTGCATGCCGGGGTTCGCAAGCTCCCACCGCATGAAGCCGGACAGCGCGCCGCCGACGATCCCCGCGAAGATCGCGAAGATCAGGTAGAGCGTGCCGATGTCCTTGTGGTTGGTGGACAGGAACCAGCGGGCGAAGAAGCCCGGCTTGTGGTCGTGATCGTCGTGCGCGTGATGATCGTCATGCGCGTGAAGTGCGTGGGTGGCCATCTGGCGTGTCCTTCTCAGGCGGCGGGCGCTGCGGGCGCAGCTGCCGGAGCTTCGGTGGTGATCTGGGGGGCGGCAGCAGGCGCGACCGCCGCGCGGACGGCGCCGGCGACCTGCGCCGGGGTCAGCGCGACCTTTTCGGCCGCGATGCCGGGGCCCGTCGGCTCGATGCCGTCGGCGGCCTGCTTCATGCGCACCCAGCGCTTGAAATCCTCTTCCGACAGCACTTCGATCGCGATGGGCATGAAGCCATGCTTGGTGCCGCAGAGTTCCGAGCACTGGCCATAATAGACGCCGGGGCGATCCACCTTGAACCAGGCTTCGTTGATGCGGCCGGGCACGGCATCCATCTTCACCCAGAAGCTGGGCAGCGCGAAGCTGTGCAGGACGTCGGCGGCGGTGATCAGCACCTTCACCGTCTTGCCCGCGGGCACGACGAGGCGGTTGTCCACGTCGAGGAGATAGGGTTCGCCTGCCTTGGCGGCCTCATCCTTGGAAAGCGGCACGGAATCAAAGCTGATCCCGCCGTAATCCGGATATTCATAGCCCCAATACCATTGATAGCCCGTCACCTTCACGGTGACGTCGGCCTTGGGCGGGCTGTATTGGTTGGCGAGCAGCCGGAAGCTGGGGAAGGCGACCGCCAGCAGGATCAGCGCGGGCACCAGCGTCCAGATCACCTCGATGGTGAAATTGTGGGTGGTGGTGCTGGGCGTTTCCACCGCCGCCGAGCGGTAGCGCAGGGCGACCCAGGCCAACAGGCCCAGAACCACCAGCGAAATCACGCCGATGATCGGGTTCAGGATCTTTTCCAGCAGGAACTTGGCTTCCTGCCCGATCGGGGTGAACTGGTCCTGGATGGCGATACCGGCCGGAACCGGCTGGCCGACGCCGGGCGTGGGCTTGGTGCGGGTGTAGCCGGCCAGCGCATCGTTCTGCGCGGCGGCATGGGCAGCGCCGGCCTCGGTGACGGCCACGGCGGCTGCTGTCGGTGCGGCTGCGACGGCTGCGACAGGCGCAGCAGCGACGGCCGGGGTGGCATCCTGCGTGCTCGCCGTGTCGGCCATCTGTGCACTGGCCGTGCCGGCCATCATCAGAGCCGCGGCAATGGCGGCACCCTTCAGGCCCGAAGGCCAACCCTTTTTCATTCCCTAATCCTCTGGTTCCGGGATTCTCGACGTCAAGTTGGGGCCATACCGGAGGGGAACGGGCACGACAAGAAGCTGTGAACCCGTGCGACGATCAACCCCGGTCGGCAGCAGGCAGGGGGGCGGATCAGGCGGCGAGATCGTCGAACTTCGCCTCGCCCGCCTTGGTGAGCTGGGCGGCGACGGCCCGGCGCATGTCCTCGCCCTGAAGCATCGCGGCATTCCACACCGCCACATAGTCGAGCCCCTGCTCGATCGTCATGTCGCGGCCCGCGTTCAGCACCTGCTTGATCCCCGTGATGGCGAGCGGGCTCTTCGCCGCAATCTCCCTTGCGAGCGCCAGCGCGCCCTCCACGGTTTCCTCGTGGCTTTGGAAGCAGCGGTTCAGGAATCCCTGCGCCATCGCTTCGTCCGCCTTCCAGCGCCGTCCGGTATAGGCCAGCTCGCGCACCAGCCCCTGCGGCAGCAGATAGGGGATGCGCTGAAGCGTGCCGACGTCGGCGACGATGGCGATGTTCACTTCCTGGATGGTGAAGAAGCAGTCGGCGCTGCCGACGCGGATGTCGCAGGCGGTGATCAGGTCCACGCCGCCGCCGATGCAGCCGCCCTGGATGGCGGCGATCACGGGCACGCGGCAGCGATCCACCACGCTGATCGTTTCCTGCATGTGCTTCACATGGCGGCGGAAGGCTTCGCGCGCGCGGCCCGCATCGGCATGCGGCGCGGGCATGGAGGTGGCCGCCCAGTTCAGATCGAGCCCGGCGGTGAAGTGGCGGCCGGTGGACGACAGCACAACGGCCCGGATCGCCGGGTTCGAATCGATCTCGGCGAACACGCGGGGAATCTCGTCCCAGAAGTCGCCGTTCATGGTGTTCAGCGCCTCTGGCCGGTTCAGCCGCACATGGGCCACATGCTCTTCGACAGAATAGGCGATCGTGGCGTAGGTCATCGCGGCTGCTTCCCTCTTGCGCTGCTGTCAGCTATCGCAGGCGGCATGACCCGCTTCACCGTGAACGGCAACCCCACACAATATGAGCTGGCGGCCGACACTCCTCTGCTGTGGGCGCTGCGCGAAGCCTCCAACCTGACGGGCACGAAGTTCGGCTGCGGCGCCGGGCTGTGCGGGGCCTGCACCGTGCATGTGGACGGCGTGGCCCAGCGCAGCTGCCAGGTGCCGATCGGCACCATCGAGGGCACCTTCGTCACCACGATCGAGGGGCTGTCGGATGCGCGCGATCATCCGGTTCAGACGGCCTGGCTGGAACAGCAGGTGCCGCAGTGCGGATTCTGCCAGTCCGGCATGATCATGGCGGCGGCGGCGCTGCTGAAGGCAAACCCGAACCCCAGCCGCGCCGACATCCGCGCCGCGATCAGCAACATCTGCCGCTGCGGCACCTATCCGCGGGTGGAGGCGGCGATCCTGCGCGCAGCGGAAATCGCCCGCGGCGGCTGACGCGGGGGATGCGCGGCCGGGGCTGCGTAGAACCCTGCATGAAAGCTGCACTCGCCCTTGCCGCGCTGATGGCCGCGGCCCCCTCGCTCGCCGCGCCGGTCTGCGACGGCATCCTGCCCGATCCGAAGCGGGGGCGGGACATTCCCGTTCGCGTGCGGATGCCGGACGGCGGGGCCGGCAAGGCGCCGGTCATCCTGTTCTCGCATGGGCTGGGCGGCTCGGTAGAGGCCGGCACGGCCTTTGCGAAGGCTTGGGCGAAGGCGGGGTTCCTGGTGATCCATGTGCAGCATCCCGGGTCCGACACGGGCGTCTGGAAGGGCAGCGGCAATCCGAAACAGGCGCTGACAGGGGCTGCGAACGGCCGGCAGCTGATGGCGCGCGTGGCGGACATGGGGCGGGCGGCCGATGCCGTTCAGGCAGGAACCCGGGTGGGCGCCTGCGATCTGGCCACCGGCGACATCGCCCGGCTGGGCGCAGCCGGGCACAGCTTCGGTGCGCACACCGTGCTGGCGCTGGCCGGGCAGAGCTTCGGGCCGATGGGTGCCCGCGGGCGGGACCCGCGCATCCGGGCCGTCGCCGCCCTGTCGCCCATCGCGCCGCGCAACGACGCGGCAAAGGCTCCGGCCGCATTCGGCGGCATCGCCATTCCGGTGCTCGCCGCGACCGGCAGCGAGGATGGCTCCCCCTTCGCCAATGGCAAGAGCCTGGCCGAAATCACGGCGGCGCGTGCCGCCGTCTTCACCGCACTTCCGCCGAGCCGGACGGGCAAGGCAAGCGTCGGCCTGTGGCTGGAGGGCGCGGACCATGGCGCTTTTTCCGGCGGCGGCGGGCGTGCCGGCGGATCGCCCAATGCCCATGCCACCGAGGTCGTTTCCGCCGCGACGACCGCCTTCTTCACCGCGAATCTTGGCGGCAACGGCAGGCCCGACCTTGCCGCCGCCCGCAGCCTGCTCGCGCCCGGAGACCGGCTGAGCCAGCGCTGAGGCTTCAGATGTCCGCGTAGGTGAAGCGCTCTGCCTTGCCGCCGGGGTGGGTGACCGCGCCCAGCGAGGCGGGGCCGACCGTCCGGCTGTAGCGATAGAGCGCGCCGGACTGGTAGTCGTTGGTGCGCGGCTTCCAGCCCGCGCGGCGGGCGGCGAGCGTGGCGTCGTCCACCAGCAGATCGATGGTGCCGGTCTCGGCGTCGATGCGGATCCTGTCGCCGTTCTCGATGAGGGCGATGGGGCCGCCCTCGGCCGCTTCCGGCCCGACATGGCCGATGCAGAAGCCGCGCGTCGCGCCGGAGAAGCGGCCGTCGGTGATGAGGGCGACATGCTCCCCCATGCCCTGCCCATAAAGGGCGGCGGTGGTGGACAGCATTTCCCGCATGCCGGGGCCGCCCTTCGGACCTTCGTAGCGGATGACGAGGACTTCGCCCTTTTCATAGAGCCGCTTCTCGACCGCCTCGAAGCAATCCTCCTCGCAGTCGAACACGCGGGCCGGGCCTTCGAAGACCAGCTTGTGCAGGCCCGCCACCTTCACGATGGCGCCGTCGGGCGCAAGGCTGCCCTTCAGCCCGATCACGCCGCCGGTTGGGGTGATGGGGTTGTCGATGGGGCGGATCACGTCCTGGTCGGGGTTCCAGCGGATCTCCGCCAGATTTTCGGCGAGCGTCTTGCCGGTGACGGTCAGGCAGTCGCCATGGAGGTAGCCGCCTTCCAGCAGCGTCTTCATCGCCATGTAGATGCCGCCGGCTGCGTGCATGTCTTTCGCGACATAGCGGCCGCCGGGCTTCAGATCGGCGATATAGGGCGTGGTGCGGAAGATTTCGGCCACGTCGAACAGGGTGAATTCGATCCCGGCCTCATGCGCCATGGCGGGCAGGTGCAGCGCGGCGTTGGTGGAGCCGCCTGTTGCGGCGACGACGCGCGCGGCATTTTCGAACGCCTTGCGCGTGCAGATGTCGCGCGGGCGGATGTTCCGGTCCAGCATGTGCATCACCGCACGCCCGGCGGCGCGGGCGATGTCTTCCCGGCTCTCATAAGGGGCGGGGGCCATGTTGCTGTTCGGCAGCGACAGGCCGATGGCTTCGGCGACGCACGCCATGGTGTTGGCGGTGAACTGGCCGCCGCACGCGCCATGGCCGGGGCAGGCCACCTTTTCCAGCGCGATCAGCTCCTGCAGCGGGCAGGTGCCCGCCGCGTGCTGGCCGACGGCCTCGAACACGTCCACCACCGTCACGTCCTTGCCGTGGAAGCGGCCCGGCAGGATGGAACCGCCATAGACGAACACGGACGGCACGTTGAGGCGCAGCATCGCCATCATCATGCCGGGCAGCGATTTGTCGCAGCCCGCAAAGCCGACGAGCGCGTCATAGCAGTGGCCGCGCACCGACAGCTCCACCGAATCCGCGATCACCTCGCGCGAAACAAGGCTGGCCTTCATGCCCTGGTGGCCCATGGCGATGCCGTCGGTGACGGTGATGGTGTTGAAGCGGCGCGGCATGCCGCCGCCTTCCTCGACGCCTTCACGGCAGATGTCGGCCTGAAGGTCCAGCGTGGTGTTGCAGGGCGCGCTGTCGTTGCCGGCCGACGCGATACCGACGAAAGGACGGGCGATTTCCTCCTCCGTCAGCCCCATCGCATAATAATAGCTGCGGTGCGGGGCCTTGGACGGCCCGACCGAGACATGGCGGCTGGGCAGCTTCGATTTGTCGAACGGCATTGAAAAACTCCGGGTGGTCGCGTCGGGGGTGTCGGCGGGCGGGTTAGGCCCTGCCGAGGCGGTGCGTCAACGGCAAAAAGTTGCGCATGAAATAAAACAGGCGCAATAAAATAACGAACACGAACGGATCGCGCTAGATGCGCACCATTCTCATCATTGCCGGATTGCCATAACGTTCGCCTGCCGTGCTGCCCACCGGCGCGGCGGCATCCAGTTCGGCAAGATCTGCCGCTGTCAGCTTCAGGCTGGCGGCGCCTGCGCTGTCCTCCAGCGTGGCGCGGCGCTTGCAGCCGGGAATCGGCACCACGTCCGGTCCCTGCGCCAGCAGCCAGGCGATGGCGACCTGCGCGGCGGTCGCCTGATGCCGGTCGGCGACGGCCTTCACCACCGCCATGGCTTTCATGTTCGCGTCGAAATTCGCGCCCTGATAGCGCGGGTCGTGCTTGCGATAGTCGCTGTCGGGCAGCTCCTCGGCGCGCTTGGCTGTACCGGCCAGGAAGCCGCGGCCCAGCGGCGAATAGGGCACGAAGCCGATGCCCAGTTCGCGCACCAGCGGAATGATGTCGGGCTCCGCCGTTCGTTCCCACAGCGACCATTCGGATTGCAGCGCGTCGATCGGGTGGGTGGCGTGCGCCCGGCGGATGGTTTCGGGCCCTGCCTCGGACAGGCCGATGGCGCGGATCTTCCCCTCGCGCTTCAGGTCGGCCAGCGTGCCGACGACATCTTCGATCGGCACCTTCGGATCGACGCGGTGCTGGTAGAACAGGTCGATATGATCTGTCCGCAGGCGCTTGCACGCGGCTTCGCAGACGGCGCGGATATGATCCGGGCGGCTGTTCACGCCGACCGAGCGGCCGTCGACGATGTCGAAGCCGAACTTGGTGGCAATGATCGCCTTGTCGCGCCGGTCGGCCAGCGCCTCGCCCAGCAGCTCTTCGTTGGCGAAGGGGCCATAGACTTCGGCCGTGTCCAGGAAATCGATGCCGATCTCCAGCGCGTGGTGCAGGGTGGCGATCGCCTCTGCCCGGTCCACCGCGCCATACATGGCCGCCATGCCGTTCACGCCCGCCATGCCCATGCAGCCCAGCCCGATGGCCGAGACCTGAAGTGAACCGAGTGTCCTGCGTTCCATGCTTGCCTCCCGTTCGGAACAGGGCCTATCTGCCCGCCAAGTAGGAAGCGAGGACGCCGATGGCAAAGCGCTATTTCGGAACCGACGGCATCCGGGGGGCAGCCAATGGCCCGAAGATGACCCCGGAACTGGCGATGAAGGTGGGGCAGGCGGCGGGCACGCTGTTCCTGGACGGGCCGACCAAGCACCGGGTGCTGATCGGCAAGGACACCCGGCTTTCGGGCTATATGCTGGAACAGGCGCTGACGGCGGGCTTCACCAGCGTGGGCATGGACGTGGTGCAGGTGGGGCCGATGCCCACGCCCGCCGTTGCCATGCTCACGCGGGAGATGCGGGCGGATATCGGCGTGATGCTGTCGGCCAGCCACAACCCCTTCCACGACAACGGGATCAAGCTGTTCGGGCCTGACGGCTACAAGCTGACGGACGCGCAGGAAGAAGCGATCGAGGCGCTGATCGACAGCGGCGTGCCCCGGGTGGACGGCGACCGCATCGGGCGGGCGCGGCGGATCGACGATGCGCGCGGGCGCTACATCCATGCGGTCAAGTCCAGCGTTCCGGATGGTGTGCGGCTGGACGGGCTGAAGCTGGTGCTGGATTGCGCCAATGGCGCGGCCTATCGCGTGGCGCCCGAGGCCCTGTGGGAACTGGGCGCAGAGCTGGTGTCGATCGGCGTCAGCCCGGACGGGGTGAACATCAATGCGGGCTGCGGCTCCACCCACCCGCAGCAGCTGGCAGCAAAGGTGGTGGAAACCGGCGCGGACATCGGCCTTGCGCTGGATGGCGACGCCGACCGGCTGATCGTGGTGGATGAAACCGGCCGCATCATCGACGGCGACCAGATCATGGGCGTGATCGCCCGCCAGCTGCACATGGCCGGCAAGCTGAAGGGCGGCGCGCTGGTGACGACGGTGATGTCCAACATCGGGCTGGAAAAGTTCCTGGAAGGCCTGGGGATCGGCATGATCCGCACCGCCGTGGGGGACCGGCATGTGCTGGAGGCGATGCGGGAACGGGGCTGCAATCTGGGCGGCGAACAATCCGGGCACATCATCCTGTCGGACCATGCCACCACCGGCGACGGGCTGCTGGCGGGTCTGCAGTTGCTGAGCCTGCTTGTGGCGGACGGGCGCAAGGCAAGCGAGGTACTGACCTGCTTCACCCCCTGGCCGCAGCTGCTGAAGAATGTGCGGCAGGAACCGAAGGTGCTTGAGACGGATTCGGTGAAGGCGGCGATCGCGGCCGCCGAACGGGCGCTGGAGGGGCGGGGCCGCCTGCTGGTGCGGAAATCCGGCACCGAGCCGCTGATCCGGGTGATGGCGGAAGGCCAGGACGAGGCGCTGGTGCAGCGCACGGTGGACTCCGTCTGCGAGGCCGTCGCGCGGGCCGCATGATACCCCGGGTTCTGATCATCGCCGGCTCGGATTCCGGGGGCGGCGCGGGCATCCAGGCCGACATCAAGACGGTGACGATGCTGGGCGGCTATGCGGCGACTGCCGTGACGGCGATCACCGTTCAGAACACGCTGGGGGTTTCCGCTGTGCATCCGGTGCCGCCAGAGATTGTGGGCGCGCAGATCCGCGCCGTGCTGGACGATATCGGGGCGGATGCGATCAAGATCGGGATGCTGGGGGACGTGGCCACGATCGACGCCGTGGCGGACGCGCTGGCGGGGGTGACGGTGCCCATCGTGCTGGATCCGGTGATGGTGGCGAAGGGCGGCTCCGCGCTGCTGGCGGAAGAGGCCGTGGGCGCGCTGCTGGCGCGGCTGCTGCCGAAGGCGGCGGTGATCACGCCCAATGTGCCCGAGCTGACGGTTCTGACGGGCACGGGAATCGCGGACGAGGCCGACATGCTGCTGGCGGCGCAGGAACTGGCCGGCGATGGGGCGGTTTCGGTGCTGGCGAAGGGCGGGCATCTGGATGGCGACACGGTCGCCGACTGGCTGGTGACGCGAAACGGCCAGCAGCGTTTCGAAGGCGCGCGGATCGAAACGCGCCACACCCACGGCACCGGCTGCACGCTGGCCAGCGCCATTGCCTGCGCGCTGGCGGCCGGGCTGCCGCTGGCCGATGCGGTGGAACGGGCACGCCGCTTCGTCGTTACGGCGCTGCAGGAAGCGCCGGGGCTGGGGCAGGGCCATGGGCCGATGGGGCATCAGGCGGTCCGGCTGGATGTGGGGCTGGAGCAGGCGGGCACGTCCGGGCGGCTGAACCAGATCACAGTTTCCGCGCGCGATTACGGAGCTTCGGTGGAATTCTATCGCGCGCTCGGCCTGACGCAGATCGTCGATGCGCCGCCGCGCTATGCCCGGTTCGAGGCCGGGGGCGGGGCGACGCTGTCCATTCACGCGGCCGACGAACCGGGCGCGACCGTCTATTTCGAGGCCGCCGATCTGGACGCCAGGGCAGCGGCGATGGGCGTGCCGGTGGTGGCGCAGAGCTGGGGCTGGCGTGAGGCGGAGCTGACCGATCCGGCCGGCAACCGGCTGATCCTGTTCGATGGCGGCACCAACCGCCGCTTCCCGCCCTGGCGGCTGTAGGCTGCCCGAATGAACCGGCGGCTCAAATCCTGATCGCCGGCGTCGACGAGGCCGGGCGCGGGCCGCTGGCGGGTCCGGTGGTGGCGGCCGCGGTGATCCTGTGCGACGGCGGCATCGCGGGCGTTGCCGACAGCAAGCTGCTGTCCGCGAAGAAGCGCGGGCTTCTGGCAGCCGAGATCCGGGCAACCTGCCATGTGGGCGTGGGGCAGGCGAGCGTCGAGGAGATCGACCGGCTGAACATCCTGTGGGCCAGCATGCTGGCGATGCAGCGCGCTGTTGAGGCGCTGGTGGCCAGCTCCTGCCTTTCCCCCCGACTGGTGCTGGTGGATGGCAACCGCTGCCCGGACTGGGGCTGGCCTTCGCGCGCCATCATCGGTGGAGACGCCAGCGAACCGGCGATTTCGGCCGCCTCCATCATCGCCAAGGAGGTCCGCGACGGGCTGATGCGCGGGCTGGCGGATGCCCATCCGGGCTACGGCTGGGAACGGAATATGGGCTATGGCACGGCGCAGCACCTGGCCGGAATCCGGACGCTGGGCATCACCCCGCACCACCGCCAGAGCTTCGCGCCGGTTAAAAACGCAAAAAGCGAAAATTGAGTCTTTTCGGCAACAGGCCCGATATCTGGTGGTTCGCGCCATGATCCGGACTCAAGGGATTGTGGCAAGCAGTGTTTGCGAGTCCCTTCCTCAAGACTCTGCCATAAATACATGACTTGACGACAGATTCCCTGAGACTCCAACCATAAGGCGTAAATGGTTCGAGAGGGGTTTCCGGTGGTTCGCGATCAGATCATCCTGGGGGACAGCATCGCAGAGATGGCGCGTCTGCCGGCAGAATCGGTGGATCTGATCTTTGCCGATCCGCCCTATAATCTTCAGCTGGGCGGCGACCTGACCCGGCCGGACGGCAGCCATGTGGACGCCGTGACAGACGCCTGGGACAAGTTCGGCAGCTTTGCCGATTACGATCGCTTCACCCGCGACTGGCTGGCTGCCGCGCACCGGGTGATGAAGCCCAACGCCGGCCTGTGGGTGATCGGCACCTACCACAACATCTTCCGCGTCGGCGCGATCCTGCAGGACCTCGGCTTCTGGGTGCTGAACGACATCGTGTGGCGCAAGGCGAACCCGATGCCCAATTTCAAGGGCACGCGCTTCACCAATGCGCATGAAACCCTGATCTGGGCTTCCAAGAGCCCGCGCGCCCGCCCGACCTTCAACTACAAGGCGATGAAGGCTCTGAACGAGGATCTGCAGATGCGCTCGGACTGGGTTCTGCCCATCTGTTCCGGGTCGGAGCGGGTGAAGGTGGACGGCGTGAAGGCGCACCCCACGCAGAAGCCCGAAGCGCTGCTGCACCGCATCCTGCTGGCGACGTCCAATGAAGGAGACGTCGTGCTGGACCCCTTCTTCGGCTCGGGCACCACCGGCGCGGTCGCGAAGCGGCTGGGCCGGCACTGGATCGGGATCGAGCGCGAACAGAAATATGCCCGCGTGGCCGAAGCGCGGATCGCCGCCGTCGAGCCGCTGCCCGCCGAGGACCGGGTGATCACCGGCGAAAGCCGCACGGCGCCGCGCGTGGCCTTCGGCCAGCTGGTGGAAACCGGGATGCTCAGCCCCGGCGCGACGCTGACGGACCGGCAGCGCCGGCACCGGGCGCGGGTGCGCGCGGATGGCTCGCTGGCGCTGGAAGGCGGCCTGCAGAAGGGCAGGGCGGGCTCCATCCACCAGCTCGGCGCCGCCGTTCAGGGCCTTCCCAGCTGCAATGGCTGGACCTTCTGGCATGTTGAAACCGCCTCCCGCCTGGTCCCACTGGACCAGATGCGCGAGGCCTATCGGGCACGAGCCGGGGCATAACCCGGCCGGACGTTCAGCCGGGGCCATGAGCCCCGGCGGGTCGCAAAATTGATGGGCGCACGGCCGGGCTTCTCCCCCAGTCGTGACGACTGCCCGGGGGCCGAACCCCCGGCGCCGGCATCTTCCGACTGCCGGTCGGCCCGACCTGCCGCTTCACCGCCCGGCCTTCTGCCGGGGCCTCACCCCCGCGCAGGCCGGGGCCGGGCGGTGAACGGCGCTGTGCAAGGATCGCACATGGCTTGCATTGATATGTTGTAACATATACCACTCCGGCAAATCGTATCTGCCGGAGTCGCCATGCACCGCCTTGCCGCCCCCCTGCTGCTGTCCTGCGCCCTTGTGTCTGCCCCCCTTCGGGCAGAGGACGCGCCGCAGGATATTCATGATCAGGTTGGCCCCGACATCATCGTGACGGCAGCCTTCGCCCGCGACCGTTTCGCCCTGCCGACAGCGGTGGGCGTGCTGGAGGGGGAGGCGCTGTCGCGCAACATCCGCGGTTCCATCGGGGAAACGCTTGCCCGGCAGCCCGGCGTTTCCGCCACCTTCTTCGGCCCCAACGCCTCCCGCCCGATCCTGCGCGGCTTCGATGCGGAACGGGTGCGCATCCTGACGGACGGCATCGGCAGCTTCGATGTCTCCAATGCCTCGGCCGATCATGCGGTCGCCATCAATCCGCTGCTGGCGGATCGGGTGGAAGTGGTGCGCGGGCCGGCCGCGCTTCTCTATGGATCGGGCGCGATCGGTGGCGTGGTGAACGTGACGGACCGGCGCATCGCGCGCGAGATCCCCGAGGAATGGGCCCATGTGGAGGCCATGGGAACGCTGGCGAGCGCCGCGAAAGAGCGTAGCGCGGCCGCCTCCATCGACGTGCCGCTGGGTCAGACCGGGCTCGTCGCCCACGCCGACGGCAGCTATCTGAAGACAGGCGACTATCGCGCGGGCGGCTATATCTTCTCGAAGGAGTTGCGCGAGGAAGCCGCGCATCAGGGCGGTGAAGTCGCCGAAGAAGCCGAGGCGCGCGGGCGCGTCGCCAACACCGATGCCCGCAGCTGGGAAGCGGCGGGCGGCCTTTCCTGGATCGCGGACGGCGGCGGCAGCATGGGCGTCTCGCTGTCGCACA
>ERZ1645185.889-NODE-889-length-12585-cov-7.700239_pt1 | contig 12585 bp, 14 predicted proteins | sample MGYA00575351_ERZ1645185 | MGnify/ENA primary metagenome ERZ1645185 (study PRJEB40838, sample SAMN11284767) | freshwater sediment metagenome | isolation source: river sediment | host: Sediment | place: India: Jana village, Kanpur | collected 2015-12-17 ...
CTTCACCGCAGCGCTCACTTCCTTGACTGCGTGCCCTGCCTTCTTGGCCTTGTCCCAGGACGCGCCGCCCTTGCGCAGGCCAACGGTGACCTTGACGCCGGAATCGGTGAGGTTGGCGGCGTGGGCGTGGCCTTGCGAACCGTAGCCGACGATGGTGACCTTCTTCTTCTTGATGAGGGAGAGGTCGGCGTCCTTGTCGTAGAAAACTTTCATGGCAGTTCCTGAGTGTGAAATGAGTTGAGGTGGAGCGTGTTGAATCAGACTTTGAGGCTGCGCTCGCCGCGGCCTATGCCGGACGCGCCGGTGCGCACCGTTTCGATGATGAGGGCGGAATCGATGGCTTCCAGGAAGGCATCGAGCTTGGAACCCGCACCGGTCAGCTCGATGGTGTAGGTGGATTCGGTCACGTCGATGATGCTGCCCCGGAAGATGTCGGCGGTCCGTTTCATCTCCTCGCGGCTCGCGCCGACTGCCTTGACCTTGACCAGCATGAGCTCGCGCTCGATGTGCTGGCCTTCGGTCAGGTCCATCACCTTGATCACGTCGACCAGCTTGTTGAGCTGCTTGGTGATCTGCTCGATGACGTCTTCGGACCCCACCGTGACGATGGTCATGCGGGACAGCGTGGCATCCTCGGTAGGCGCGACGGTCAGCGACTCGATGTTGTAGGCGCGTGCGGAAAACAGGCCAGCCACGCGCGACAGTGCACCTGCCTCGTTTTCCATGAGCAGCGAAATGATGTGGCGGGTGCTCATCACAGCTCCTCCGCAAGGATCATTTCGGACAGGCCCTTGCCGCCTTCGACCATGGGGAAGACGTTCTCGGTCTGGTCGGTCTGGAAGTCCATGAACACCATGCGTTCCTTGAGTGCGGGCGAGAAGGCTTCGCGGATCGCGGCCTCGACGTCCTCCGGCTTGTCGATGCGCATGCCGACGTGACCGTAGGATTCGGCGAGCTTCACGAAATCGGGCAGCGATTCCATGTAGGACTCGGCGTAGCGGCTGCCATAGAAGAACTCCTGCCACTGCCGCACCATGCCCATGTAGCGGTTGTTGAGCGTGAGCACCTTCACCGGGATGCGGTACTGCTTGCAGGTCGAGAGTTCCTGGATGTTCATCTGGATCGAGGATTCGCCGGTGATGCAGGCGACCTGGGCATCGGGGAAGGCAAGCTGAACGCCCATTGCGTAGGGCAGGCCCACGCCCATGGTGCCCAGGCCGCCGGAATTGATCCAGCGGCGCGGCTGGTCGAACTTGTAGTACTGCGCCGCCCACATCTGGTGCTGGCCGACGTCGGACGTCACGTAGGCATCGCCCTTGGTCACTTCCCACAGTTTTTCGACCACGTACTGCGGCTTGATGATGGGGCTCTGCTTGTTGTACTTGAGGCAGTTCTTGGCGCGCCACAATTCGATCTGCGTCCACCAGGCTGTGAGCGCGGCGTCGGGCTTGTCCTTGGCCTGCTTCAGGAGCGCGAGCATCTCGGTCAGCACGTGCTTCACGTCGCCGACGATGGGCACGTCGACCTTGACGCGCTTGGAGATCGACGACGGATCGATGTCGATGTGAATGATGCGGCGCTGCTCACGCGCGAAGTGCGCGGGGTTGCCGATCACGCGGTCGTCGAAACGCGCACCCACGGCCAGCAGCACGTCGCAGTGCTGCATCGCCATGTTGGCTTCGTAGGTGCCGTGCATGCCCAGCATGCCCAGGTTCTGCCTGTGGGTGGCGGGATGCCCGCCCAGGCCCATCAGGGTGTTGGTCACCGGGAAACCGAGCAGGCTGGCCACTTCGACCAGTTGCTTCGAGGCATCGCCCAGGACCACGCCGCCGCCGATGTAGATCATCGGACGCTGGGCTTCGAGCAGCATCTGCACCGCACGCTTGAGCTGGCCGCTGTGGCCCTTGACCACCGGATTGTACGAGCGCATCTCGACACTGGCCGGGTAGGTGAACTCGGTCGTGTGGTAGGTGATGTCCTTGGGCACATCCACCACCACCGGACCGGGACGGCCGGTGGCGGCAATGATGAAGGCTTTCTTCATCGTTTCGGCCAGGTCCTTCACGTCCTTGACGAGGAAATTATGTTTGACGCAGGGGCGGGTGATGCCGACGGTGTCGACTTCCTGGAAGGCATCCATGCCGATTGCGGGCGTGGGCACCTGGCCGGTCACGACCACGATGGGCACCGAATCCATGTAGGCCGTGGCGATGCCGGTGACGGCATTGGTGGCCCCCGGCCCGGAGGTCACCAGCGCCACGCCGACTCGGCCGGTGGCGCGCGCGTAGGCATCTGCCGCATGTACGGCAGCCTGCTCGTGGCGAACCAGCACGTGCTTGAACTTGTTCTGCTTGAAGATTTCGTCGTAAATGTTGAGCACGGCCCCGCCGGGATAGCCGAACACAAACTCGACCCCCTCTTCGGCCAGACAACGTACGACGATCTCGGCGCCCGTGGCTTCCATAAACTGGCTACAAATCAAATCGTTGGTGAACCCGGGAGGGTAATCGGTTTGCCCTGCGACGGTCAAGAATTCCTGCATCCGCCCCGCAAGCCAGGCCATGTAAAAACCCCTCCGGAGAGGGGTTTTTTCTTCTTTCTCCGCTCCGGGCAGGTCTTATTCGTGCGCGGTTTCGGCCAGCGCCCGCATGATTTCATTCAGCGAGCCCTCGGCATTGTTGACGAGGCAGACTGTATTGCCATGACTGCATACGGTCATCGATGCACCCTTGACCACCCAGCCCTGGGACGGCGACCAGCCGCGCATCTGCGAAAACAGCGAGAGCAGATCGGTATTGCCGGACACCATGCGCCGATACCACTGGGCAAAATGCGCGAGACGCTCCATGAGTTCGGGCGGCAGCATGCCCTGCGCCTCCATCACCGCACCGTCATCGCGGAACCGGCAGACTGCGGTCACGCCGTCGAGTACCAGAATTTTTCTCAGCGACATGGCGGATGCCTCAGGCGGGTTTCAGGGCGTTGAAGGCGGCTTCGTAATCGGCATCGCGGTTTTTTACGATCACACCGCAATTGCCGTTGACCACGACCGACCATTCCAGCCCCACCACCGAGAATCCCTGCAGGGGCTGGAACCCGCCCTGTCCGGTGACCGCTTCCCAGCCGCGTGCTTCCATCCCGGCAATCGCCAGGTTGGCCACGCAGGAGCGGGTCAGCAGGTCCAGCACCTGCGGCGTGAGCTCCGTGCCTTCCCGCAGCACATGGCTTTGCAGCTCGCCCCGGTCATTGAAGGTAAAGGCCGCCATCGCGCCCGGCAAATCCATCATTTTTTCCAGATTCATGTTCGCTCCCCCGGTTGGTATGGTTTTAGTACAAGGCTTCCTTGGTATCCCCGCCCAGCTTGGCGTAGAGATTCACCAGCAGGTCATCGCCGATGTCCCCGACCTTGGCTCGCATGATGGTCATCACGTCGTTGAGCAGTTCTTCCCGGTTTTCGATGAAGGAGAAGTAGTTGCCCACCGCACAGACGGTGACATGGGCTCCCCGCACGATCCAGCCCTGAACCGGCCGGCAGCCGCAGTTCTCGGCAAAGGAATCGAAAATTTCGGACTGCATGTTGACCGAGAGCGTGTTAGCCCGACATAAAATCGAGGCCATGCGCGCGAATTCATCGGTGAGCGCGCCCTGGTAAGAAAAGCGGTCGCCACGGTATGCATATTCTCCGGCGGCGATCACACCGGGAATTGCCATCAGCTGCTTGACGATATGCATCGAGCCCCTCCTGATTTATGTATGTCACACGGGTTGCCCCGTGCATTTATGGGCAGCGCGGTGTGGCAAATTGCCGCGCTAGGTCACAATATAGAACCACCATGCAAGACAACGCAATAGCCCCCACAGCCGCCTCGTTCGGAATCCGGATCGCGATCATGGTCTACGAGTCCCTGCTCGTGATTGCAGTCGTGTTCGTGGCGTCCTTTGTCATCCTGCCGGTCGTGGGCAACCTGGCCGCTGCCTGGCAGAAACACCTGTTCCAGGCTTTCCTGCTGGGCGTTCTGTTTGCCTATTTCGCGGCATTCTGGCTGCGCAGCGGGCAGACGCTCGCAATGAAAACCTGGCGGGTGCGCCTGGTTCGTGCGGACGGTCAGCCCATCACGCTCAAGCTGGCTTTTTTCAGATTCGTGCTTGCACTCGCGGGGATCGCCGCCGCCGGTCTGGGCCTGGCCTGGGCCTGGGTGGATCGCGACCGGCAGTTCCTCCACGATCGCCTGCTTGGCACCCGGCTGGTCCGGGTGCCCCGGCCCGCTTGAACAACTGGACACACTGGCTGACGCTGCGGCTACAGGCGCTGGAACCTGAACGCGTCTGCGTGCTCGACAGCCGGGCCGACGATTTGACAACCACCGCCCTGCCCGACACGCCCCGGTTCAGCTTCGACCAGACCACGCCACCCTGTAGCCTGGCATTGGGGCTGGATGTCCTCGACGGGCTCGACGCGCCGTCTGCCCGGCACCTGATCCATCGGGTGCGCTTGTTTGCAGCGCCCCGGCTCCTGCTGCTTGCGCAGCCCGGATGCGCCCTGGATGATGCCGCATTCCGCGCGCTCGGTTTCATCCGCGAGGCCACCGACCCCGAGTCCGGCATGCACATCCAGTCCTACGACCTCGCCACCTACAAACCCACGCCCGACTGGCTCAACGCCCGTTACTGGGCCCATCCCGAACGCTGGGAGCCCTGACCCGGCCTATTGCCCCGCACCCTCCTGCAGGCGGGCATACGCCACCTTGAGGGCGGCGTAGGCTGCGAGCACATGGGCGTGCTCGACCACGCAGGGCAGCGCCGAAACGTAACCATGTTCCTTGACGATGTAATCGACCGCCCCCAGTCGCATCGCCTGGGCCGCAGCGGATTCGTCGCCGCGTCCGGTGATGAGGATACTGGGCAGGTGATGCCGGGTGTGCAACTGGTCCAGCAGTTCCAGCCCCGACATGCCGGGCAGGCGCAAATCGACCAGCGCCACGTCGGCATGGTGGTCTGGCGCATCGAGCCAGGCGAGCGCGGCGGGCCCGTCGGGGTGGACGACGAGGTTGATGTGGGGCGCACGGCGCTCGAAATGCCGTCGTGTCAGATCAATGTCGTCCTGGTTCGATTCCACGTACAGCACAGTGAGCAGCACGGTCGCGCGAACGGTTTCGCCGCGTCTGGCGCAAGCCTGCAACAGGCGCTGCCCGAGTTCGTCCAGGTAGGGGCCGCGCTTGGGAATGTAATCCTGTGCGCCGGCCTTGAGAAACTGCACCACGCTCGCCTCGTCACCCGCCCCCGCCACTGCGACAACAGCCATGTCATGACCGCGACGCCGCGCCTCCAGCAGGACATCCAGGCCACAGCCGTCCTGCAGCCACATGTCGAGCAGCAGCACGTCGTAGTCCTGCCCGCTGTCGAGCCGGGCGAGGGCGTCCTTCACGCTGCCGACCGCATCCCATTCCAGGCCCGGCAACTGCTTGAGCAGGGCGCGTCGGGTGAGGTCGCGGTCAAAGGGATTGTCCTCGACGTACAGTAATTTCATGGTTGCAATCCAGTCGTTTGTTCAAAATAGAAAGTGGTCAGCTCGCCCGGCTCGCTCTCGGCCCAGACGCGCCCCTGCAGACGCTCGGCCGCGCGCGCGACGAGCGCCAGCCCGATACCGGTTCCGGTGGCTTCATCATCATTGGACAGCCGGTGGAATATCTCGAAAATGCGGTCGTGGTAACGCATGTCGAAGCCCACGCCATTATCCGAGACGGCAAAACGGTAGCCCCGGCCCTGACGCCGGCCTGTGATGCGAATGTGCGGGGGTGAGGCGCGGCGCGAAAACTTCAGCGCATTGGACAGGTAGTTGCGCAGGATCTGGCTCAGCCCATCGCGGTCGGTTTCCAGCATGCCCGGCGCCACGTCCTGCTCCAGGTCCACCCCCGACCGCAACTGGGGCTCGAATTCGGTCAGCAGGCGACGCACCACTTCCTGCACCTGGACCGGGACCAGATTCATCTCACGCACCTGCACACGCGAGTAGGCGAGGATATCCTCGATCATGCGATCCATGCGCCCGCAGGCCTGGCGGATCAGGTCAACGTATTCGCGCGCCTCATCCGGCATCGCATCCCGATAATCCCCGGCCAGCAGCCGGCTGTAGCCCTCAATCCCGCGCAGGGGGGCCTTGAGGTCGTGAGACACCGAGTAGGCAAAGGATTCAAGGTTGCGGTTTGCCATTTCCAGCGCCTGGGTTCGCGCACGCACGCGCGCCTCGAGTTCGTTGTTCAGGGTTTCGATCTCGCGCTGGATCGCCTTCTGGGCGGTGAGGTCGCGCAACACCACCGAAAAATATTCCAGCTTTCCCTGGCCATCCCGATGCGCCAGCGCCACCACCGACACCGGCAAGGCCATGGGCGTGCCCTCGCGCAGCATGGCCTCGCCCGTCCAGCGCCCGGCGTTGAGCAGGGCAGGCCGGATTTCCGTGTCCAGCAGGTACGTGGTGTGTTCGCCGAGGAAATCGCGACTGCGATAGCTGCTGATGTCGGCGTGTGCCGACAGGCCCAGCAGCCGTCGGCCGGCCGGGTTCATCTGGATGAGATAGCCATCCGGGGCCATGATGGCCACCATGTCGGGCGTGGCATCAATGATGCGTTCGAGCCGTTCGTGCGCTGCCTCCACTCGCTGGTAGCGGGCCTGCGACATGGCCATGGCGGCAAAGTCCCCCATTGAACCGGCGAAGGCGATGTCCTCGTCGCGCCAGGTGCGCGGATCTCCGATGTGCTCATGGCACACCACGCCCACTACCTCGCCGTCGAGCCAGATCGGCGCATCGAGCAGGGATGCGATACGCATCGGCATCAGATAGGGTTCGGCCATTTCCGCAGTGCGCGCATCAGTCAGTGCGTCGCTCGCGGCCAGCGCCCGGTTGTCGGCCAGGGCGGCAAAATAGGCCGGGAAGCGGTAGGCATCGAGTGATGCCCCGGGCTCGACCAGACCGTGACGGCTGTCGTACTGGCACAGACAGTCGAGCGCCTGACCACCAGTCCGCAAACGCCATACGCCGACCCGGCCCACGCCGAGGAAACGGGCGGCCACCTCGACCACGCGCCCCATCTGCCGCTGGAACTGGCCAGACTGCCAGTCCGGGCTGGCCGCAATGTCGCGGATTGCGCGGTTGTAATCATGCAGCCCGGCGTAGCCGGTGAGGCGTCCCATCGCACCGCTCCCTGATGCGTTATATGGGACAATTTAACCATATCCTGCGCACGATTCGCCTGTCGGCACGGGGCGGACTACACTTGAGGAGCGCTTTTCTGGCCAGTGTTTCGTGCACCCCCTGAAGACTTCTCCTGCCCACACCGACCCGCCTCTGTCACCAGCCTGTGTCCCTCGAACCCCCGCCTGCAGCCCCTACGGGACGACCCGCCACCTGAACCATGCTTACCGCTACTGCCCTGTCTGATTTCCAGTCGGTCCTGGGGGAAGCCCGCGTTTTCGCCGATGCGGACACGCGCGCGCTCTATGCCAGCGACGAAACCCCGCGTTCGGTCACACCGGATGCTGTGCTGTTCCCCGCCTCGCATGAGGACGTAGCCGCCCTCGCACGCATTGCCCTTAGTCACGGTATTGCGCTGACACCGCGCGGTGCGGGTTCGGGGAATGTCGGTGGAGCACTGCCGGCCCCCGGCAGCGTGGTCGTCAGCTTTGAATGCATGCGCCGCGTGATCGAATTCGAACCAGACAATCGGCTGATCGTGGTTGAACCCGGCGTGATCACCGAAGACATCGACCGGCTGGCCCGCAGCGCCGGCCTGTTCTATCCGCCCGACCCCGGCAGCGGCGCATACAGCCGCATTGGCGGCAATCTCGCGATGAACGCTGCGGGCCCGCGCGCCGTGAAATACGGCGTCACCCGGGACTGGGTGCTGGGCCTGCGTGCCGTCACCGGCGACGGGACAGAAATCCGTACCGGCTGCCGCACCACCAAGGGCGTCACCGGGCTTGACCTCACGCGCCTGCTGGTGGGTTCGGAAGGCACGCTTGCGCTCATCACCGAGGCCACGCTCAAGCTCGCACCCGCCCCGGAAGCCATCGCCACCCTGCGACTCTGCTACGACAGTGCTGCACATGCGCTCGACGCCGTCAGCCGCGTCATGCGCCAGCCGGTCGTGCCATGCGCCCTGGAGTTCATGGACGAACGCGCCATCGACGCCATTCGCCCCACTGGCGCGGCAGATGATCTGGCGTCCGGCACGCGCGCGCTGCTGATGGTGGAAGCCGACGGCAGCGCAGCGGATGTGCCGCGTCAGATCGAGGCCCTCCGTCACGCCCTGGAAGGCCCGGGCCTGCTCGAAGCCAGAAGCGGCTTTGCCCGTGATGAAATCGCCCGCCTGTGGGCGGCACGCAAATCCCTGTCGCACGCCGTGAAGCGCATCGCCCCCCTCAAAATCAACGAGGACGTGGTCGTGCCGGTCTCGCGCCTGTCCGGCTTCGTCGACTTCATCGACAGGACCGCCCAAACCCTGCGCCTGCCCATTGTGTCCTTCGGCCACGCCGGCAACGGCAACCTGCACGTCAACCTCATGGTCCACCCCGACGATCCGGACGAAATGACGCGCGCGCACGCCGCCCTGGATGCCATCATGTCGCAGGTGCTTGAACTGGGTGGCACGCTGTCCGGCGAGCACGGCATCGGCACCGAGAAGCGGCGTTTCATCCCCCGGGAAATCGATGCGCCGACCCTCGCCCTCATGCGCGCGATCAAGCAGCAATTCGACCCGCGTGGATTGCTCAATCCGGGCAAGCTTTTCCCCGACTGATTCGCGCCGGCGATTTTTTGCCGACAGGCTTTACAAGCCCCGCAGGCGTCTATAGAATGCGCGGCTTCGTTGGGGGTATAGCTCAGCTGGGAGAGCGCTTGCATGGCATGCAAGAGGTCAGCGGTTCGATCCCGCTTACCTCCACCAACTCACAAGAAAGTCCGATGCACACGCTAGGCGTCATCACCACCGTGTTGGGGTTGATTCTGAGTATCGTCGGGCTGATTGTCGGGTTCTGGAAGATGCTTCACGGCACCGCACAGGCCGAAGTCTGGCTGGGGCTGGTACCATTGGGTTTCGTTGGCTTGCTGCTCGGCGTAACCCTGACGCAATTGTCCAGAAAGCAGTAATGCAGCAGCTTAGACGGCCATGCCGTCGTCCGGGTCCCCATCGTCTAGAGGCCTAGGACACCGCCCTTTCACGGCGATAACCGGGGTTCGAATCCCCGTGGGGACGCCACCTTACTTCCTGTAAGGCTGGCAAATGCACGATTCAGTGCACGCAATCAAACTGGTATCAGAATTTTCGCAGCAGCATGCCGCCGACCCTGGGTCAGCACTCGCCTGCTTCAGGCGCGGCTGGCCGGTGCCGGCTCTTCCTTGGCCGGCTGGTCCACGGGTGCGGCCACGTCATCGAACAACTCGAACTTCTGTTTGGGCGGCTTGCCGTCATAGACTTCGAATGTGCGGTTCTGCAGGTAGGACTCACGCGTGAAAATGTAGGGGTCGAGCGCTGCCTGGTCGCGGAACTGGGCAAAGCCTTCCTTGCGTGACCGAAGATCGATGATGTTCAGCACCCCCAGCGGAATGGCAACGGGGGGAGCGGCATAGACGATGGGATTGGTGAGCAGGCTCACCACCACGCCGCCGGTGTCGCGCACTCCGCTCGGGCCCAGTACCGGATAAACGAGGTATTCGCCTCTGCCCGCTCCCCACACTGCCAGGGTCTGGCCGAAATCTTCCTTGTGCTGGGGCAAGCCCAGCGGGGTGGCCACGTCAAAGAATCCCAACAGCCCGAACGTGCTGTTCACGCCAAATCGGGCCAGGTCGGAAAAGCCCTGCCCCACCTTGCCCTGCAGGAAGCCGTTGAGGATCGTGTCGACATACAGCAGGTTGTCGAAGAAGCGCCCGGCTGCGTTGCGCGCCGGTTCGGGCACAGTACGGACATAGGCGCTGGAAACCGGCTTGAGCACAGCCGTATCGAGACTGTCGTTGAAGGCATACACCTCGCGGTTGCCCGCCTCGAAGCGGTCACCCGGGTCGCGCTCGGCCACCGGCACGGAGGAACAACCTGCCACCAGGGCCCCCAACAGGGCCAGCAAGGCCATTCGGGCGGACTGGCCGCTCATCCACTGCTTCAGTGCACATGTAGTATTCATCAAGTTCGACCCTGTATCGATCCCTATTCCAGGCAGATTAACGGATTGATTCCCGCCGGACTGAAATCTTTTGTGGTGCCCCCGACACGAATCGAACGTGTGACCCTCCCCTTAGGAGGGGGATGCTCTATCCACTGAGCTACGGGGGCGCGGCACGCATTCTACCCAAAGGCCCACCGCTTGGGCCGCCTGCGGCTATCATGCGGGAAGCGGAGAAGAACGATGAAATGGATACTTGGGAGCCTGGCGGTCCTGTTGCTGCTCGGAAGTGCGGGCCTGTGGATGTTGCGCCCGTCGATGCGCCTGCCTGCGGGCAGCATGGCACCGGACTTTTCCCTGCCGGACCAGAACGGCCGCATGCACAAGCTCGCCGACTACCGGGGACGCTGGCTGGTGCTGTATTTCTACCCGCGTGACGACACGCCGGGCTGCACCGAGGAGGCCTGCCGCTTTCGCGACGACATCGGCATATTCGGCAACCTCAACGCCGCCATCGTGGGCATCAGCGTGGATGATTCCGCGTCCCACGCCGCGTTTGCCCGCAAGTTCAGTCTGCCGTTTCCCTTGCTGGCCGACCGGCAGGGAACGACCGCCTCCGCCTACGGTGCGCTGCTCAACCTGGGCCTGATGCGCTTCGCCCGCCGCCACACTTTCATCATTACGCCGGATGGCCGCATTGCCGAACGATTCGACCAGGTGGCACCGGCCCGCCACGCCCGTGAAGTTGCGGACGCCCTGCGGCATCTGCAAGGGGCTGGATGACCGATGAGCACACCGCGCCTGCCCCGAGTCTCCACCGGTGCCGCCTTTGCGGCGCTGATCGCCCTGATTGGCGGACTCACGCTCAATGGCCTGTGGCAGTTGCGCACCCTCGGCGAACACATGCGCACGGTGGTCGAACACCATAATCGCAAGATCGACCTTATCACCCAGACCCAGGTCGCCGCGCACGTGCGCACCGACAGCCTCTTCCACATGGCGCTGGAGCCGGACCCGTTCGAGCGGGACACCCATTTCCTGGCCTTCAACCGCGCGGGTTTCCATGTGGGCAGTGGTCGCAAGGCCCTGCGCGAACTGGGCTTCACCCGCGACGAACAGGCATATTTCGAGGCCCAGACCCGGCTGGTTGAACATATCCAGGCCCAGCAGGAAAGTGTCATCGACCTTCTCATGGCCGAGCGGCGTGCCGAAGCACACAAAATGCTCGTCACACGGGTGATCCCGATCCAGGACCGCTTCAATGCCCAACTGGCCGACATGCGCGCGCGCTATCACGCGGCCAACCTTGCCGCGCAGTCGCAAGCGCAGGCCAGTTACCGGCAGACCCTGCTGCTCACGCTCGGGCTGGGACTGGGTGCCGTGTTGCTGGCACTGGGCATTGCCTGGCACACCCTGCGCCAGACCCGCCTGTATCGCGCACAGATCCACGCCCAGCTGAGCGAACTGGAGCGGTCGCGCGCCGCCCTGCGGGAAGAGGCGACCCACGACCCGCTCACCGGTCTTGCCAATCGCCGCCTTTTCTACGACCGTCTGCAACAGGCCATCCGGCACGCCCAGCGTTATGGCGGCCACCTGGGGCTGCTCTATGTCGATGTCGACCGTTTCAAGACCATCAACGACGTGCATGGCCACCATGTGGGCGACAACGTGCTGGTGGAGGTGTCACGCCAGCTCAAGTCCTGCGTGCGCGACTCGGATACCGTGGCACGCCTGGGCGGTGACGAGTTCGTGATCCTGCTCGAAGGCGTGCAGGGCCGCCAGGACTGCATCGCAGCCGCGCAGAAAATCGAGGAAGCGCTGGCCAGCAATGCGCTGTTCAACGAATGGCAGATCGACGTCGAGGCCAGCATCGGCCAGAGTCTCTACCCCGCCGATGGCAGCGACGAAGACAGCCTCATCCGCGCCGCCGACGCCGCCATGTATCGCATGAAATCCGGCGGCACTTCACGCCAGCAGACCGCGCTGCCGTTCTGATTCGCGCCGAAACGTGCCCTGCGCGCACGGGGTACGGCGCGCCAGATCCGCATACCCCCACTATTCGAGCGGCTGCCGGGCCAGTTCGTCCCAGGTTTTATCCAGCCGCTTCACCGACACCGGATAAGGCGTCTTCAGTTCCTGCGCAAAGAGCGAAATCCGCAGCTCTTCCAGTTGCCAGCGAAACGCCGCCAGTTCGGGTGACACGCGGCGTGCGGCACTGCAACGCGCCAGATACTTGTTTTGCAGCGTGAGCACGCCAGCCTGGCCACGCGCATCGCGCTGCTCGGCAGCCGGCAATTTTTCCAGCCGCTTGAGAATGCCCCTGAGATAGCGCGGCAGCTCTTTCAGGTGCGACCACGGCGTGGCGACAATGAAATCTGGCGGTACCAGCACCGCCAGATGGGCGGATTCATCGCGCATCACCGCCGTGAACTGCGG
>ERZ1645185.890-NODE-890-length-12579-cov-5.104679_pt1 | contig 12579 bp, 15 predicted proteins | sample MGYA00575351_ERZ1645185 | MGnify/ENA primary metagenome ERZ1645185 (study PRJEB40838, sample SAMN11284767) | freshwater sediment metagenome | isolation source: river sediment | host: Sediment | place: India: Jana village, Kanpur | collected 2015-12-17 ...
CGCAAGTAGCCGAGCCGCGCCATCTGGTGCTGCCGGGCCACAAGCTGCCGTTTACGGGCCTGCCCCTGCGCCTGCGCCAGATGGCCGAGAACCATGAAGGCGCAATTGCCCGGCTGATCGACCACCTCGCCACGCCGCGCAGCGCCGTCGAGTGCTTCCCCGCGCTCTTCAAGCGCCCGATCGGTGAGGCCGAGTTCAGTCTCGCACTGGTCGAGGCGGTCGCGCATCTGAATTACCTCTTGCACCGGGGACTTGCCCGGCGCCATCTGTCGCCAGAGGAGATCTGGCTATGGCAACGCGTCTGACCGACAGCATCAACACCTCGGCCGAGATTGCCGAGGCCGCCGCTCTGCCCTGCGGCGGCGCGGTGCATTGCGACCCTGACACACCGCCATCGGCCGAGTTGCAGCCGCTGCCGCCTGCGCTTTCGCGCCAGCCGGTCGAGGAGAAGAGCGAGGCGCAATGGGCCTATGAGCGGCTCATCCTCTACATCCGCAACTTCGAGTCGCAGCTTGATGCCCGCCACGAGATCGCAATGGGCTTTGCCGGCGGCGAGGCCGGCATCCTGCGCATCGAGGGCCTTGGGTATTTCGACCCTGATATCGTTACCTTCTATGGTCAGGACGAAGACGGTCAGAAGATGCAACTTGTCCAGCATGTTACGCAGCTGAACGTGGCCCTGCGTGCCGTTCCGCGCGCCCAGCCGGAAGAGCCGGCCCGGCGCATCGGCTTTCGTCTGGCGCGCGAATGGGACGAACAGGAAGGCAACATCGCCCCTCCGGATGCGCCAGCTGGCCCTGCGGGGGCGTGACACGCGGCGCTGAATCGGCTAACAGGCGAAAAACGCGCATCTTTGGGAGACGATCATGGCAGAGCACGTTCACGGGAGCATGGATATCCGCGAACACGAGAAAACCTTTGCTGGCTTCATCAAGCTCAGCATCTGGGTCGCGGGCGTGTCGATCGGCATTCTGGTGTTCATGGCGCTCGTCAACGCCTGATCGCACCGCAAGACCAAATCAAGGACGGATCGCATGCTGCGCCGCAATCTTGCCGTGCTTGCCCTGACTGCTGCGCTTGCGGCCTGCGGCTCGGCCGAATCCCGCTGGGCGCCGGATGACGCCGTTACTCGCGCCAAGTATGTGCATAACGGGCCACCGGCGGTCACGCTGTTCACCGTGATTGGTGTGAACAGCAAGGGGGGCGCGCATTCGGGGCTGATGATCAACGGCTCGCAGCGCCTGATGTTTGACCCCGCAGGCAGTTGGTTCCTGCCGCGTCTGGCCGAGCGCAATGACGTGCATTTCGGCATGACCGACAAGATGGTCAACTTCTACATCGACTATCATTCACGCAAGACCTACTACGTCGTCGAGCAGACCAAGATCGTCCCGCCCGAGGTGGCCGAGTTGCTGATCCAGCGCGTGCTGTCCTATGGCGCAGTGCCCAAGGCGCAGTGCACCAAATCGGTCAGCAGCATTCTGGTGGGCGTACCCGGCTTTGAAAGCATCCGGCAGACCTGGTTCCCCAACAATCTGATGCGGCAGTTCGCCGAATTGCCGGGCGTGACAGAGCGCACCATCACCGATGACGATGATGACAACAATCACGGGATCCTGCTGGTTCAGGCCAACGACATGAAGACGCCGCTGCCATAAGGCAGCGCTGAGGCTCTGTCCGGCTCAGCCCAGCAGCCACAGCGCAAGCACCAGCGTGGCAATCCCCGCCGCCAGCGCCCACAGCGTCTTGCGTGTGACGATCCCCACCACCACCGTGACAAGGGCCGCGATCATGCGGGCGGGGTCGGCCTCGCCCCCAGTTGCCACCGGCCAGACCACTGCCGGGGCAACGAGCCCCGGAATGACGGCCATCGGCGTGTAGCGCAGAAAGCGCAAAAGCATGGGCGGCAGCGGGCGGTTGCCGATCAGCCCCAGAAACGACAGGCGGATTGCATAGGTGCCAAGGCCCAGCCCAAGGATCACCGCCCAGATCTGCCAGGTTTCGAATTGTATGGTGTCAGCCAAGGCGGCGCTCCTCATAGATCTCGACCGCGGCGCCGGTCGCCATTGCGGCCAAGGCGGCCAGCAAAAGCCCTGACGAATAGGGCATCCACCACAGCGCCAGCGCCACACCTGCCGACATTGCCGCCGCCGCCATCTGCGCGCGCGTCAGGATCATCGGTGCGATCATCGCAAGGAAGGTGACCGGCACGATGAAGTCAAAGGCCATGTCCTCGGGCATCATGCTGCCGAAAGCCACGCCAAACCAGGTCGCCAGATACCACAGCCCGCACAAGAGCAGCACCGTGCCGAAGTAGTAGCCCAGCTTTTCCGTCAGCGTCCATTCGGGGGTGCGCTCGAACTGCGCGGCCGAAAGAAGGTAGCTCTGGTCGATCAGCATATAGGCCACCAGCGCGCGTTGCCAGAACGGCGCCTTGCCGAAATGCGGGGTCATCGCCACAGAATACATGGCCATGCGCAGATTGACCGCCGTGGCCGTCAGGATCACCACAAGAAGCGGTGCGCCGGCCTGCATCAGTTGAAGGGCCGCGAATTGCGATGCACCCGCCACCACGACAAACGAGAATGCCAGCGCCTGAAACAGCGTCAGCCCCTGTGCAGCAGCGATCACGCCGAATAGCGCGCCAAAGGGCACGATCATGGCAACGAAGGGCAGGGCCGCGCGCATGCCCAGCAGGAAAGTCGCGCGAAAGGCCGTAGGCATCAGGTGGTTCCGGCTTTACGGTTTCACCCGGAAGGCTTAGGCCTTGAAACGGCGACATGCAACCGGGCGAAGAATGCGGATTTTCGGGGTAATCCTAGCGGGTGGTCAGGGGCGCCGGATGGGGGGCACGGACAAAGCACTTGTGCCCCTGAGCGGACGGCCCCTGGTCTCGCATGTGCAGGATCGCCTGGCCCCGCAGGTCGAGGATCTGGCGCTTTCGGCAAATGGCCCGGCGGGGCGCTTTGCCTTTACAGGGCTGCGCGTGTTGCCCGATCACGTTTCACAAGGGCCACTGTCAGGCATCCTCGCCGCGCTCGAATGGGCCGAGGGGGCGGATGCCGTGGTCAGCGCGGCCGTGGATACGCCGTTTCTGCCCTGCGATCTGGTGCCACGACTCTGGCTTGCGGGTGAGGGCGGGCTTGCGGTGGCCGAAAGTGGCGGGCGCATCCATCCGGTCTGCGCTCTTTGGCCACGCAGTCTGGCGCCGGACCTGCGGGCTTTTCTGTCATCAGGTGGCGCCCGGATGATGGAGTTCTGCGACCGCAACGGCGCGGCGCGCGCCCGGTTCGCGCCCGAGACGCCTGACCCTTTTTTCAACATCAACACGCCCGACGATCTGGCACTGGCCGAGCAGACCCTGCGGGAGGGTGCCTGATGGAGATCACCTTGCAGTTCGGCCTGCCCGAAGAGCACCGCCCCGCCGCAGCCCGCCTGTATTGGGAGGCCTTCGGGGGCAAGCTTGGACGGGTCATGGGCCCTGCGCCGCGGGCACTTGCCTACCTCGACCGGGTGATGCGCGGCGATCACGTGATTACCGCCGTAGCTGGGAATCAGCTGGTGGGCCTTGCCGGCTTCAAAACCCCTTCCGGGGCCTTTGCCAGCGGAAACTGGCGCGATATGCGCATGGTCTATGGCCGCATGGGCGCGCTTTGGCGCCTTGCCCTTTTGGGCGCCCTGCAAAGCGAGGTCGACAACGAGCGCTTCCTGATCGACGGCATCTGCGTGGGTCGTGCGCATCGTGGCCAAGGCATCGGCCGCGCGCTGATCGAGGCCCTGTGTGACGAGGCCGCCCGGCGCGGCTATCCGGCGATACGGCTCGAGGTCATCGACACCAATGTGCGCGCCCGGTCTCTCTATGAACAGGTGGGCTTCCGCACCATCAAGCATGATGAGCTTGGGCTGCTGCGCCACGCCTTCGGCTTTTCCTCGGCCGCGACCATGGTGCGCGACATTTCATCGGCCCGCACCATTGCAGGGCCCTAGGCCGGTGCCGAGGTGATGCCCTTTTCCTTCGTGTTCTGATGCGTTAAGGCCAAGGCATCCAATTCCGCAGAGGCCGTCATGAAGTTCACCCTGTCCTGGTTGAAGGATCACCTTGAGACAAGCGCGACGCTGGACCAGATCCTGACCGCGCTGACCGACCTTGGGCACGAGGTCGAAGAGGTCGAGAACCCCGAGGTGAAGCTGGGCGCCTTTCGCATCTGCCGGGTGATCGAGGCGGTCCAGCACCCGAATGCCGACCGTCTGCGCGTCTGTCGCGTGGCGACATGGCCGAACGGCCCTGATGGCGCGATGGAAGAGGTTCAGGTTGTCTGCGGCGCCCCCAATGCCCGCACGGGCCTTGTTGGGGTCTTTGCCCCCGCCGGCACCCATGTCCCCGGCACCGGGGTCGACCTGAAACCCGGCAATATCCGGGGCGTGGATTCGAACGGCATGCTCTGTTCCGAGCGCGAGCTTGAGCTCTCGGACGATCACAACGGCATCATCGACCTGCCCGAGGACGCGCCGGTTGGTGTGCGTTTCATCGACTGGAAGGGTCTGAACGACCCGATGATCTATGTGAAGATCACGCCGAACCGCCCCGATGCGCTCGGCGTGCGCGGTATTGCGCGCGATCTGGCGGCGCGTGGCCTTGGCACCCTGAGGCCGCTTGAGGTGCCCGCAATCAAGGGCGGCTTCGCCTCGCCCGTGGGCGTCCGGATCGAGGACGGCCTGAAGGCCAAGGGCTGCCCGCTTTTTGCCGGACGCACCATTCGGGGCGTGAAGAACGGCCCCTCGCCCGACTGGCTGGCCGCGCGTCTGAAGGCCATCGGGCTGCGTCCGATCTCGACGCTGGTCGATATCACCAACTATTTCACCTTCGGGCTGAACCGCCCGCTGCACGTCTTTGACGTGGCCAAGGTGCAGGGCGACCTGCGCATCCATGCAGCGAAGGGCGGCGAAGAGCTGCTTGCGCTGGATGGCAAGACCTATGTGCTGCAACCGGGCATGATGCTGATCTCGGATGATGCGCAGCCGGAATCGCTGGCAGGCATCATGGGCGGCGAGCTGTCGGGCTGCACCGAGGAGACGGTCGATGTCTTCCTCGAATCCGCCTATTGGGATCCGATCACCATCGCGACCACGGGCCGTGCGCTGAAGATCAACTCGGACGCACGCTACCGGTTCGAGCGGGGCGTCGATCCGGCCTTCACCGTTCCCGGACTGGAGCTTGCGACGCAGATGATCCTTGATCTGTGCGGGGGTGAGGCGTCCGAACTGGTGATCGACGGTGCCGTGCCCGATACCGCGCGCAGCTACCGTTTTGATCCCGCGCGGGTCGAGCGTCTGGTCGGCATGGAGATCCCCGAGGCCGAGCAGCGCGCCACGCTTGGGGCGCTTGGCTTCACCCTGACCGGCGATCAGGCCGCGCCACCCAGCTGGCGCCCCGATGTGCAGGGCGAGGCCGATCTGGTCGAAGAGGTGGCGCGCGTTGCCTCGCTGACCAAGCTTGTGGGCAAACCCATGGCGCGCACGCTGCCGGGCGTGCCCAAACCGATCCTGACGCCGCTGCAGATCCGCGAGAAGGCCGCCCGACGCACCATCGCGGCGCTCGGCTACAATGAATGCGTGACCTACAGCTTCATCGACAAGGCTGCCGCCGAGGCGTTCGGTGGCGGGTCTGATGCCGTGCGGGTCGACAATCCGATCTCCTCTGAAATGAGCCACCTGCGCCCTGACCTGCTGCCGGGCCTTCTGCGCGCCGCGAGCCGCAATCAGGCGCGTGGCTTTGCCGATCTGGCGCTGTTCGAGGTTGGCCCCGTCTTTGCCGGCGGCGAACCCGGTGAGCAGGCGACGGTCGCCACTGGCCTTCTGGTTGGTGCCAGCGCCGCGCGCGACACTTTCGGGTCGCGCCGCCCGGTCGATGTCTATGACGCCAAAGCCGATGTCGAGGCGGTTCTCGCCGCTTTGGCAGCACCTGCCAAGGTGCAGATCAGCCGCAAGGTGCCCGGCTGGTGGCACCCCGGCCGCTCGGGCGCCATCGGGCTTGGGCCGAACACGCTTGCAACCTTTGGCGAGGTGCATCCGCGCATCCTGCAAGCCTTTGACGTGAAGGGCCCGGCCGTGGCCTTCAGCGTGCAGATTGCGAATGTGCCCCTGCCCAAGACCAAGACGCCCACGCGCCCGGCGCTTGCCATTTCTGACCTGCAAGCCGTCGATCGCGATTTCGCCTTTGTCGTCGACAGCGGGGTCGAGGCGCTGACGTTGGTCAATGCCGCACTCGGCTCGGACAAGGCCCTGATCGAAAGCGTCCGGGTGTTTGACCAGTTCACCGGCGAAAAGGCCGAGGCGCAGATGGGCGCGGGCAAGAAATCGATCGCCATCACCGTGCGCCTGCAACCGCAGGACACCACGCTGACCGACAAGGACATCGAGGCAGTTTCAGCCAAGATCGTCGAAAAGGTTGCCAAAGCGACCGGTGGCACGCTGCGCAAATAAGCGGGCGTGACGGAACGAATGGAAAGGGGGCCGTGCGGCCCCCTTTTTCATTTCCGACCGAAGAGCCGGCCCCAGAAGCCCTTGGCCCGGTCGCGCGCCGCATCGGCCCGCGCATCCATCGCATCAAGCGTGTTGCTGAGGTCGTCAACCGCAGGCTCTATCATGCGCTCCTTGAACTGTGCCCACATCCGCCACAGCATCAGTACAAGACCCGCCAGCAGGGTCAGAACGATGATGTTGACCCAAGGGATCAGCCGAACATCGGGCCCCTCGACCGCGCGGATCTTCACGGCGTTCGGGTAGATCGAGAAGATGGGTAGCCGCCAGCCATAATGCGTGACCGCCACCCATTCCGGCTTGTCCTTGGCCGAAATGCTGTTTGTCGCCTCTGCCTGCAGGTTCGAGCTGTCGTATTTGAAGTAGGGCGGCCAGATCCAGCCGGTATCCTCGTTGCGGTAGACCATGGGCTTGTTGTTCGGGAAAACGGCCTCGATGAAGCGGATGTCGCGGCGGTCCACGGTGCTGGTCGTGGTGCCGCTGTCGGGCGAGGCATAGAAGATCGAGTTCGCGCCAACTTCGGTCATACGGTTATAGGTGCCGGTGATGCGCACCACATCGCGCTGCGGCAAGGTGTAGTGCAAAAAGGCCGCGACGATCGCCAGAAGCGTCAGCCGGATGCCCCATTTGATATATGTCCACATGGGCGACGATCCTTCAGTAGTAATAGTGGTTCACGTAAAAGATGATGCCGGCAATCGCGGCCAGGGGCAGGATATAGACCAGCCATAGAAGCCGCAGCTTCAGGCTGCGGCCATAGTCCTTCATCTGCGCCTCGACCCAGATGTCGCGGTCTCCGGTCAGACCCTCTTCGTCAAAGCGCTTCTCCAGCGCCTCGCGGCGGGTTGATCGAAAGTAGGTCCTGAGCAGCCAGTAGAACACTGTCAGAATGACCAGCGCGACAAGCCACGCCCTGAGGATTCCCAGCATTCCAGCCCCCGACAGCAGGTTTCCTGACAGAGATAGGTGTTTTCAACGGCTTTCGCCAGCCATGGCACGCGCAAGCACCCGGCATGGCGCGCCAGAGGTGCCGATCAGACGCAGGGGGGCCGCAATCATCTCGCCCCGGTCGGGCAGAGGGCGCGCGGCCTCGGCGTCCAGATCCTCGACCAGAAAGACGCCCGCCCGTGCCAGCGCGCGGTGCAGGAAAAGTGGCTCTTCACCCCTGACACGCAGGCTGCCCGCCATGACCCAGACCGGAAAGCCAAGCGCCAGCGCCGCATCGAAGAGCGCGCGGCTGACCTCGCCGCCATCAGGGGCGTTCAGGAACAGAAGCACCGCCACGCCCCGGTCCGGCAGCGCTTCGCCGGGCCTGAGGGTGACGTAGCGCCCGATCAGCCGTGAGGGGGACAGCGCCTCCAGCGTGGCCCCGCCGGCAACCATATGGGCAGGCGCGTCGATATGCGTTCCGGTCTGCGTGCCAAGGTCCAGCCGCTGCACCGCATAACCCTGCCCCTCGACCGCGCACCAGTCGTGCACGGCAAAGGGCGGGTCCGCATAGCCCGGCTCGGCATAGATCGGCAGATGCGCATCCATCGGGCGGGTGAGGTCGATCCAGGTCATGCGCGCAGGGTAAAGACCCGGGCCTTGTGCAGCAAGCACTTGCCATGACGCCTGCTGCGGCTAGGCTGTCGGCATGGATCTGACCGCCCGCCTTTCCGCCGAGATTGCCGCCCGTCGCGACAGCCTGATCGCGCTGACGCAGGACCTGATCCGCATCCCCACGCTGAACCCGCCGGGCCGGTGCTACCGCGAGATCTGCGACTACCTCTCTGACCGGCTGTCGGCGCAGGGGTTCGTCACGGCGCTGGTGCGGGCCGAAGGGACACCGGGCGACAGCGAGGCGCATCCGCGCTGGAACCTGATCGCGCGGCGCGAAGGGCCGCGTCCGGGCGATTGCGTGCATTTCAACAGCCATCACGACGTCGTCGAGGTAGGCCACGGCTGGACCCGCGATCCGTTCGGCGGCTCGGTCGAAGGCGACCGGATCTATGGCCGGGGCGCCTGCGACATGAAGGGGGGCCTTGCCGCCAGCATCATCGCGGCCGAGGCGTTTATCGCCGCCTGCCCCGATTTCCGCGGCGCCATCGAGATCAGCGCGACGGCAGACGAGGAATCCGGCGGCTATGGCGGCGTGGCTTATCTCGCCGAACAGGGCTGGTTCGACCCTGACCGCGTCCAGCATGTGATCATCCCCGAACCGCTGCACAAGGACCGCATCTGCCTGGGCCATCGCGGCGTCTGGTGGGCCGAGGTCGAGACCAAGGGCCGCATCGCGCATGGATCGATGCCGTTTCTGGGCGACAGCGCCATCCGCCACATGGGCGCGGTTCTGGAAGAGATCGAGCGCAAGCTCTATCCGCTTCTGGCAACCAAACGCACCGCCATGCCAGTGGTCCCCGAAGGCGCACGCGCCTCGACGCTGAACATAAACTCGATCCATGGCGGCGAGGCCGAACCCGAGCCCGGCTATACCGGCCTGCCCGCCCCCTGCGTCGCCGACCGCTGCCGCATCATCCTCGACCGCCGCTTCCTGATCGAAGAGGATCTGACAGAGGTGAAGGCCGAGGTGACAGGGCTGCTCGATACCCTGCGCGACCGCCGACCAGGGTTCGACTATACCATCCGCGACCTGTTTGAAGTGCGTCCCACCCAGACATCGCCCGATGCGCCGATCGTGCGCTCAACCGCAGCGGCGATCGAGCGGGTTCTGGGGCGGGTCGCCGAACATGTCGTGTCCCCCGGCACCTATGACCAGAAGCACATCGACCGGATCGGGCGGATGAAGAACTGCATCGCCTATGGGCCGGGCCTGCTGCATCTGGCGCATCAGCCTGACGAATGGGTCGGCATTCAGGACATGGCCGATAGCGCACTGGTCATGGCGCTGGTTCTGGCCGACCTGCTGGGCTGAGCCGCCGGGGACGTGCCCTTTGCCGGCATGCCTATCCGATCAGACCGGAATATTGTCGATCAGCCGCACACCACCGATCCAGGCCGCCGCCAGCAGGCGAACCGGCTGTTCGATGCCTGTCGCGGGTTCGAGCATCGCCGCAGTACGCAGATCCAGATATTCGACCTCGGTAAAGCCCGCCTGACGCAGATCGTCGCGCGCCTGCGCAAGGCTTGCCGCGATCTCGCCACCGCCACGGATCTGGGCGGCGGTCTTCACCATAATCCGGTGCAAGGCCGGTGCCTGCGCGCGGCTGAGCGGATCAAGACGCGCATTGCGCGACGACATCGCAAGCCCGTCAGCCTCGCGGATCGTCTCACACCCCACAACCTCGACCGGGATATTGAGATCGGTCACCATGCGACGCACGACCTGCAACTGCTGCCAATCCTTCTGGCCAAAGTAGGCGCGGTCAGCCTGCGTCATGCCAAAGAGCTTGGCCACAACCGTCGCCACGCCTTCGAAATGGCCGGGACGCATCTCACCCTCCAGCGGCGCGGTCACGCCACCAACAAGAACGCGGCTGTCAAATCCCTGCGGATAAACCTCATCCGGTCCGGGGGCGAACAGGATGTCGACGCCTTCGCGGAACAGAAGCGCGGCGTCTGCATCCTCGGTTCGCGGATACTTCGACAGATCGTCAGGACTGTTGAACTGCATCGGGTTGACGAAGATCGTCACGATCACCCTGTCGCAGCCGCGACGTGCCGCGCGCACGAGGCTCATATGGCCTTCGTGCAGGGCGCCCATGGTGGGCACCACGCCAACCTGACGGCCATCCTGTTTCCAGCCGCGCACGCGCGTGCGCAATTCGGCAACCGTTCTAAGAATTTGCATCAGCTTTTCGGCCCCTTCGAGGGCAGCACATCCGGGAAGGCATGTTCGGCGGCAGGGAAGGTGCGGGCGCGCACCTCAGCGGCATATGCGGCGATAGCCTCGTCGGCTGCCTGCCCAAGCTCGCCATAGCGCTTGACGAATTTGGGCCGGAAATCGGTGAAGAGACCCAGCATATCGTCAATGACCAGCACCTGACCGTCACAGTTGACACCCGCGCCGATGCCGATGGTCGGGATCGAAAGCTGCGCGGTGATCCGCCCTGCCAGCCCCTCGGGCACCTTTTCCAGGACGACCGAGAAGGCCCCGGCGGCCTCGACCGCCTTGGCATCGGCCAGCACGCGCGCGGCCTCATCATCGCGGCCAACAACCTTGTAGCCGCCCAGCGTGTTCACCGACTGCGGGGTGAGGCCGATATGCGCCATGACCGGCACGCCGCGCGCCGTGAGGAAGGCAATCGTCTCGGCCATGTGCTGGCCACCCTCAAGCTTGACGGCAGGGGCGCCGGTTTCGGCCATCAGGCGCGCGGCATTGCGGAAGGCCTGCTGCGGGCTTTCTTCATAGGACCCGAAGGGCATGTCGATGACCGCCATCGCCTTGGACAGGCCGCGCACCACCGCCCGACCGTGCAGGATCATCATCTCCATCGTCACGCCCAGCGTCGAGGGCATGCCATGCAGCACCATGCCGACGGAGTCACCCACCAGCGCGATGTCGCAGTGCCGATCGACGATTCGGGCAATCGGCGTGGTATAGGCGGTCAGCACCACCAGAGGGGCGCCACCCTTGCGCGACTTGATGTCGGCGGGCAGGACCGGGCGTAGGGGGCTGGATGCGCTCATACCGCTCTTGCTCTTCCTCTGGACGAACCTTGCGCCTTGTATAGCCGCCACCCCGTTGTCGTTCCAGCGGAACTTGCCCTTGCCGCACACTTGACGCCGGGCCATCGGTCAATGCGATATGTGGCGGAGCATCATCCAAGGACAGCACATGCAGCTTCTACAACGCCTCGACCGGACCGCAGCCACCCCCGAGGTGGAGCGCCCCGCGCCCGAGAAGGTCATTGCCGGCGATCCGGTTCACACCACCTGGAACCTTGAGGATCGCGACGGGCTCTATTGCGGCATCTGGCAATCGACCCCCGGAAAATGGACCGTCGCCTATGAGGAATGGGAGTATGTCCACATCCTTGAAGGCGTGTCGATCCTGACGGACAGCGAGGGGAACGCGACGAAACTGAAGGCCGGTGACAGCTGGGTCATCCGTCCGGGCTTTCGCGGCACATGGGAATGTGTGGAAACCACGGTGAAGGACTATGTCATCCTGACCTGACGGCCCCGCCAAAAGAAACGGCCCCGGCGTGACACACGTCGGGGCCGTTTGCATGTCCAGTAGGGCACGTCAGCCCTGCGTTCCTTCCAGTTCGGCATCGCGCTGCGCCGAAGTCCGGGTCGCTTCCAGCTCGGCTGCGGCTTCGGCCTCGGCAGCCTCTTTCGCTTCAAGCTCCAGCTTGCGCTGCTCGATCACCGGAATCAGCGCCTCGTCATAGGGGATCAGGAAGCCGTATTCGTCATCCATCCACTTGCCTTCCAGCTGCTCGGATTCGTCCCTTGTGCGGACACGCACCACGGTTCCCAGTTCGGTCCGATTATAGAGGTCGATGGCATCCTGGTTGAACAGACGGATACAGCCCGCCGAGGTCGCGCGCCCGATCGATTTGTTGTCGACGGTGCCGTGGATCCGGTAATAGGTGTCGCGGCCATTCCGATAGAGATAGAGCGCCCGCGCACCAAGCGGGTTCTCAAGCCCGCCAGGCAGACCGCCTGCGTATTCGGCATACATCTCGGGCATGGTGCGGACCATGTTCGCTGTCGGCGTCCAGGCCGGCCATTCCTCCTTGCGGCGCACGACGGCAGAACCCTTGAAGCCAAGGCCCGCACGCCCGACGGCGATCGAGTACTGCATCGCCTGCCCGTCATCGAGCACATAGTAAAGCTTGCGAACATAGGGATCGATCACGATCGAGCCGGGCCGTTCGTCACCTGCGTAGCCAACCTGCTTGCGGGGCACACCGTCACGCAGATGGTTGTCATTGACCTGCGGAATAAAGAAGTTGCCGTCTTGCACACCTTCATATCCCGGCAGGGTGCCCGGAGTGGTCGACTTCGGCGACGGCGCCGCACAAGCCGAAAGCAGAACAAGCGCGACAAGCGCGGCGATGGGTTTCAGCAGATTTTTCACGATGGACTCGG